>Ga0310810_10000074_pt1 | contig 108047 bp, 99 predicted proteins | sample NCmetagenome_FD_207641 | JGI IMG/M metagenome (GOLD analysis project Ga0310810, IMG submission 207641) | Soil microbial communities from experimental microcosm in Duke University, North Carolina, United States - NC | ecosystem: Engineered > Artificial ecosystem > Soil microcosm > Unclassified ... | reverse complement strand
GCGACCTCGGACACTCTCTGCGTTTTAAAATTGTCTGCTGCCTAATACACTCCCGCCATCGTCGCCGGAAAATAACTTCGATAACAGATCACCATCTGCCCATCATTCTCATCCCGATGTCCCATGGCTAAGAAACTGGCTTTCAAAGCCAGAGCCGTGATCCCACCAGCAATCTCGACCTTCGCTTCCTCGCTCGCCGCACTCACCGGACTCAAATGCGGATAATAAAAATAGATCCGCCCACCCGAGTCTTCTTCCGCCACCAACATTCCCGACCAATCCTGAAAGAACCCACCCATCTCCCGATCCATAAATCCCAGTACCTTCTGCGCTCCGGATCCAGTCACCGGAGCCCCGCCCAGCAACGCTTGCGCCAACACCAATGATGTCGCAGTTTTCTGCGCGACCCGCCCCACATTGAACGTCACTCTTCGAACGTAGTTCGCATCCCGGTTCACATCCACCGGATCATTCACATAAGCCGCACTGATCCCGTTGCCAACGTATCCAGTCTGCTGCTGGTAATCCACATCCACGGCCACCAGATCACCCGCATTGAAACTGTCCACCGCTCCCATGCCCAGCACGATCTCACTCGCGGTGGATCCCCCCAGCACCGCGATCGCCGCAACTGCGTTTCCGCCCGATGCCTGCGCGTCAGCATTCGGATCACTCGCCAGCACGTTCATCTGTTCCGATCCGTTGGCCAGCGCCATCTGCAGCTTGCCCCACTCCCGGAACTCAAACTCCACTCTCGCCTGTAGCGGTCCACGAAACTGCCCGACTGCAACTCCTCGCGGGCCCGCTGTCAGGGGAGTGCCGGTTGTCAGATTCGATCGTTGAACATTTTCAACCCACCCCAGGTCGACCCATGGCGCAGGCGGAGCATCGAGTTGAAACCCTGCGGCATGCTTGCTCGGATCAAACATTGCCGGCGTTCCACTGTTTCGATCAAGAGGCGCGAAGTACGCCCGCATACGTCTGCTGACCGGAACCATTGCCGGTCGCAGCGGCGTCGTGCTCATAGCGAACTCCCCTCAGAAAAGAAATACACTTTCAGTTGTGCGCGCCTTTCCAGTCGCGTGGATTGGCTCTTCGCGGGCAGTGTCTCCTGCTTTGCTCCCAGGCTGCCGGAAACTGCTCCAAGCTGCGGCATTGTCCAGAAAACATTCGTTCCCGAATCCACGCTGGGAGTCTGCGAAAAATCCTGCTTTGCCGTTTTTGGCGGCTGGCAGATCGCGCTCAACTCCATATCGAGCTCAGCCAGCGTGCGTCCGCGATCAACTCCGCTTTCAACCGTTCCAAACGTGTGATGCGAAATTGTGCAGTCCATTCCCAGCAGCGCCCGGCTGCCTCGCGGCTCAGTGACAAACTGCGCTGCTCCCCATTCGATGTAAAACGTGTCCGGCAACGGCTCCACTGGAACCACCACCTCGTTCTCTGCGACTATCACCGCCGGCCTGCTGACTCCATTGACGGTCACCGTTCGCTGCGGATTCAATGACGCCAGCCTGTCCCGGAGTGCCATGTAGAAACTGTCCTTCGCAAATTGCATTGTGTATTCACCCTTGCCCGTGTGGGGGCGTGGATTTCTGTCCGCCAGCAAACTGTAATCTCTCTGCGGCGCTTCCTCTTCGCCCTCAGGGCTTCCTTCGTATACCTTCGTATCGATCGTGGTAACGTTGCTGTTCGCTCCAGGCCGGGCCCTTCTCTGCGCCCTCCGCGGCCTTACTCTGCGTGCTCTGCGTTTAAGATTTAGCCTTTTACAAAACTCACTCCACCGCCATCACCCGGTACAGATAAGTCATCCCGCCAAAGTACTCCGGCAGAAAACTCTCCATGTGAAACAACTCATTGTCGTAATTAATCCCCAGCGCTCCCCCAAACAACGCCTGCGCCGAGGCCACGTTCCTGTCTCGAAGCTCCACAGCCACGATGGTCGCCGGAATAAGAAATTCCAGTCGTCGCCGCGGTCCTGCACTCTCCGTCGGCAGGTTGCGTATCACTACCGGAGAGAGCCTCACTTCCTCGACGCCTGGGTCCACCAGCCCAAGTTGTGCACCCGGATCATCTGGCATCAGCAGAATCGGCAATAACAAACTGATTTCCGATCCGCCAAGCGCCCGCATCATCGCCTCAGCAGCTCGTTGTATTGCTGTACCGAATATCTGCGTCATGGCTAGCCCACCTTCTGTGCGACGTACGGCTGAAGCAGCGACCGTACCGTCTGGTCAAGCAGCGTGTCAGCGAAGTAGTCGAGTCGCAGATGATCGATTCGTTCTGCCTTCACGTTCAGTGCCGGTGTCGCCTGCGCATTGCGCACCACTTGTGCGCACGCCACCTTCACCCCGTCCGGTATCACCGGCAGCCCCGCCGTGTACACCAGTTCGATCTCGCTATAACCAAGCCCAATCGCATTTACCGGCAGCGTCAGCTCTCCGGTATCGGCGAACGCATCGATCGATGCCGGATCAATGGTGTTCCAGGTTCCTGGCAAGCCGAACATCAACGCCACATCTGAACTCAAATCGTCAAACGGCCATTCGCCTCTGCGCGGGACCGCATAACGTCCCCTGGCCGAGACAATGGCGCTGGTCGCCGGCGTTACAATCGCCAGCGGTATGTAAGTGACTCGAACCACGTTGCGTCCCGCCTGGATGCGCAGCCGTTCGTCGTACTGCGCCACTCCCAGCGTCGCCCTGCGACAGTGCGAATCGATAACTGACGACGCGGCCAGAATCAGCGCTGCCGGCGTGGTCGCTTCCAATCCGAAAGATTCATATTCTGATGGTGATAGATAGTTCATAGAGGTTTCCATTCCACATAAAACCAATGGCTATTGGTCACTGGCCAACAACCAATAACCAATGACCAATGACCAATAGCCAACAACCCGCAACAAATCACCGGCAGCCGCTCTTACCGGTTCACTTTTACTTCGTAGTGCGCGTAAGACGCGCCCTTCACCACGATGCCGCCGAACTTCACCACCACCATCTGCGATGCCAGTGCTCCCTGCAGCCCCAGCTGGAACGCCCGTGGATTCTGATCGGTCAGCCAGTGATACTCGATCATGTCTTCCGAGACGATGTAGCAGGGCAGCACCGCCGTCCCGCTTCCAGGAGTGCCGGTGAAACCCAGCGCCCATTCGGGAATCAGCGGAAGCTCGCCCGCCTGGGTCGAAAGGCTCTTCACTCGCACCCCGCCTGTGATCTCGGTCGTCGACAGCACGACGTTGAACTCGGTCTTGAGTTCGCGGTCAATCAGATCGAGCAGGACCGGGTTCGCATAGATCGCGCTCGGCCGCGCTTCGAAAGACGAATTCGCCACCATCGATGCGATCACGCCCTTGATCCCATCCACGATGCTCTCGGTCGTCTGCACGGTATGTGTGCTTCCGCCGCCCTGAATCTGTCCGATCGCGCCGAAGTACTGGGTCGTGGCCGGCGCGCTCAGTGATGTGTCGTTGCCGTTCCACAACGCCACATCATGCGTACGCAGCAGGCCTTCTACTGAATCCGCCAGGTCCTTGGCCTGCAGAAACGCGAACTGGCTCTGCTGCGCGCCCACTTCCAGGTCGAACAGGTTGTAGTTGATCTGTGAAACCAGCGCTTTCAACGGCACGCTGCGCTCCACTCTGGTTGGACTGCCTACGGTCGCCACAATATTTCGTGGATCGACGAAGGCGGTTGCCGCGCTGGGCGCGTTGATCGTGGTCTGCTCAAAGAACCGTGAAGGATGTCCGGTCGCCGGTACCTGCTTGATTCTTTGCCCGAACGCCCCACGCCGCCGCACGATGTCTGTGATTTCCGTTTGATAGCGATTGACCTCCAACGCGCCTGGCCCGATAAAATCCGCCGCCGCGTGCAGATCAATGAATTGTGCTTTCATGTTGTCTCCTCAAGATTTGTGATTTACTCCAAAACAAAAGGCGCGACTTGGTCGCGCCTTCAATCCGAAATGTCTCCCGCAAACTCGCTCATCCCGAGCACCCGCGCTGGTTTTCGCGGAGCCAGGAATCTGGCGCGTCTCTCCCGATCAGTTACTCAATCATCCCGGCCCTTGCCATCTCCGCCTTTACCGCGATCCGCTGCTCCACGCTCAGAGTCTTAAGCGCGCGGTCCAGCTTTGCGGCATCCATCTTGTCCACACTCTCGTACTCTTTTCCCAACAACGCTGAAACTGCCGGCGACAAGGTCTTTCGCGCAACCCTTACCGCCTGCGCCTTCAGATCACTGTTGTTCTTCTCCAGTTCGGCCACTCGCTCCTGCAACTTGCGCATACTCTCGAGATCGCCCTCCTGAGCGCTTTCTTCCACTGCCGCTACAATCCGGTCTACCTTGGTATTCAAGGCTTCCTGTTGCGCGTCCAGCCTGTCTAGAACACGGTTCAGTGAATCCGCTGCTCCCGCCAGCCTGTCTGCTGTTTCAATCATCTGCCGTGACAATTCTTCGTTCATTGTTCCTCCCGTATATTTTCCTGCGTGCTTCACGAACGCATTTCCGGTCTCAAGCTCACAACTCGATCCGTGTATCTCGGTATGCTGCCTTCTCCCGTTTAAGGATCGCAGCGCCCGTAAACGTCACCCGCGTCAGCATCCAGACGCTGCTCCGTGAATCTGCAACACTGGTGTTGGTGACTTCGTACGACATTCCCAGCAGTTCGCCAGTCATTCCCGGTTCTGACAACAACTCTCTCCGCTGGCTCCGCCTCACTTCTTCCACGATCTCCGGGAAATCTTTCTCGAACAGATGTCCTCCGACCTGCAGCTTTCTGCCCACAATGTTGGCCCGTGTGATCACGCCCACTTTTCGTTGCATGTCATGCCGGTCCAGGCTCGGCGAATAGTCGAGCGCCATTCCCAGCAGTGACGGCAATGCCTCTTCCGCCGCCTTCTTGGTCAGCATTACCCGATGCCCGCGCGCTCCCGAAGGCGCCCGGTCCGAAACCGAGTCCACCAGCGTCAACACACCATGAAACTCCGTTCGGTTCGGATGTTTCGCCACATATGGCATCTGCAGCGCCATCGCTTCCAGATCAAGACTCGTTTCCACAATCACTCTCCTGTGAACGCTCCAAAATTAGTTACCAAGAACCAAGAACTGAGAACTGAGGCCTGAGAACCGGTTGTTTTCGCAAATCGCATCTCGCGTTTCGCTTTTCGCGAACGCACTCACAACGTCGCCAAGCCCCGCATTGTTCTTACCTCGTTCACTGTCACCACACCGTTCCTTAGCAGAATCTCTTGCACCTGCGCCTGCTCCAGCGCGCTTCCACTGGTGTCCATATCGAGAAACACGAATTCCAGATCGTGCCATCCGAGTTTCTTCGCAATCGCATCCCGCGTCAGATGTTCCGCCAGCAATCTCGCAGTCGGCACGATCGCGTGCTGGAACGCGTGGTCTGTCATTTCGCTTGCGGTCGAGCGATTCACGTCCCGCTCCAGTCCAAGCGCCTGCGGAGGCAGATCAAACGCATCCGCGATAATTCGCAGCAGGAACTCCTGCCATTGCAATCGCAAATCCGCATCCGTTCCTCCCCCGAACCGCAGCACTTCCGGCTTGGTATCGAAAGTCAGGATTGGAACCCGCCCTGTTCCCTCAATCTCGTCCTGCCACCAGCGAATCAGGCGCTCGTGATGTTCCGCCGTCAAGCCCTGCAGCCACAGCGCATACTCCACCACCGAATTCGACGCCAGCCGTGCCGCGAACCGATGCGCCCCCAGGAACGAATTGATGGTTTCAAATGCCACCTCCAGCCGCCCCAAGCCAAACGGCGTGTGCGTTCTCGGATTTAGCCGGATGTACATCAGCTCGTCGTCTGCCAGCGCTACTGGTTCCTGCCCGCCATAGCGGTTCGTCACCTGCACATAACGAGCGGAACCAGGCGCTCCGTCCCAATCTCCCTTGATCCGAATGGTTGCGCCATCTACCGGCCAGAGCAGCAGCGGTTTCTGCGGATCACCGGTGCTCTCCATCTCGATCGCGCCGAATCCGCCCACAATAATGTCCTCAAGCACCTGTTCCGCCAGCGAGCGGAATGAGTCCTCATTATTGGGCGAATTAAAGTTCTGGGTCAGATACCTGATCCGTTGCTCCGCATCCGCCGGCTCTGTTCCGGAGCCGGCCCTGAGCTGCACCTGCCAGCGCATACCGGCAATGCGGTCTTTAATCGTGTTGATAGCCTTCCGCGCTACCGGCGTCTCCGCGAATCGCCGCAAGTTCATCGGCGACAGTTTCGGATACACCTCCGGCCGCGGTCCGTAAGTATTCAGGATGGAGGGCAGCGGCACGGTTCTCCTTTTGCCCTCGCGTCCTCCGGCCAGCGACACCCCTGCCATCCGGCGCATTGCGCCGCTCAACTTTTCTCGTATGCTCATAATTGTTTTCTCTTATCTCTGTGTGTGCCGCGGGCGCCCTTGCCCGCGAAAAACCGTGGCAACAACTTTCGCCCGCTGATAGCCAAAAGAAAAAAGCACAGCCTGCGCTGTGCCTCATCTCATCCGCGACGCTCTAGATTTCCTTACACCCTCAGTTCCGTCCTGACCTCCTGGGCGATTGCCGGCATCTCGCTCTCCATGGCTACTCTGATCTCCGCCTCCCTCATCATCCCCAATACGAATCCGATCTCATCCCGCTGCTCCACACCTTCCTCTATCAAAGCGGTGATTTTCGCCTGGACCCCGTCTTTCGCGAAAATCGCTTTCCTGATCTCCGGAAATCTCGCCGCCAGCAACACTCCTTGTTCGATGTTCTTCTTTACCGAGACCGCCTGCAAAAACCTGAACTCTTTTCCCACTGACCATCCAAAATCAAATCTCTGCGGATCGCCTGGCTTGGTATATCTTGCAACATCAAAATTTCGTACGATCAGGCCGAGTACATCCGCTTTCTTGAATTCGCCTTCCGCCAGCGCCACCAGCCTGCGCCTTCCCGCTACATCGTATTTCAGCGCCGGAGTGCGGATAGTCTTCAGATAGAGAGACTCGAGGTCATGCAATGCTGCTTCCATATTTTCTGAGGTCACTCCCTGCATCGCCGATAGCTGTACTGAATTTGAAAACGAATCCTGCATCTTTCTCAAGAACTCTTCGCGACCCACCGCGCTCTTCACCTCGTCGCGGATATCTTTTTCCATCGCCTGCAGCCATTCGAGGTCTGCATCCGGGTCGGCGCATAACAGCCGTCGCCAATCTTTCAGCAGCCGGATCTCTCCCCCGCCGCCGGGCTCCAACAGGACAACTCCGAAATTGATAAACTCCCCCTTCACCGCGTCCGGCACATACCGCAGCAAAAAGAATTCCAGCTGTTTCATTTCAGCCATTCACCCCATTACACCCCATCCATCCCCGATCGGTTTTCTCCGCGTACTCGGCGGCATTTCTCTGCGCACTCTGGGTTTCAACACTTTGAACTACGCCGCGTCCCTCCACTCCGGAAACGGCCTTCGCGGCGAATTCCTGAACGCCACAATCAACTCTCTTACTCTGGCACGCCGCCTCAGCAGTTCACAGATCAGTTTCTCCAACTCGTCCCACTCTCCTCCATACCACTCCGGAGGAACTTCCTCGGCCGCTTGCCACATTACTTGTTCCTGCATGCCTTCCACTCGCGCCAGCCACGGCTCGAATTGCTCCCATCCCTGCACCGTCGCATACACTTCATTGCGTGCGTACACCCCGCGCAACGGATAATCCGGAAACGTCCACTCTCCTGCATTAAAACAATATCCCTGATCGATGAACGTGACCGTGTATCGCCGCTCGCGCATCTTCCTCCAGAACGCCGCCTGCCGGCCATTCGCATTCCCCATCCATTTGTCGATAGCCAGCATCCCCGCAAACGACTCAAGATTTCGCACCCTTTCCAGCATCCCTATCGGCAGATAATCAAATACCTGTCCTTCCAGCGGACTCACCGCGTATCGCGATCCAAACTGCAGTCCTGGCTGGCATCTTATTGTGGACCCTGCCAGCTGAATGTTCAGTTCCGGCGTATGCTCTACCAGCCAGTCTCCGACCTCAACTACTTGCGCGGCCGCCACCGGCAAACCCGCCGCCTCGCTCAGTCGCGTCGCCAGCAACTCATTCGCCAGCACCCGCAGATGTTGCGGATTGTTCCTGAACTTCACAACATAAAAATTCCCATCCGAGCAGCGCATCAGGTGCCCTTGCGCCCCGCCCCTCATCCTTCTTACGTGTTGTACCGCCACGACCGCCATTCACTTTTAAACTGTTCACGTAGGGGCAGCCGCCCTCGGCTGTCCCAGTCGAGCGCAGCGACCTCGCGCCACCCTACCCCACTTCCAACCCTCTGTCTGTGACGAGTGAACATTCCCACAAGCCTGAAGATTTACCCGCTACCTCCCGTCTCACCGCCATCGCCACCGCCATCGCCATCACGCAGTCATCATGCGTCCCGCTGGTTGCCGACGAGCTTCCATCCGCATGCCTCACAAAAGTTCGGCACTCGTTCAAAACTCTCCGGCTCCGGAACAGTCTCGGTGCCAGCGCCAGCACCGCCGCCAGGTTCTCGATCATCGCCGGCCGGCTCAAAGCCGAGGTCAACCACCCCTCCTGGCCACCTTCTCGATACACATTCTGATAACCGGAGGCTCGCAAGTGCGCCAGCACGCCATAACCGTGATTGTTTCTTTCCACCGCCAGCAGCGCTCCGTTATAAGCTTCACCCAATGCGGCCAGCCGGTTAGCCAGCTCTCGGGGAGAAAAATGCCCATGCAACTCCGCACAGTGCATCGCGGTTCTTCGCTCGATCACCTGCGCGCAAGAGTAATCTCCTTCTGATCCCCCGCCCGCGGGATCCACTCCCACAATGTACTGCTTGTCTCCATGTGGCGGCAGCCACATCAGCATTCTTCCGTTATCGTGCGATTCGATCGGCTCGCCGCATTCCTTCAGCCCTTCCTCAATCGAGTCCAGATCAAAAATGCACTCGCCCGAGGCCAGAAAACAAGTGTCCGGATCTTCCGCAAACTCCTGCGCCGCAAGCGTACGGTGCTGCGCGCGATTATTTCGTCTCCATGCAATTTGGGCCGATGTCAGTCCATGCGACTCCACCAGCCTTCGCTCTTCTTCCGTGTAAGACTCCGCCAGAATGTCGGCCTTCTGATCTGCATATTCCCCGCCCAACCACCAGGGAAAAAAATGCCGCGTGTATCCTGTCTCCTCCGCCCGTTGCCATTCGTCGTAGAAAAATCCCCCGGCGCCATTCGGTGTCGACTCCAGCACGATCTCGCCATCCTCGGGAACTGCCGCCCGCAACGACGTCAGCGTTTCCGCCCCATCGCGGGGCCAGCGGGCGACCTCCGAGCAATGTAAGTTATGGATGGTCATCCCGCGCCCCGCATTCGGGTCCGCTGCCGTTGCCACCCGATACTCGCTATCAAGCTTCGGGAGCACGATTTGCCGGACGTTCGCGCGCGAAGTCACCAGCACGCCTTCCAGCATCGTCTCAGGCAGGTGCTCCCGAAAACGACGCACAATCTGAAAAATCTCTTCAGCTGATTCCTGGTTATGCGCCACCTGCACCGTCGTGGTCCCCGGCTGCGTGATCGTCTGCATAAAAAAGCGTGCCGCCACGTAAGTCGTGATTCCCAGCTGCCGCGCCTTCAGAACGATGTTGCGCTTCGTGCATCTGCGCGAGTATTCACGCTGCGCCCGGTTCGGCTTGAGCAGCACCAGGCTCCGCCTCTTGCTTCGCACCTTGCACAAACTCTCAATCAGTCGGTCGCGCAGTTCCTCGTCACTCTCGCCCACTCTCCGTTGCAGTTGTTTCCCGAAATTCGTCAGTAACCCCAAATCACTTGTCATAATCTTGACCACCATCTATGTACTCAGCAAAACTCCGCAGCTGATTCAATGTCATCCCGAGCCAAGCGCTTTGTTCGCGGGGCTGAGGGGTCTTGCGCGTACCATAAATCCACTTAATGCGTCCTCTGCCGGTGTTTCTCCGCGAACTCTGCGCTTAAGTTTTTGTGTTTCTTTGTGGTCTTTCCTTCACCTCAACTCAAACAAAATCACGTCAATCCTGCACCCGCTGGTCGAGGTATTCGGATTCAGCGTCGGATCGCACGTCTGATTTCCATTCCCGTCCCCGAAACCGCCGTACCCCGCGCTCCCATCCGGGTTGGTGTTCCAGTACTGGTAATTGCTCGAGCACAGTGCATAATCTCCCAGCGGCGCCACTGCGCAGCGCGGAGTTCCAAAAAAAAGCCCGCCGCTGTCTCCATTGCTGTAAAGCATTCCCATCCGCAAAGGCCGCTTGCCGGCATCCATCGGAATCGTCAACAACTCCCCTGAATAAAGCCCGGTTGGCCAGTGCCCGGCGCCCGCTCCTGCCGGCAGGATGCTGGTGTATGTCCCGGTGAATGGCGGCTTGTACGGCAACCCGGGGGCCGCATTGGCCCAGCTCAAATGTTGTGAGAAGTGCCGGCAATTCGCATCGTTAGCGCAACCCGTGTCATCGACCGCTTTTAAAAGCGTCGTATTTTCTTCCGGTGCCGCGAAACGAAAATCCAGCGGGCTGCTGCTTGCAGGCTCACGCAACTCCACGCCGTAACCATCCACCCGATGTCCGCCGCACAGCGTCGGGCAGGGAATTACCATGAGCGGATTCAGCGGGCAGGTCTGCACCGCCGGGTTACAGCTCGCCGTTTCATCCGGATACCAGAACGCAATCGTTTTGCCCGCCAGCACCCCCAGGTTCTCTCCTATGGCGGTACCCGTGATTACCACCGGGCCGCCGCTCAAATCGAGCTTGGCATTGTGTGTTGAATCTCCCGATGTCGCCTGCAGGCCGGAGTAGGCTTGCACCCCTCCCATGCTCAGAACGCTGAGCTGCGCGCCATTACCGGTGCCGTTCACGCTTTCCAGAACTACCGCCCGCGGCCCCAGGCTGCCTTTATCAGTGAAGGTGCACGTTGTATTCGGAACCGTGCCTGTGCACGTGAAATCCGCAGTCGCTGCGCTTCCGCTCCGCAACACTCGCGAGTCCCTTGCATTCCGGAAAACTTCATACACCATCGTGGTCGGGAACGCCGCATCAGCGCTGAGCGATCCGTTAAAGATCACCGTATTCGGAAGACTGCTGCCGATCGCTGCTGCTGTTTGCAACGTGCAGCTCACGTCGTTGCTCGAACTGCTCAGGCCCGGCATGCTTCTCGCCGCTACATAATAGGTGTACGTAAAATTTGTTCCGGAATTTCCCGCCGCAACCGTGCATGTCAAATCCCCCGCCGGCTGTGGTGCGCCATCCACCGTCTGCATCGTCGGCGTGCATCCCGGATTCGCGGTCCGGTCGCACGCAAACACGTTGTATCCCGTAGGATCAATCTGCATCCCATTGGCGCTGGCTGCCGGTGTTCCCGGCGCAGTCAGCGCAATCGCATTACATCCGCTGCATAACATCGCGACGGTCGTGATCGCCGATCCGTTTGTCTCACCGATGTCGGCCGGCGTCGGATCGCTCACCCCATTTGGGTTCCTCAACGTGTAGGAGTACTGCACCGCATACGTGTGTCCCGAAATCAGGCTGCCCCCCTGCACCGCAGTCGCTGCAGCTGCCGAAGGCGGTCCCAGCGGCGAGAGGCCGCTCACCGATACCGCATGTTCCGTTGTCCCATTCCAGTCCGTGGCTACGCCGCGCCGTAGGTTTAAATACTTGCAACCTTTGGTCTTGTCGAAAACCACAATCAGCCCGCCCTCGTTCTGCGCCCCATCAAACTCTCGGATCTCGGCCGTGAACCGCGTGCTGTCGCCGTTTACCGCAAACCCGCCGAACGTCGCCCAGGGCGTCATCAACGATCGCAAACAGTTGGCCGTCACATCCGCTCCATTCGCGTCGGCAGTCGGCCAATTCTGATCGATCGCAACCGACCACGGATTCGCCGCCTTGTTCAGCAGCCAGCGCTCAATTCTCTGTGAGTTGTCATTGAACACGTACATCGCCAGCGCATCAGTCGCGGTTGTGCCGAACACAAAACTGGACGGGATTGGATTCGACCCCACTACGCAAAATTGCTTCCTTGCTGCCTGGCAATTGGTTGCGCCCGCTGCGCAACTAACCGAATTCCAGATTGACCGGTCGAATGAATACATGCACGCATTCGACTTCTCCAGAATGCGGAATGCCGTTCCATCCAGATTGATCTGCGGCAACTCGGCCGACGAGTCTGTGAAGTAACTTCGACCCGCAACGTCGGTCGCGTAGTCCGTCACCCGCAGCATGCGGTTGTTGTTGTAAAAAGCCAGTGTTCCCAGGTTGTCCGGATCGCTCGCCACTACTCCTGCGCCCAGCTTTCCTCCCCAGCACTGCCCGCCGCCGCACGCCGTCGATTGCCCCGCTGCCGCCAGCAGGGGCGGATGTTTCGTTCCCGGATTCGTGTTCGACAACACAAAGGTCGTCGTATCCGATCTTGAACATGCGTAATTCGGCGGCCCGCACGCGACCGTTGTTGCAGCCGTCGGCCAGGTCGCGGCGCCCGCGCTCGTGCTCAACCCCGAATAGGCAGACTGCCCCCACGCAGCGCTTATCGCCGCCAAAACCACCCCAAGAATTTTCATAGGATCACATCTGAAAAACTGCTGACTCGTCTCCTGAAAAGCAACCGTCAATCCGTGCACGTTCCACCGCTCGCTTCATCTATCCGCATCCGCCGCGAGCAACCTGTTTTCTCCGCGTTCCCCGAACTACGGCCTCGCCCGCCCCAGCATCTCCGGCACCAACACAAACGCTCCCACATCCCACGCCCCCCCGAACTGCGTCTGATCAACTCCCATCAAGTCATACTTGAACTCTGCTCCCACGCTCGTTCCCTGATCAGTTGTTACTGACGTCATCGAAGGCCGAAAATCAGGCGGATCCCCCGTCGCTGCATCCGCAAAATAAGTTGTCCCCACATCCGGCTGCGCTCCGCTTAGATACTCCACCAGCTGTGTATTCGTCATCAGCGTCGCGCCCGATTCCTTTAGCGCATCCAGCAGCACGCCCACCTGGTGCGGCGCCAGCTCATTCATATGGAAGAAGATTCCGATCGGCACACCCCACACTCCCGACTTGAACACCAGCGCCTTCACCTTATTCGTCAGTTGGGCGTCGCTCAGATTCTGAAAGTTAGGTACCACTCCCTGGCTCAGAATGTTTTGGATATTCACTCCACTACCTAGCACCGTGGCCGCACTCGGCCCCGGCTGCATCGAAGCTGATCCTCGCGCTCCCGCGTAGCCCGCCGCGGCCGCGATCGTCTCGGTCGAACTATCCTCAAAACTTCCCGGATACACATACACCCATTGCCCCGGCACCGTTGCCGGTACTTCATTCGAGAATCCCGACTCCGTCCCGTTCGCTACAGACGTAGTCACATAAAACCAGGTCTGTTGTGGATTCACCGCATGGTCCACATATTGCGGCTGCACTACTTCGGTCAGTAACTGATACGGCCCGCCTGAAACTGCTCCTCTATAAACGCGATATGAACTCGGTGTGGGACCAGAACCGGGCGGGTTCCAGTTCAGCGTGACAGAGTGGTGCCCGCCCAATCCAACCAGGTTCGCATTCATCCACTTCTTCGCCCATCCCAACTCGTCAGTCATCAATCTGCTTTTCTCCATGGTCAGCGTGTAGGCAGCGGCCTTGATGTCCTGCGCTGTTACGTCCGCCAGATCCTCACTCTTCACCGCGCTCTTCATATTCGGATCGGCGCTCACCGAAAACACCCCGCGCTGGTTCAAGGTAAAGATGATTCCGCCCAGCGTATCCAGCCCGCTCGCAACCAGGTCCGTCCCTGACGAACTCAAATCCCAATCCACCTGCCCATTCGGATCACCCGGCGCGGTCACTGTTAAATGCTTATTCGCGATTGACAATGTCACACTCGAGGCCGCCGTCCCGGTGTACTGCACCGTGAATGCATTCGGAAACGTGAAGTACTGATGTGATGTCGAGTGGCTGTTCACGTCCCATCCCGCATCGTTCCACCCCTGAAACGTGTCCACCAGTTGCTGCGACAGGTCATAACCGGTCACCACCGCAATACTCAGCGGAACGCCCTTCGCCTGAAAAATGGGCAATAAAGACTGAATGAACTGATGTGATCCGTCGACCAACCCCGGATCGTCATAAGTCACAGCGATGCGCGCCGGATAACTCAGGAACCCGCGGACATTCGGAGGCGTGTCGGCCGCAAGATTCCCTCCGCCATCAATCGGCGTCCCGGTTATATCGGTCGAAATTCCGGTGGCGATGTTGTTGGCATAAAAATGACAGTTGGCATAGGTCACCGAGCCGGTGTTATCCATCAGCCCGTATGTCCGGTTCACGAATGCGCGGCAATTCTTCAATTCGACTGCCGACGCCGCCCCATCAAACCTGTACCCCACGTAATTTCTGTGCGAATCCGTGTTGTACAAATGAATGTCTGCCGGCGTTCCCGTCGGATGCACATAAAATCCGATTGGCACGGTACCGTTCGGAACCTGGCTGTCGGCCAGCATATTCGCCAGCCATACATGATCACTCGCCCCCTGCACTTGCACGCCGTAAGCGTCATACCAGTCCAGCTTGATGTGCTGAATCTCCAGCCAGCTCACGCCATTTATATTGATCAGCGACTGTCCGCTCAAAATCATCGGACTCACCAACCCATACCGCGTCACTGGATTGCTCGAGGCGTAAACATACAAGATTTGAGTATTCGCGTCGTAGTACCAGTCGCGGTCATGAGCAAGAAGATTCTGCGCAGTCTGTGCATTGCCCCAGATCGTTCCGAACTGCACGAACTTCAATTGTGAGATCGCCTGCGTCGCATTCAGCGTCGCTTGCCATACACTCCCCGAAGTATTCGTCCAGTCCGAAACCTTTGTTTGATAACGCCCGGTAAACTCCGGCGGCCTGCCATTTCCATACGCATCGAACTTGATCGGATTTCCCGCCGTGCCGCTCGAAAGCGGCGTCAGCCACTCGTTCCACACCGCATCACGTTTAAAAAGAATCTGGTCGCCCGGCTGGAATGTCGAAATCCCAACTTTCAAGAGCGTCCGCCACGCCGTCTGCGGCGAAAGCCCATCGTTCGCATTACTTCCCGCCGGATCGACGTAGTAGGTCGTCGCCATTGCCGCTCCCGTCATAAGCAGCATTGCCGCAATTCGTCTGATCATCCTTCTCGCTCCAATAAAAAGGGCACGGCGTTTGCCGTGCCTGATTCATATTCACCTGGACAGCCGCCCTCGGCGTCCCCTGCGCTTTAAGATTCGCGGAGCTGAGAACAGAGAACTCTGAACTGAGTACTGACTGGCTCTCGCAACGCGCTACTCACAACTCGCTACTCGCTACTCGCAACTCGCAACTCTGAACTCGCAACGCAACTCAAAACTCACTGCACACTCCACGTCGGTACGGTGGTTGCGGTGTACGCATCACTCGGAATCGTAATCGTCGCCGGCAGAGCCCCACCCGTTGTCACACTCTGCTGCACGGCGCCTGCAAACGTGAACCCCACCCCGGTCGAGCTCCCAATCAACTGCGCGCACGAGCTCGTACAATTGGTTGTGATCGCCAGGTAATACTTGCCTTGCTTGATCGTTGCCGAAGAAGCCCAGCTCAGCGTCTTCCATCCCGTCGACCCCGCAAATGCTGTTCCCGCCGTGGTTCCAACATGCGCCACCAGCGCTCCGGAGCTGTTATAAAGCCCGATATCGTAGCTGTTCGAAGTATTGTCGACTGTCTGTACGTTGTACGTGACCTGCGTTGTCGTCATCGGCACTGGATTGCTGTACAGCACTCCATAGAGTTTGGCCACATTCGACGAAGTTAAAAACGAAACCGCACCGCTCGCCGAAGGCTGTGTAAACCACGGTACCTGGCTGGTCGCCATCGGACTCGCCGGCTCCATCCCGACAAACACGGTGTAGGTTCCTGCCGCAACATTCGAGCTCAACACTCTCCCAATCACCTGCACGCCGCTCGGTCTCGAACTGCCTGCATCACGGCAATCTGCGGCATTCGATGTGCTCGCGATCACGTAATCGGCCGCCGTGGTCCCGCTATCGAAACTGCACTGCGCATATCCTCGATAGGTCACCACCGCATTTCCGCTGGTCCCGCTTCCGCCACTCACAATTCCAATCACACCATCGGTGTCACCCGTCCCCGCCTTCACCGCGCATGATGGACTCATTCCGTTCCACTTGGCCAGAAAGTTGAGTGACGTGCCCGTGCTCGAGTCATTGCATGGCTCAAACGTGAGCGCGCCTGTTCCCGTGATATCCACCGATGTTCCTGCGTATATTGTTTTCGGCCGCAACGAACTCGATCCTATGTTGAATGCGTTGTCCGTGAACGGCTTCAGTACCGACGCTGTGTCGATTGACCAGCGTACCGTGCTCCCGATCAGGAAGCCGATCCCGCGCTGGCTGCCGGTTCCAGCGTTCTCGCTCGCCACCGCAAAGTATCCATCGGTGTTGTCCCACTTGAATCCGATCCGCTCATAGTTCGAAGCATCGGTGCGCGTTCCATAAACTCGCAGCCCCTGCGGATTGGTTCCGTTATATTCCTCAAGCGTATTCGCATCTGCGTTGAACAAATTCGTCAGCCCAAGCTGTACGGCTTGCCCGTTGTTGCTGATCACCTTCGGACAATGACAACTCGCGTCGAACCAGAACAATCCATAATTCGGCAAGCCGGTTGGCGCCGTAGTCTCCGCCAGTTGCATCACGTCCGCCGTGCTGCAGATAGCGTTTCCGTTCGCCTGAATCCCGGTCATGAAGCTTCCTGTGCACTGCGTCGGGGGCTGCGCCAGCGCGCTTGCGGTGGTGGCGTTCCCGCTGAAATTTCCGGTGACGTCCACCTTCGCAACCTCCACCAGCGCTCCCCCGTTTTCTGAAACTTCCAGTTTTCCATTGGGGCCAAATCCCATCAGCGATTTTCCGGAAATCGCCGGGCTCAGCGTTCCAAAGCCTCCGCTCAAACTCCACGGACCGCTGCTGGTTGAAACAAACTGGCTCGCCTGAATGGAGCCGGCTACCGTGAGCGCGCCATCCATCTGCACGTTCGTCTTGAACTCTTTCGAACTGGTGGTCAGCCGCTCCAGCCAGTTCGTTCCATCTCCCACGTTCCCGATGTATTGCGAAACACTCTTCGGTGCACCCAGCGTAATTCCAATGTTTGCCGGATTTCCGTCCCCCTGGTCATATCCGATAAACGCATCGTTCGCATCGTTCACAGGACGGTTATTCGCAGTTGCAATCGTCTTCTGAAAGTTCGAATCCGAAAGTGTGATGATGTGCCCGGGCGCGCTTCCGAGGGTCGAAAAGTTCAGCCTGCCCTTCAGATTCAGCCGTGTTCCCCCATCGCCGTTCGGCTTCACAGCCATCAGCATCGCGCCCTGTTCATAAAATGTTCCCGGAGCCATCGCGCTGAAGCAACTGAGCCATGCCGGGGTCCAGTTGGCTACGGCATCGCAATTTTCCGCAATCACTGCCGGAGCATTGGTGCCTTGCACCGCCACAATGTTGCTGATTGCATTTTGCATCCACGCCCGCGCACCGGTAAGCACGCTGTTTGAGTCCTGGTTCGTTCCCAGCACCAGGTTCCCCGGCCAGAAATCCAGCAGCGGGAAGTAAGTCGCGGTGGCGACCGTATAGGCTTGCAAAGCGGCCTGGGTGTCGGTGAACGTGCACACATTGCTGCTGCATGCGGAACTGTGCGTGACATTGGTCGCTACTGCGAGATTTCCCGTGCCAAACGGCGCTTGCTCCGGTCCTGCAGTTGGGGCCGTCACCCGCAACAGATCGAATGAAGTCGCCCCCGCAATATCCGCAGTTTTTACCGTGATGCTGCCACTGCCATTGCTCAGCGCCTTGCCCGCGAACAGCGGATTCGAAGCTCCCAGCGCGCTTTTCGCTACTACGTAGTAGCGGTAATCCGTCGTACCGGTATTTGCGAATTGCGGAATTCCCCCGGTCGGTCCCTCGCCCCCGGAAAATTTCACGGTTGAGCCTTGCGCGATCACTCCCGCTTGCCCGATCGTACCCAGCGGATTTGCGCACGCCCCCACTTCCTCGTACACGTTGTCGAACACCATTCCGCCGAAACCGCCGCGCCGCGTTCCGCCGCGCACTCCATATTGCGCATACCCCTGGATCACGCTGTCTGAAATCCTCAGGGTGTTTCCGCTCTGCCAGTCAACACCGTTGCCGCGGCATTGCATTGAAATATTCAGATTCTTCAACCAACCCACTGCTGCCGCGCCCGCGAATGGCCCGGGCGCAACCACCACCGGATTGCACGCAGTCGCATCGCATCGCACCCCGAAGTTGGCTCCCGATCCACCCAGCGTGCTATCGAGGCCGTCCAGCAGGAACGCCTGATCATCATCCACCTGCACATAGCTGCTGAAGGTTCCATTCGAAAGCGCCACCCGCGTCGACACATTGAACAATCGTGTCTTCTGCGCGTTCACTTCGATGAATGGTTTCTGGCCGTTCGCAACCGTCGGCCTGCCTCGCGGGCTGATCAGCGTGATGTCGGAGAAAAGATTTGAATTCCCGGAATCGCCCACATAAATGCAGGGATCGTTCATCCAGCATTCGATAATCGATCCCGAAAAGTCGACCGTGACATTCGATGACCTGACCGCGACTTTCGCAAATGCCTTGAACTCGCCCGGCGGCACAATTACTTTTCCTGACTGTGATGTGCCCGCCGGGTTGGTGGGGGAAAATCTGGTTGCGATCAGTGCTTCCTGTAATCCAGCTGAAGCACTTCCCACGGTGTATCCCGCACTGTGCGCGTTCGTGGTAGTAAATTGCAATGTTCCACCTTGGCCATTGCCGGCGCATGTCCCGCCCGTCACCAGCGCTGCTTCCGCCGTTCCCGTTGCCGCAATGTATACGTAATACTGCGGTTCGCTTCCGGTGACGCCCGCCGGACACTGCGCCAGACTCACTGTCTTCGCTCCCGCTGCAGTGAGATCTGCTGCGGGCGATTGCGTCCAGTTGAAATCCGGCGCGTATTTCACCGCCTGCATCCCCGCCGTAACTCCTCCGCCCGGCCTCGGCTGGTACTTTCCTGCCGAGGCGACGTATGTGATCACCTGATTGTCAGTAGGGGTAGTCGGATCGACCGCCACGCCTTGAATTGAAACTGCGTCGCTGCTGGTTCCACATCCGCCCCAGGTGTTGTTTCCGTGCAGGCACAGGTTGCTGCTTGCGCTCCCCGTTCCTAGCTCGCCGGTTGGTACCACGCCGTTCACAACGTCCGCCTTTGCCGTGAGCCCGCTATCGACGTAGTGCTTGGTGGATGCTTGATTGGAGGACACCGGATCGGCCGGTAATTGCAGAGGCCCGCTCATGCTGTCGCCTGCTTTGCTGACGAACGACCCGCTTCCGGTGGTAGTTACTGCAGAGTCCACATACGCTTTGTTCGCCGCATCGCTTGCTTGTAACGGGGCAGGGAACTGCGGCGAAGCCGTAAACTGCTTCGCTCCTGAAATCGTTTCAGTTCCGCTCCGATGCACCACTGAATTGTCGTCTGCCTTCCCCGCTAATGCCGTGTCCACGTATTGCTTGCTTACCGGCGCGGCCGCGCTTCCGCCTGAACCCAAAATCGTTCGGACGTTGGCGATGGTTGTTGGCGAGCTTGTCGGTACTGACCAGTATTCAGTTTTCACCGTGCCATCATCGAGCTGATACACAATCGTGTAGACCATGTTGGCCGGTGTCGCTCCCGCGTTCGGGGCCAATCCAACCGAGAGTGCGCCGGCGTTTCCGACCAGTACGCTCTTCGTCCCCGCCGCCACCGCCTGACCGGCATTGGTCGTAAACGCAGGCCATGAAATCAGCAGCGTTCCACCCGCCGGAGTTCCATCCGCGCGATACACAATTCCCGTGATGGTGGTTGTGCTTGGTCCCTGTGCCATCAGTATCGCCGTTGCCACAAACAAAAAAAGCCGCGCGATTGCGCGGCCTGCTCCGAACATAAATCCTCCCTGGAACGAAACAACTTGGAACTGAAAACCGTCACTTACAACCGACAACTCGCAACTCGCAACTATCTTCCCGCTTTCACCTGCTCCTCAAGAAATCTTTCTACGCTTCTCACATACACGTCCGCAAAATCCACCACCGGACGCTTCCCGGCAATCAGCCGTTTCGCGTCCGCCATCGTCCAACTCAGAGAGCACAACACCGCCAGCGCCATCATCGGCGCCCGGTGTACTCCCGCGGCGCAATGGATCAACAGCTTGGTGCTGTTCGCCTCCAGCGCCTTCACTGCAAAGTCAACTCCACGTTGCAGCAACTCCGCAGACTTCGGCGCAAAATCGTCGTCCGTTGGATTCCACAACACACTCAGGCCCAACGGCTTCGCGAGTGGCGTGTCGTCAAACTCGATCTGCATGTCCAGGATGTGAGTGACGCCAGCTCGCGCCACTTCGGCCATGTTTTCCGCTGTCCAGATTCCGCCACCGACCGCGATCCGGCCGGTCACCCACGTCATATCCATCCACTGCCCCGTTCTCGCGCCATTTTATTCTACGGCATCGTGTTCTGAGGAAGCAGCCACCGCCATGCGCTGCGAGTCGGAACCATCCTGCAACTCCTCAGGTGTCAGCAAACCCAATCGTTCAAGCAACGTCTGTGCCAATGTCTCTCCACCGGAGGGAGCTGTTTCGGCTTGGATCGCGGGATAAATGCCCGTCATCTCAAACAGAAATCGCATTCCGAGGTAACGGCCGTTTTTTGCATCTTCGATCGTCTTCGTCACCATATCGACCGCGGCATTTCCCACCAGGCACTCAATCTGTTCCCGAACTCTCGCGAGGTCGACAGGTCTCAAGGCCGCTGGGTCCGCAGGTTTGTGTGTCCGTCCGGTTTTTTTTCGCCGCTTTGCCATTTTCCCGCCCCAAAAACAAAGGGCACGCCCGAAAGCGTGCCCTCAGTAGAATTTCTAATCTTCTAATTCCAGAGTAGCATATTCAGAAGGGAAAATGTGTCATGGTTCCGACAATTATTTTTCCCTTAGCAACAATCACTTACAAGGAATTGACTGTTTTTACCCCCTTGACAAGATTTTTGAGCGATCGGCGTTTTGACCGGAAACCGGTACAGCAATCCGTGCTCAAGCAATTTTTCGCTGACCACATCAAGAATTTCCGGAACCCGGCGCCAGATCTTTTTACGTCCGCAGCCCAGCAAGTGCGCCGCTTCATCCTGGGTATAGTCCTGGAACACGACTTTTCCCAGCACTTTGCGATCGAACTGATTCAAGTCCTCCAGGCATTGCTCTACATCGTGGACAAAAATAACAGCGTCTTCGAATGTGCCGGCGGAGTATGAACTGACGCGCGCGCGAAACAACTCTCGTCCCAATAGCGATGGCAGCCTGCCAACCTCGATGGAGAAGCGAAAGTAGCGCCTGAGTATGGCCAGCGTGCGGTCGCGGTACAGCCACAGATCGCTGCCCGGCTGCTGCAACGAATCCTGAAGCTGCTGAAGCTCATCCGCTTCGGTGGCAGCGTTCACGGCCTTCAAAGCTTGCGGCAGAGATGAAGCCTCGGTCGCTTGCGAGCTTGCGGGAACCTGCGCATTCACCTCGCTCATGCCTGGCCTCCTTCGACCACCAGTTTCAAACGGTTAGCTCGCCGCAACCTGTTATCGGAGTAGTGATTTCCGGGAATCCGCGGACGCCTCACCCGGCGTTCTGGCGGGGGCAAATCGGCCAATTCGCGTGCACACGGCGCACAGTACGGCAGCGCAGTCCCTTGGGTGCGCAACCACAGTCCGCCACATCGTTCGCAATACTTCAATTCCAGAAGAATCAATTCCGGATCTGCTGTTTTCATGACTGCCTCCCAACGCGATGAATGGATAATTGTGAAATGAGCCAAAATAAAAAAGCCCTGCGCCGGTTTCCCGGACACAGGGTTCGTTTCTTTTACGATGACCTGTTTGTATTATTTAATTAAACTGCTGATTACTCGCTGGGTTGGCGGAAGTAACCCTCCTCGTAACCTGATTTCAGCACCCGCCCGTTCTTAACGATAATGCTTACCTTGCCGGTGAAATGCAGCTGCCCGAGCAGCCGTTCCACGGCCGCGGAAAGCACTTCTGCCGCACGTATCTTGCGCCGGAACTCGACGAAGTTTGTTTCTTCAGTTTCAGATTGCGCGTGATTCAACATTGAGAAGAACATCCATGGGTAAGAATTCCTCCTAGCTTGTCGCAGCGTGGCAGTGCACAGGAGAGGGCTATACAAGTTCAACATGGTATAGCTTTTTGGATTCCAAAGTCAAGGCTTATATTCTCTTTAGGATGTTGTACTTCGATAATAAATATCAATGCGCTATATGAGCGTGCTATACTCTGCCGCATGAAATTTCGAGCGCTGCAGGAAAACTTGCGCAAAACTCTCTGGGGCCGGATTGACGAGGGCCAGCTCACCGGCCTGCGGCTGGCGGAAGAGACAGGATTCAAACAGGCCCACATCTCCAATTTCCTGAATCGTAAGCGCGGTTTGAGCGTCGAAGGAATGGACAAAGTCCTGAGCGTGCAACGGCTTTCGGTGCTCGACCTGCTCGATCATCGTGAGATCAACAAGCGTGCCAGCATCGTTCCGCCCAGCAACGATGAATTTGAGAACGTCTTCCTGGTTGAGGGTACGGTCGCAGCCCGCCAGACCATCATTATGCGCATGAAAGTAAAGGACATCCTGAAATATAAGAAATCATTTCTGCGCAAGCTGCGCACCGATATGGAAGGCGATCGCGAACGCTGGGAACGCTTCGTTGTGATTCGCGCCGATGGCCGGGAGGGCATGAGCATGTATCCACGTCTGCTTCCCGGAGCTACGGTTCTGATCGATCGCCACTACAATTCGCTCAAACCGTATCGCAAGGGCGAATCCAACATGTACGCAGTGACAAAAAATGGCAGTTGCACCGTAAAGTATGTCGAGATGGCCGGCAATCACCTGGTTCTGAGACCGCATAATCAGTCGTATCCAGTTGAAGTAATGTCGCTTGAAGCCGACAAGAAACCCCATGACTATCTGGTAGGCCGGGTGTGCCACGTAGGGGTAGAAACGTAGCAGTATTTTCCCGAGGCGCCGTCCTTTGAAGCCGAAGATACTGTCAGCGGTCTGGCCGTGGTTGATGCTGTTGATTCCATGCTTCTCCGCCGCGCAGGAGATAACCGTGGCTGCCGCGGCCGACCTGCAATTTGTCATGCAGGAGACGACCGCGCGCTTTCAGAAAGAAACCGGGAAAAGCGTGAAGGTGATCAACGGATCTTCGGGGAATTTCTTTCAGCAGATCCAGAACGGCGGCCCCTTTGATATGTTCTTTTCGGCCAACGTGGACTATCCCACGAAACTGGAAGCTGCCGGTTTGACCGAGCCGGGATCGCTTTATCAATACGCGACCGGAAAAATCGTTCTGTGGGTGAGGAATGACTCGAAGCTGGAGGTGAACTCTGGCTTGCAGGCGCTGCTGGATCCTTCCGTCAAGAAGATTGCCATTGCGAATCCGCAACATGCGCCGTATGGACAGGCGGCAGTGGCAGCTTTGAAAACCGAAAACCTCTATGACAGGCTTTCTGAAAAATTCGTTCTGGGCGAAAACATCTCGCAGACCGCATCGTTCGTGGTTTCAGGCGCGGCGGATGCGGGAATGGTGGCCTTATCGCTGGCGGTTTCGCCAAATATGAAGGGGAAGGGCCGCTACTTCGAAATTCCCGCCAGTGAGTACCCGCCAATTGAACAGGCCTGCGTGATTCTGAAGTCTTCGCAGCAGAAAGCTACTGCCAAGGCATTCCTGGAATTTATCAGGACTCCCGCGATCAAAGCATTGTTCCGCAGCTTCGGTTTTGCGGTGCCGGCTTCAGGTCTGCAAAAGTAGAAAATCCATCAGAGTTACGCTCTGGCCCGGCGTTGAGAGGCTTTCACTTCCTTAGGCCCGGCGAGAAACGATGACCATCTCAATTCGCGCGACGGATCTTCATTGCTTAACGCCTTCTGCACCGCGAGTTCCGCCACCGCGTTCACGATCCATTCGAAATTTTCGGGTCCGACGGAATTGATGTCGGCATCGGGTGCCGGGTTCATGAAATCGATGGCGTAAGGCACTCCGTCTTCCACGGCGAACTCCACTGTGTTCAGGTCGTACCCCAGAGCGCGGCACAGAGTTTGTCCGTCGCGCACAATGCGGTCATGCAAGGCAGTTGAAGATGGCGGCGGATTGCCCTTAACGTAGCGCTCGTGAAAAGGAACTTTCGGGTCGTACTTCATGATGCGCACTTTTTCCTGGCCGACAACATAGCAGCGGTAGTACTCCTCGAACTCCACGCCGTGCTGCAGCGTCATACACAAATCGCCGGTCTGGTTGTAGCAGCGGAAGAATTCATCCGGCGAATGGACTTTGTACACGTGCTTCCAGCCGCCGCCAGAGTAAGGCTTAAGAAAGGCGGGGAAGCCGACATAATGGAAAATCTCATCCCAGTTGAGGGGGTACATCAGGTTGCGCATGGAGCGATCGGTGGTGTCGGGGGGATGCTGATTGTGCGGCAGCAGAACGGTCGGCGGGATCGCGACCCCAAGCTTTGAGGCGAGGGCGTAATTGAAAAACTTGTCGTCGGCCGTCCACCAGAAGGGATTGTTGATGACGATCGTGCCGCTCAGCGCGGCATTCTTCAGATAGGCGCGATAGAACGGGATGTCCTGCGAGATGCGATCGACGATCACCCGATATCCGCTGGGCTCGGCCATTTTTATGCCGCCGAGCTTGACTGCCTCCGCCGTCACGCCTTCCACCTTCATGCCGTTGATTCTGTCGACCAGTGCCGGTGGGAAGGTAGTTTCCATGCCGAAAATGATTCCAATCTTTTTCATAAGGTCACCTGTTCTGAAAGTTGCGGCGAAACTGCAGATTCCTCGCGCGTCCTAAGCCTTGCAAGCTCGGCTGCGGACGGTCCGGAATGGCAGGGTATGAGATTCATATCCCGGCACGGCTTAAGCCGTGCTCTTCCCAATTGCAACAAACCAGCCCTAAAAATACTTTCCCGCCATCCTCAGCCACAGCGGCCAGTCGTGCACCGAGTGGTCGTTCCACACGTCCAGCCAGTGCGGAACATTTTTGGCGTTCAGCTTGCCTGAAAGTTTGAAGTTCTGATCGAGGCAGATGTCCCAGTCCGCCGAGCCGAGCACAATCTTCATTTCGCGATAGCGGCCGAGAATCCACTCATCGTTGAGATTCACCAGAAAGTCCTGTGGATTGTTGAAGTAGCAATCCTGGTCGTAATATCCGTCGAGGAATTGGTGAATGTCAAACGCCCCGCTCATGCTGACGCAATAACTCACCGTTTCCGGATGACGCAGCGCGAAGTTCACCGCCTGATAGCCGCCGAAGCTGCAGCCGGTGATGCCGATGCGCGGGCTCCAGTTTTTCCAGCGAGTGAAAGGGAGGGCCTCATTGAGCAGGTAGCGCTCATATTGCAGGTGCCGGGCGACGCGCACCCGCGGATGCACCTGTTTGTTGTACCAGCTCTCGGTATCAACGCTATCGGGACAGAAGATCTGGAGCTCGCCGCCCTCGAGCTTGCCGCCGAGCACGCCCATCATGCCGCGATCTTCGTATTCGTAGAAGCGGCCCATGGAAGTGGGGAAAACCACCAGCGGCAGCCCGGCGTGGCCGAACACCAGCATCTCCATGTCGCGGCCCAGTTCGCGGCTGTAGCTTTTGTGATATTCGCGGTTCATGAGGCGCGCAGTATCTTACAAGAAACGCGGAGAATTTTGGCGCGGCGGCTAAAGCCGCTCTTCTGAGCTACAGATTTTCGCAGCGCTGAAGCGCCGCCCCACCCAAAAACTGCGCCGCCATCACCGTCTGCGTAGCGACCGTCGCCCTCGGCGGTCCGTGTTATAACTCTGGCCGTGCGGATGCTTACTGAAGCTGATGTCCGACTGCGGCTTGACGCTGCCGCGCTGATCGGCGGACTCGAATCTGCGTTTCGCGAGCGCTATTTGACTGTTCAGATTCCAGCGCGAACTCACATTGCGATTGAGGGCGGCGTGCTGCTCACCATGCCTTGTTACGATCCTGCATCCCATGTTCTGGGGATGAAACTGGTTGCGGTCAGAAATGGCGTGCATGCAACCTATCTGCTGATGGACCCCGCGAACGGCCGGCCGAAGCTCACGATCGAAGCCAACTGGCTCACCGATCTTCGTACTGCCTGCACCTCGGCGCTGGCCACAAAATATCTTTCCCGCTCAGATGCTCGAACGCTGGGCATCTTCGGAACCGGGCGCCAGGCGCGCGCCCATCTCGCGGTGATGCCACTGGTGCGGAATTTTGAGCGCGTATTGATATGCGGCCGCGATCCGAAAAGAGTTCACCTCTTTATCGCGGAATTCGGCGCGGGACTGAATGTGCAACCGGCAACGGCTGAGCAATGCGCCGGCGAGTCGGATGTAATCTGCACGTGCACCGCGTCCGCCACTCCGCTGTTTGAGGGCACTGCCCTGCGCCCCGGAACCCACCTCAACCTGGTGGGCGCATTTCAGCCGTCCGCTCGCGAAGTCGATTCAATCACTATTCAACGCGCGCGTGTGTTCGTAGAATCTTACGAGGCCATTCTCGCCGAAGCCGGCGACGTCCTGATGGCGATAAAGGAGGGCGCTTTCAAACCCGAAGATCTGATTGCTGATCTGCACGAACTGGTGTCGCTCAAAAAGCCGGGCCGCGAGTCTGAGCGCGAGATTACGGTGTTCAAGAGCGTTGGCTGCGCTCTTGAAGATCTGGTTGCCGCAGAACTTCTGTTGTAACGGGGAGCTTGCTTATGCAAAGCTCCGCGATGTTGTAGCATCAGATATCGACGATGGTTGCACGCCACCTTCAACAAGCTTCTAAAATCCCTTCGGTTGTATTTGCGGTACTACTGCTCATCTCGATGCTCGGCTTCATCGCGGTGAATCATCTGGTGGTCCGTTTTCACGAGCAGGAAAAAGCTCTTGGCCGGCGACTCTACGCGCTGGCCCAGGCTGAACAGTCCGCGGGACGCGTGGATCGGGCGATCCCCTATTTAAGGGCGGCGATTTCGTACAGCCGCGACAATCCGCAGTATCAACTTGGGCTGGCGCGCGCTCTGCGCGATACGGGCCGGACTGACGAAGCTGAGTCATATCTGATCCGGCTGTGGGAGAAAGACCCGCAGGATGGGCCCATCAATCTGGCATTGGGCAGGCTGTTTGCGCGTGAGAATGATGTCGCGCGCGCCATTCAGTACTATCACAATGCTGCTTACGGGGTGTGGGCGCAGAACTCGGCGGACAATGGATTGGGGGCGCGGTTCGAACTTGTCCGCTACCTGCTGCAACGCAAGGCGGCGACCGATGCGCAGTCCGAGCTTATCTCCATGTCGTCCTCGCTGCCTGATGATCCCGCTCTTCAGTTGCAGCTTGGGGATTTGTTCTTCCAGGCGCAGGATTTTCAACGCGCACTGGCCGAATATGAACACGTGCTGCGCAAGCAACCATCGCAGTTGCAGGCTGCAGTCGGGGCCGGCAAGGCGGCTTTTCAGTTGCATCGCTATCGCGAGGCGGAAAAATATTTTTCCCGGGCCGCGGCAAACGATCAAGCCAAGCCTCTTCTGGAAGTGGTGCGGGTGATACTGGATTCGGACCCTGACGATCCGGCAATTTCTGCCTCAGAGCGGGTGCGGCGCATCAAGAAAGCGTTTCAGCATGCCGGTTCGCGACTGGATGAATGCCGGGAGGACAGTGCGGTAGTGGCGGATCTGCGACAGCGCTGGGGTGCGGTGAAATCGAAAGTTCTACGGACAACACATTTCAATGATGATCTGAATGCAGCCATGGGTCTGGTGTTCGAGATCGAGCAGCAGACTCAGCGGTGTGCGCCGGCAGCGCCGACCGATCAAGCTCTTTTACTGCTGGCAAACGACGGAGCATACTCCCACCCATGAGCACGCCGCCCATCTACGTCGAACCCGAGGAGCAAGAGCGGCGGTTTTCCTGGTTCAGCTTCAACAGCACGCGCGAAGAGCGCATTTTCCTGGTGCTGGCGGTGTTCATCGGAATATTTTCCGGGCTGGCCGTGGTTTGTTTCCGGCTGGCGATTGACTGGAGCCGAATCGCACTGCTCGGGCCGCTTCCCGAAGCGCACAGCCTGCGCCTGATCATTGCTCCCGTAGTAGTGGGCCTGGTGGTCGCAATTTTAGTAATTCACATATTCCCGCTGGTTCGCGGCAGCGGAGTGAACCAGACCAAGGCTGCGCTGTACATCTACAACGGCTACATTCCCCTCAAAACTGCGATCGGAAAATTCATCACCGCGGCATTATCCATTGGAGCCGGCCACTCACTCGGACCGGAAGATCCGTCATTACAGATTGGAGCAACTCTGGCCTCGGCCCTGGGTCGGCGGCTGCATCTTTCGCGCGAGCGCCTGCGCTTGCTGGCCCCGGTCGGGGCGGCGGCAGGCCTGGCCGCCGCTTTCAATGCGCCGATCTCTGCCGTCCTGTTCGTGATCGAAGAAGTCATCGGGCGCTGGAGCGCCGGCATACTCGGCTCAGTCGTGTTGTCGGCCATATCCAGCGTGGTAGTGGTGCGCTGGTTTCTGGGTTCGGAGCCGCTGTTTCGAATTCCATCGCTCGCGCTCAATCGTCCGGCGGAACTCGTGGCGTATGGTTTGCTGGGAATAGTGGGCGGTCTGGCAGCGGTGATGTTTTCCCGTTCCATTGGATTCCTTCGCCCCCGGCTGCGCGCGCTTCCGCGCTGGACCCAGTATTTTCAGCCGGCGTGCGCCGGCCTGCTCATCGGACTGATGGGATATTTCGGTGCGCCGCAGATCATGGGCGCGGGCTACGAATATATGGACCAGGCCATGCATGACCAGTTCACCTGGCAGATGCTGGCGGCGCTGGCGGTGCTGAAGATCATCGCTACGACAGCGTCTTTTGTTACAGGCACTCCCGGCGGCATGTTCGCGCCCGCGCTGTTCACGGGCGCAATGATTGGAGGAGCGATCGGTGGCGCGGAGCGGCATTTTTATCCGCATCTGGTCACCGGCTCTACCGCCACTTACGCGCTGGTCGGCATGGGCGTGCTGTTTGCCGGATTTCTGCGAGCGCCCATGACTTCGGTATTCATGGTGCTGGAGGTCAGCGGGAACTATTCCATTATTGTGCCGGTGATCGTTGCCAACACCCTGGCGTACTTTATTTCGCGCGCCCTGCAGCCGCTTCCGATATTTGATTTGCTGACGCGCCAGGATGGTCTGGTACTGCCGTCGCTCGAAGAAGAGCGCGAACAGGCCGTGCTGCGAGTGGAAGATGCCATGCAACCGGCGCCTTCGCTGATTCTCGAAGCCGATCACAGCATTGGTGAAGCGGTTCGCCTGCTGCCCGATGGCGCCCAAAAACAAGACGAACACATTCTGGTACGTATGACTCCTACCGGATGGAACGCGATAACCATCGCTGCTCTCAGGAAGCTGGCGGGCGAGGGCAAGACTGAGATGTCGCTGGCCTCCAATCTTTCTACTCGCAGCCTGCCTTCCTTGTTTCCCGATCTTCCGCTCGATGCTGCGCTCCGCTTTGTGCAGGACGCGCCGCTGGTGCCGGTGGTGAATCGGGCCAATTTCCGGCAGGTTGAGGGTGTCATTACCCGTGAAGATGTTTTCCGTAGATACCGCGAAGAAGAATCGGAATAGCCTAAGTGGTGATTACGGCTTACGTGAGTTCGCCTGCTGTTTCGGTTGAAGCTCACGCCGGATGAGTTCGAACTTGTGCGAAAGCTTCTGCAGTTCTTCTTCCGAGAGATTTTCAATATCGATCATGTCGTTGTGCGCTTTTCCGATGGCGCGGATGATTTCGTCCAACTTCAGATGAATGGCGCGGGCGTCGCGGTTCTGAGTGTTCTGAATGAGAAAGACGATCAGGAAGGTAACGATGGTCGTTCCGGTATTGATCACCAGCTGCCAGGTATCAGAATAGTGATAATAGGGACCGGTAACCGCCCACGCCAGAATAATCACCACCGCCAGAATGAATGCCCATTTTGTACCCGCAATGTAAGAGGCTTTCGCGGCGAAATTGTGAAAGCTGTCGGCGAACGATGATCTGGCGTCATTGCGCATGAACTCCGATTTGATGCAGATATGTGGCCGCCCGTTGGAAGGGGGCCGCCTGCGGCTGCTCGGTGAAAAATACCTGGCGGCTAAAGCCGGGCTAGTGTGCTCCTAATCGCAGTGCTGGAAGCGCTGCGCCATCCAAAAGCTATTCCCACACCAACACGGAGTAGGAATCTGTTGCGGCAGCCTTCCTGAAACGTCCACTCTGCAGAATGACATCTTGCTCGAGCGGGTTGTGATAGACGATCCAGGCGGCTCTCGGGCTCGACAGCAATGATCTTTCGAGATTCGTCACCATTTTAACCAGGCTCAACCGGGGCAGCGGGTTAAAGAGATATATCACCAATGGTTCGGCAGGGAATTGGAAGGAGCTGGCGTCAGTGCAGATCAACTCGATCTGAGCCGTGCGCGGGTAGCTGGCAATATTCTGCTGTGCTACGCAATGCAAGGCCGGTAATAGTTCGATTCCGACGATTCGTCGAAAGGAATAATCTGCCGCGATCAGCAGCGTGCGTCCCTTGCCCGACCCGACATCGATGAAGGTAAATTCCTCGAAACGGACAGGTAGCTCCGCCATCATCTCTTTGAACAATTCCGGATCGGTCGCCTGGTAAGGCGAGTTCAGCAGTCCGATGAATCGATCGCGAGCTGAAACGGTTGCCGCTGTCGTATCTACGCGATGTTCCCAGTCATACTCCATGTCGCCGTATCTTCGCCGCCGCTGTTCAGGAGTTGATTCACGTAGAAATCGCCACACCAGGGAAGAGAGCGCCAGTAGTGTTTCCAGGAAAGGGTTGCTGGCCCGCGTCCGCTTCCACCAGCCAAAGACCTCGCAAGTCAAACTCATCCGATCATTCATTTTCGCGCAACTTTGCGGAGCCTTGGCGTTCTTTGCGATCCGCCTTGGCGAGCGCACAGAGGTACGAATCAACCTGCTATAGTCAATCACAGACGCAATGTCTGACGCCGCAGTGGAAGCCCCGTCCCGCCGCCACATGACCACCCGCCAGCGTGTCATCTTTCTCGTGGTTGGCTGGCTTATCGTCATGATGCCGTTCCTTTTCTGGTGGAATACCTGGTTCGGCCGCAATCTTAATGACCAGCAACTGGAGGCGTATCTGCACGATCAGAACAAGCCGCGCCACGTCCAGCACGCGCTGGTGCAGATAGGCGAGCGCATGGCGCGACACGACGGCACGGTCACCCGCTGGTATCCGCAACTGATCACGCTCAGCACTCATGCGGTAGATGAAATCCGCAATACTGACGCATGGGTCATGGGGCAGGACGCTTCGAGCGCAGGTTTTCACGAAGCTTTGCTGAAGATGCTCAATGATCCGTCACTGCTGGTACGTGGCAACGCTGCGCTCTCATTGGTTCGCTTCGGCGATGCCAGCGGACGGCCGCAGATTGTCGCCCTGCTGCAGCCCGCCAATGTAACCGCTGCGCAGGCGGGAACTGTCACCGACACCAGCACCGCCGGCACGGCGATTCACCAGAACGGAGTGGTGGCCAAGCTAAACACCAGCGGAAGCACGCTAGAAGTCCGCTCGCCGATCGGCGGGCGATTGCGCGAGATCAAGGTGCAGAGCGGGCGCAGCGTTGCTGCCGGAGAGGTCGTCGCGGTGGTCGATCCCGACAGCGAGCAGGTCTGGGAGGCTTTGCGCGCTCTCTACCTGATCGGCCAGGCCGAAGATCTGCCTGCCATCCGTCCCTATGAACGCGAGCTCCCGGATATTTCTGACCGGGTTCGCCAGCAGGCCACCGCAACCGACAAACAAATATCAGAACGCGTAAAGTGACAAGTGTCGCGGTTGTCCACGCGACCGTTCCGTTTAACAAGGCTGAAAACCGGCCCGCTCAAGCCTGTCCGCCCGGTCACTCGTGGAACCTACCTTCGTGTTTTGCGTGCCCGGGACAGAGGCGATAATCTCTGGCTTACCGAAAGCAGGGCGTCCCTTTCCACGCACACTCGTCTGACGCTCCCGATTGAGACATCCGATGGCGAAAAATTTCATCCTGCATACCATTCCGACCAGGCTGCCGCCGGCGAAGCTGTATCTCGACGACATTACCGAGATCTGGCAGATCCTGACTGAATCGTGCGACGAACCACGCACCAGCGTGATCGTCGGCAACGCACAATGCGATTCGCTGAAGGATTTGCCCAACATGGGTGGGCGGACTACCCATCTGATGATGGAAATCTCCTCGCCTGGCAGGCATCACACGCTCTCGCTCAAGCCCGGGGCGAGCAGTATTCACATTCATGAATTAGGCGACCAGATGATGGCCTGGTCGAAATACGTGAAGGTCGAGGCGATATTTCAAAAGCGAAAACTGGGGCTGAAATCTGTTGTGCGCGCGGCCTGGCCGTGGATGGCAGTGGTCTTGTGGGTCTTATCAGTGATCGCGGCAAAATTCGTGACCGTACCCAGGTATCTCACCATTTATGAATGGGTGCATCTTGTAACCACCGTCGTGCTCGCTGCGATCGTGGTGTACTACTTCATCAGTTCGCATAGCATTGTGTACCTGCGTCATCCGCACAAGGTTCCCATCTGGCGCTGGCTTGAAGATCACAAGCAGGAGCTGATCGCAGGCTTCGCAGGAATTCTGGTTGGGGCGCTCGCCGCACGGACCCTCATGAAAGGTGTAGAAGCGGCGTTGCACGGAACCCAGCTGGTGTGGAAATGGTGACCTAAGAGTGACAGCCGCCCTCGGCTGTCAAGCGGTGAAACCTAAATCGGCATTACGCCCACTTCTTTTTCCACTTCTGCCGTAGGCACCATCACGATCGCATCCCACGGACAACCATCCAGGAACGATCCGTCCGGGCCTTTGCTGGTGCATTTGTTACAGCCGATGCAAAGGATCGGATCAACCTGAATTCTGCCGAATGGCGGATGGTCTTCATCCGGCACCCAGAACATGCAATCTTCGACTGGGCAGTATTCGACGCAGGCGGGCGAGCCGGCGCAGCCGGTGCAGCATTCGGTAATGACGGCCAACTCTTTTGGTTTCTTCTTGCGTGGATGGGTCAGCCCCTTGGAACGGGGCTCGTGTTTGAATTCGTCGGGAACCATCCCGAGTGCTTTGGATTCGGCCGATTCGGCAGCCATGGCGGGATTATAACAATGTTCATCCGTCACATACAGACCCGCCGTTTCTGTTATAGTGACCGTCCAGCCCCTGTAAATTCCTCATTACCAGCTCCCGGTGACGCAGAGACGGGGCGGAAGGAGCAGCCTTCATGGCAAAAAGTCTGAACAAAGTGATGTTGATTGGAAACCTCGGCAAGGATCCCGAAGTGAAGTACACGCCCAGCGGCACGCCGGTGGCAAAACTCACGGTGGCGACCAACGAGCGCTTCAAAGATAAAGACGGCCAGTGGGCCGATCGCACCGAATGGCACAACGTGGTGCTGTGGCAGCGGCTGGCTGAGATTGCGGGTGAATATCTCAAAAAGGGCGGCAAGGTTTACGTGGAAGGCCGCCTGCAGACCCGTTCCTGGGAGGACAAGCAGACCAACCAGAAGCGCTACATGACCGAGGTTGTGGCCAGCGACCTGGTGCTGCTCGGCGGACGCGGCGAAGGCGGCGCAGATTTCAGCTCAGGTTCCCGAGGCGCAGCTGCCGGCGGCGGCAACAATTTCGACCAGCGCGAACCGGAGCCGGTCGCTTCTTCGCCGATCAGCGATGAAGACATACCGTTCTAGTGAAGCTGCAGGCGGTGGCCGCCACTACGTTTTCGCGGTCATCGTCCTTGTCCTACTGGTCGCATCGCCGGCTTTCGGAAAGAAGCATCGTCATAGTTCCGGAAGCGGTAGTACAAGCTTCGATTACTACCTGCTCGCCCTCTCCTGGGCGCCAAATTTTTGCGCATCGCATCCCGGCGATCACTCGAGTGAGTGCCGCGTGGGCAATCAGAAGGCTTTCGTGTTGCACGGACTCTGGCCACAGTCAGAGAGCGGGCCGCCACCCATGGAGTGCGCGCCCGCCAGCCCGGTTGCGCATGATCTGGTGGATCATATGCTCGCATACATGCCCAGCGCCGGACTGGTCCAGCACGAGTGGCGCGAACACGGCACCTGCAGTGGATTGCCGGCCGGTTCTTACTTCGCTCAGGCGGAGGAGGCATTCAAAAGTGTGCGTGTACCGGAAGATTTACAGTCGTTGAACCGGGAGAGTGAGCTGCCGGTATCGGCACTCGAAGAGCGTTTTGCGGATATAAATCATGCTCCGCGTAAAGCATTTCGTATCTCCTGCCATGACACAGAGCTGGTGGCTGTTGAAGCTTGCCTAGACAAAGAGCTTCACTATCGTGAGTGCAGCAGCAGTGTGCGCGAATGCCGCGGGCCGCAGGTGCATCTGCAGCCGGTCAGATAGACCGCCGGATATTCCGCCATCCGCGACCTATGCATTTGATCCAGCCATCTCTTTCAGGATCTCACTCGCGTACATCGCTCCCTTCGGAGTGTCTTCGTGCTTGAAGTAGGCAAATACATCGCGGCCGGCGGCGAGATGTTCGCGCTGCCTCGCCACCATCGACTGGCGTTCCTGCAAGTTGTAAGTCGGCTTGCGGTAACGGTAGTAGCAGAAATCGGCGGTTACGATATCGGGCGTGTTTCGTTCTTCCGTTTCCGCGATGCACAGCGAGCGGTTCGAACTCCTGAGAATTTCAAAAATCTCGTCGTTGAACCAGGATTCATGTCGAAACTCGAAGGCGGCCCGCACGCCGCGTGACAAGGCCGCAAGAAATTCCCTCAGAATGGCAGCGTCAGCCTTCATGTTGGGCGGCAACTGAAAGAGCACCGGGCCCATCTTTCCGGCTTGAGCGAGAGGTTGGACGGTTTGCAGGAAGCGCAGCACAAAATCTTCGGTTTTCTTTAGCCGCTTGATGTGGGTGATTACCTGATGGGCTTTCACGCCGAAACGAAAATTGTCGGGCGTTTCTGCGATCCACTTTTGGACAGTGGTGTCCTTCACCAGCTGGCGGAAGGTGAAATTGACTTCAACCGTGTTCAGCTGGGTCGAATAGAACCCGAGAAAATTTTTCTGCGCGAGCTTCTGAGGATAGAAGTCCGGCTTCCAGCTCGGATACGCCCAGCCAGATGTGCCCGCGAAAAATTGAGCCACGGGTGAGGATTATACCTTCCGTCGTTTTGCGGCCGGCTTCCTGGCAGGTACAGCTTTTGTTGCGATGGCTTTCGCAGTCTTTGTGGAAGCAGTGCGGGAAGGTTTTCGTGAAGGCGTAGCATCGACCGGCTCCGTCACAGGCTCCTCAATTCCCGCCAGCGCCGGCAGTTTCTGTTTCAGCGTGAGTACCGGCTCAAACAAATCGCCCATTTTCTCCACTCGCTGCAGCACCTGTGGCGCTTCGAAGGTCAGCCGGGCCAGGTCTTTTTTCTTGAATGCAGCTTCCACCTCCTCCCATGTCACCGGAGTCGAAACCGTCGGTCGCTCGCGGGCCCGCAGGGAATAGACGGACACGGTGGTTTTGTGCTCGTCGTTCTGGCTCCAATCAACGAAAACCTTGTTAGTGCGGATCGCTTTCTTCATGTCCGAGACCACCAGATCGCGGTGCTCGTCTTCCAACAGCCGCGCCAGGGCATGCGCGAACGGCTTGGTAACGTCGTACGAGGTCCTGGTATTCAGCGGAACGTAAATCTGCAGACCCTTGGAGCCGGAAGTCTTGGGAAAGCTTTGCAGGCCGAAGCGCTCGAAGATCTCGCGCAACCAGAATGCAACCTGGCAGCACTGGATGATGTTGGCCGGCGGGCCCGGATCCAAATCGAATGCGATCACCGCCGGGCACTGGATCTCCTGGGCGCACGCGAGCGACGGATGCAGTTCGATCGATGCCAGATTAGCGACCCAGATGAGCGTCGGCAGATCGTTGGCCAGAATGTAATTAACGTTGCGGCGATTGCCCTCGCTCCAAACCGGAACGGTCTTCACCCACTCGGGGCGATATTGCGTGGCATTCTTTTCGAAAAAGTGCCCCTGGTCCACACCATTCGGGTAGCGTTTCAGCGTGAGCGGGTGCTCCCGGAGCTGCGGCACCAGCACCGGGCCGATGCGCGCGTAGTAGTCGATGACCTGGCCTTTGGTAAACCCGCTGGCAGGGTACAACACCTTTTCCAGATTGGTGAGCTTGAGCTGTTTGCCCTGAACTGTGACGACCGAATCTTTCACGAGTGCCTCGTTGCCCAGCGCCGTTTAAGTATAGGGCTTGGATGGCGGGGACCGGAAAAGGGCTGGAACGATTGACGACGCGATGGACTTCCAGTTGTGAAACAGTTTGGGTCGCGGGCTGCCGCTCACTTCTCCGAATCGCTGATCAGCACCACATCGGATTCGCGGTGGCCGCGAATGATGGCGAGCTGCTTGCCGTCATAAGAGTAGTCAAAATCACGGATGAATTCCGACTTGAAGTCGGTGAGTTGTTTTCCGGGAGAGCCATCCAGGTGCTGCAGCCACAGGTTATCGGTCTGGCCGTCACGAATGGGGTAAATGATCCCGCTGCCGTCGCGTTTGAACAGGATCGGTGCGTCACCAAACCCACTAGGGTATTCGACCCGCGGCCGCTCGAAATCCAGAAATCGGATTGGCAGGCGGAGATCGAGCGACAACAGCCCCAACCTCTCTTTGGTGTCGCCCGGGCGATTGCTGACCATGGCCGCGAGCCTGCCGTCGGGAGAAATTGTGACTCGGCCGAAGGTAGAGTACTCAGGAAAGAGCGAAGAGGAACCGCCGTCGATCGCAGCCTTTCCGATTTTTGCATCCGCGTCCGCGTAAAGCACGGTTTTGGAGTCGGCGGAACACACAGGCGCAAAGTCAAATTTCCCGCGCGTGAGTTCCTGCACACTCCCGCCATCCGCATCGGCGCGAAACACGTGAACTTCGGTTTTGGCTTCGGGCGCCGCCGTGAAAACGATATGTCCGTCTGGGCAGGAACGAGCGAATCCTGGAAGACGAACTTGGGAAAGCAACGGAGTTTTCGCGCCGGAAGCCGGATTGAGCAGCGTGACCCCTCCTCCCATCGCAGACATCAGCAGTTGGCCGTTCCGGGTCCATCCCAATTCGTAGTTCGGGGATTCGTCTCCGGGGAACTCACGGGCCTTGGAACTGCTGGCGCCGTCGGGCATGAGGTAGACCTGGTTATGAATCAGGGTTTCCACAGTGGCCATGGTGTGGCCGTCGGCAGCCAGACCCAGGTCACTATATGCGTTGGTATCACGGCTCACGGGCGACACTTTGCCGGACGGATACGAAATGTGAACGATCTGATTCTGTCCAAGGAAGGGCTGCGCTAAAGCCAGCAGGCCATTGCCATCCGGCAGCCAAACCGTCCGCGCAAAGTACAGGTCCTTCGAGATCAGGAATAAATTGCGCTTGCCCGTTTCCGCATCGATGGCGTCCAAGCCGCCGAGTGCATCTCGCGGCTGCGAGAGCGGCATCACGATCATTTTGCCATTGGGTGACCATGCCACATCGGATTGCATTTCACTGATGGGGCCGGTGGCAATGGTTTTTTCTTCAGTGCCTTCTGCCGACCGGATAATCAGGCGGTACTCACCCGGTTTTGGATTGTTGCCGAGCAGGTAGGCGAATCTTTTGCCATCCGGAGAGAAGCTGATGTTCGAATCGATATCGGTCACCAGTTTCTGTGGAGTTCCGCCCAGCACTGGAGCGCGGTACAGGTATTTCAGAGAACGGCTGCCAGGTTCGGAGCGGGAGAAATACAGGTAATTGCCGTCCGGCGAGAAGCGCAGTCCCTGGTACTCCGCCTGTGCCGGCTCAACCACCTGGGTATTGCTCTTGGTGGGAATGTTTTGCAGCCACAGACTCTGCTGGCCGCCGTCGTCCACTACGTGAAGCAGGTATTTCCCGTCTGGCGAGATGGCGACCAGCCGGGCTTTGCCGGTGACGGTAGCGCGCCTGGCGGTGAAGTTCTGAAACGGTGCGGGCCGGCTGTGCGAGAAAAGCACGTAAATTCCATACCCGGCGGCGCCGATCAACAGAACCGCAATCAGGCTGCTGATTCCGATTCCCAGCTTGTGTTGCTTTGCGACTGCGACCACGGCAGAAGTGCTGCCGGATTGCCCGGCGGAAAGGGCGGCAGGGAACGAAACTGCAGAGTCTGAACTCAACGCCGGAATTTGTCGGCTGGAATCGGTATCGCGTTTCAGCCGCAGCAGCTCTGACCGCATTTCCTTGGCGCTCTGGTAACGCAGGTCCCGGTCTTTTTCCAGTGCCCGGGCAATAATGTCTTCGAGCCTGGGCGGGAGATTAGGGTTCAGGCGGATCGCTGGAGTGGGGGTGCGCTCCAGAATCGCATTGAAGATAAGCGCCGAAGTTTCCCCGCGAAAGGGCAGATTTCCGGTCGCCATTTCGTAGAGCACGGCGCCAAACGAAAATAAATCGGTGCGGCCGTCCAGTTCTTTCCCTTTGGCCTGCTCCGGCGACATGTAAGCGACGGTGCCCAGGGTCGAACCGGGGCTGGTCAGGTGTGGCTCGTCTATGGTGCCCGTCATCATGGCCGACGCGATCCGGAGATCGGAACCGCCGGTAATCGCAACCTTCGCCAGCCCGAAATCGAGAATCTTCGCGTGGCCGCGCTGGGTAACGAAAATGTTCGCCGGCTTGATATCGCGATGGACGATGCCCTTGGCGTGCGCCGCATCGAGCGCATCAGAAATTTCAATCGCCAGGGAGAGAATCTCTTCGGTTTCCATTGGACGCCCTGCGATCTTGTGCTTGAGCGTTATGCCCTCCAAAAACTCCATGGCAATAAATGCTTCCCCGTCCAGTTCGCCGATGTCGTGAATGGTGCAGATATTGGGATGGTTCAGTGCCGATGCCGCCTGTGCTTCCCGCTGAAATCGGGCCAGCGTTTGAGGATCGTGAGCAACGTCGTCGGGCAGGAATTTGAGGGCAACGAAGCGGTGCAGGCGCGTGTCTTCCGCTTTGTAGACCACGCCCATACCACCTCCGCCAAGTTTCTCGACGATTTGATAGTGCGAAAGAGTGCGGCCGATCATGGGAAAGAGCAGCTTCGGGTCGACCAATCTTATGGAGGAGTAAGTCCTGAGTCAATCGACGCTTGGGGCACGCGAGGTTCGCGCGCGTCGGCTGGCTTCAGGGCACTCGGGCGCGGCAGCCTCGCTCAGCCCTTGATCTCGAGCGGTAAGCGCCAGTCGCGCGCGGAGACATGTCCGGCATAGATCCACGCAATACGGGTGAGCAGCGAGCCTGCGATGGCGGAGGTCGCCGCCCATTTACGGAGTTCGCGCGAGTTGCTGACCAGACTCAGAAGTCGCAGCGCAACCGGCAGCGGGCCGGAAAGCATGCCTCCGGTGCGAATCAGTGACCCGCTCAGGCCGTGTTTCAGCGGATCGAGCGCTTGCTGGGGGCGGCTTTCGATCCGCCAGCCTTCCCAGACTTCAAACATCGCCGCCCCGAGCCCAAGCATCTGCAGGGCGCGGCTTTTGCGATGCCCCATGAGTTCGAGAAGACCGACCGCGGCAGACAGCCCTGACATGCCGAAGTGCATGGGCAACTCACCGACGTTCTGGTTCCACGTGGGAATGGTGGTGGCGCCGATCAGCACGCCGGTGTAATTGGAAAAGGGAAGCCCGAAGGCGAGCGAAGCAGCCTGGCCAGCGTTTTCAACAATCCGCAGCGGAAGCGACGGCCCATAGCGCTGCTGCATGAAGTCGGCAAAGACTGTGGCGGCTGCGCCGCTGGAAAATCCCACCAGGGTCCACACCCCGACGGACATCGGGCTTTGCGGCTTGAAAACGCGCAGCATGTTCAGAAAGCGCGCGGGACGGCCCAGATCGGAGACCAGCAGAGCCGGTGAGATCACGGAACCGGCGGCTGCAATCCAGCGGGCATGACGCACCAGTTTGCGATCAGCGCCGGTTACATCCGCGATTGCGCCAACCACGGCAGCGGCGCCGGCCGCGCCACCCACGAAAAAGTAAAGCGGAATTTCCCACGTCCACGGAGGCTGCTTGAGCAGCGGTATCCCGTAATACCCGGTTTCTGCCGAAGCGATTGGAAAAGGCGCGCCTTGGGGCCGCGCCCCGGGAGACTTGACGCTCCCCTTTTGCTCAGCTTCACGGCGGATTTCGTGCAGCCTGCGCTCGCGATCGGGCTCGGGAAATTCGAAAGCTTTGCTCATTGTCCGTTGCTCCGGTTTTCGAACAGAAACGCGAGCAGGCTGCCGGCGAGCAACATGCCGGCTCCGATAGCGGAAGACTTCCAGGCTTTCTTCATGTATTCGGTTGGAACTTCCGGCCGGGGTGGCAGATTGTAAGCGCGAGGATCGCCGCGCACGATGAACATCGCGTGCGTGCCCTTCACGCTGCTGTCAGAGGCGTCGTAAAAAGTTGCGTCCGACATTCCGCGACCCTGAAGTTCGCTCAGGCGGGCCGCCGCTTTGGCGCGAAGCTCTTCTATCTCGCCGAATTGAATGGACTCGGTCGGGCAAGTCTGGGCGCAAGCGGGTTTAAGTCCCACCTTTTGGCGGTCATAACAAAACGTACATTTGAAGGCGCGACCGTCATCGGGATTGCGCTGCACCACGCCGAAAGGACATGACACTACGCAGTAACCGCAACCATTGCAGATGTCGGGCTGAACATAGACGCCGCCAAATTCGGTGCGCACGATCGATCCCGTCGGGCAGGCTTCCAGGCAGCCGGCGTTTTCACAGTGCTTACAGACATCGGAAGAAAACGCCCAGGTATTCAGTTCGGGCGCATTGCCTCCGAAGCCGGGCTCGGGAGAGGCTTCGACGAACTTTACATGACGCCAGGTAGAGTGCCCGACCGCGCCGGTATTGTCGTAAGAAAAACCAGACCAGTTAAATCCGTCATCGGCGACGCCGTTCCACTCCTTGCAGGCGACCTCGCAGGCTTTACAGCCGATGCACAGGGTAGAGTCGGTCAGGAAAGCGGTGGTTGGCATTGTCTTTCACCCCTCCGCGGCCTGAATGTTCTGCTTACGCTGACCCACGGCTTGTTCGTGGGATTCTTTTCGGCCGCTGCGCTTTTCAATGCAGATTCCGCGCGCGCCCTCACCATGCGAAGCACGGCTGCGGACGGGCCCGGAATGACAAAATTACGGCATGGCTGAGGCCGTGCCCTCGCGAACAGAATCCGCGGTAGTTCGAATTCCATTTGTGCGTCCGGAACGTATGTTGCACACCATCGCCTTGGTTTCCATAATCCGCACATTCGGTTCTTCGTTGATTGCCACCAGGTCATTGGCTACATCGCCTTTGACACGGCCTTTATATCCCCAGTGGTAAGGCAGTCCGACCTGGTGAATACGTTCCCCGCCGATCCACAGCGGCCTGAGGCGTCGGGTGACCAGCACCCGGGCTTCAATGCTGGCGCGCGGAGTGGAAATGGTTGCCCACCCTCCGTGCTGCAAGCCGGCCTCCCGCGCAAGTTCAGGAGAAATTTCAGTAAACAGTTCGGGCTGCAACTCTGCCAAATGCGACAGTGTACGGCTCATACCGCCGGCAGTGTGATGTTCGGTAAGCCGGTAAGTGGTGAGCACATAAGGAAAGCGCGGATCGCCGGGTGAATTCGCGTAAAGGTTGTCAGGACGATTCTTTTTGTTGGCGGCCGGATCAGTGTTCTGCTTATAAAGCGGATTGGCAACAGGTGATTCCAGCGGCTCGTAATGAGTGGGGAGAGGGCCATCTTTCAAACCGCTGGGAACATAGATCCAGCCAACTCCGTCCGGATGCAAGGTAAAGGGGCGCGCACCGCCCAGTCCGACCACGCCAATGCCGGTATCGAAATCGTCAGGAGTGTCGGGAGCAAGGTCCTTTTTGTAATCGGCGTTATCGAGCCCCGTCCATTCTTTCTTCTCAGCGTCCCACCAGATGAGTTTCTTGCGCTCGCTCCAGGGTTTGCCGTCTGGATCAGCGGAGGCGCGGTTGTAGATGATGCGGCAATCGTTCGGCCAGGCGAAACCCCAGCCGTGCCCGAGGAGATCGCGTGGATTGCGCTCGTCGGCACGATTGCGGCCTTCTTCGGGGTAAACCCCGCAATAAATCCATGCGCCGCACGCAGTCGAGCCATCGTTCTTCAGTTCCTGCATGTGCGAAATCTGTTTCCTGTCAGCTACCGTCCAGCCATTGATCTCCTTCAGCACAACTTCAATTTTTGGCTCCTGCTCCTTACCTTCGACCGGGTAATCCCATGTGAGCGCGTTCAGTCCGGCGTTGCGGGCGCGAGTATCGCCTTTTGCTTTTTCCTTCAGCCGCCTTCCCAGGTGATAGATAAACCAGGCGTCGCTGCGGGCATCACCGGGCGGGTCCACAGCTTTCTCGCGGAACTGCAACAGGCGTTGGGTGTTGGTGAAGGTTCCGGCTTTCTCGGCGGTGCCGGCCGCAGGAAAGAGAAATACCTCGGTGGCAATATCTTCAGTACGAAGCTCGCCACGCTGAACTTCCGGCGAGTCAAGCCAAAAAGAAGCGGTCTCAGTTTCCACCATGTCTCGCACCACCAGCCATTTCAGTCGAGTAAGCGCGGTGCGTTCGAGACGTCCATTGGCGGCTCCCACGGCGGGATTCTGGCCCATCACAAACAGGCCTTCCATCTTTCCATCGGCCATGTCGAGCCAATACCCGAAGTGCGAGTGGTCGCCGGTTACGCGCGGGAGCCAGTCAAACCCGAATTCATTATCTTTGGTCGCGGCATCGCCGTAATAAGCCTTCAGCAGACTGATGATGTAGGCATCGAAATTTGACCACACGCCCAGCCGGACGCGATGTTTCTTTATGTAATTCTGCAAAGTATTCGCATCGGCCAGAAAGAAAGGCATGGGCAGATAGCCGGGCAGAATGTCATACAGTGTGGGAATATCAGTTGAGCCCTGGATGGACGCGTGACCACGGAGGGCGAGAATGCCGCCGCCCGGACGGCCGATATTTCCGAGCAAAAGCTGCAGGATGGCCGCTGTGCGAATAATCTGAACGCCCTTTGAATGCTGGGTCCATCCCACGGCGTAGCAGATTGCGCCAGTTTTGTCGGGGCCGGATGCAGAGGTGAAAGCCTCTGCGGTCTTCAGGAAAACTTCTTTGGAAATTCCACAGGATTGCTCGACCATCTCCGGCGTGTAGCGCGCGAAGTGGCGCTTGAGTACCTGGAACACGCACTTGGGATCCTGGAGTGAAACGTCCCATTCGAAGTTGCTGATCTCCTGGGCCTCTCCGCCACGATCCTTCGCATGACCTCCGCCCATTTCCGCGTGGCCAGGAGTTTCGCTGGTGTCCTTGGGAGGCGCGCTGCGGTAGAGCCAGGTTTCGGGATCGTATCGCTTTTCCTGCTCGTTCCAGCCGGAGAAGAAGCCATCCAGGTCTTCAGTGTCCTTGAAGTCATCACGCAGCATGGCCGAGGCATTGGTGTACCAGGTCACGTACTCACGGAAATCTTTGTTGTTGCTGAGAACGTAGTTGACGAGGCCACCTAGAAAGACGATATCGGAACCGGCGCGCAGCGGAACCCAGATATCGGCCATGGCGGAGGTTCGGGTGAAACGGGGATCGACGTGAATGATCTTTGCGCCGCGCTCGCGGGCAGCTACTACCCATTGAAAAGCGACCGGATGATTTTCCCCCATCGACGATCCCATAATCAGGATGGCGTCGGCGTTACTCAGGTCCTGCTGCGCGGTGGTGGCGCCGCCGCGTCCAAAGCTTGTGCCCAGACCGGGCACCGTGGAGCTATGTCATATACGGGCCTGGTTGCTGACGCACACCATGCCCAGACCGGCAGCAAAAAGTTTTTTGATGAGATAATTTTCTTCGTTGTCGAGAGTGGCTCCGCCGAGGTGGCCAATAGCAGTGGTCTGCATCACCCACTCGCCATCTTTCTTTTCCTGGAAAGTGCGCTCGCGACTTTCCCACACACGGTCGGCCAACATGTCCATGGCGGTTTCAGCATCGAGCTCTTCCCATTCTGTGGAGTGTGGGTGGCGGTACTTCACTTTCTTCAATCGCGCCGAGTGAGTATGAAGCTCGTAGGTGGCGGCGCCCTTGGGGCAAAGATGTCCGCGCGAAATAGGCGACTTAGGGTCGCCTTCAATCGAGATCAGCTGGTTGTTTTTGTGAAACACCAGCTGGCCACAGCCCACCCCGCAATAAGGGCAGATTGAGGGCGTGACTTGCGCTCCCTCGTGCTTGGGACGCAAGTTACGCGTGTGCTCCGACATGACTTCAGGGCCAGTGCCGCGCGAGCCATTACGAATCTGTTGAATGAGGGGCCAGCGGGAAAGCAGATCAGTGAGCATGGGGATGATCCTGCTGCTGAGATGATTTTAACAGCTGGGGCGATGCCTTATGTCAAGGGGCCATGATGGCAAGGGTCATGATGGCAAGGGTCATGATGGCAAGGGTCATGATGGCAAGGGTCATGGGGAAGGGATGTTCCAATGAGAGAATACCCAGGTCTCGCAAAATCAGCGAAACCTGGGGCACCCGCCTAAGTGGACTTTGCCAATCCATACAGATATTCCACATGCGACATAACCGCGCCATCCATTCCCTGCACGCTGGGATTTGTGGACTCGATCACATAATACTCATCGGGCGCATGAGCGCCGCTGCCATGGCCCATGCCAAAGTGGCCGGCGGCGAGGCGAAGCGGGTCGTCGGTAAAGACGTAGCCAGGCCACGATCCGGCGCTGCGCGGCAGGATTATGGGATCAATTCCTTTGCTTTTATAGAATGCGACCTGCGAACGAATCAGCGGCGAGTCCGCGGACGTGCTGTTGGGATCGTATCCGCCTGTCATGTTCACTTCAATGTCGCCGAAGCCATGTTTCGCGAGATGGTTCTTTAGCGCGGCGTAAGCTTCCTCGGCTTTCATATCGGGCACCAGGCGAAGATCGAGTTTGGCCACGGCGCGATGAGGCAGGATAGTCTTACCGCCAGGCCCGGTGTAGCCGCCGACCAGACCTTCAATGTTCACCGTCGGGCGCGACTGCAGGAGCTCCAGAGCCTGCTCATAATTGACATCATGCAGCCAGTGCTCGACACCGAGTTGCTTCTTGGCGACGTTCTCGTCCAGCCGGCGAGCCGCTTCAGCGATCATCTTCTTTTCTTCCGGCGAGATCGGGCGCGCTTTGTCCGCAAAGCCTTCGATCGCAGGCGTGTTGCCGTCGGCTGAAACCAGGGTGGTGAGCGCTTCGACCAGGTGCCACGCAGGGCTGTCGAGCATGGCCTTGGTGCTGGAGTGAACGTCTTTACGCGGTCCGCGTCCCCACTTTTCGCCGCTCGAAACCAGTTCGACTTCAATGACGCCCTTTGCTCCCAACGTCATGGTGACTTTGCCATCCAGGTCCTGCTCGGCAGAGGGCATATAGACGCCGCTGCACTTGCGCAATGCGGCGAGGACCTCTGGCTTGCGAACGACCTGCGGAAAATGTGGCGAGCCAATTTCCTCTTCGCCTTCCGCGACCAGAACCAAATTGACCGGGAGCTTGCGACCGGCACCCCGTATGGCATGCAGGGCTGCGATGAAAGATGATTCCGGGCCTTTCTGGTTTACCGCACCGCGGCCCACAATGCATTTGCCGACGCCCGGTTTGTCCACGAGCCTGGCTTCAAAGGGCGGGGAAGACCACTCGGCCGGATCGGCCTGCTTCACGTCATACATGAAATACATGCCAACGGTGCGCGGAGCGCCGGCATCGAGTGTGGCAAAGATGCCCGGCTGGCCGTCAGTAGGGACCTTGGTTACATCTCCGAAGCCGGCATCGCGGAGCATGCGCATGGTGAGTTCGCATCCTTCGTCCATTCCCCGCTTCTCTGCGGCGATAGAAGGCTGGCGAATCCACTCTTCCAGGCGCTGCACTGATTCCTGGTGACGTTTCTCGATTTCTTTCTGAATGGCTGCCATCTCTGGCGTGGCCTGCTCTGAAAGTGAGTTTTTGGAAAGCGCGAGACTTGCGGCTCCGGCTGCGGCAGTTTGGAGAAAGGTTCGACGGTCCATGGGCTGGGAGGATAAAACTACCGGGAGTTTAATGTAAAGAGGCGTGCCTTTCGTACCGGAACCGGCGACCCGAAAGTTTTACAAACCAACCATCGGCGGTGCGTGAATTGGGCTATGCTGGTGCCAGTGTTGGGGAGGTTTCGTCATGAAGCGTTTTTTGATTTTATTTACTCTACTTTCCGCGTTCAGCTTGCATGCCTTGGCGCAAGAGGCCAGCCCTGATTCACCGGCGACCAAGGAAGATGTTCAGAACTATCTGGATGCCATGCACGCTGACGAAATGATGATACAGATGATGGACGCCATGGCGAACCCGCTGCATAAAATGGTGCACGAGCAATATCTGAAAGACCAGGACAAGCTTCCTCCCGACTTCGAACAGCGAATGAACAAGCTCATGGATGACATGCTGAAAGGTATGCCGCTGAAAGAAATAATGCAGGTGACCGTTCCTACCTACCAGAAGCATTTCACCAAGGGCGAGCTACAGGCGCTGACACAGTTCTACTCGACGCCGACCGGGCAGAAGATTCTGAAAGAGATGCCCGCCATCATGGCTGAGTCCATGGAGGCCATGACCCCGATCATGATCAAAAACATGGAGCAGATGAAGACAAGCCTTGAGCAGCAGGTAGCGGAGATGCTGAGGGAATCACGCAAACAGAATTCGCATAAATCTGCTGTGGCCAGGGACTAATTTGGCTGGAACCCCAGGTCTCGCAAAAGGAAGCGAGACCCGGGAACCCATACGAACCGAAAAAAGTCAGGCAGAGCGCTTGACCTCGGTGCCTTCCGGAACCGGTTCCTGCACGGCTCCTTCACGATCGCTGGCGACCGGAGCCTTTTCCATCATCTCCTTATGAGCGTTGCGACCCATCATCTTCTCGGCCATGCCAGGTGCGACTTGATGGGCAAAGATGGAAAGTTTGGCCGCGGTGCCGACGGAGATTTCGTCCTCGGGATCGGTTGCCATGCGCACGATTGCGTCCACCACTTTTACCGGCTCGTAAACCGGAGGGATCGGAACAACTTCGTGCCCGGTATAGTTTGAGGCGTGATCAAAAAACGGAGTATCGAACGAGGTCGGCATCACGGTGCAGACGCGGATGTTATCGAGGTTGTTCTCTCGCAGTTCCTGGCGGAGAACCGCGCTTAAGCCGACGACCCCATGTTTTGCAGCCGCGTAGGAGGCGTAGTAGGGCGATGGCACTTTACCAAGGACAGAAGCGATGTTGATGAGCGTGCCATATTCCTGAGCTCGAAACTGGCGCATCGCGTAGTAACTGCCATAGAGCACGCCCAGCAGGTCGGTTTCGATGACTTTTACGTGGTCGGCTAACGGAACTTCTTCAAAGCGGCCCAGAGCCCCGACCGCAGCGTTGTTGACCCAGACATCAATGCCATTGAAATGGCCGTAAGCGGTTCGCCACAGGTTTTCCACCTCTTCCTGCCGGCTGACGTCGGTGGGAACGGTCAGCGCCTGCGCGCCCAATGACTGACATTCTTGCGCGAGTTCTTCCAGCAACTGATCGCGCCGTGCAGCCAGGACAACTGCCGCGCCGTTCCTGGCAAATTCGCGGGCCGCGCCTTTTCCAAACCCGCTTGATGCACCTGTAATTACTATTACTTTTCCAGTCAGGTTTCGATCCTGCACAGGGACCTCCTTCCAATTTTTGGTTTGTTTTGGATGCTGAAGCGGCCACCTGCTTTGCAGGAATCGAGTGACATACGCCGGATCATTTGGGCCTTGGGGCGCCGTTTTGCGTAGGGACAGCCGCCCGGCTTCTCCGGCGGATCGGAAGCCCCGCAGGGGTATACCAGATCCCGATCTTCCAGCAGCGTTGTACACTTTTGTTCAGCGCTTCCCCTGGACGAAGTATGCGGCTGTTGCGAAACGATCAAGTCGAAGTCAGTCCGGATAGCACGACGTACTGTCACTCGCGTGCGTCGGCAGTGATTGCTGTGTTGTTCATCTGCGGCGTAAGTTCCTGGCTGGCGATTCGAGCCTGGCAGACCCGATCAGGGCTGCTGTCTTCCCTCGCTGCATTTCTGATACTCGGATTACTCCTGTTTCGCCGCATGATTTATGCGCGCTTTCGCCCGACCAACTGGCTGGTCCGATCAAACCCCGCAGGTCTGTTTATTCAGTTTCGTTCCTACCTCAATTATTATTTTCCGCCTGATGACCCAACGATCGTGTTCATTGCTTACTCGGAGATTCGCTCGGCTCGACTAGTGCGCCAGCGAGAGTTGCTGGATGCGAGCGGCGACAGGTCGGAACGGAGACTACGACTGATCGAACTCGAACTGGCAGGAGATGCTCAATTGCTTTCAGAGTCGCTGGCTCGCGAGCAATCAAGGGCGGCACCGAGCGAGAAGCGCTGGTACGGAAAGAGCTCATCCAGGTATCAGGACTATCCAGTTCGCATGGGCGCGCCTGCAACTCTGCAGCTTGAGTGGTCGGTTCTTCCCCGCGCTGAGAAATTCCTTGACAGCCTCGGACCTCACGTCAGAGTGGAAGCGCCGGTCTCAGTGACACAAGACTTCTCCAAACTGAGTGGGCTGACCAGAGAAGAGCAGAGCCAACGTCTCAAACAACTTGACTCTGAGGGACAGACCATTGCCGCCGTTCATCTGGCGCGTCAGCTTTACGGGGGGAGTCTGGCAGAAGCTAAGGCCCGCATTGAGGATTTGCGTAAGCAGAAGCGAGCCGGTATGTCGCGCCAGAATGACTGAGTTCACAAAAGCGCCCTCCAATCGATTTTCCCGCCGCACGGATTGGCGATTGCAGCCGAATTCCTTTACCCAGGCGCAACGAGAAATGCTGGCCTCGGGACGTGAGGTGCTTGATCTGACGTTGTCGAATCCTACCCGCGCCGGATTCGCTTACGACTCGAAGGCGATCCTTGAGGCGCTGTGTAATCCAAGTTCGCTTGATTACGATCCCCAACCGAGAGGGCTGCTGAGTGCGCGATCGGCAATCGCCAGCTATTACCGCACACGGCCGAACTCGGCCAAGGTGGATCCCGACGCCATAGTGCTGACCACCAGCACCAGCGAAGGTTATTCGTACGTCATGCGCTTGCTGGCGAATCCGGGCGATGAAATTCTGGTGCCGCGACCGAGTTATCCGCTGTTTGAATTCCTGGCTGACTTGCAGGACGTGAAACTGGCGCCCTATCAGCTGATTTATGATCACGGTTGGCAAATCGATTTCGACTCAGTACGCAAGGCGACGAGCGCGCGGACGCGCGCAGCCATCGTTGTTCATCCAAACAATCCGACCGGCTCGTACGTGAGTTCCACCGAGCAGCAGCAATTGAATGACTTTTTCCGCGAGCGCGAAATCGCGCTGATGGTGGATGAGGTGTTTCTGGACTATGCGCTTGATGAAGTGGCCCGGCCGAGTTTTGCGGCGAACCAAGAGGTGCTTACTTTCACTCTCAGCGGGTTGTCAAAGATTTCCGCCTTGCCGCAGATGAAGGTGGCGTGGATCGCGACCAGCGGCCCGGAAGAACTCGTGAGCGCGGCGCTCGCCCGCCTGGAGGTGATTGCTGATACTTATCTGTCGATGAACGCCCCGCTGCAGCTGGCGATTCCTGTTTTGCTGGAACAAAAGTCTACGATCCAGCCGCAGCTGCTCGAAAGAGTTCGTGCAAATTTGAGTGAACTTGATTCAGGGCTGGCCGCGCACCCGGCTTGCCGGCGGCTGCAAGTGGAAGGCGGATGGTACGCAGTGCTACGGGTGCCTGTTACCCAGGCTGACAATGAATTGGCGATCGCACTACTGCGCGAGCAGGCGGTGCTGGTGCATCCCGGACACTTCTACGATTTCGAACGAGAAGGACACTTTGTCCTCAGCCTGATCACACGTCCTAAACAATTCCGCGAAGGTGTGAGACGATTTTTAAGTTCGTTGCAACGGACGAGTTGACATCGCGGGTGGTCGCCGCGGTTCGCTATACTGTCGGGCATGACCAACATCGATAAATTTACCCCTGGAACTTTCTGCTGGGTCGAACTGGCCACCAGCGATCAAGACGCAGCCAAAAAATTCTATAGCTCTCTATTCGGCTGGCATGTCAACGACATGACCATGCCGGAAGGCGTGTATTCCATGTTTCAGCTTGAGGGCCGCAACGCCGGCGCAGCCTACACATTGCGAAAAGAGCAGGTCGCAGCGGGTGCGCCTCCGCATTGGGGTCTGTACATGGCGGTCGCCAACACCGATCAGTCTGCGAAAAAGGCCGGCGAGCTGGGCGGCAAAGTAGTTGCGCCCCCGTTCGACGTCTTCGACATTGGCCGGATGGCAGTTCTGCAGGATCCGGCCGGCGCTCATTTCTGCATATGGCAGGATAAACGCGCGAAGGCAGAGTCGATAGCCGGCGTTGAAGGAACTCTCTGCTGGGCCGACCTGATGACGCGCGACCCGGCGCGCGCTGAGAAGTTCTATTCGGGATTGTTCGGATGGACCTTCGAAAAAGATGCTAAGGACCCCTTGGGTTACACGCACATAAAAAACGGCGAAGCACACATCGGAGGCATGCCGCCCCCCAGCCACATGCAGCCCAACATTCCAGCGCACTGGATCCCTTATTTCCTGGTCAAGAGCTGCGACGCCACCATCGCAAAGGCGAACTCGCAGGGCGCGAAGACATGTGTGCCGACCACGAGCCTGGAAAATGTCGGTCGCTTTGCGGTGCTGGCTGATCCGCAGGGTGCGGCATTCTCGATTTTCGAGGCTGCCCAGCACTAGGGCCCAGCACTAGGAAAGAAAACTATCGTTCATGCGTGCGGAGCAATGGAGACCAGCAAACCGCAATGCTAAAAGGATTTAGTAAAGTCATAGCTGCATCATTGCTAGGGCTTGCGGCACTCAGTGCGCAGGCCCAAAGCTATCTCATGTATGTCGGGACGTACACAGACCACACGGCAAGCAAGGGAATCTATGCGTTCAGTTACGATGCGAACGCAGGCCGCTTTGATCCGTTGGGCCTGGCGGCTGAAACCAAAGATCCATCATTTCTTGCAGCCAGTTCCGACGGCAGATTTCTTTATGCGGTAAACGAACTCAGCGATTTTGAAGGAAAGAAGAGTGGCGGGGTAAGCACGTTCCGGGTGGACCCGGGCACCGGCAAACTTGCGTTTCTGAATCAGGTCGCTTCACGCGGCGCCGATCCTTGTTACATCGCATTCGATAAGAGCGGGCGATACCTGTTAGTGGCCAACTACAGCGGAGGAAATGTTGCCGCGCTTCCGGTTGACCCGGATGGGCGATTAAGAGAAGCGGCAGGGTTTGTACAACACAGCGGCTCGGGCGCGAACAAAGAACGACAGGAAGGTCCGCACGCACACTGGATTGAGACCTCGCCGGACAATCGTTTCGCGCTTGCGGCCGATCTGGGATTAGATGAGCTGATCGTATATCACTTCGAGCCCAACTCGGGTGAACTCGCGGCCAATGGGTACGGAAAAGTTAACGCGGGATCCGGGCCGAGGCACGCGGCCTTCAGCAGAAATGGAAAGTTCGTCTATTTGCTGAATGAGATGAAAGGCACGGTCACCGTTTTCCGATTTGACAAGGGGAAGTTGAACGAAGTGCAGAGCATCGAATCACTGCCCAGGGATTTCTCTGGAAGCAATGATGCGGCGGAACTGGTCATGCATCCTTCCGGGAGGTTCCTGTACGCTTCGAACCGCGGCGAGGATGCAATTGTGGTGTTCCGAGTCGATCAGAAGAAGGGAACGCTGCAGGTAGTCGAGCGCAGTTCGACACAGGGCAAAACACCGCGCAGCTTCGCGATTGATCCGGACGGAAAGTTGCTGCTGGCAGCCAACCAGAATTCCAACAACATCGTTGTATTTCGAATTGACGCGAGCACCGGACGCCTGACGCCCACTGGGCAGAAGCTGGATGCGCCTGCGCCGGTGTGCGTGGTGTTTGTAAAGAGAAAGACGAACTGAACAATGAAGCTCTTATGATTGCTTCTATTGAGCACGGCGCAGTGCGCGAATTGCACATCAACCGGCCGCCCGCGAATGCACTCTCTCCGGAATTGATCGTCGAACTCAAAACAAATATTCAGGCGTGCGCGACAAATGCCGGGGCGGTTGTGCTTTCGGGTGTGCCGGGGATGTTCTCCGCAGGACTCGATGTGCCGCTATTGCTCACACTGAACCGTCCGAAGATGAACGAAGTGTGGCGAGAATTTTATGCGCTGCTCGGTTCGCTCGCCTGCTCCCCGATCCCGATCGCAGCCGCAATTACCGGACATGCTCCAGCCGGCGGCACGGTCTTGCCTTTGTTTTGCGATTTCAGGTGCATGGCGGAAGGGAACTGGAAGATGGGTTTCACGGAAGTGCAGGTCGGATTGCCATTGCCGCCCGTGATAGTGGCCGCTTTGAAACGGCAGCTGGGCGCAAGACAGGCAGAGCGGCTGGCAGCGGGAGGCGTTCTTCTTTCGCCGGCTGAGGCGTTGAACATCGGTCTGATCGATGAAGTTGTGGCTGCTGAGAAGCTTGTGCCCCGCGCCGTCGAGTGGTGCGAGAACATGCTGAAATTGCCAAGCAAGGCAATGAGTGAGACGCGCGCCAAAGCGCGGGCCGATATGCCGGCATTATTTGAAAGTCTCGACTCTGAGATGGACGCAGTCGCCGCCAGCTGGTGGAGCGAAGAAGCGCAACGGACACTCAGAGCAGTGGCCGAAAGATTAGCAAAGAAGAAGCCGTGATCCTCAGACCTTCTCAATCAGCGGTCTAAGTACTTCCCCTTAATTACCAGCAGGGATGCACTGGCGTAACCGATCCGTATGTGGCCGTCGCTCCGTGATTGGTCTGATTTACCTGCACGTACTTGCCGTTCTGCAGCGTGTAATAGGTCCACTGCACTAGCCCATTGCCTTTCTGCAATGCGAAGGTCTCTTTGTATCGGCAGTTGTTGTAAGCACCGTCGCAGGAATATCGATAAGAGAGAGTCAGGGTTGGGGCCGCGGGCAAGTTCCCGACCGCCCGAGTGGACGGTCCCCAGATCTCGTTGACCACATACCCGAGATCGTGGGTGGTGTAATCGCGGCAGGAAAGATGAATGTCGAATTTGGTGGCATCGGGTGCAACCAGAATGGAAGCGATTTTGCCGGGTATCGCGGGAACGTTGATGCAGCGCGGCATCCAGGGCAATGGCTTCTCGAAAATCTTGTAAGTGCTGGGATTGTTCCAGTCCTGCTCGGTAATCGATTGATAGATGAAGTTGGAATCGTAGCTGTTGACGTCCCACGGGTAGCCCTTGCTGCTCTTCACCCAATAAAACGTTCCGCTGCTGGAATAAACCATGTTGTAGTGGCCGTTCACGGTTGAGACTTGCGGCGCCATCCAACTCAGCATGTCGTATTGGTTGGGCTTGCAGGCCTCCGCCATAGCGGCGGACACGATGAAAAGAAATAGAAACGCGGTAAGGAGACTTCGCATGGGGCAAGAATTCCCCAATGCTGAACTTCCGAGTAGATTACGGAAGAGTTAGCACTGAATGGGGAAGGCGCCTTTAGCGGGTTACTCGGAGGCCTTAAGACCGCAAAGCCCGCACACAGCACAACGCGAAACTATGGCTTGATCGGATGTTTAACGCGAGGTTAAGGGATTGTTCTTCTGTAGAAACGGATTGCTCTCTCGCTCCGCGCCGATCGTTGTCATCGGACCATGTCCCGGCACCACCACGGTCTCATCCGGCAGGGCAAGAACCTGATTGTGCAGAGAGCGGATGATCTTTTCATAAGATCCGCCGGGGAGATCGGTACGACCGATGCTGCCTGCAAACAGAGTGTCCCCCGCAATCAGTTTTTTGTCAGCAGGGAAGTAGAGGCAGATGCTGCCTTCGGTGTGTCCAGGAGTATGGATGACGTTGGCTTCAAGCGCCCCTGCTTTCACCGTATCGGCTTGGCTAAGGCTATGATCGACTTCCACCTTGCCCGGCGTAGGCACACCGATCCAGGCGGCCTGTACATCAAGCATCTTTAATAGAGCGTAATCATTCTGATTCAACAGAATGGGCGCGCCGGTTGCGGTCCGCAGCTTCATGGCGCCGCCCACGTGATCGATGTGCGCGTGGGTAACCACGATCTGCTTCACCTGTAGATTGTGTTTCCGAACCAGGGCGAGAACGTCCTGGATATCGTCGCCGGGATCAATGACGATTGCTTCGCGAGAAGTCTTGTCTCCAATGACCGAGCAGTTACACTGCAGCAGCCCGACCGGGAGTATTTCGTGAATCATGCTGCCAGCCGCGCTATTTCTGTTGCGGCTGCGGCGCGGGCGTCATGGGCGGTTGGGGCGCGGTTTGTGCCGGTTTGCTTCCCTGGAACACCGACCCCGGACCGCCCTTGCGCGCTGAGAGAACCGAAAGCGATATGGAGGTCAGCATGAAGATCACAGCGGACCAGGTGGTCGCTTTTGATAAGGCGGTTGCAGCCCCTCGGGGGCCAAAAGCGGTTTGGCTGCCTTGCCCGCCGAAAGCAGCAGCGATGTCGCCGCTCTTTCCGCTCTGCAGCAACACCACGATGATCAGGAACAGGCAAACGAAAACGTGAATGATCGTAATAAGGATAGTCATAGGTTATTCAGATTTGTTGCGCATTGGTGCGGAAGGGGGGATTTGAACCCCCACGCCTTTCGGCGCCACCCCCTCAAGATGGTGTGTCTGCCAGTTCCACCACTTCCGCGGGCCGTGCAAGAATCAAACTGTTATCCGGTAAACGCGCGAGTACGAGCGTTGTTGGAAACGAAGTTCGTGTTCAATGTTATCGCGTCCTTGCCTGCACTGCAATGCAGCACGGTCAGCCGTCGCGCTATTCCGGGCCCGCGCAATATTGGGCATCACGGCCATTCGAAAGAGTCCTGAAGTTTGCGACCTGGCACACACACCACACCGGCTAGTACATCACAATCGATGCAAAACTCCTGGCATCGAGACTGGCTCCGCCAACCAGCGCGCCATCAATTTCCTCTTCTGACATCAGGGACTTCGCATTCTCCGGCTTCACTGATCCGCCGTACAGAATTCGCATTTTGCTCGCTACTTCCTTCCCCAATGACTTCGATGCCTCGGCTCGGATGGTAATGTGGGCTTCCACTGCCATGGTCGGTGTAGCTGTTTTTCCCGTGCCGATCGCCCATACCGGCTCGTAAGCCATCACCAGCTTGTGCGCTCGCTCGCCGGAGATCGCATCCAACGCGCGCAGGCACTGCCGTCTCAAAACATCTTCAGTCAACCCGGCTTCGCGCTCTTCCAGCACTTCTCCCACGCACACAATCGGGGTCAATCCCGCGTGCAGGGCAGCCTTTAATCTTAAGTTAACGGTTTCATCCGACTCCCCAAAATACTGCCGCCGCTCAGAGTGCCCGATAATTACATGCGTGCAGCCCGTGCTCTTAAGCATACTGCACGACACCTCGCCCGTATAAGCCCCGTCTTCCTTCCAGAAGACATTCTGGGCGCCGATCGCGATCCCCGAACCCTGTGCGGAATCAAACGCTGCATGCAGATCAACATAAGGCGGGCAAACCACGAGCTCCGATCGCTCATGGCCGGCTATCATGGGCAGGAACGCGCGAAAGAATTCGCGCGTTTGTTCGGGAGTTTTGTACATCTTCCAGTTGGCAGCGATCAGTTTCTTTCGAAGCATTGTGCCAACTAATTTATTGGTCGCGGACAAATCGCGCAAACCCGGGGTTCTCGAGCTTACGCCTTTACGGCCACAATAATGATTACCACCACCACCGCGATCACAACGATCAGCAAAGCTTCCCGGCTCAGCGCACCTGCGGCAAAATCTTTTTGTGCATGGCTGGCGCGCGCCGCCAGTTGAGCTAGCTCCGCGTCGCTCAACGATGGGATCGCCTGCTCGACCTGTTCAGGACTAACACGTGTGGAGCGGATTGCCTCTCGCGCTTCCCTCGAAGCCAGGAATGCACGCAACGTGCTCCGGTTCTGCTCGCGCACCCGCGAGACTTCCTTCACATTGGCCTGCAGTTCGGCAGGCGAAACCACATGCGAACCCTGGGCATATAACGAATTGGGTATCCCGAAAATCAACACCAGTAAAGCGCACAAAAAAGGACGGAAACTTGCTATCGACATAAGTGGCTCCTGAAACAGACACTAGGATGCGTATCCGGGTGTTGTGGCGCAAAGATTCGCAAGTGGCTGAACCAAACCGCTTGGAAACCGCCATCTGCCCGGTCGTGTACTTGCGATTGCCCCCTGTCCCGAGCCGTTTAAACCGGAAACAGCTAGAATGGTTTTCGTACCGGCAAGGACGTGCTGCTTGGGGCATACGCAAAGCTTCATTACAATCCGAATCAGTTAGCTATGGATAAGCTCGTTATCCGCGGCGGAAATCCGCTGCTCGGGACAGTTCGCGTCAGCGGCGCCAAGAACGCCGCCTTGCCGGCCATGGCCGCCGCTCTACTGACGGAAGAGCAGGTGATCCTCGAAAATATTCCTCAGGTTCGAGATATTGAAACTGAGCGCAAGCTGCTGGCTGCCATGGGCGCGGAGGTGGAACTCGGCTTTGGCCGCGCGCACCATCGCACCACGATCTCCTGCGGCAGCATCCGGAATCCCGAGGTCGGTTACGATCTGGTTAAGACCATGCGCGCTTCCAGCCTCGTCCTGGGACCCCTGGTCGCTCGCTTTGGACGTGCCCGAGTGTCGTTGCCCGGCGGTTGCGCCATTGGCGCGCGTCCGATCGACCTTCATATAAAGGGTCTCGAACGCCTGGGCGCAAGAATTACTCAGGAGCACGGCTACATCGAAGCTCGCGCCGATCGCCTGAAGGGCGCCGAAATCGTCTTCGATAAGATCACGGTCACTGGCACGGAAGACTTGCTCATGGCCGCCACCCTCGCCGAGGGCGAGACTCTTATGCTCAACTGCGCACGTGAGCCGGAAGTTCAGGATCTCGCCGAGCTGTTGATCAAAATGGGCGCGAAGATCGAGGGAGCCGGCACCGCGACCATCCGTATTCAGGGTGTCACCCGCCTGCACGGAGCCAAGCATAAGATCATCCCTGACCGCATCGAGGCCGCTACTTTCATCATCGCCGGAGCCATCACCGGCGGCGATCTCAACGTTACCGCCTGTGAACCGCAGCACCTCGACGCACTCTTCCAGAAGCTTCAGGAAGTTGGAGTCAAGATCGTTCCTGGTCCGGATTCAGTGCGCGTCATGGGCGACAATCCGTTGCAGGCCGCCGACGTCAACACCGAAGAATATCCCGGCTTTCCCACCGACATGCAGGCACAGTACATGGCGCTCGCAACTCAGGCCGAGGGAGCCTCCATCATCACTGAAAACATCTTTGAGAACCGGTTCATGCATGCGCTGGAGATGGTCCGCATGGGTGCGAACATCAAAATTGAAGGCCGCAGGGCCGTGGTGCGCGGGCGCACCGCACTCAGCGGCGCGGCAGTACTGGCTTCCGACCTCCGCGCTTCCGCCTCGCTGGTTCTTGCTGCGCTGGTTGCTGACGACGAAACCATTATCGATCGCGTCTATCACATCGATCGCGGCTACGAACATATTGAAGAGAAGTTGAAGGGCGTGGGCGCGCAGATTCGCCGCATCGGCGAAATCTTTCCTAAAAAAAAAGCGATGGCTAAAGCTGCCGGCCGCTAGTTGAGGGCTGTTTGTTCAGCACGCGTGTTTCCACCAGGCCGACAAGAGGCTATATTTCAAACAGGCGAAAACTATGCCGCACGAATTCACAACTGCCTACCTGAAAGACTCGCTTTCCCTCTTTCATTACTACAAAAAGTTAGCTGAGCGCGCCATGGAGCAGGTCAGCGACCTGCAACTTTTCGAGGTCCTGGATGACGAAATGAATTCCATCGCCATCATCGTCAAGCACATGGCCGGCAATATGCGCTCCCGTTGGACCGACTTTCTGACCACCGACGGCGAAAAGCCGGACCGCAATCGCGATGGCGAGTTTGTGTCTCCCTCAGCAAGCCGCGCGGAACTCCTTCGCGTCTGGGATGCAGGATGGAAATGCGTATTCGACGCTCTTGAACCGCTTTCCGAGAGCGACCTCACTCGTAGGGTCACTATCCGCGGCGAAGAACACTCGGTGATGCAGGCGGTCAACCGCCAGATCGCGCACTACGCCTACCATGTCGGACAAATAGTTTTCTTGGCCAAGCATTTTCAGCAGGCAGGCTGGAAGTCATTGACCGTGCCCCGCAATCGCAGCGCCGAATTCAACCAGCGTGTCCTGAACAAAGAAGCCAGCCAGCGATAACTTCATCCCGGTTGAGGTCGACCATCGCTGCAAACGGCTGTTTTCTTGGAACGATCTTTTAGGGTGCCCCCTCCGTTGAGCGCCTTTGGAAGGGTGAGGAATCTGCTTCCTGAAAATTCAAGTAGCTTTAGCCCCTGCCATGCTCCTCGCGCAGAATCGCGTAAATATGCACATCCATCGGCTTACCCCACTTCAACACCGACTGCCTCGCACAGCCTTCATATCGCATGCCGAGCTTCAGCAGAATGGCGCGCGAACCAGGGTTGCCCTCGAAGTGTCCGGCGAATATGCGATTCAGCTTGAAAGTCTCAAACCCATAGCGCACGACCTCGCGCGCCGCCTCGGTCGCATAGCCTTTACCCCAGAAAGGAACACCAATCCAATAACCCAACTCGGCGCGTTGGTGTTCCATGTTGGGATGCAATCCAATTCCACCCACCAGGCGCCCATCGCCGCGCAACCGAATGGCCAGGCGAAGTTCATTCCCCTTCGGCACGGAAGCAATGAATTTGCGGGCATGCTCTTCGTCGTACGGATACGGAATTCGCAGAGTTGTGTCCGCCACTTCGCGCGCTCCGATGAGCGGAACCAGCTCAGAGATATCGGACTCTATCCACTCCCGAAGAATCAGGCGGGAAGTCTCAAGCAGGATTGCCATGATGCAATTTCAGCACACCGCGCCGGAAAAAAGGTAGCGGATCAGCAGGCTCATCGCAGATTCCGGCGAGCGCATCTGGGTCTCAGGAAGAGGAGCTCTCAGTGCTGGCTTGCTCGTTGCCATGAGCCTCTCCCATTGGCGAATCAGAGAGAAAGTTTTTGATTGCCGCGGCTGGTTGAAACAGACGATTATCCATCATGCCAAGTATTTGACGTGCTTACCTTTACAACGTAAGATGCCGCTTCCAATGATCGGAACATCCGTTTCCCACTATCGCATACTCGAAAAACTCGGCGGCGGGGGAATGGGAGTTGTTTACAAAGCGGAAGATACTGAGCTTGGCCGTTTTGTGGCCTTAAAATTCCTTCCTGAAGAAGTAGCACATGATCCGCAAGCGCTGGAACGTTTTCGGCGAGAGGCCAGGGCTGCTTCTGCGTTGAATCACCCGAACATTTGTACGATTTATGAGATTGGAAGACATGCAGAGCAGTCGTTCATCGTGATGGAGTTTCTTGATGGCATCACGTTGAAACATCGCATTACGGATCGGCCACTTGAGACTGACTTTCTGCTGTCACTTGCCATTGAGATTGCCGATGCTCTCGATGCTGCGCATTCCGAAGGGATCATCCATCGCGATATCAAGCCTGCAAATATTTTTATTACTAAACGTGGACACGCGAAAGTTCTGGACTTTGGACTGGCCAAGGTCACAAACACGAAGGCCTCGGTTGAAGTTACGGAAACCGGCATAAAGAGTCCGCACCTGACCAGTCCGGGCTCGGCGGTCGGCACGGTTGCTTACATGTCTCCCGAGCAGGCACGCGCGAAAGAACTGGATGCCCGCACCGATCTGTTTTCGTTTGGCGCAGTGCTCTATGAGATGTCCACCGGCGGAATACCATTTCGAGGCGAAAGCACAGCCACCATTTTCGAAGCCATTTTGAACCGAGCTCCAGTCCCTGCGCTGCGCATGAATCCGGACTTGCCGTTGGAACTCGAGAGGATCATCAGCAAGGCTTTAGAGAAAGACCGCGACCTGCGCTACCAGAGCGCTTCCGAAATGCGGGCCGACCTGAAGCGGCTGAAACGTGATACGGAAACTGGACGGGCGCCCGCAGCCAGCTCGGGCAAAGTAGCGGCTGCAGTCGAGTCTGAGGCTCTGCCAGCCGCGGCCTCATCCTCTTCGTCTTCGTCCATCGGATCTCGAATGTCCATCGGATCTCGAACATCCGGTACGGTGGTGCGAGCCTCCTCAGGGAATACAGCGATACCTTCGGAGTCCTCCTCAGCAAATCGTAAGAAGTCGAGGAGGGGGTTGCAGGTAGCCGCAGCGGTTCTCGTCCTTGGTGCAATCGGTGCTGGTTTTTACCTGCATTCCAGACAGGCCGTGGCTCTGACCGCCAAAGACACAATTCTGATCGCAGAGCTCGTCAACACCACCGGCGATGCCGTGTTCGACGGCACCCTGAAAAAGGCTCTGGCCGTGGATCTGGAGCAGTCGCCCTACCTGAATGTCCTGTCGGAAGGAAAAATCCAGCAGACCCTCTCCCTGATGGGCAAGCCGCCCGACACTCGAGTCACCCCGGATATCGCCCGGGAAATCTGCCAGCGTAACAGCGTCAAAGCGCTGCTTACCGGATCCATTGCGGGAGTGGGCAGCCAGTATCTGGTGACTCTTGCCGCCGTAAACGTCGCCAGCAATGACACCTTCGCTGAGGTGCAAGGCCGTGCTGACAATAAGGACCAGGTCCTGAAGGCTCTCGATTCAAGCGCCGGCCAGATGCGCCAAAAGCTGGGTGAGTCGCTGGCCTCAATTCAAAAGTTTGATAAGCCTTTGGAGCAGGCCACTACCTCTTCCCTGGATGCGCTGAAGAGTTACAGCATCGGTGATCAGAAGCACTCGAATGGCGATGATCTGAATGCTGCTCCTTTCTACAAGCGTGCGATCGAATTGGACCCGAACTTTGCCATGGCCTATGCCCGCCTGGCGGTGGTGTACAGCAACTACGGCCAGATGAATGTCGCGAAACCATATCTGCAAAAGGCCTTTGAACTTAAGGATCGCGGCAGCGAACCGGAACGGCTCTATATTACTGCCCACTACTACGCAGACACTGGGCAATTGGAAAAGGGAATAGCCGCCTACGAACTTTACAAGCAGACCTATCCCAGGGAGATTACGCCTCATGTAAATCTGGGCGTGACCTATTCCCAACTGGGCGACTTTGATAAGGCCTTGGCAACCGGGCAGGATGCCATCCGCGTCGACCCCGACGAGCTTCGGGGTTATAGCAACGCGGCGATTGGATATCTCGGTTTAAACCGCCCTGAGGAAGCGAAGGCCATTCTGCATACCGGCCTCAAGCGCAATCCGGGATTTCTACCCTTGCACGATACGCTGGCGGTGATTGCTTATGCGCAGGGTGATATTGCCGGGATGGAGAAGGAAGAAGCGTTTCTCCACGACCAGCCTGACCTGGAAATGGGTGTCAATAACCGGCACGGGGATATTGCCGCCAGTCACGGGCAGATTCAGAAAGCGCGGGAATTCTATGAGAAGAGCCGCCTCATCGCGCAACGCCTGCAGCTTAAAGACTCGGAAGCCTTCTATGTGCTGGCCCAGGGATACGCTCTGGCGATGTTCGGCGCTTCAAAACCGGCCACCGATACCAGCAGTGTCGCGCTTGCGCTATCTCCCAGTTTCAACATGAAGCTCTATCTTGCATCTGTCCTCGCCCTGGCAGGCGAGAATAAGAAAGCCCTCGAACTAGCCACGCAAGCCGAGCGTGAACGTCCCGACGATACTTTAGTCCACGTTGTGTATGTGCCAACTGTGCAGGCGGTAGTCGCGCTCAACAGCGGGGATGCGCGAAAGTCAATTGAGCTCCTCAAGCCGGCTCTACCCTATGACAAAACAACTACCGCCACAATTTACATGCGCGGAGCAGCTTTTCTGAAAGCCGGCCAAGGCAGCGAGGCGGCTGCAGAGTTTCAGAGAATTCTTGCGCTCTACAATGTTGGTCCAACCGATATCCTCATACCGTTCGCGCGGCTCGGCCTGGCCCGCGCCTATGCTGTTCAAGGGCAGAAATCCAAGGCCTTGACTGCTTACCAGGACCTGTTAGCGAATTGGAAAGACGCTGATCCCGACTTACCGGTCCTGAAGCAGGTCAAAGCGGAGTACGCGAAATTGCAATAGCATTCGGCCACCAAACCCTAGGGTGCCCCATCCAACGCGGTTTCGTTGGGTTTTGACTTTGTGTAGTGCATGTGACCGGCACAGGATAGGGGCAGGGGCAGGGTACCTCAACAGCAGCTCCTTCATTCTTGTGTCAGAACGAACGCCCCGTTACACTCGTGCGCGCGAGGTGAGCTTATCTATGGCATCGGAATGCCGTTTTGGCAGTTCCTCATTCACTGTGGCTGTTGCAGTCCTGGCTTGCGCGTCATCCACTCTCTGTTCTGGGCAGGCTCCCCAGTACCCCGATTTTCCCAGCGAAGCGCCTCAGAATTTTCAAGCCAAGACCGACAGCTTCGATTACGTTCGCCGCGAATTCATGATTCCCATGCGCGATGGCGTCAAGCTGTTCACCGTCATACTCATTCCCCGCGGAGCCAAAAACGCGCCCATTCTGCTCACCCGCACTCCCTATAGCGCCCACGAACTCACCAGTCATGATCCGCGCGGCGGCCAGAATACTGACTCGCAGCCCAGTTCCCACTTAGCTTCGATTCTCTGGGGTTACGACAACGCTACTGAAGTGATCGTCGAAGATGGCTACATCCGCGTGGTTCAGGACATTCGCGGCAAATACGGTTCCGAAGGCGACTACGTCATGACCCGGCCGCTGCACGGTCCGCAAAATCCTACGCCGGTAGATCACTCGACTGACACTTACGACACCATTGATTGGCTGGTTAAGAACGTCCCCGAAAGCAACGGCCGGGTCGGAATCCTGGGAATTTCCTATGACGGCTTTCTGCCATTGATGGCTCTGGTCAATCCCCATCCCGCGCTCAAGGTTGCCGTGCCCATGAATTCCATGGTCGATGGCTGGATGGGTGACGACTGGTTCCACAATGGAGCCTTCCGCCAGCAGAACATGCCCTACATCTACGACCAGGAAGGATCGCGCAGCAACGACGTAAAGTGGTGGTCGAGCCACTATGACGACTACGACATGTTTATGCAGGCCGGCTCCGCCGGCAATCTCGGCCGCATGCGCGGGCTGGAGCAGATGGGCTTCTGGCGCAAGATTCTCGAGCACCCAAGTTACGACGCGTTCTGGCGTGATCAGGCCATGGACAAGATCCTGGCCGAGCAGCCGCTGAAAGTTCCGGTCATGCTCGTCCACAGCCTGTGGGACCAGGAAGACATTTACGGGCCGATCGCAGTTTACAAAGCAATCAAACCGAAAGACACCAGCAATGACAAAGTGTTTCTGGTCATGGGCCCCTGGCATCATGGACAGGAGATTGGCGACGGCAGCACGCTTGGCGCATTGCGCTTCAACAGCGATACGGGACTTTACTTTCGTCAAAACATACTGCGTCCATTCTTGAGCCGATACCTCAAAGATAATTCTCAAACTCAAGATATTGCTGCCGTAAATGCTTTTGAAACCGGCACCAACGAGTGGCGCCGGCTACCTTCCTGGCCGGCGGGATGCGCCAATAATTGCCCCGTCACCCCCAAGCCACTTTATTTCCGTACCGATCAGAAGATGAGTTTCGAGGGGCCCCATGCCAGTGACACCGCCTGGGACGAATACATTTCCGATCCTGCAAAACCGGTTCCATTCCGTGCCCGCCCCATTCAGCCGGTCGGATACGGCATTGGATACTCCTGGGCTGACTGGCTGGTCGATGATCAGCGCGAAGCATCAGGCCGGCCTGACGTCGTTGCATTTTCCTCTGACGTGCTCAAAGAGCCGCTGAAGATCAGCGGACAGCCGGTGGCCAATCTCATTGCTTCCACCACCGGCAGTGACTCTGACTGGGTGGTGAAAGTGATTGACGTCTACCCCGACGAAGTCGCCGGCCAGGCCTGGATGGGCGGCTACCAGCTTATGGTTTCCGCCGATATCTTTCGCGGTCGCTATCGCGAAAGCCTGGAGACACCTAAAGCCATTGCCACCGGCAAGCCGCTGCTTTACAAGTTCGCCTTGCCCACCGCCAACCACGTTTTTCTGCCAGGCCATCGGATCATGGTGCAGATTCAGTCGAGCTGGTTCCCGCTCTACGATCGCAACCCGCAGACATTTATTCCCAACATCTTCTGGGCGAAAGCGGGCGATTATAAAAAAGCAACCCAGCGCATTTATCACTCGCCGGAACAGAGCAGTTTCATTGAATTACCGGTGGTTGCCGCGCCATAGCAGGCGAAGCAGAAGTTATTTTTGCGGATCGGGATCGGTTGTGCCGGAAGTACTGTGAGTTTGCGGTGCGCTCGTCATTGCGCTTTCAGGATTCAACAATCGTTCGTGGTCGGGACCCAGGCCCAATTTGATCAGCGCCCGTGAATCCGGGACAGTTTTGGATTGCCAGCCGTTATCGGCCTGATAGCGTTCCATGGCGTGCTGTGAAGTCTGGTCCCATACACCGCTTGGTTCGCCGCCCAAATAGTGTTCACGAATCAGCGCTGCCTGGATTTCACGCGTACGCTGTGCATCGATCTTCTGCTGTCCGCGCCGCCAGCCGGCGACTTTCTTTTTGTGCGATTTTGTTTTGGTTTTGGCCGCGACCCCGCGACGGGATGTGGTCGGGGTTTTCTTAACTGTCGCTGGAAGCGGAGACACCAACGCCAAAGCGCAGGTAATACCCATGAGCTTTCGAGTTAGGGAGCTCTGCTTCATTCGAACTCTGGCCCGAGAATCATCTCCTGATTCGATGCACAACGCCAGTTCCGACCGTACAAGCCCCCAGGTTACGGAAGTGTACCGGCCAGGAAGATGGTGCCGCCCTGCCTTCCGGCGCCCCGTTGCCGCACCAGGAAGACGACGTCCTGTCCGCTCTTCAGACTCGAAGTTATGCGGTTGAATTCCTCCTCGTTGTTTACCGCCTGTTTATTCACTTCGAGGATAACGTCACCTCGCGAAATTCCGACATCTTCGGCGAACGAGCCAGATTTAACGTCCTGAACGATAACACCTTTACCTGCGGGAACGTCCAAGCGGCTGGCCATGTCCTGCGAAAGGGCGCGAACCGTCAAACCCAATTTGCTTTCCTTGGGCCCAGTGTCTTCCGCGTTCTGCTCTTCATCGCCCAGGCGGGCAGCATACAGCTTGGCGCGATCGGCAACTGTGATCTGTGCGTCCTGTTTTTTGCCATTACGAATAAAGCCAATCGTAACCTTGGATCCCGGCTTGCGGCTGGCAATATCCGAAACCAGCTCGTCGCCGTTTTTAACTGCCTTGCCATCGACTGAAACAATGGTGTCGCCGATTTTCAGGCCGCCCTGTTCCGCGGGACTGCCCGGAGTGACGTCTGACACGGTGACTCCTGAGCCCGCACCGTAAACTCGAGTGATTGCAGGATTTTCCTGAGCGTTGAAAAGAATTCCAATCGAGCCGCGAGAGACTCTGTGCTCCGGACCAATTAACTGGTTATACACCTGGACGATTGTGTTCGATGGCAGGGCAAATCCCACCCCTGCGTAAGCATTGGTGTCGGTCAGAATGGCAGTGTTGATGCCGATCACTTCACCATTCATGTTAACCAGCGGCCCGCCGGAGTTACCGGGATTGATGGCCGCGTCGGTCTGAATGAAAGACTGGAACTGACGATTGGGGACAATGTTTCGGCCTTTGGCAGAAACGATTCCCGCCGTAACCGTCTCCTGCAGTCCGAATGGGCTGCCAATGGCAAGAACCCAGTCGCCGACCTGCATGCTGTCAGAATTTCCCAGCTTGGCTGTAGGAAGACCTTTGCTGGAGTCGATTTTTATTACGGCAAGATCGGTTTCCTGGTCGGTGCCGATCACTTTGGCGTCATGCAGGGTTCCGGGAGCATCGTCCTGCAGTTTGACGCGTATGCGATCTGCCTTTTCGACCACGTGGCGGTTGGTCAGGATATATCCCTTGGAATCAACGATCACGCCCGAACCGAGCGAGCGCTCGCGGATCGGGCCCTGATTACCGCCGCCTTGTCCGCCGAAGAAACGGTCGAAGAAATCATCGAACGGATTGTCATCATCACCGCCCCCGCCGCCGTCCGGCGCATTGGGCGACGGACGCCGCCGGCGTACTGTCGGCTTAACCGTGGATTCGGTATTGATATTTACAACGCTTGGTTCCAATTGTTTGCTGATCTGCGAAAACGCATTGGAAAGCTGCTGTGGCGCCGGCACGGTCAGCTGTGTGGCGTCGGAACTCTTGTGGTTCTCCTGGCCTTTAACGCCAAATGAAATTATGGTCCCGATAAGAATGCCGAGGGACAGAGTAGCCAGGATGGTGAGCGTATAGGCCAGGCGGTTGGCCTTGAATCGAGTCCAAAATGCGCTTTCGCGCGTTTCCATAGACGTGCAGTCCTCCGGAATGAATCCCTTCAAATTATACCTGTTGGCCTGCCGGCAGCCGATAAGACCATTCGCACAATTAGACGTAGAACCGGAGCAGAAGTGTTGGCCCGGGTATGAATTTCAGTTTCTACAGGACTGAGGATTCATGCTCGAACGAGTTCGTTGTGTACCGGTTCACGACGCAGGATGTACCGCAAAATAGTGCTATTGGTGCAGGCACTTATTGCGGCGTGCGCGTGAGCTTCGCGCCGGCACCATCCGGACGTCGCACTGACTTGAATATACTCTGGCGAGAATGAGATTCATTCTTGAAACCGAGCGGCTCATCCTGCGCGAATTTGCCACCAGCGATTTGGAGCCGCTTTCAAAGATTTTGTCTGATCCAGTCACTATGCAATTCTATCCAGCGCCGCTGAATCGCGATCAGGTGGCTGAATGGATTACCCGGAACCAGAACCGCTATCGAGAGATCGGCTATGGACTGTGGGCCATGCTCTTGAAAATTACGGGCGAGCTCATCGGTGACTGTGGACTGACCAGGCAGACGGTCGATGGAGCGGCAGAGATCGAGATCGGCTACCACCTTCGGCGTGATCTGTGGGGACGCGGCTATGCGCCAGAGGCAGCTGTTGCTGCGCGAGATTGGGGTTTTAAGACCCTGGAAGTATCCCAGCTGATCTCGCTGGTGCGGGTGGGGAACTTACCTTCCCGCAGAGTCGCCGAGAAGGCAGGAATGCAGCAATGGAAAACTATCTTGTGGCGAGATTTGGAGCATTGGATCATGCGAATAGAGCGCGCGCAGAAAGAAAAGGGCGAGCTCAAGCCCGCCCCGAAGTGATGCGCTACGCAGTTTAGACCAGGTCTTCCACTCGCAGTGCGGATCCCGCGCCTTTCCAAGCCGCGTCGAACTGCTTTTGTACGAAAGCAGCATCGTAGTCGCGGCCTTGCGCCTTTAGCGCCTGGTTCAGGCCCCACAGTGAACGCGGATTACGGGGATGACGATTGAGGTCTTCGCGAAAAACCTTTTCGGCTCCCGCGTTGTCTCCGGTCATCAATAACGCCGCGCCCAGCGATTCGCGGACAGGGAAGAACCAGTCTTCCGGCTCGCTGTACTTGAGTGTGTCCTGGATAGCGACTGCTTCGCGCAATTGCGCGATCTCCCCGGCGCTGTCCTTTTTCGCTCCGGCAATCTGGCCTCCCAACACATTCTTGGCGATTTTCATGATGTCCTTCGCCTTGTTGTACACGGGCATGGCGAACACGGCATCGGCCGGAGTGGCAGCCTCGGCGTCGGAAACAATTTTGTATTCTGCTTCAGCCTCCGATACCTTTCCCGTGCCTGCCAGCGCCATTCCTCTGCCGAAGTGCCAGAACACGGTAGTCACTTTCATATCTGGCGAAGGCTGCGGCATCTTCAACATGTCATCCCAGCGGTGGAACCTGATATTCACCGCGATGGGAATGGTCATGAAGCCCTCGAGCGGCGGCATGTCTTTGACATGTGGCGCGACGTGCGCAGCCAGCATTTCGCCATTTTTTTTGGCTTCCGCATAGTTGCCGTCCATCGCCGCGCACATGGCAATGAAGTGCAGATTATGCGAGTAGTACATCATCGGGTAGATGCCCTGTGCGCCGCTGGATTGGATATACGCACGATCGGCAGCCGCCGCTTGCTGATTGGTTTTGACAGCCGCGTCGTAATCGCCGGTGCGGATGTAGATGTGAGCCGGCATGTGCACGATGTGGCCGGCTCCGGGCGCGAGTGAGGCCAGGTGGTTGGCGCCGGCGAGAGCGCGCTCCGGTGAGGGCGAGGCTTCCACCGTGTGAATGTAGTAATGCACCGCACCCATGTGGTTAGGATCGCGGCGAATCACCGATTCGAGAGTCGCAGCAATTTCTTCGGTGCCTTCTTCGGGCGTTCCGTCCGGGTGCCACAGACCCCAGGGATGAAGGTTCATCCCCGATTCAGCAAAAAAAGTTGCCGCATCAAGGTCATCAGGGAATTGCTTGACCAGTTCGCGCATGGCATTGTGATAGGCCTCGGCATTCTTCCTGCGCTGTGCTGGATCATCGGCAGGGAAGCGCACCGCCATAGCCTGGATGTAGGCCTTTTCGCTGGGCGATGAGTTGGCGGAGAGATCGCCGGCCTTCTGAATGGCTTCGTGCGCTTCTTTAAAGCGCTCGTCACTGGCAGGATCATTGTAGTTTGGGCCCACCGCTTCGGCTACGCCCCACCAGGCCATAGCGAGAGTGGGATCAAGTTCGCCGGCGCGACGGAACGAACGCGCGGCTTCGTCGTGATTAAAAGCATAGATATAGCGAAGCCCCTGATCGAAAAACGCCTGGGCCTGCGCATTTTTGGTTGTTACCGGGTGGTGCAAATCGCCCAGACCCGAAACCAGAGTGGCAGGCTTCGCCTGCCCGTGATCGTGAGTCTGCGCTGCTACCCCGTAGCTGAGTAACGCAACAACACACAGCATGGACCATAACTTCATGCGAGAGTACCTCCTATGGCACAGAGATTGAACTCAGTTTGGAATAAAACGGGGGCGCTACAAGCTTAGCCAAAACCTGTGTTTCCTGCAATTGTTATGTGGTTTCGATGTTCGGAAACCGCTCGGAAACTGATTTTGGCGCTGGCGCCGCGCGTGGCATATAGAATCGCTGAAATGCGCAAGGCGGCAATGCTCTTTAATCCAGCGTCGGGCCGCCGACGCGAGCGACGCCTGGCCGTAGTCGAGGAGGTGCAGGCAGCCCTCAAGCATGCGGGAGTGGAGACTTCCCCTACGGCAACCAGATCGCATGAAGAAGCGGTGCAGGAAGTGGCCCGAGCTGTGGCGTCTGGATTCGACACCGTGGTGGTGTGCGGGGGTGATGGAACCGTACACGCCGCCATCCAGAGCCTGGCCGGCACTAACGTCCAGCTTGCGATCATTCCTTCAGGAACAGCCAATGCCCTGGCGCACGATTTGTGCATCCCGCTCGACCCACGGCGTGCAGCGCTGGCGGCATTGAACGCACAACCGCTGCGCGTGGCGCTGGGAAGGATCACGTATCTCGACTTCAAGCGGAGCCCCGCCTGCCGTTACTTCACCGTAGCTGCCGGAGTGGGAGTTGACGCGCACCTGTTCTATGCGCTTTCGGCCGGGTTGAAAGAGAAGATCGGTATGGCTGCTTACTACCTGAAGGCCTGGCACTTGTGGATGAGCCACCGAATGCAACGTTTCCCCGCTGAGTTCACGGTTGAAGGAGGCAGCGAAGCGCGGACGGACCTGACTCAGTTGCTGGCAGTGCGTATCCGGAATTTTGGAGGTATTCTTCGGGAACTCGCTGCCGGCGCCGACCTTCGGCGCGGCGATCTGCGGCTGGTGATGTGTAAGACAGACAACCGCCTGGTGTATTTTTCCTATGTGGCACGCGCGCTGATCGGGGGGAAATGGGAGATTCCAGAGGTTGAGTTGGCTTACAGCCGTTCGGTTACTTGTGAAAGCAGCGCCGGACGCGTCTATGTAGAAGCTGATGGCGAACTGCTGGGGACCCCGCCAGTCGAAATTTCGGTTGTGCCGGACGCGCTAACGATCCTTGTGCCGTAATAAAGAGTGGCCGCCAGTTATACTGAGCGGTGCTGCATCGATCATAGATAAACCGCTGCTTGGAACCCATCACTCACTTTCTCACTGGCGCATGTCTGGGACGCGCCGGTTTCAATCGAAAAACGGCGCTGGCAACAGCCACCATGTGCCTGGCGGCGGAGGCGCCTGACCTTGATGTTCTCGCGAATCTCAAAGGCGGGGTGTTTGGCTTTGCGCACCATCGCGGATTTACACATTCATTTATCGGGCTGATCTTTCCCTGTGCGCTGGTCGTGCTCTTGGTTTATGGGTGGTGGAATCTGCGCGGGCGAAAAATAGACGACCCTGCGCGGCCGCCACAGTGGGGGCTCCTGTTTCTGTTTGCCTATTTCGCCGGTCTGAGCCACATCCTGCTTGACTACACCAATAATTATGGGGTGCGGCCTTTCTGGCCGCTCTCTGAGCGATGGTTTTCGTGGGACATCGTTTTTATCATCGAACCGGTTTTGTGGCTCGTATTGGTCGCCGGGCTGGTGCTGCCCTCTTTGTTTGCGCTGATTGGCGAAGAGGTGGGCGCCCGGCGAGAGCGCTTGCAAGGACGCTTAGGAGCGACTCTGGCGCTGGCTGCGGTTGTGGCTCTATGGGGAGTACGCGATTATGAGCACCGGCGCGCGGTCGCGGCCCTGGAAGCGCGGCAGTATGAGAACGCCAATCCCGTGCGAGTTATGGCCGCGCCATACTGGGTGAATCCGTTTCGCTGGTCCGGGCTGGTTGAAACCCAGGATTTCTTTGCGACTGCGTCGGTGACGACCTGGGATGTGGAAGTAGATCCAAATGACCAGATGCAGATTTGGCGCAAGCCGGAAGAAACACCGGTGACGATCGCGGCTAAAAAAAGTTATCTCGGCCGCGTATATCTGGACTGGGCCCGATATCCGCTGACCGAGACGGAGCCACTTGCGGACGGTGGGTATGTTGTGAAGTTCAAAGATCTGCGATTCGATTATCCGGAGATGCGGAGACGGCGGTCTGTGCTTGAGGCAACCGTGATACTGGACAGCAAACTTGATGTGCGGGGTGAGAAGTTTGGGAAATGAAGGCTTAAATCCTAGAGCGCCGAGAGCGCAGAGTCTCGCCGAGAACGCTGAGAACACGTTCAGCAGCAATCATTTGGGAATGCGCCTTGACGGCATCTGTTACTCGCGCCACAATCGTAGTGCAAGCTCCGAGGTGATCATGCTGGCTTATATCTTCGTGTTACTGGCGATAGCGTCGCGTTTTGCGATCCTGAAAATGGATCCGCATCCCTGGATGTTCACTCCGGTAACAGCTTCGCTCCTGTTCTTCGGCGCGCGCGGGCCTCGGCGGCAGTGGTGGATTCCACTCGCGCTGTTTGCAGCGGCCGATGTGCTGCTGACCAGGTTCGCGTACGACTATCCGTTGAAGTGGGATGAACTGATTATCTGGGCCTGGTACGGCGCTATGCTTTGGCTTGGAACCCGGCTTCGCGAAAACGCCCGACCCTTGCCGGTTCTAGGCGCGGCGCTTACTGGTTCAGTTTCGTTTTTTGTGATCAGCAATTTCGCGGTATGGATTTCAACCACGCTATATCCCAGAACCCTGGAAGGCCTGATCACCTGCTACGCCATGGCGATACCATTCTTCCGCAAGGCGATTACCGGAGACGTTTTGTTTACCGCGACCATGTTCGCGATCCCAGTGCTGTTGCACAATTTGTCGGGCGCCGTGAGCAACGAACACGATCACACGGCGGCGGCTTAAGCTAATCAACTGCTTCTGTCTTGACGACTTTCTGATCCGCCTGCATTCTCAGCACGATTAACCAGATCGCCAGCGCTACGCCTACCCCGGCCAGGACCCATGGCCAGTGAAACTTCAAGAACTTGCCCGAAAATTCCAGGAATCCGGGGCCGAATTTTATGGTCAGCATCGACAAGATGAAAAATCGAATGCAACGCCCGAAGAAGATTGCCATCAAAAAGTGACTCAGTTGCATCTCTGATGCCGCCGCTGTCAGCACGATCAGCTTGAAGGGCGTGGGCGGGGGCAGCATGGAAGGAAACATCAGGCTCCAGAATGGATGCTTATCGAACGCCTGATGGAATTTTTCGAAGCGCTCCGGGGACATTCGCTTGCGAAGCAGTTCCTCGCCGCCCTTGTAGCCGATGACATAGAGCACAATGCTGCCGAGAGCTGATCCCGCTGAGGCCATCAGCACGTAAAGCCAAAAGCGCGCATGATCCTTGTAGACATAGCCGGCTACTACGACGTCCAGAGGCAGCCCCATAGCAGCCGAATCCAGCGCGGCGATTACAAACGGACCCCAGATGCCGAGCGGTTGCAGCAATGCCCACAAAAACGCCGTATAGCGAGCGATGATGTGCCTGATGGTCTTCAAGAATTAGCAGTTTACGCGAAGGGGTGGCGAGCAAAGTCTTAAAACCTGGAGTACGCAGGGAACTGTCGCAAGATAAAAGATAAAAGATAAAAGAGCAGGCGCCGAGTCTTTGCGGGTTTATGGTTCATCTGGAAACACAAGGTCAAGGGCAAAGCGTGAATGGCCGATCAAACCGTTCCAAACAAAGACGCATCCTGTAGTTGTTTTCCTGGGAGAACGATTATGAAAATGTTTTTGTCAGTAGCGCTGGTGCTGCTAAGCGTTCCATCGTTCGCGCAGTCGCGACACATGCTTGCGGAGGGAACGGAAGTCCGTGTCAGGACTGATCAGAACATTCCTGCAAACCCGGCGGTAGGAAGCGCTTACTCGGCCACCGTGAGCGAGGATGTTCAAAACAGTTCTGGGGCAGTAATTATTCCGAGAGGCGCGCCCGCTCGCCTGGTCGCTGTCCGCGAAGAGAACGGAAAAAATGCCGTGCTGGATCTGCGTTCGGTAAAGATTCGGGGACGCCGATATGTGCTGGCAGCGCAGGGTAGTAAAACTGGCGGAGCCGGCTTGGGCGCTAACAAGCGCACCGCGAAATATGTGGGAGGCGGAGCTGCAATCGGGGCACTGCTGGGCGCGATTGCGGGCGGAGGCAAAGGAGCGGCGATCGGAGCCGCCGTTGGGGGCGCCGGAGGCGCAGGCGCGCAAGTCTATACCGGGCGTAAAAAGGAAATTCCCGCCGAGACGGAATTGAAATTCAAGCTTGCGCAGGATCTGGAACTAAGACCAATAAGCACGAGCCGTTGATCGCTCTCCAAGCGGCCCTACACGGGTTGAATCCGGAGTAGTTGGTGAAATCGGGATTTTTCACCAGCAATCGCATAATTTCCGGTTGGCCGACCAGGCCTGTACATACTTTCACTTTCAAAGAGTTGTCCGGGACTATAATCGCGCGCACGATGACGCTTGCAACTACACGCTTGCAACTACACGCTTGCACCTACACGCTTGCACCTACAAGCTCTTCGGTACTCCCAAAAGAGCGCCTACTGTCGGATTCTCGGCTTCGGTTTTGCGGGTTGCGGTCATCGTCGGGGTTACGATTGGCGGTTCCGGATTGAAAATCCGGGATAAAATCAGTTCTGCCTCACGGCTCTTCCAATGCCAATGAATACTGACTTACCTTCTTCATACACCCGAAAGGACGTTCTAGTCACGGCCATCTGGTGGGGTCTGTTTTGCGGGCTTGGAGATGGTTTGGTTCAACGGTTCAGACAATCTTCAGTATGGCAGGACCAGATCCGGGCAGCGTTGGTCATCAACTTTCTGCTATTTGCCGCTTTGGCGGGTGTGATCATCATCGTAAACTGGCGTTCCGTGGTCACGCGCGGGCAGATGGTGCGGATCACGCTGGCTTTTGCGTTTTTAGCCTTTCAAACTTGCCTGCCTACTCTGGTACCCAAATTTATCTTTCATGCCCACCTTCTGACCTCGTTGCTTGCGGCCTCGATTGCGGCCGGCCTCCTATATTTGTATGGGCGCAGATTCATACGTTTCTTTTTGTGGAGCTTGCCGCTACTAACTATCCTGGCACTGTGGTGCATTTTCATCATGCCTTTCCAGCACAGCAGAAGTGAGACTCGCGCGCTCTCCCAGCTTCCGGTGAGCCAGCCCGGCGCCCCCAATGTGTTATTGATTGTGGTCGATACCTTGCGAGCCGATCATCTTTCTGTCTACGGATATGCACGGCCCACCAGTCCCAACCTCGACCGACTTGCGGGTAATGGCCTGCTGTTCAAGAATGCAGTTTCCGCTTCCTCCTGGACTTTGCCTTCCCATGGATCGATATTGACAGGTCTTTATCCCCACCATCACGGAGCGCAGGCCGAGGACAACCTGGGCACAGGCTTTCGTACTTTGGGGGAGGCTCTGGCGGCTGATGGGTACCGGACGGCCGCTTTTTCGGCCAATGAAACATTTTCGCGCCGCCGGGGATTTGGGCGCGGGTTCATTCACTTCGAAGATGATTTTCAGAACCTTCCAAGCATGTCCAGGGAAACCATTTTTGGTTTCCGGCTGGAGGAAACTCTTTCCCGGTTGCATTTACTTGCCGACAAGCCGGGGAGGCTCCGCGCCGAGCAGATCAGCCGGAGCGCTTTGCATTGGATCGATGCCAGCCATGTGCCATTCTTTGTAGTTTTAAATTACTGTGACGTGCACGACCCCTATTTGCCGCCCGATCCATACCTTCACCGTTATACGAAGGTTCGCCGCCCCAACAAGTGGTTTTCCGAGCAGTGGCAATCGTTTGAACATCTCACCCAGGAAGAGATAGTCGCAGAGATGGATGCCTACGATGGAGCGATTAACTATGTGGACGATAACATTGCCAATCTGCTGACAGAATTACAACACCGTGGAATCGAAAAAAATACCTTGGTTGTGATTACGTCCGATCATGGGGAAGGCTTTGCGGACCATGGATTGATGAACCACGGGAACTCACTCTATCGCGAACTAACCCATGTGCCTTTGATTGTTTGGGGGGCGGGAAGAATTCCCGAAGGAAGAGTGGTAGCGGAACCCATTAGCCTTACTTCGCTGCCTGCGACTGTTTTGGATCTAGTCGGCAGCAAGCAATCACTTCCTGGTATTTCGTTGACGCCGTTCTGGTCCGGTGCGCCGGTTCCCGCCATGGGCACCCCGCGTTCCGAACTCGCGCAGCTCAAGTGGAATCCGAGATACCCCAACTACTATGGGCCCATGCAGTCGCTGACCAGTTCCGAGTGGCACTACATCTCGGGTGGAAAAACCGGGGAACTGCTCTTTCGTTGTTGTGGCGTCGATCCTGATATGAACAACCTGGCGGACACCGCCGAAGGAAAAAAGGCTTGCGAGCAGTTTCGCCGGGAGATCCAGCTTCCAAGCGCTGAGACAAACCGTGCCAGCCAGACCCGTTCCGGTCCGGAGAACGGCCTGATACCGCGACCGTAAATATATCTTCAGGCGGGGGGCCGCTTTCCTACCCAAGCGCTCGAAGACTACTTGGGGTACCAGTCCAGCAACCGAACTTCAATTCCGGTGCCCGCCAATCCCTTCTGGAATACGCTGAGATCCGAACCGCGATAGTGGTACGGGATGACAATTTTGGGGTGGAATGCTTTCACCGCTTCCGCGGCTTCGTCGGGCGGCATGGTGTAGGGCAGGTTCATGCACACAAAAGCGACATCAATGTTCTTTAGCGCACGCATCTCCGGCACGCCTTCGGTGTCACCGGAGAAATAGAAGCGCTTGCCTCCATAAGTGAGCACATACCCGTTGCCGCGTCCTTTGTCATGAAACAGTTTCCCCGGCGCCGGACCGCGTTGCAGGTTATAGGCGGGTATAGCGTCAATGGTCCAGTCCTGCCAGGTCTTGGTTTCTCCATTGGCGATGGTTTTGCCGGTGGTGACAGTCTGTACCACCGCCGGAGGAGCCAGGATCTCGGTGCCAGCCTTGCTGATCGCCTTGATCGAGTCAGGATCCATGTGATCGCCGTGAATGTCAGTGATCAGAATCAGGTCGGCTTTAGGTTTCCCGTTGAAATCAACCGGCTTGGCGGGATCCAGATAGATGATTTTTCCGCCCGCCTCAATCAGTGTGCTGGCATGGTTCAGGGGTGTGATGCGGACCGGTCCGGACGAAGTCGGGAAAACCTGGGCCTGGTTGTCAGCGTATGAAAAAGAAGCAAGAAAAAGAACGAAGGAAATGAGGCGCAGCAAGTTCATGGTTGACCCTCAAATTGATAGCAACGCTGCAGCAATAATAACGGTTGGCACTGAAGACGAAATCTGGCGTAGATGCTACGCCGCTGTTTCTCAGCCAGTTCACTCGCCGGAGTGGCAGAGCGATTCTGAGCCGAGATTTCATTCCTCCAGGCGAGGCGTTCGCTCATTACTTGGATTAAGCACCTTCGAACTGAATGCCCGGGGTACCTCTTGTGCCGCCATCGCCCGGATGCCGCGAATGTGTTCCGCCAGAGCAGTTCGTAGCTCCAACAGGATGGGTTGAAGGGTGGCATTGTCATCCTGGGCCGCCAAGGCGCGGCTGCAGAGATTTCGAATATGGTCTTCAGAAGTGATCACGGAAAAGTTTATAAAACGAACCGTTGAGTCTACGTTGAGCGGAGTTTTAGTTCGATACAGTACATACTGTAGTTGGCGCATGATGGCGCTTCTGAAGGTCGAACAGCGGGCTAGTATCGAGTTTGCGGCGAAAATATGACCTCAAGCCTAAGTCCAGAACTGACAGCACTGTGCGAAGCTGCCTCTCATGAGCAGGATCCCAAGAAACTGCTTGAACTCGCCAAGCGCATTAATGACGCGCTTGAACTCGCCGAGCCTGGGAAGCAGAAATCTACCCAACCTGCGCCTTCATCCGATAACTCGACTGCCGCGTGACCAACGCGGCTGCTTTCTGTAGTTCCCAGCGATTAGTCTCACGGTAAACAGTTATCGCTTTCTCAAAGCAAAAAAAGGCCTCGCACAAGCGGCGAGACCCTTTGGCTTCGTTCGGGCGTAGGTGATTGGGAATTACAGCATCTTCACGCTTTCGACGTGGATGGACTCCCCTTTAACGTGCCCAGTCACGGCGACGTGATGACCTTCGTGGCCCTTCACAGCATCGGCGTTTTCTACGGTCAGGATTTTCTGTCCGGCATCGGTGACGATAACCGGGCTGGCGCCGGCTTCCAGGCACTTTTTGGTGCACTCGGCCGCCGATGCGTTCGCGCCCTTGGCGCCGCATTTGGAGTCGCTAACCCAGCCGTTGACCGTCTTTTCTTTACCCATATCGTCGGCAGAGACGACAGCCACCATCATGAACAGAAGCGACAACGCCAGACAGATCAGCAATAATTTCTTCATTGGGGAAACTCCTCGATTCAAGCGGCCCGAAGGCCAGAATTTTTGTTACCAAATCTTCCTGCGTCCCGCTGCGGACGCAAGCCTACATTAATTGACGAAAACTCTCGGCGATGGTTACAGGGCTTGCCGGCGATTTGACGGAAATATAGCACAGCTTTGAGGCAGCAGTGTCACTTGCGGGCGGAGTCAAGCCTGGGTTTCTGACCGGGTGGCGGCGGAGGCTCCACGTAAATAACCTCGCCAGGACGGGCGTAGTGCAACTGCTCGCGTGCCTCTTTTTCAATGGTGTTCGGATCAGATTGCAGGGCCTTGATCTGTGCCGAATACTGATCGTTTTGGTGCTGCAGATCGTCGACTTCCTGGCGCAGGTTCTGGTATTCGGTGCGCTTCTGGCGATAAACCACCATGCCGTTGGCGCCAAACACTACATGCACCAGCATCCATAAAGTCAACAACGCGACCGCGACCGTTGCCAGGCGACGGTAGGCGGTGTGAAACCAGGCCAGTCCGGGACGGCAGCGTTCCAGCATCTGCTCGGCACACGCTTCGGCCCGGGGCGCCTGTTCGACCAGCATGCGAATGCCGGCTTCGGGCTTAGGGATCGACGGAACTCTGATTCTGATATCCAATTTGTCAGCTGCTGCGCGAAATCGTGGGAAATTTAAGTGAACTCCTTAGTGAACTTCGGCTGAGGTGCGGGGTCAAGCAAAAGTGAGGCAATAAGCGGAGAAGGAACCAACTTCGGCAAATGGTATGGCGCGCTATTTCGCGGCGAAGGGTGGATTCGACCCCGGCGCTCGCTTCAGTGCTAAATTTATGGACACCGGATCAGGGGCCTTCAAATGATAGAAAGCAACATCTTGGTAATGACAACGACGGGATCGAAAGACGAAGCGGTGAAACTGGCCAACACGCTGGTGGAGCGCAGATTAGCAGCCTGCGTAAATGTCGTTCCCCATGTGCAGTCGGTTTACCGCTGGAACGATAAAGTGGAGCACGCGGAGGAATTTCTGCTGCTCATCAAGACCTACGGAACTGCGCTGGAGCGGGTTCGCACTTTGAACCGCGAGATGAATTCGTATGACCTGCCGGAGTGCATCTCGTTCAAAATCGATGGCGGCTGTTCGGCGTACCTGAAATGGCTGGGAAATTCAGTGGAGTAAAGCGGGGGCGATGGGCCCCCGTTCTGTAGCGCTGGCGCGATTAGTGACGATAGCGGTCGCGATAAAGGTCGCGGCGATCATGGCGCACATCGCGATGATCGGCATTCAGGTCACGCCGGTCACGATGAATGTCACGCCGATCGGCGCGCAGGTCGCGGCGGTCGCGATTCAGATCACGCTCATCATGCCGAATGTCGGCCCGCTCTCTGGCAGCGTCAGCGCGGTCGCCATTGCGGATATCCTGCCGCAATTCACGGCGATCTCTGGCGATGTCAGCCCGGTCATGATTAACATCGCGAATGTCCTGCCTGCGTTCAACGCGATCTTTGGCCAGATCGCGCCGATCGTGCCGGATATCATAACGATCATGCGTGATGTCGCGCCGGTCCTGCCGGATGTCCTGGCCGAACGCCAGCACGGTTCCTGACAGCAATAAAATTCCAATCCATAAGCTTCGTCGCATAATTTTCTCCGAATCCCCGATTCTGCAACTTACATTCGCCTGAACCCTGTCCATCGGGAGAAGTTGCGGAGCGGCACTTCGCTAATGATTGTGACTCCAGTAACAAGCAGGTAACGTTCGCTGCTTGCGATATGATCGAAGTCGCATGTCGCGTCGTTCCCCTACGCTGCAAGGATTCGAGCTGATGTTTCGCCAGCCATCCCTCTGCCTGGCGGAAGTGGCCTGGCGCTGGAGCTTCGGATTCGCGGCGGTAATTCTTTCTCTGCTTGCGGTGCGCGAATACCTGAATACGCTGAGCGTCACAAACCGTGACCTCTTACTTTTGCGCACGCGGCAGCCGACCCTGGTTTCAGAGGCGATCGCGCGCATCTTTCACGGCAGCGCGCCGCGCGCCGTAATCGCATTTATTGTGTTGGCGGTGGGCCTGGCTTTGATATGGGTGTGGATTGCCTCTGTGGGCCGAACCGTGACGCTCCGCCGCATTCTGGAACTTTTTAGGGATAGCTCAGCACAATCTGGCATACGGCTGGGCGCCATGGCTGAGCTCCACTTTATGCGCGTGGCTGTGAGCATTGGAGCGGTGCTTGCCGGCATAGCTGCGTTTCTGATTTCGGCGCGCATTTCTACTCCACAGAATCCTTCGCCGGGAAGCGTGGTACTTATCTTTTTCACGCTGTTGTTCTTTATTGGAGCCGCATGGTCGTTTCTGAACTGGGTGCTTTCACTCTCGTCGATCTTTGTGGTCACGGAAGGCCGCAACGGATTCCGCGCAGTCTCGCGAGCGGTGAGCTTTTTACGCGACCATAGCGGTGCGGTGCTGGTGACCGGCACCTGGTTTGGGTTGAGTCATCTGACCTTGTTTGTGGTGACCAGTTCGATGGTCGCTTTCCCCCTGGCATTCGCGCAGATCCTGCCGCCTGCGATGGTCCTGGGTGGAGTGCTGCTCATCCTGCTGCTTTACTTTGCAGCGGCGGATTTCCTATACGTGGGAAGGTTGACTTCACTAGTGGCGATTCTCGAGGCTCCGCCAATAATCGACCTTGCCTCTGTGTCACCATCGCCTCAACCGGTGCTGCCCAGCACCCGGGAAGAAAGCGGCAAGGTAGACCAGGATGAGCTGATTCTGGGAGACCGGCCTGAGTAGCCCACTACTGACATCCGGCGAAGTTAATGTCCGGTGCCGGTGTGCTGGCGCCGGCAGTCACGGTAAGCGCCGAAGTCTGCAAGTCAGGCGAAGTGCAGTCCTGCTGACCTGCCATTCCCGGCACAAAAGCTTGTGCATCGATAATGTAGTTGACGGGCGGACCTGCTGGCGTTGCCGGCACCGGATTCATCGTCGTAAAGGCGGCCACTGCCGGATTTGCGCCCGGCACTGAAAGGGTATAGTTCGCGCAATCAATATTTCCGCAACTTGCGGTCGTCAGGCTGGCGGTTGCTGCGGATTGCTGAGCCAGCGGAATGGTAACCAGCAGGTTGTTGCCTGCGGACTGGAGCGCGGCGACCGAGAGGTCGATCGATACAGCTCCGGAATTGCCTACACTGGTGATCTGACCAGTGATGGATGAGGGCAAGCCGGCGTTGGTGAGGGGAATGGTTCCCACGCTATCACCCGGCTTCACGCCGGAGATCACAGTTGCCGAATAGGTGTTCCCTGAGCCGTTCACGGCAACGGCCACTAGGTCGTAAGTTCCTGCGGGGACCGGGCAGAATGAGAACGCGCCATTGGAAGCAGCCGTCGCTTCCATGATTACGCGATCTATCCCGTTGCCATCATTCTGCTCTAACGCCACAATCGTGTTTCCACCAGCGACTGCTTGCAGCGTGGAACTGTCAATGATGGTGCCGGTAATAGTTGTGGCGGTGGTCTGGGTGGAGACCTCGCCCGCGTGCAGAACAGGCTTCAGGCGATAGTTGCCGTTACCCTGCAGCACCAGCGATGCGCATGCGTTGAAGTCAATGTTCAGATCTTTTGTCTCGCCTGAGCCGATAACGAATTCGCCTCCTGCCAATTGGCCAGAAGGTATTTTGATTCCGGTCTGCGATTCGGACGAGAGCTGCAGGGGGATGGGTGTATTCAGCGGATCATTGGTCAAGGTTATGCAGTTCGCCGAACTTTCGCATTTGTTATTGGCCACGGTTGCATTGTTCGAAGCCAGGATCACACGAACCTGCTGATAATGGCCCGGCTGAATTCCGGTTGAGCCAAGCATGGCCAGAAAGCATTGCTGCGACACACCCAACAGATCAACCTGCACCGGGTTGTCTTTGAGCTTTGGAGTAAGGTCGTGCCATCCGGAATCGTTAGCAGAGGCGCTTGCGCTCTGGTGAATCAGGACGTCGCTAACGGTCACGTATACGTGTCGATAAGGACCGCTCGGCGCCGCGCAGGTCGTCGGATCACTCATAGAAACATTTACTGTTCCGGCCTGACCACCGCCGCAGCTGATAAGTACAATGGCACACGCAACGATAATTAGGCAGGATACGAAAAGAACGGAACGCATTTATGAACTCCTGGGCCAGAGCTTGCTCTTCGTTCATTACAGAGGAAGCGGAGGAGACCGGGTAGATTACTCTGGTACCAATTCGTGTCTAATCCCAAAGAGGCCGTGAAAAACGAGAGCACGAGCCAAGAAATGTGAATGGAGTACCATCTGTGATCTCACGCAGAGAATTCATTTCAGTGATGGGAATGTCAGTAATGCTGTCGCGTCTTGCATATGGGTTCGAGGGAGCGCCTCAGATGCTTGATCACATCCTGCTCGGGAGCAGCGACCTCGATCACGGAATCGCGTTTGTAGAGAGCCAGACCGGAGTTCGCGCGGCCTTTGGAGGGGTGCATCCGGGCGTGGGGACGCGCAACGCGCTGCTGTCATTGGGAGAGCGGCGGTATCTGGAAATAATTGCACCCGATCCGAAGCAGCAGAACCTTGACGCGGATCGGTTAAAGGTACTCAAGAAGCTGGAAAGCCCGCGCCTGATTGGTTGGGCCGTACATCCTGGCGACCTGGAGTCGTTTGTGAAGAAAGTGCGCCAGCAGGGGATTGCCATCAAAGGGCCATTTCCAGGCTCGCGGGTGCGCCCGGATGGTCGAGTGCTGAAGTGGAAGACTGCAGCGTTGAAGGAAGACAATGAAGGCCCGATTCCTTTCTTTATAGAGTGGGACAAGGAGTCGGTGCACCCGTCGAGCGATGCGCCGGGCGGTTGTAAGGTGGAGAGCTTTTCAATTGCCAGCCCCGATCCGGACGGGCTGACGAGCGAGTTTCGCAAATTAGGCATTGAGGTTGTCGTCCAGCGCAGCGAGAAGCCGGAGCTGCGGGCGAGGATCGCGGGACCGAAGGGTGCTATGGACGTGAGGTCATGAAGTAATCGTGGAGATCCTTGCGAACTCTCTTCAGCTTATGTTCCTGTCGCGACAGAAATTTCCTTACCGGAAAGCCACGCTCCCACTGTCAAACACAACGTAATCACCAGTGAGAAAACCATGGGAACGATAAAGAGATATCTCCAGCTCACAATCGTGATTGCGGCGAAACAAAGAGCAAACGCCCACCCAGTGCCGCGCATCATCGCGAGGGTCGCTGCCGAAAGGCTGCCTAGCTGCCACGCCAATATGGCGGCGAATAAATAAAACACTCCGACAGAGAACCCGGCCGCCACAAAAAGGTCCCAATAGGTGCGGTTGGACCCTTGCACATTGAAATGAATCGATCGCATCGAGGCAAGAAGCGCATCCACTCCCCAGCTGGGATCAGACTGGCGAAAGCCGAATGTGTGTCCTATCGCGAAAAGCAGGAGAAGAACAGACGCGATTCGATAAAAGACAGGTGCTTTCATCTTGCCTCCGAATCAGGATAGCGGCCATCACGATCCGCCGCGCGGGTTCAGACTCTATCACCTCCCATCTTTCTTGCAGCTTTACACTTATCATCCGATCTGAGAGACTCGTGCGTGGAACCCCAGTCTATTGTCGTCCTTGACTTTGGCGCGCAATATTCTCAGCTGATCGCGCGCCGCATCCGCGAACAAAATGTTTTCTCGGTAGTTTTGCCGTGTACGGCACTACTGAGCGAGATCAAGTCTTACTCTCCGATTGGCATTGTGCTTTCCGGTGGGCCGTGTTCGGTATACGACGCGGACGCGCCAGCGATGGACCCTGCGGTTTTTGAGCTGGGGCTTCCGGTTCTTGGAATCTGCTATGGCCTGCAGCTGATGGTGCACATGCTGGGCGGGAAGGTGCGTGGCGCGAAACACCGCGAATATGGCCATGCCACGGTGGGTATCGTGCGCGATTCAGAGCTGTTTCGCGGCCTGCCGGATTCGCTTGAAGTCTGGATGTCGCACGGGGATGAGGCGGTGGAGCTGCCTCCGGGCTTCGAATTAGTGGCGAAGTCGCCCAGCGCGGTAGCCGGAATCCATAACCAGCAGAAGAAATTCTGGGCGGTTCAGTTTCATCCCGAAGTGCGGCACACCAGGGTCGGAACAGAGATATTACGCCGCTTCGTAATCGACATCTGCCGCGCCAGGCCGGAGTGGACGCCGAAGCACTTCATCGAGAGCACCATCAGCGCGGTGCGCGAGACGGTGGGTAATGGCCGTGCAATTTGCGCGCTCTCTGGCGGAGTGGATTCTGCGGTGGCAGCGACGCTAGTGGACCGCGCACTGCGCGAGCACGGGGAATCGCGCCTGACCTGCGTATTCGTCAACAATGGCGTGCTGCGAAAAAACGAGTTTGAAAAAGTGCAGCAGAACCTGCACGAGAAGCTTGGACTTCAGCTCAAGGCGGTCGACGCCACCGACAGATTTCTCACCCGGCTGGCGGGTGTGATCGATCCGGAAAAGAAACGAAAAATCATCGGCAACGAATTCATCGCAGTGTTCGACCAGGAAGCGCGGCGGATCGAACAAACTCAGGGCAAGGTTGAGTGGCTGGTGCAGGGCACGTTGTATCCCGATGTCATCGAATCAAGGTCCGTACGCGGCCCTTCGCAGGTAATCAAGACCCATCACAACGTGGGCGGCCTGCCGGAGAAGATGAACCTAAAACTCATCGAACCTTTGAAGGATCTGTTCAAAGATGAAGTGCGGCAGATCGGCCGCGATCTGGGCATGCCCGAAGAAATCCTGCAGCGGCAGCCGTTTCCCGGACCGGGTTTGGCGGTCCGCATTCTGGGAGAGGTGACGCCTGAGCGGCTGGCGATTTTGAGAGAGTGCGATGACATCGTAGGCAATGAGATAAAGAAAGCAGGTCTCTACAACAGAATCTGGCAGTCTTTCGCCGTGCTCCTGCCCGTGATGTCAGTCGGCGTAATGGGCGACCAGCGGACCTATGCGTACACCTGCGCAGTGCGCGCCGTCTATTCCGAAGATGGCATGACCGCCGACTGGGTGGAACTGCCCCACGGCGTGCTGAAGGCCATCTCCACCCGTATCGTGAACGAAGTCAAAGGGGTTAACCGCGTGGTCTACGACATCACCTCCAAACCTCCGGGCACGATTGAATGGGAGTGACATGGTGCCGAACGCTCGGCACCACTGACGCATAATCCGACACACGCTGCGATCGAAGGTTAGGGATCTTGTTTGTTTCTAGCAATTTAAGCAACTTCTTTCAGGTCATTCACGTGCATTAAGCCATACACGCCTGGGTCGTAAGCGTGTTTGGGGTGCCTGAAGTGCTGCACGAATGCCGTAATCCCGTCTGCAAGAAACCTTTCGTGAAGATTGGCGAAGGAAAGCTGTTCAGAGTTGAAGCCAACGGTGTGCCGGGCACCAGCCCTCCCCTGAATTCATTGAAAAAGGCACATTCTCGAATCGAGTATTTCTGGCTTTGTGGCAAGTGTTCGGTGCAGTGGACGCTGACCATTCCGGTGGCGGGCGGAGTGCAATTAACGGGAAAACGGGTGGGGATAGGGTCGCAAGTTTTGGGACTGGCATAGGAAGCCAGCGCTGGGTTGGCGAAAAGGGGAGGCACATGAACGGGTACTTCGGGTGTTCGTTTTGCGGAGAGGATAGAGGTAGCATTGCGGAGCGCCTGACGGTGGCGTATGCGGGATGGGACAGGCTGAAAGTGACGCGCTGGATACCGGAGCAGGAAGCAAATGCGCTGACCGCGTGCTGTCCTGATCACGCCACTCGCCTGGTGAGTCAATGGCTGGTGACGGGTGATTTGATGTCTCCGTTCGCGAGAGCCGTGCTAGGGAAGCGGGTATGCGAATTGGAGGATGAAACTTTTGCTGTCGCCGATGGCGAGACACTGTGCGAGTTTGCGGTCCATCGCGAGAGCATGGAGCGACTGTTAGACGAAAATCCGCAATTCCTGGACACCATGCTGGAGGCTTTGGGCGAGGCCCTGGGCGCGGAGAGTCCAATCAATCACCTGCGCAGCGAAGAAACACTTCAAACGGTTGGGGCGATGGCAGCCGACTAGACGGCCAGAGATTTCAGGGTAGCAACATTTCTCTGGCCGTCTTCGGGTTCGTCGAAAGGAGTTTCAGCGATAAAGGCGGCGTGGGCAAGGAGAGGATAAGTCAGCAGCCGGCGGAAAGGTTCAAGGCCGATAGTTCCGGCGCCGATGTGCTGATGGCGATCGAGCTTTGAGCCGCGCTGCGCTTTCGCGTCATTGCAGTGCAAGACGCGTACCTGATCGAGGCCGATGGTTTTATCGAGAGCAGCCAAAGTTTCGCGAAAACCCGTTTCCCTGACAATTTCGTAGCCGGAAACATGGGTGTGACAGGTGTCAATGCAGGCGGCGACCGGAATGATGCCATGCAGGTGATGGATCACTTCGGCCACCTGCTCAAAGCTTCCCCCCAAAGAAAATTCGGCGCCTGCCGAATTTTCAATCAGAATGGTCAAACCCCCTTTGACTAGATCCAGGCCTTTGGTTGAGGCAGCGATAGCGGCGGCTGTTTGAAGCAGGCCGCGGCTGCGATCGGCGCCGCGAAACGACCCGGGATGCAGGACCAGATAATCGGCGCACAAATCCAGAGCGCGCTCGACTTCTCCACGAAAAGCCTCAATCGATTTCTGCAGGAACAACTGGTCGGAACTGGCCAGATTGATTAAATAGTTGGTGTGAATCACGAGCGGCTTGAGGTCGTAGTTTTCGCGTAATCGAAGAAAGTGCTCGCAGTGCGGTCGACTGAGCTCGGAGGCGGCCCACTGACGCGGACTGGAAGAAAAAATCTGCAGGGTATTGCAGCCCATGTCGCGGGCGCGTTCGGCGGCTTTCTGAATTCCGCCGGCAATGGAGATATGAATCCCGATGCGACGAGGTGCTTTCCGGGACATCTTTTTACGCGAACTGGCGGGCACACTCCACGTCTATCACGCAGAATGCAATGAACGCCAGCGAGCGAAAGGCAGAAGCTACTTCAGTCCTACTCCGTAAAAATAGCTGTAAGTGTTGCCGGTGCCCCAGGGAACGGTGGCGGTGAAGCTAGAAAAAAGAACCGCACGGTCCATGAATGTCACAAAGACATCCTGCTGGGCATTGGGGGTGCTGATGCGGAAGGTGAAAACGCCGTAGCAGGGATCCTGCAGCTCGTCAGGGCCGTAGAGATACGGAACGTCGGCTACGGGCTGGAGGGTAGCGGTGACGACCACGGAACCGTTTGCGTCCTGAACCGTGGCCTGGCCGCTGGAGCTGATCAGGAGAGTTGCGTTACCGAGCTGCGGCGTTCCGGTTTCCACGTTGCCCGCGCCGGTGTTGGCGCCGGTCTTCTGGTAATAGATGGCTTTATAGGTCCCGGCAAAGGCCGGGCTGAAATCTTTGGCGACTGCTTTTCTGAATCCAAGAATTGCGCCGTTGGGTGTATCGACAGCAAACACGCCGTTAGCAGTACCGAAGACGTAGTCATAGGCGTTCTGATCCGCTAGCTTGAGGAAAGTACCGGAAGGATCGGGCTGAAAGCTGCTGCCCGGAAATCCATTGACATTGAATGCGCTCTGCCCGACAGATCCGAAAGGCCAGTATCCGGTGATGCTGACGTCGCCTTGAGAGCTGATGCTGACGGAACCAACCTCCATTCCTCCCGACGAGGTCCGGAACTGCATGTAGTTGAAATCGTGTCCGGCCCAGGTGGCGAGCGAAATCTGTCCAGTCTGCACTGCGGTGATCAAGGCCGGTTGATCATGGTTGTGGCCAGCCTTTCTGGCCTGAACCAAAAGCGCGTACTGCGGAACCTCGTAAGCGGCAACCAGGTTGCCCGAAGGATCGCTCAGCGAGTAGGTGCCGTCTCGGTTCACCTGATAGGGAACCGTGCCTTGATCGCCATTCGAGAGATCGTGATAACTGAGGGTTTGCGAAGAGGCATCGAGCTCGATGGTCAGAAAGTCGCCTACCGAAGCGGTGCCGTTATAGGAGCGCGACGGATTGGGGCTGCTGGAAGCGCCGCAACCGATAAATGTCAGTATCAGGGAAATGAGGCAGAGCCGATTTTTCATGGCGATCCGTTCGCCTTGTTATCGGCAGGATCGAGAATCGCTTTAGGAAGGAATTAATTCTACTCAGGCGGTGCGTGAACTGCGGCGCAGGTCTTTCCGTTTACGTCCGAAGTTGGTGAGATTGGCGGCGGCGATCATCAGGGCTCCCTGGGTCACAAAAAAGGCCTTTTCGGGCTCGTTCTGAAACGACATTAATTCGGGCATGACGGCACTCATGGCAGCAATCCCGTACTCGATTTTGCCGTGCATGGGAAGATGATAGATGCCTGAGTTGCCGCGCGGGTAGCTGGTCAGAAGTGTGTTGGCAGCTGCGGCCGTACCACACAGGCAAGCAGCCATAGCTGCGGGTTTATTCCGTCGCCAGTAGCGGATGCCGGCCAGGAAGAATGACGCGATGGCGGCGCAATCCACCAGCAAGTGCGCGCGCCCGGGAATTAATTTGGGCATCATCCGAGTTGCACTATCCACTGCTCCGGTTGTGAAGGGCATAAGCTCCTAAGGATTCTCAGCGATGCACAAAAATTCCGGTCACGTTATAACCTAAAACCAATCCTAAAACCGCGCCAGCCGCGGCCATGGGAACAAGATGCTCGCGTGCCAGATTGTTTAAGTTGACTTTCTCTTTCAGTGTTTCAGTGAGTTCGTTCACCGAAGTGTCAATACGGCGGCGCTGCTCGGCTGCCTTGTTCTCGAGATCGTCAGCGGAGAAAGAATTCATGAGCGGCTCCTGACTTCGTACTGCAGCCATACCTTATCAGCTTTCAGAACCTCTATAGTTTTCCTGGGCGCAAGTCCGTGGAGTTTGATAGCCCGAATGGCAAGAAACATGGCCAGCCCGCCCCCCATGGACCAGAGCACTCCTACAATCAGGAACGCGAAGAACCAGTGATAAGGATTGTTCCAGAATGCGACCGCAACCAAAGCGACAATCGCCAGTGTCAAAAGAATGTATGACGTCACAAGCAAGACGATGCCGGCCATCATAGAAGGAGCGGCACGTTTCAGGGTGTTTGATATCTCGCGCATCTCCGATTGAAACATCTGCAGGCGCGTATTTGCGAATTCAATCACTTCACTGCGAATCTCGGCCAATACTTCACCTACAGACCGCTCGGAATGTTTGTCGTTATTCATAACGGGACCTCGTTGCTCGCAGAACCGCGCCAATAAAGAAAGATGCCAGCGTGACCACCCCGATTACGTAGAGCGGGCGCTCTTTCGAGGTTCTACGAACCTGAATCGAGAGATCTTCATACAGTGCACTAGCTTGCGAGGAAACCTGCTGCCAGGTGTCGAACAGCTGATTTTCGAAGCGTTGCCATCCCGAGCTGCCATTCTGTACTTCGTCAATCACCTCGGAAAGGCGGTCATCGAGTGCGTCAGCAGTACTGTCCGAAGGCCGCATCTTCAAGACTCGGCCTGGAGAAGGAGCTTGAGGGGAAGGCTCCGGTCCAGACCCGGTAGGGATGTCACCAGCGATGTTAGGGAGAGCGTCCGACATGTCGATGTTCCTCTAGAGCCTATTGGATGGCGGAAGTGCACATGGTGTTGTTGCCCGGATACTCCAGGGCGCACTACGCCATTTCCATGCTGGTGAGCGTTGGAGTGCAAAAATGAGCACAGTCCGGGTGAACTGCCAGAGCGGGGTACAGATCCGGCAGCCTCTCGGATTCACCCAACAACTACTCGGCTTCGACCAATGGCATGTTCACCAGGTGTTCACTGAGAAACCAGACCTGCAGTTCATTGGCGCGAAGGACATCGCTGACCACCATGTCATTGGTACCCTGATCACCGATCCTGGATGCCCGCTCGGCCAGGGTACGGCAGTGGCTGATGATGACCTGATGTGCGTCCAGCAGACGGGAGATCTGGACGGGAACCTCTTCGCGTCCTTTGGGCGGGCGCTGGATGCGAGTAGTCTCAGCGACATCGTGCGCCATCGCCAGGCTCACGCCGCCCAGAAGCTGAATGCGTTCGGCTATGGTGTCCACGATTTCGACCTGTTCGTCGTAATGCTTATCGAATAAGAGATGCAGCTGGTAAAAAGTCGGGCCGGCGGTCTGCCAATGAGACTTCTTATACAGGTCGCGCAGGGTCATGCTATCGGCAAGCATCTGGTTAAGCTGCTCGGTCATTTCAAGGCGGACTGGCTCCTCAAGATCGAGGGGCAGTGCATGATTTACGGTGCCGTACTCCTGTATTTCGCGCGCGCTCTGGTGAAAACGGGGTTGAGAGTTGATTTTGTGGTTGTTTCCGGAAATTGTCTTCTTTGCCATATATTCTCTCCCTGATTGTTTGGTGTATGAGGTTTGTTTGAACGAAATAAAGATCGGACCCGAATGACAGCCGATGACGACTAGGTTAGATGCCGGGGGTTCGGTTTCGGCTACCAAATCTCAACGGGGGCAGATCAGCCGCGGGTCAGCAAATTCGGCAGCCTTCAATTATCATTAAGAGTTAGCCCTCAATTCATGGAGATAATCAGAAGTGCCTGATACCCAGACCGATGGACTGGAAGTTCTTGAAACTCGCGAGTGGCTGGATTCACTCGACTATGTTCTGGCACGAGGAGGCGCTGATCGCGCCGGCCGGCTGCTGCAGCACCTCGCCTTACACGCCAAGCTGGAAGCCGGCGTAAACCTTCCATTTACCGCCACTACGCCGTACCAAAATACGATTCCAGCCCGTCAGCAGGCCACATTTCCCGGAAGCCAGGAGATGGAGCGGCGGATCAAGAGCCTGGTGCGCTGGAACGCGCTGGCCATGGTGGTGCGAGCGAATCGTCTGGAAGGCGGTATTGGCGGACATATTTCAACCTATGCTTCCGCCGCCACGCTGTATGAAGTTGCATTCAATCACTTTCTTCGTGCCCGCACCAAAGAGGGGGACCGTGACATCGTCTATTTCCAGGGACACGCGGCTCCCGGCATGTATGCCCGAGCGTATTTGGAAGGCAGGCTTCCGCAGGAAAAACTGGAAAACTTCCGGCGTGAATTGAGAGACGGAGGCGGGCTGTCTTCTTATCCCCATCCCTGGCTGATGCCGGACTTCTGGGAGTTTCCGACAGTTTCGATGGGGCTGGGACCGATCCAGGCAATTTATCAGGCGCGCTTTATCAAGTATCTGGAGAATCGCGGACTCAAGAAATCAACCGGCGGGAAAGTGTGGGCATTCCTGGGAGATGGCGAAACTGATGAGCCGGAATCGCTGGGCTCGATTTCGCTGGCCTCGCGCGAGAAGCTCGACAATCTGATCTTTGTCGTGAACTGCAATCTGCAGAGGCTGGATGGGCCGGTGCGTGGGAACGGGAAGATTGTTCAGGAACTTGAGGCAGTGTTCCGTGGTGCAGGGTGGAATGTAATCAAGGTGATCTGGGGCGGTGACTGGGACACGCTGATCGAAAATGATCGCGACGGATTGCTGATCAAACGCATGGGTGAGGTCGCCGATGGACAATATCAGAAATATTTTGTCGAAAGCGGCGAATATTTCCGGCATAACTTTTTCGGCACCGATCCGCGATTGCTGAAGATGGTGGAGAACTACTCCGACGACCAGCTTTCGCGGCTTCGACTGGGCGGCCACGATCCGTTGAAAGTTTATGCCGCATACCGAGCTGCGGTGGAAAATACCGGATCGCCGACGGTAATTCTCGCAAAAACCATCAAAGGCTACGGGCTGGGCGAAGCGGGTGAGGGCAAGAACATCACTCACCAGCAGAAAAAGCTGAATGAAGAGGAACTGCGGATATTCCGCTCACGATTTGGAATTCCGATCGCGGATGAGCACCTGCACCACGCGCCGTTTTATCGGCCGCCGGATGACAGTCCGGAAATCCGCTACATGCAGAACGCGCGCAAGCAGTTGGGCGGATACACGCCACAGCGAAAAGTGACTGCCGAGCCGATTCAGCCGCTTTCCGAGACGCACTTTGAAGAGTTCTACAAAGGTACTGATGGTCGGGAAGTCTCGACCACCATGGTGTTCGTGCGGCTGCTATCAAAGCTGTTGCGCGATCCTGAAATCGGCAAACTTATCGTGCCGATTATTCCGGATGAAGCACGAACTTTCGGCATGGAAGCGCTGTTTCGGCAGGTCGGAATTTATTCGAGCGTAGGCCAGCTCTATGAGCCGGTGGACATGGACACGCTGCTTTACTACAAGGAAGCGAAAGACGGACAGATTCTGGAAGAGGGCATAACCGAAGCCGGATCGATGTCTTCGTTTATCGCTGCCGGTACTGCCTATGCCAATCATGGGATCAATACCATTCCATTTTTTATTTACTACTCAATGTTCGGATTTCAGCGGGTCGGTGACCTGATCTGGGCCGCAGCCGATATGCGGACTCGAGGATTCCTGGTGGGCGGAACGGCTGGCCGAACTACGCTTGCGGGCGAGGGGCTGCAGCACCAGGACGGGCACAGCCACGTGCTCGCGTTGTCGGTTCCTAATCTGCTGGCCTACGATCCGGCTTTCGCGTATGAGATTGCGGTCATCATTCAAGAAGGCATCAAGCGCATGTATGTGGACCAGGAATCGATCTTTTATTACCTGACCGTAACCAATGAGCCGTTGCCCATGCCGGAGATGCCGCAGCAAGAGGGCGTGCGGGAAGGCATTCTCAAGGGCATGTACCGGTTCAAAGCGTCGGACAAAAAAGATGCGCGGTTGCATGCGCAGCTGTTGGGCAGCGGAACCATCATGTACGAGGTGCTGAAGGCTCAGCAGATTCTTGAAGAAAAATACAACGTAGCTGCCGATGTGTGGAGTGTGACCAGCTACAAACAGCTCTATTGGGACGGCAATGCGTGCGAGCGCTGGAACATGCTGCATCCGGGGGAAAAACCGCGCGTTCCTTATGTGACGTCGGCTTTGAAAGATGCACCGGGCGTGCTGGTGGCAGCATCCGATTACATGAAGGTGCTGCCGGAGATGATTGCGCAGTGGATGCCGCGGCCGCTGGTGTCACTGGGGACTGACGGCTTCGGGAGAAGCGAGAGCCGGGCGTCATTGCGCGACTTCTTCGAAGTGGATGCAAAGCATATTGTGCTGGCAACACTCACGGCGCTTGCGCGCCATAAGCAAATCGCGCTGGATTGCGTGAAAGGCGCGATCAATGACCTGGGAATCAATCCCGCAAAGCTCGATCCAGCCATAAGCTGATCGCATTTTCTCGGAGAACAAGTTGACTGAATTCAGACTGCCGGAGCTGGGCGAAAACATCGATCAGGGAGACCTGGTTCGCCTGATGGTGGCGCCCGGATCGAGCATCACCGAAGGCCAGCCGGTAATGGAACTCGAAACCGATAAGGCGGTGGTGGAAGTGCCATCGTCGGTGACAGGAACAGTGAAAGAAGTGCGGGTCAAGGAAGGCCAGAAGATCAAGGTTGGGCAAGTGATCTTCACGATCGAGAATGGCGCCGGAGCGAAAGCGCGATCTACAGATACGAAGCCGACAGCTGCGAGTCCGAAGCCAGAGCCGAAGCCCGCGAAACCGGCGGAAACCAAGCTGGCCGAAACCAAGCCCGCCGAAACCAAGCCGGCCGCTTCAGAACCCATAGCGCCATCAGCAGCAAAGCCCACTCAGTCATTCATGGATCGTCGGAAGACTGACAATGGTCCTTCGGAATTCACCTTGCCGGAACTGGGCGAGAACATCGAGCAGGGAGAACTGGTGCGGATCATGATCTCGCCCGGGGCCAAGGTTTCCGAAGGGCAGCCGGTCATCGAGCTTGAAACTGACAAAGCAGTGGTCGAAGTGCCTTCGTCGGTGAGCGGCGTAGTGAAGCAGATCAAGGTTAAAGAAGGCGAGACACTTAAAGTCGGGCAGGTGATTTTCACTCTGGAAGGCGGCGCGGCTGAGACGGCTCGCGCGCAACATGTTCCGGTGGAACACGCCTCCGAGCAGGCAGAGGCGCGGCTTGCATTCCAGACAGCCATCCGCGCAGAGGGGAAGACCGAGGAACAGGTGTTGCCTCCTGACCGTCCACAGATTGTGGCTGCCGCTTTCAGCATGCCTTCACAGCTGGGGAAAACTGCCGGCAGCAGCGATCGTGAGCCGGTTCCGGCTGCGCCGCATGTGCGACGCCTGGCGCGCGAGCTGGGAATCGATATTCACGACGTCAAAGGCACTGGCCCGGGTGGGCGTATCAGCGAGGATGACGTTAAGGCGCACTCAAAAGCTTTGCTTACCACGGTGACCAGTGCAGCCAGGGCGCCGCGAACGCATTCGGCGGAGCCTGCCCTGCCGGACTTCTCCAAGTGGGGCAACGTCGAGAAAGTTTCGATCCGAGGGGTGCGCCGGAAAACAGCCGAGCATCTGTGGGAAGCCTGGAGCACGATTCCGCACGTCACTCAGAACGACAAGTCGGACATTACCGAACTGGAACAGCTGCGAGCCCGCTTCGCGCCAAAGGCTGAAGAAGCCGGCGGTAAAATGACGGTGACCGCGATCGCGTTGAAAGTCTGTGCTTCGGCGCTGAAGGTGTTTCCGCAATTTAACGCCAGCATTGATATGGCAAGGGAAGAAGTCATCTACAAGCAGTACATCAACATTGGTGTAGCGGTAGATACCAACCGTGGGCTGCTGGTGCCGGTGATTCGGGATGTGGATAAAAAGAACATCGTGGAGCTTGCCGCCGAACTGACGCAGCTTTCGAAGAAGGCCCGTGACCGCAAGCTGACGCCGCAGGAGATGGAAGGCGGTACGTTTACAATCACCAATCTGGGCGGAATTGGCGGAACTGGTTTCTCGCCGATCGTGAATCATCCTGAGGTTGCGATTCTGGGGCTGTCGCGCTCGAGCATGGAGCCGGTGTGGCTGGGCGGAAAATTTGAGCCGCGGCTGGTGATGCCGCTTTCTCTTTCTTACGATCACCGGTTGATCGATGGAGCCGATGCGGCCCGCTTCCTGCGCTGGGTGGCGGAAGCGTTTGAACAACCGTTCCTGTTGTCGGTGCAAGGATGATCCTTTCCAACGCGCGCGATATTAGTAAGGAACGAGAGCTCCTGATCTTTGTTTATGACGCCTTCAATCGGCGCGACATTGAGCCGATCCTTGCGGTAATGCACCCTGAATTGGAGTGGCCGAACGGCATGGAAGGGGCTGGGTTCATGGGCGCGAAGGAGTTCGCACTTACTGGGCTCGGCAATGGGGCATGCTGGATCCGCACGTTAAGCCGATTCAATTCGAGGGTGACTGCGACGGTCGCATCATAGTCGATGTCCACCAGGTGGTTCGCGACCTACAGGGAACCGTACTTATGGATCGAATGGTTCAACACGTCTACCAGATATGTGACCGTATGATTCTTCGAATGGATATTCGGGAGTAAGGCGTCGCTGTATCGCAAATTCCTCAATAAATGTCTGAAAGTGCCAATATAGACCTCGCCGTAATCGGTGCCGGCCCCGGCGGATATGCCGCTGCGTATCTGGCAGCTGATCTCGGGATGAAAGTCACACTGATTGATCCCGAAGTGAATCCGGGCGGCGTGTGCCTTTATCGCGGATGCATTCCATCAAAAGCGCTGCTTCACGTCGCGAAACTGATCGGCGAAGCGCGTCATGCCGCGAATTGGGGAATCGAGTTCGGAGAACCACAAATCGATCTCGCCCGGCTGCGCGGATTCAAAGAAAACGTCGTACAGAAACTGACTGCTGGCACCGGGCAGCTCGCAAAACAGCGCAAGGTCCAATATGTTCAGGGACGGGCTGCGTTTGAGAGTTCCAACACGCTGCGTATTTCAAAGACCAGTGGATCGGAAGAAAGCCTCACATTTGATCGGATCATCATCGCTACCGGGTCGCGTCCGGCGATCGTTCCGTCGTTGAAGATCGAGAACCCGCGCATGATGGATTCAACCGCGGCGCTCGATCTGCAAGACGTTCCCGGCACGCTTCTCGTGGTTGGCGGAGGGTACATTGGGCTTGAACTCGGCACGGTTTACGCTGCGCTGGGCACAAAAGTATCAGTAGTCGAAATGCTTCCGGGACTTCTGCCCGGCGCCGACCGGGATCTTGTCCTGCCACTTCATAAGCGCATGGAAAGGATCTTTGAGTCGATCATGTTGAATACGACCGTGGCTTCCATTAAAGAAGAAGCGAACGGGCTGCGCGCCACCTTCGAAGGCGCAGAAACAAAAGAGCGGGAGAGAGTTTTCGACAGGGTCCTGGTTTCGGTCGGACGTAAACCGAACTCCGAGATTCCCGGTCTTGAAAAAACTGGGGTGAAGGTCGGCGCCAAGGGATTCATTGAGGTCAATAAACAGCTTCAGACTGGCGATCCGGTGGTCTATGCGATTGGAGACGTTGTAGGTGAACCCATGCTCGCCCACAAGGCGTCGCACGAAGGGCGGACGGCGGTGGAAGCGATAGCGGGACATAAGGTTGCTTTTGAGCCTAACGCCATACCAGCGGTCGTTTTTACCGATCCTGAAATTGCCTGGTGCGGCCTGACCGAAACACAAGCGCAGAAAGAAGGTCGAGCCGTCAAAGTGGCGCGCTTTCCGTGGGCTGCTTCCGGCCGCGCGATGACCATTGATCGAACCGAGGGCATAACCAAGCTGATCATCGATCCACAAAGTGAGCGTGTGCTCGGCGTCGGGATCGCGGGCGCGGGGGCAGGCGAATTGATTTCGGAGGGCGTGCTGGCCATTGAGATGGCCGCCCTGGCCAAAGACGTCGCGCTCACCATCCATCCCCATCCCACCCTATCTGAAACCATAATGGAATCTGCCGAAGTGTTCTTCGGAACCAGCACTCACATCTATCGGCCTAAGCGCGATTAAAAGTAAACTGGCTGCAACCCCCAAGCTGTGGCGAAACGTTCTCAGCGATAACTTGAACGCAAAGAACGCAAAGGATTCGCAACGGGCGAAGAGCGCAAGAACAATTCAGCACTGTTAGTCGCGTTATCTGGCCCAGGTTCCGGCGGAGATAAATCATGGTTCTGTTTCTAAAACGCTTTGTTTTGATCCTTTGTGTTCTATTGCCTCTGGCGTGCGCTGCCCAGATATCGCCGGTGCTGCCCAGTGGGACGACCGTACCCTCTCCTCAGCCTGATCCCCTGGGAAGGGAAACTCCCAGTGGCAGCCTGTACGGATTTCTACAGGCCGCGCAGGCCGGCAACAATGCGACTGCCGCGCAATATCTGCAGCTCTCGGCGACGCGACGTCAATCGCAGGGCGAGGACATCGCCTCCAGACTCAAAGTAGTGATTGATCGCGGGTTCAGCGGCAATCTCCGCAATATCAGCAATAAACCCGAGGGCACGCCGCAGGATGGCGTGCCGTTTGATCGCCAGCACGTGGGTGCCCTGATCGCAGGGGATGTCGAAGCGGAACTGACACTGGTGCGCGTGCCCGATCCTTCCGGGGCGAGGATCTGGCTGATTTCCGCCGATACACTGGCGAGAGTGCCGGAGCTTTACGACCAGGTGCAGGCCGCGCAGGTACAAATGCACCTGCCGGCTGTGCTCATAAAGAATGAGCTGCTCGGGCTTCCATACTGGCAATGGCTGGCCATGATCATCGGATTGCCGATCGCGGCCCTGATCGGCTGGTTACTGCTGAAGCTGTTGCGCATTCCCCGCGTTCTCTGGGCGAGGCGCCGGGATCACCGGTTGCGGGATTGGAGCAATGCTTCGCGCCCGCTGTGGCTGCTGCTGGCCGTGATCTCGCATTCGATCATCGTTCGCCGCATTCGTTTGCCGCTTCTGCAGCGCCACTACTACCAACAGGTCGCAGGGGTGTTCTTCGTAATCGCAGTCACCTGGCTGGCGTGGTGCATTCTGCGCCAGGTTATGCGGCGGGGGCGTGAGCGCGCAATTATGTCAGGCCGAATGGGCACCGGCTCCCTGATGCTATTGGGAGAGCGCATTCTGAAGGCTGCGCTGGTGATCGTCGGCGTATTCGCGGTGTTGAGCACGCTTGGTTTCAACATGAGCACCGCGCTGGCCGGACTCGGCATTGGTGGAATTGCCATTGCGTTCGCCGCCCAAAAGACACTCGAGAACCTCTTCGGGGGAGTTTCAGTGCTGGGCGATGAAGCTATTCGGGTGGGTGAAACCTGCCGCTTTGGTGATCGCATCGGCACGGTGGAAGACATCAGCCTGCGCTCCACTCGAATTCGCACTCCTGAGCGGACCGAGCTTTCTATTCCCAACGGGTCACTGGCCACCATGAACATAGAAAACTTCAGCCGGCGCGACAAGGTACTGTTTAATACCAATATCCGAGTGCGGTTGGAGACATCTCCTGACCAGGTTCGCTACCTGCTGGCGGAGGTGCGAAAGCTTCTTTATGAGCATCCCAAGGTGGAGACCGAAGGAGCGCGCATTCGTTTCGTGGGATTTGAAGAGGGCGCACTGACGCTCGAGATCTTTTCCTACATTTTGACTCGTGACTTCGCCGACTTCCTCGCGATCCGTGAAGACCTTCTACTGCGGATCATGGATATTATCGAGAGCTCGGGAACCGAGCTGGCATTTCCGTCCAGGACGTTGTATCTGGGAAGGGATGCGGGCCTGGATCGGGACAGAGCGAGCCACGCAATACGGCAGGTGGAACAATGGCGCCAGGGAAAGCAACTGCCGTTCCCGGATTATCCACCCGCAGAGATCTCAGAAATCAGCAATTCGCTGCCCTATCCTCCGCCTGAATCGGCCTTGAGGAATTCTCGTGGTTAGCCAACAAAAAAGTAGTTGAGTTCGCAACCCAGGATGGTATCCCAGCAATTACCGCAGTAACTTGCTGGCCTATACCGCTGTACTACGATTGCGCTATGGGTTACTCAGCGCTCTTATTCTGCCCTGATGAGAAGGCAGCTCGAGTTTTAAGCCAGATTCTGGCGGAACTGGAGTTCAGTGTCGATGCCAGGCCCGAGCCGTTTGCAGCGGTTAAAAAGATCTCTTCCCAACGCTTCGACGCGATCGTGGTTGACTGCGAAAATGAGCAGAACGGAGCGCTTCTTTTCAAGAGCGCGCGCAGCTCAGGATCCAACCAGGCGGCATTATCGGTGGCGGTAGTGGAAGGCCAGACCGGAGTCGCTAAGGCATTCCGGCTGGGCGCTAACCTGGTACTGACAAAGCCCATCAACGTTGAGCAATGCAAAGGCACGTTGCGAGTAGCACGTGGATTGCTGCGCAAAGGCGAGACCGCCAAACCCGTGGATACAGCCTCCCTGGTAGCCACCACGTCGATGCGACCATCTACCACCCCGCCACCCTCGAGCGGCGCAGCATTCGATCTTGATCCCGAGCCGGACCAGGCGCCCGGACCGGCAGAGGCGGCGCTGCTTGAATACATGCCGCCGGCCGTACCAAGCGCGGCCAGCACTCCAGCAGCCAGTGCAGAACAATTTCCATGGCAGCCGGCTGCGAAGTTAGGAGAGCCGATGGCAACGGCCTTACGCCGCGCGGCGGAGATAGCCGGGAAAGCGGAATCGGTCTCCGGACCGCCTGCTCAGAAAACCTCCGGCTTCGGTGCTGCTGCCGCACCTGCGCGTGCGAAGGAGCTGGCCACCATCACGCCGATCAGTATAGCGAGGCCGGCGACAATAGTTGACGAGCCGGAAGACTTCGGCGTTCTGGACCCTGCAGCCATCAGCCCGAGTGCACCCGTGGCGGCGCCCAACTTTTCATTTCTAGACGACACAGAAGAGAAGCAGCCTTCGAGTGGCGCCAAAAAGTTTGTACTGATCCTATCGGCGGCGGCCCTGATTGTGGGTGGGTATTTCGGCTGGAAGATGCTGAGTGCACCGCATACTCAGCCGGCGCAGGCGATTTCACAGACGGTTTCATCTGCGCCAGCCCCCACTGCTGCGCAAGAGGACACCACAATTACCATCGGACGGGACGCAGCTGGGACTTCTGATAGTGCCTCTGCGCCGTCCTTAGTAGTCGAGCCCGGCGCTCCGGTGAATAAACCATCGTCAAAACCATCGGCCGCCAAAACCTCGCAGATCGCGCCTGATACGGTAATCAAGAACGCTGATGTCCCAAAAGCGAGTGAGCCGCTGGTAGTCAAAGGCGGGGCCGCTGCGCAGAACAAATCGCAGGGACTACAGGAGACAGCGCCTTCACTTGCGGTCACCGCGCAGGCAGACGACAAAGCTCTGGCTGGAATTATTGGCGCCACTAACCCCGCGCTGCCCAAACAGCCGCAGGAGACGCTGCGCATCTCGCAGGGGGTGTCGCAGGGATTGCTGGTTAAGCGAGTAACACCGCTCTATCCGCAGCAGGCCCGGCAATTGCGCCTGGAAGGCTCGGTTCAGATACTGGCTACGATCGGCAAGTCGGGCGATGTGACCGGCGTGAAACAGCTGAGCGGCGACGGTATTCTGGGACACGCCGCGGCCGAAGCGGTGCGCCAGTGGAAGTACAAGCCGTACTATCTGAACGGCGAACCGATCGAGATCCAGACCCAGGTCACAGTCAACTTCAAGCTGCCGTAAGCAGGCAGCGACCGCTCTCCAGCTTCGATTGGCAAATCGTTGCTATCAATGCTGTCATTGATGGTAATGGCAACGATCCTCACCTGACAGCTTGACGAGAGAACAAAAGCTCGCCTCAGGATGCGCGCTGCTCATGTGGTTGATCCATCGATCCATCGATCCATGGCACTGGCCGTAGTCTCGTGTGATCTCCTGCCACGCTTATAATCGTAAAGCAGCCAATTTTCCTACATGGATTTCCGTCTCGTAAGTGACTACAAGCCTCGTGGCGATCAGGGACAGGCTATCGAATCCCTGATGCGAGGTGTGTTTGACCGCGAGCAGCACCAGGTGCTGCTGGGAGTTACGGGTTCGGGCAAAACCTTCACCATGGCGAAGGTGATCGAAGCGGCGAACCGCCCGGCGCTGGTCATGGCGCACAACAAAACGCTGGCAGCGCAGCTTTACCATGAGTTCAAGAGTTTCTTCCCCCATAACGCCATCGAATATTTCGTTTCTTATTACGACTACTACCAACCGGAAGCGTACGTTCCGGCCGCCAATCTCTACATCGAGAAAGAAGCGACCATCAATGACGAGCTCGACAAGCTGCGGCTTTCAGCAACGCGCTCGTTGTTCGAACGGCGCGATTGCCTGATCGTCGCGTCGGTCAGCTGTATCTATGGTTTGGGATCGCCGGAAGCTTATTACGGCATGTTGCTTTTCCTCGAAAAGGGTCAGAAGATCAAGCGCGAGGACATTACCCGCAAGCTGGTTGAGATCCTATATGAGCGAACCGACGGAGAGTTTCGCCGTGGAACGTTCCGCGTTCGCGGGGACGTGATCGAGATCTATCCCACCTATGACGACATGGCGTACCGGATCGAATTGTTTGGCGACGAGATTGAGAGCTTGGCGCAGATCGATCCGCTGTTCGGAACGGTGAAGCAGAAATATGTTCGCTTACCCATCTATCCCAAAACGCATTACGTGATGAGGGAGGAAACTCGAAACAACGCCGTCCGCACCATCAAGGAAGAACTGACATGGTGGGAAGTGGAATTGGAGAAGCAGGGACGCGTGGTGGAAGCGCAGCGGGTGCATCAGCGGACCATGTACGACCTGGAAATGATCAAGTCAGTCGGCTACTGTCACGGAATTGAGAACTATTCGCGGCATTTCACCGGACGCCTGCCGGGCGAGCCTCCGCCCACGCTGCTCGACTATTTTCCGCGCGATTACCTGATGTTTATTGACGAATCGCATCAGACCGTTCCGCAGTTGCATGGCATGTATCATGGCGACCGCTCGCGAAAAGAGACCCTGGTCGAATACGGGTTCCGTTTGCCTTCCGCGCTCGACAACCGTCCGCTGACGTTTGAAGAATTCGAGCACCGCATGAATCAGATGATCTATGTTTCGGCCACACCCGGACCCTACGAGCTGACGAAATCTTCGGGTGTGGTGGTGGAGCAGATAATCCGCCCAACCGGCCTGGTCGATCCACCGGTTGAGGTGCGTCCCGTGAAAGGACAGATTGACGACCTGCTGCACGAGATCCGCGACCGAGTGGGACGTAACGAACGGGTGCTGGTGACCACACTGACCAAGCGCATGTCAGAAGACCTTGCCGAGTACTACAGCGAGGTCGGGGTGAAATGCCGCTACATGCACTCCGAAATCGAGACCCTGGAACGGGTAAAGATTCTGCGTGATCTGCGCAAGGGCGAATTCGACGTGCTGATCGGCATCAACCTGCTGCGTGAAGGGCTGGATTTACCGGAAGTTTCGCTGGTGGCGATACTGGATGCGGACAAAGAAGGTTTTCTGCGCTCGAGTGGATCACTGATTCAGACCATTGGACGATGTGCCCGCAACCTGAACGGGCGCGCCGTGCTGTATGCCGACCGCATGACGGATTCCATGAAGAAGGCCATGGACGAAACCAACCGGCGACGTGCCATCCAGGAGGCGTATAACCAGGCCAACAACATCACGCCGGAGTCGATTGTGCGGCCGCTTGAAATGTCGCTGGCCAGCATCATTGAAGCGGATTACACCGATCTGACGAGCGCTGAGGCCGACGGCATTCCGGATTTCAAGTCACAGGAAGAGCTTGATACTTTTATAACCCGGCTTGAAAGCGACATGAGAGAAGCGGCCAAGCGTTTCGAGTTCGAAAAGGCGGCAAAGCTGCGGGATTCCATCAAGGAATTAAGAACCAAAGAATTTCTTTTTGCGTAAGGTTTAGGAAAGACCGCCAGCCGCCACGGCCCGCTTCCCGGCAATGTCTTTTTGCGCCTGCTGATCCATGATCTTCAATTCTTTTTCCAGCGAAGAAAAGCGCTGCAGAATCTCGTGCATCCGTACCGACATGTTGCGAATGGTTTCGATCTGCGAGTAGGCCTCCGGTGGCAGCTTCTGGGGATCGAGCAAAAGCAGTTCGGCATTGCCCAATACTGAGGTAAGCGCGTTGTTCAAGGCATGGCGCTCGGCGAGCATATAGCGGCCCAGCTTGGCCTCGCTGGTCAGTTCCTTGTTAGCTTCTTCTGACCGCTCCGACCGGGCCAGCAACTCTTCTCCCCGGAAAATTTCAGCGGCCACGAGAAGAACAATATTCTCCCAGCCCTGGCGCTTACGTACGACTCTGACGGAGCATTGCGAGGCAGGTTCCTCCTGCGATTCCTCGCAAACAAGAATGACCGGCTTGCCGGCCATTTCAAGCGCCCGCAGTACAAAGTTGGCAGCCTCAGCCCGCAACCCGCCCAAAATGGCGACGTCACAAGACTGGGCGTCGATCTCGCCGCTCAGGTCTCCGTGCACCAGCGTAAATTCCGGAGCAGAACGCTCCTGTTGCCAGCGGGCCAGCAAAGCCTGCGAAAACTGCGGGTCGTCTGAGATGATCAGTGCGAACGGCTGCTTCAAGGTTCGCCCTCGTTCCTTATTGTCCGTTGCCATCGCCATCCAGGCCAGCAGGAGCAATATTAACTTCAAATTCTGATACTGCGGATGAATTTGCTGATACGCCCGCTGCCGCCGCGAATGCCTGGGGCTGAGCTGGGGCCTTGGCCGTGCGCGCGCCTGGAGTCTTCGCAAGCGCCGCGTCCACCACGTTACGGAGGTCAACCAGCATGCGCAACGGCTGACCGGAAGAATATTCGGCGTGGAACATTACCTTCCACGACTGGCAGATCATCCGCAGACGCGCGACCGGCTCGTCGCCTGAAAACTGGGCCGAGCGGCAATCCAGGGTACTCACCCCTGCTGATTCCAGTTCCCTCAGGCCATCGAGAATTGCGTTCAGATCACCGTGCATGAGGCGAAAGAAAACCCGGCGCATCAGAAAGTTGAAGCGCGTGAATGCCACCAGGGCAATCGGTTCGAAGTATTTGTCTGCCGAAAGATGCTTGAGTTTTCTGCCTTTTTCGAGAATTCCGCTGGTCAAAAGCTCGTTCAGGCTCCGGCACTGGTTGGCCGATTGGATAATTTGTTCAAGCGGGCTGAGCCAGCTTGGAAGCTGGGGTTCCACTACGCCGACCACTGTATCCAGCGCCTGGGCAATGAATTCAATGTCCACATCACTTTCTTCCAGGCCTGAAGGTGCGGAGTGCGCGAACAGCTGCACCAGAAGAAAATCGATCTTGTCGCGATCAGCTTCGCTGCGAACTGGCTTGCTAAGGTGATGTTTCAGCAGAGCGCGCAGACGCTCTTCGCTGGTAAGGGTAGTGGTCTGCAGAAACTGGCGCAGCTGATGGACCTGAATGCGCTCATCCATTCCCTGGAACCATTGCCGCGATTCTTCCACCGATTCCTGGGGTGGATCTTCCCGATCTGATTCCAGATCAGCGCATCCGGGCATATCGATAACGAACTCCCGGCATAATGCGCTGTATAGCGGATAAAGCAATCGCGCTCTCGGCCACTCGCTTTTCAGGTCAGTCGCGTTTTCGTGTTGGTTCATCGTTTTCACAATCGCCTTGGCGTTAAATTTTCAGAATGCAGATTTCAGAATCCAGTTCGGTACATCGCGGGTGAAGCGGGCTGCCACGGCCGTGCGGCCGCCGTTATACTGCAGCGCAACCACTGAGGCCTCCACGTCCAGCGAACCGTCAGAGTTCTGCACCCGCAACAGGTCGGCAAACTGCAGTGGGAGCCGGGAAGCGAATAATATCTCGCGCGGAGTTCCGTACTCGATTACGGTATTTTCAGAAACCTGTTGATCGTCAATACGGGTCAACTGAACGGGAATGCGCACCGGACTGGCCTCAGAAAAAAACCTGGCCAGCTTGGTTGTGGGACTTTCTTGAACCGCCCGAGCCCGGCTGGTTCCAAGTGAAGGCACGCCGCTTCTCCCCTGTCTGGCATGACGCAACCCGGGCACACCCGTTTGCCGGTTAGCAACGCCGGGGATACCCGGACTGCGTCGGAATCATGAATTGCACGGTGCGCGCCAAATCGATCGGGTTGATTTGTAAAACGTAAGTTGCTGATTCTTCAAGCGGTCACGAGATCAGCCGCAAGGCGGCTTGCAGGATAATAAAGGAAAAGCTGTCTCAAACTGACACTTCGTCTCACTCACTGTAGTGCAGGTGCAATGGAAGAGAGTCCGGACCGGGTGCCGATGTTGTATCGCTTCAGCTTGCGATAAAGGGTCGCGCGACTGATCCCGAGCATTCGCCCGGCCATCGCTTTATCGCCTTTTACCTGTTCAAAGACCCGCTGGATCGTGGCCCGCTCAATGTCCTCCAGATCAGTGGTCGACGGGGGAGAGAAACGCATAGGAGCGTCCCCGTCACCAATTCCAATCGACTGGGAAGCGACGGCGGGCGGCAGGTCCGCCAAGTCGATAATGCGCCGGTCTCCCAATGCGACTGCGCGCTCCATGCTGTTCTCAAGTTCGCGCACATTGCCCGGCCACTCGTATTGCAACAACGCTTTCATGGCAGCGCTAGTGATCTGGATAGAGGCTCCGGGTGCGTATTTCTCCAGAAACCAATGGGCCAACATCGGAATGTCGGACCGCCGCTCACGCAGTGATGGCAGATGAACGGTAACAACATTCAGCCGGAAGTAGAGGTCTTTGCGGAATGTGCCATCGCGATATTCCGCTTCGAGATCGCGATTGGTGGCTGCAACGACCCGGACGTCGACCTTTACCCGCTGATTGCTTCCAACCGGGCGGACTTCCTTTTCCTGCAGAACGCGCAGCAGTTTGGCTTGCATTTCCAGCGGCAGTTCGCCGATTTCATCCAGGAATATAGTCCCGCCGCTCGCGACCTGGAATAGTCCCGCTTTGGTTTTCAAAGCCCCGGTAAAAGCGCCCTTTTCATACCCAAACAGCTCGCTTTCAATCAGGGTAGGGACCAGAGAGCCACAATCGACTGCCACAAAAGGACGATTGGCAAAGGGTCCGCGAAAGTGAATAGCCCGAGCCACTAACTCCTTGCCGGTGCCGCTTTCGCCGGTAATCAGCACCGGGGTGCGCGTGTCCTTCAGCCGGGAAATCATGCGCAATACGTCCTGAATCTTGTTTGACGTGCCGACAATGCCATGCAGCTCGGTTTCGGTGTCCACGCGCTCACGAAGAAACTGGTTTTCTTCTACCAGGCGAACCTTTTCCGCCATGCGGCGCAAGAAAAGCCGCAGCTCCTCCAACGGTGAAAATGGCTTGCTGATGTAGTCATATGCTCCCAGTTTCATCGCCTGCACCGCGGTCTCGACCGAGCCGTGACCCGTCATCACCGCTACTTCACTGCGCGGAAAGGTCTTTTTCACGCGCTCCAGGAACTCGATTCCTGACATGTTGGGCATGACCATGTCAGTCAGGATGATGTGCGCCGGCTGATCTTCCAGCCCAGCCAGTGCGGCCTCGCCGCTTTCAGCCTCGGTGCAGATGAAGCCCAAGGCCTCGCCTACCGTTATGCAGAGACGGCGGATGCTTTCCTCGTCATCCACTATCAGTAATCGAATTCGAAGGTCGTCACTCATAGTGCTTTCCCAATGGTTTTTTCTACGACTGCGATAAACTGCTGGACGCCAAACGGCTTCTCCACACAGGGCGCTCCGGTTTGCCGAAGCACGGCAACAGTATCTTCATTGGCGATATCACCGGTAATGAAGACGATGCGCTCCGCCAGTTCCGGCCGGTTCTTAACCACCCAGGCGTGGACATCAGCGCCGTTGACCCCACCGGGGGTACGCATGTCTGAAACAACGCCCAGGAAGTCATTGCTTTCGAGCAGCTTCACCCCTTCCGCGCCAGATCCGGTACCCACAACGCGGTATCCGCTGCGCTCCAGGGTCGCTCTTACATAAGCCATAACGCCCGGTTCATCTTCAATCAGAAGAACTGGAAGAGAGGCTGCGTTAGGTTCGGGCTGGTTTGCAGAATGCATCATTGGGTCAGCACTCCAGCAGGCACGCTGATCGGAACAATATCTGCCGTGGCAGGCAATCGAACGATAAACATTGCTCCCTCTCCATCGCTGTTGTTATGGCAAAGGATCTCTCCCCCGTGTTCGCGGACGATCCCGTAGCAGATGCTCAGGCCAAGGCCTGTACCTTTACCCACCTCCTTGGTGGTAAAAAAAGGATCGAAGATTTTTTCCGGATAGGTAATTCCTGGTCCATTGTCGCGAAACCCGACTTCCACCAGGCTGCCGCGGCGGCTGCTGGTAATTTCGATTCGTCCGGCCCGCGGCGACTCGCGAACCGCGTCATAGGCGTTGTTAAGGATATTCAGAAAAACCTGTTGCAGCTGGTGGGAATCGCCGACTACGCTCGGAAGGTTATGGTCGAATTTCTCAATCACCTCAACTCCGTGGCTCTGAAAATCGTAGGCGCGGAGTTGCATGGTATTGTGCAGAATTGGATTGATCTGCACCGCTTTCCGCTGCGGCGGCATTTGCCGCGCGAAGCTCAACAGATTCTGAACGATCTGTTTGGTGCGTTGGGCCTCCTGTAAAATCACCCGCAAATCCTTGCGTGCGCTTTCGGGAAGTTCGGTGTTTTCCATCAGCAGGTCGGCAAATCCCAGAATTGCGGTGAGCGGATTGTTGACTTCGTGCGCCACGCCTGAGACCAGTTGGCCAACGGCAGCCATTTTTTCCGCGTGCATCAGTTTGGATTGCAGGGTCGCAGAGTCGGTGATGTCGCTCATGACCACCACCAGGCTGGTGACGCTGCCCGCGTCATCCCACATAGGGCTGAGATTCACGGAAAACTGCCCGAGGCGGCCATCGCCGCGTATGATCTGCAACTCCAGATTGTCCACCTGGCGGCCGTTTACGGTCGCAATCACGGCTTCGTTCAAGGTGGCCCGGCGGGCAGGAGCAATCAGCATCTCCAGAGCGCATCCCAGCAGTTGAGCCTGCTCGTAACCCATCTCCGACCAGCGCCGGTTGGCATAAGTAACTATGCCGGCGGTGTCGGCCACCAGAATCAGATTTTGCGTGTTGTTGAGAATCTTCCCTGAGAAATCACGTTCTCGCTGCAGTTCTGCCTGAAAGTTTTTGAGACCGCTGATATCGAGCATCAGACCGCGGAACTGCGTGAGACGGCCACTCGCATCGCGTACCGCTAGCGCGTTGGTCAGCACGTAAACCGGGGTGCCATCCTTTTTTCGTAACAGGTTCTCGTGATTGCGAACCACCCCCGTTCGCTGGATCTCGTCCGTCAGCTTCTGCCGCTCCTCGGGTGAAAAATAGACCTGGGTCGGGATATCGGTTTGCAGTAATTCTTCGCGGCTCTCATATCCGAGCATACGCACCAGTGCATCATTCACCTCAACGAAGCGGCCTTCAGGAGTGGAAAAAAACAAACCTTCCTGGATGTTGTTAAAGAGTTCGCGATAGCGGCGCTCAGCCTCGCGCCGGTCAGTGATGTCCTTGATAACGTGAATCATCTGCATGCCCTCGCCGGTAGCCTCATGCACCGGCGAGGTCGAAATCAGGTAAGTGCGCTCAAGTACAGGATGAACGTATTCCCCCTCTCCCGTGCTGGTGCAGGC
>Ga0310810_10000073_pt1 | contig 108736 bp, 76 predicted proteins | sample NCmetagenome_FD_207641 | JGI IMG/M metagenome (GOLD analysis project Ga0310810, IMG submission 207641) | Soil microbial communities from experimental microcosm in Duke University, North Carolina, United States - NC | ecosystem: Engineered > Artificial ecosystem > Soil microcosm > Unclassified ... | reverse complement strand
GTGGGAACCGGAGCGGGCGTGACATCCTGGCCGCTCGCCGAGAAGGTGAGAGTCAGCGTGATTTTGCCCGCCACGGTCCCGGTGGCGATGGCGAAGTTCGCCTCAGAGAATACTGCGTTTTTCGAGCCCGCCGGCACCGTGAAATCGGCGGTGCGGCGGCCGTTCGAGAACTGGATCGCCGGATCATCGACGTTCCCCGCGTCTGAAGCAAACGTCAGCGTTATCGTGCCGGTGAGCGGCAGTGGATAGCTGTTCGCCAGTTGCAGCGAAAGCCCCGGTTGCTGCGCCGGCGGTTCGGTGTCGGTCACGCCGCCGATGGTGGGCGTAGGCAGCGCGGGAACCAGTACCGTCAGCACGTACGCTTGCGTGGCCGACACTTGATTCGCATCTGTGACACGCACCGTGAAGTTGGAGTCTCCGAGCCCCGTCGGCTTACCCGCCAGTTTGCCGGTGGCGTCGAGCGTGACGCCCGCCGGCAACGCGCCGCTATCGATCGAGAACGTGTAAGGCGGCGTGCCGCCGGTTACGGCGATCGATTGGCTATAGGCCACACCTGCTGTTGCATTGGGCAATGGCGAGGGCGTCGTGAACGTAATGACAGGTCCGATCACGATACTTAACGGCTTCGTCGAGACAACGCCGGCCGAGTCGGTCACCTTCACGGTGAAGTTGCTCGCGCCATTGGCCGTAGGCGTACCAGTGATGGCGCCCGTCGAGAGATCCAATGTCAACCCTGCCGGCAGGGTCCCCGTCAACGCCCAGAGATATGGCGGCGTGCCACCGGTTGCCGAAAGGTTTTGCGAGTACGCGGCTCCAATCTGGCCATTGACGAGCGAAGACGTGGTGATGATCAGTGCAGGCGCAATGGTCACCGTGAAATTCTTGGATACCGACCCGTTGGTCGTCGAATCCGATAACTGTAGCGTGAATCCGTAGGTGGCTGCGGCAGTGGGAGTTCCGGTGAGCAATCCCGAGACCGCGTCGAGCGTAAGGCCGGGCGGAAGCGATCCTGCTGTGACCGCCCAAGCCGTGGAAGTAGCGCCGGAGGCGACAAACTGCAATTGGTACGGCGAGCCTACGGCCCCACTGGGCAAGGGCGACGACGTGGTAATCGCCAGGCCTGCCGTGATGACGACCGTAATGGCGCCCACGCCAGTCGCGCCGTGGGCGTCGGTTACCTGCGCGCCGAAAAGGTACGTTCCGGCTTTGGTGGGGGTACCGGAAAGCGTTCCAGCGGGAAGAAGAGTCAATCCAGGAGGCAGCGCGCCCCCATTTAGAGTCCAGACGTATGGTGTGGTTCCGGCCGTAGCCGTTAGAGGCGCCTTGTAGGGCGTGCCGGTAACGCCAGGGGGCAGAGTGGCCGCCGGAACCGTCGGGGATGGGTTCACCATCAGATTGAAAGTGCGGGTATCGATCAGTCCTCCGGTATCGGTAACGCTGATAATGAACGAGAAGATTCCGGTCGCCGTGGGGACGCCGTTGATGAAACCGCCGGAAGACAGTGTCAGGCCGGCCGGCAATCCCTTCGGCGAGATGGTGATGGCGCGCTGTGCAGAGGTCTTGCCGAACGTCAGCCCCGGTACGCCCTCGAACCAGCTATACGGCGGCGTTCCATTGATGGCAGTGAGCACAACGCTGTAGTTGTAACCCGCGGTAGCGCCCGGCAAATCCACAGGCGTTGTGATCGTGAGCGGTAAAACGATGGTAATGCTGTATTGCTGGGTTATAGGCGGGCCGTTCCACCCGGAATCGGTAGCCAGTACCGTGAACACAAACGTTCCCGTAGACGTGGGGGTGCCGCTGAAACTGTAGAAGGCGCCGCCAGGGGTGGCGATCAGGCCCGGAGGCAGCCCACCGGATGTGATACTCCAGGTGGTGGTTCCGATTTGGCTGACTTCGAAAACTGAGCTGCCGCTATACAACTGGCCCACAGCGCCGCCCTGCAGGGGCACCGGTGGTCCGGGGGGCGAGGTGGGAGAGAGGCTTGGAGCAGACTGCGGGTAGGCCGTGCCCGCCACCACGATCAGCGTCCAGCAAAGCCGGAGCAGTCTCCGGTCGAACCTCATTTCGCGCTACTCCGCGCCAGAGCCGCCGGCACGAAAACTACGCGCGTTTCTTTCGCATTTGCTTCCAGCACCCACAGCGGCCGGTTGGAGGGCTCGGTCAGGCGAAAGAGGTTGTCGCCGTCGAGATAATCCAGACCGGTGAGTTTGCATCCGCAGGCGATTTTCCGGACCGGCGTTTTTCCCTGTAGATCAAAGATGGCGACCGTCCCCGACTTTCCATTGGCGACGAAGGCCCGCCTGCCGTCGCTCGAGACCGCCACGGCCACCGGAACCGCGATCCCTTGGGCGGGCCCGGCCAGAGTATCTGTTTCGAGCGCGGTTGTCAGGTTCTGCAGGCGATGGATCTGATTGGTCGCGGCGTCGGCGACCAGGGCCAAGCGGGCCGCCGGTAGCGTAATTGCCGAAACCTTACCCAGGCCCGTCAAGACGGGAACCTCGCCGCTGTGCGTGATCCAGTACACCGAGCCCCCAGCCGCTGCCAGCACGGTATTGTCATCACCGACCGCGAAGGCCGAGGGTAAAGCGCCGGCGGTCAGGTAGAATTCATCCACAACCTTGGGAGAAGCCGGTAACCCGCTGAGAACCTGGATCCGGTTTCTGTCTTTGTAATGGACCGCGGCCACGCGGCCTCCGGGACTGAAAACCATCTGATCGGGACCGCGGCGAGTGCCCGGGACAAGGGTCGAAGTCATGGGAGCACGGTCGAAGTGGAGCACGACGACCTCGTTGTGGTCGCCCTCGGCCGCTAGCGCATAATCCTGCTGCGGCGAAATCGCGACCCTGCGTAAATCAAGCTCGGTCTTGAGCGGATCTCCCATGATGGCCGCTCCTGGAATGCCGAGAATGGGGCGCAGAGCTCTCATCGAGGAGTCGAAAACCATGCCCATCCGCGGGCCTTCCAGGGTGGCCGACGAGGCTGGATAAGCTGCGGGCAACATCGCCAGCAATGCAGGAACGAACCAGAATTTTGGGGTGTTCATTTGGTTTTCTCTCTTAGTGGGGTGCGCCAACCGTGCCGGTACCAGGAGTAATAGTCGTGGGTGTCGACACGGGCGCGGACGAAGACCCGCCATTGCGCGTCGCCGCCACCACGCCACCCGCGACGGCCGCGCCTGCAATAGCGAGGATAACGATCAGCTTGGCCGAAATTCCCGCGCCGGCGGCAGCACCGGCCGCGGCTCCGACGGCGTTGGTCTGCGTAATGGTCGCGTTGGCGGTCTTTCCTTGATAGGACGCCGAAACCCGCATCTGCATCTGGCCCTGGACGCCATTCGGGTGGAAGCCGTGGGCTACGGCGCGGCCCTGATTATCGGTCAGGACAGTCAAAGTCCGGGAGCCATTGGCGAAAACACCGCTAGCGCCCTGATCGGGGAGCAGAAAGACAACGGCCGCGCCGGCGATTGGCTTATGGTTTTCGTCCTCGACCTGAACGATGGGTTCCCGCGCCGTCCGCTGGCGGATATTGTTGATGGCGCCTTCCCCCTCGACGATGACGAGGTTGAGCCCCCCCTGGTCCTGGGCCAGAGCCGTCGCTGGAAGTAGCTGAAAAATCAGCAAACAGGACAAACCGGCGGCAAGCACGCGCATATGCAGGGCCTCCCTTTCCTCGGACCGATCCGGGCCGCTGTCGTACAGAAGCTGCTATCTTATAGAAGATGTAGGCCGTATGCAACCGTTGGAGGGGATAGACCCTCCACCCGACGGGGAGGTTTCGCAATGAAGGCGATTTGGTTGTACCTGCTGGCTGGCTGCGGTTTGGCCGCCTCCGCATGGGCCCAGCAGAGCAGCGGCAAGCTGACCGCGCGGGAGCTTTTTTACTCGGCAGTCGACACCCCGGCCCCTACCGCTCATAAAGCCGAGAAGCCCGCGCACAAGCCGAAACCCGCCCGCAACAAGAGTGCCCCGGCGGTCGAAGAAACCGCCAGCGGCCGCAGCCCGGCATCTTCAGTCGCCACCCAACCAGTTCCCGTCATGAACACCGCTTACCGCCCGCAGGGGCCCCGCCCGGCCCTCGGGCTGCGTTATACGATCTTGAAGAAGTCCGGCGACCAGCCGGTCGAAGTGGGCTCGGGCACCGTGTTCCATGCCGGGGATCGCATCCGGCTTGCGGTTGAGGCCAACGACGGCGGCTATCTCTACGTGGTGAACCAGGGATCGAGCGGGACATGGAAACTGCTGTTTCCATCGCCCGAAATCAAAGACGGCGACAACCACATCCAAAAGCGCGTGCGCTACGAAATCCCGTCGGGCTACACCTTTACTTTCGACGAACAATCGGGCGAAGAGAAACTGTTCATCGTGCTATCCCGCCAGCCGGAGCCGGACCTGGAGGGCCTGATCTACTCCTTGGGCAATCCAGCCACGGATAAGCCGGCCGTCGAGAAACCGAAGATGCTGCTGGCCAGCGCGGCCTTCGGCGATGACGTGATCGGCAAGCTGCGGAATTCCTACGCGCGCGACTTGATCGTGGAAAAAGTGGACGATGAACAGGCCGGGCCGAAGCAGGAGAAAGCGGTCTACGCCGTCAACCCATCGGGCAGCGCGGATTCGCGCGTGGTGGCGGACGTGACGCTGAAGCACCAATGAGCATGACGGGAAAAGCCACGCAGGCAGGAATGCGTTTGTGGCCGGCGGTCGTGTGCGTGGCGGCAAGCCTCATTCCGCTCATGGCACAATCCAGCTCGCCGCAGGGCCCCTACCGGATGGAGATCGTGCTCGAGCGCCGCGACGCCGGTGCTTGGAAGACTGTCGATCCGGGCCTGGTGCTCGAACAGAACGACCGCGTGCGCTTCCGGTTTCATACCAACTTCGACGGTTACCTCTACGTAATGAACCAGAGCACTTCGGGCTCGTATGCGCTGCTGTTCCCGAGCGAAGAGACGGGCCGCGAAAACCGTATCCATGCCGGGAAGGACTATCTGGTGCCGGCCACACAGACGCTGTTTCGCATCGCCGGGCCACCGGGGCACGAGGTCGTCTACTGGATGGTGACGCCGGCGGAGTTGCGCACCGAAGAACCCAAATACGCACCGCTGCCGCCTCCCCCGCTCGCCGACAAGCGCGTGCCGGCAAATATGACGCCGCGTTGCGACGATGCCATGTTCCGGGCGCGCGGGGAGTGCATCGACACTTCCGCCGGGCCGAAGAATGTGACCAGCCGCGAGCTGCTGCCCGACAACCTGGCCCAGGTGCCGAGCGAGGGTTCGGGCGACTTGATGTTCATGCGGAAGCAACATACGGCCGTGGTTTCGTCGCCGGTTCCATTGAAGGGGCCTGTCATTTATGAGTTTCGTCTGGCGCACAAGTAAAGCGCGCGGCGCGGGGCCGCAGCGGCACAAGGATGCCGCGACGCTTTTGGCGGCGTGTTTCGCTCTCGTGGCGCCAGTGGTGTCCGCGCAGCAGCCCGCCTCGCCGCAGCCCGCCTCGCAACAGCCTCCGGCCACCAAGCAGCGGGATCTGCGCGTCGAAAAGGATGCCCCGCCGGTTTCGATTCCAGGCCAGCCGCCGGCGGTGCGCATTCCGCGCAGTTACGCGCTGGTGGTGGGGATCGCGAATTACCAGAGCCTTACAGCGGCGCAGCAGCTTCAATTTCCGGAACGCGATGCGGAATCGGTCTACTCCATCCTGATCAGTACCGAGGGCGGAAATTTTCGCGCGGAAAACGTGCACAAGCTGGTGGGCTCGAAAGCCACGCTCGCGCGGTTGCGCTATGAACTGGAAGAATGGCTGCCATCGGTCGCCAAAGACGACGATCGCGTGTTGATTTATTTCGCCGGCCACGGCTTCGTTTACAGCGGCAAGGCTTATCTGGCGCCCTACGACATCGATCTCAAGAATATCGCGGCTACCGGTTACGCCATGGATGCGCTGGGCCGCGACATGGGGGTGAAGATCAAGGGCAAGTGGAAAGTGCTGTTGACCGATTCCTGCCACTCGGGCGCCATCAATCCCGATGCCGACGTGCAGTTGATCAACGGCACGCTCGGCAACTTGAACAAGTCGCTGTTTTCGCTGACCGCCAGCCGCGACCGCGAGCGCTCGTTCGAGAGCAAAGACTGGGGCGGCGGCCACGGCATCTTTACTTATTACGTGGTGAAGGGGATGGAAGGCGCGGCGGATGAATCGCGCGACGGCATTGTCACCGCCGATGAACTCGCCGAATATGTGCACCGCAACGTGCGCGAGGCCACCGGCGGGCAGCAGAATCCGACGTCGGACCGCGGCAGTTTCGATACTAACATGCTGCTTTCCTACGTGCCGTCGAACGTGAAGCCGGGCGCACCGCCGCCGCCGAAGTTCGGCACGCTGGTGCTCGAAGCCAATACGGCAGGCGTCGAGGTATTTGTGGACGGCAAATCGGTCGGGGTAGTGAGCAAGGGCACGCCGCTAAGCTTGCCCGGCCTCGTGCCCGGGGTCCACACCATCAAGGGCGTGAAGATGGGCTACGAGCCCGACGGGCCGCGCGAGGAAATGGTTTACCCGGGCCAGGAGACCACGGTCAGCATCAAGATTCTGATTGCCAAGCGGCGCAATAAGGCGGCAGTGGACGCGCTGGATAAAGGAATGGAGTATTACACCAAGGGCTTCGCCGATAACTATCGCAAAGCCGCCACTTACTTCCAGAAAGCCATCGAGATCGATCCCACTTACAGCCAGGCCGCGCTCTACTTAGGTCGTACTTACAACGCGTTGTTTGAGGAAGACAAAGCCGAGACGTATTTCCGCAAAGCCATCGAGATCGATCCGGATTACACCGAGGCGCACGCGAGCTTCGCGGGAATGCTGTTGGATACCGGCAACGTGGATGAGTCGATTCGCCAGCTGAACGTGGCCGTACAGCGGGACCCCAACCATGGCATGGCGTGGTATCTGCTCGCGGAGGCGTATCGGCTGAAGGAAGCGTACCCGCAGTCGATTGAATCCGCGCGCAAGGCCATCCAGTTGGCGCCCAACAAAGCGGAGGCGCACTTCTGGCTGGCGGAAAGCCTGCGCCTGAGCGGCACCTATGATGAAGCCAAGACCGAGTACCAGCAGTATCTGAAGCTCAGCGATTTCGACAGCAAGCTGGCCGGCCAGTTGAATTACTACGTGCTGGGTTACCTGATGGGCTTCGGCAAAAAGAAGCGCGCCGCGCAGCAGGATATTTGGAAGGACCTGCGCAGCCTGGCTTACTTCGGCCTGTGCGACGCCGAGCGCAAGCAGGCGCATTTCGACCAGGCGATCCGCTATTGCGAAAAGTCGCTCAATTACTCGGCCGACGACCCGTACGTCCATCTGGCGCTGGGCCTTTCGTTGGCGAAAAAAGCGCAGCAGAACGGGATCGTCGAAATGCTCCCCGCCGCCCGCCAGCATTTTGCGACCATGCTGGCGCTGAATGCCGATCTCGCAGAAGCGGACGTGGCGCGGAAGAATATCGCGAGCATCGACGCCTATTTGAAGAGCAAGTAGGCGCTGCTCCGCGCGCCCCGCCGCCGTCTCAATTCGCAGGTTTCCAATCATTAACGAAGGATGAACACTGCAACGTGGGACGCACATCATACGTTTGTACAGGCAGGAGGTAGTTATGAAGCGAGCACTCCTGTTAGTATCAATGTTGACGATGTTGTTCTCGATGGGCTGCGCGGTGCGCGCCAGGTATTACGGACCCGAGCGCTATCGTGACAGCCACTATCGGGACCGCGACCACCGTTATTACCACAATGATCGCGACGACTATAGACGGGACCGATGGCGCTAACACGGCATCGAGCGCTCTCTAATGGGCTTCCAGACTCGCGCGGATGATCTCCGTGTCATTTCGGGCCACGATGTGCCGGTTGGCGTACGCGGGGTGCGACCAGTTGACGGCTTGCATCTCGCGGCGGTTGCCGGGATTGGACGTAGGCTGAATGAGTTTCGTTCTGCTGATTTCCCGGTAGCCCTCCGGTGAGAGTGCGGCGATGATCAAGTCGCCACGGTCGCTGTTGATGAAGAAGTGATCACCGTGCCGGACAAGAAAACCGGACGACCATCGCGCCTTTTCCTGAGTTAGTGCCAGACTCTCCCAGACTCGTTCACCGCTGCGCGCGTTTAAACATCGCAGCTGCCCATAGCTGCAGATTCCGTAGACGTAATCATCCACGATCACCGGAGTCGTAACCAACGCGTGCAGTCCGTCTGTGTCGATCTCACTATGGCTTTTTCCTCGCCACAGCATCTCCGCGCGTGGCTTCTGACCATCGAGCGCCATCGCCATCGACATCATCATGGAACCGTTATAGAACGATGAGACCAGCAAGCGCGGCCCGCTCCACACCGGCGTGGCGACCGAGAGTCCCGCTTCGATCTTAAACGGCTGCTCCCAATACAGGGTGCCCGTTTCAGGATCAAGCGAGGTTACGGCCAGCGGATGCCAGATGATGAGTTGCCGGACACTTGCGTTTGCGGCGTTTTCGCCTTTTTCCACGATGACCGGCTGGCAGTAGCCGGGCTCGGAATTGGAATCGAGTGCGCGCCAGATTTCTTTACCCGTCATTTTGTCAAAAGCCACGACCTTGGCGTTCGGCGTGCCGCCCACCAGGCAGATCAGCCGGTTGCCATCCACCAGCGGAGCGGAAGTAATGCCCCAAGTCGGGATCTCAGCGCCGTATTCCTTGACATAGTCTTTCTTCCAGAGGATTTCGCCCGAGCTCGCGCTGAGGCAGAGCAGATTGCCCTTCGTGCCTACGACGTAGACGCGGTCGCCGTCAACGGTCGGGGTGGCGCGGGGGCCGGAGGCGAAGGTTTCCATCAGGCCGATATATTCGGCGTCCCACTCGCGTGTCCACAGGATCTTGCCTGTTTTCTCATCCAGACACAGGACGCGCTCGCGCCCCTTCAGGTGTGAGGATTCGGTGAAGTCCGTGACATAGATCCGGCCGCCGCTGACAGCAGGTCCACTGAAACCGCTCTTGATTGGCACCCGCCACTCGACGCGCAGCCCGGTATCGGCAAATTTCTGGAGGACGCCGGTTTCATTCCAGACGCCCCGGCGCCCTTTTCCGCGCCACTCGGGCCAGTCCTCCGCGGATGCGGTGAACGCGATAGCCAGCATCAGGAATGGAAGGTGCCTCATCACGCGCTCAATTTATCACGACTCTCCGCACGGCCGCGGAACCGCATGCACTCATGCTACTGAGAACCGTGCTTTCGCCGCCTGTTCTATTATGGCTGCCGCCATTGATCGTTGGCCCGCAGCGCGATGGATTATAATTGCAGCTCATTGATATGCAAGCCGCAAAACTTCTTCTCGCTATGTGTTTGCCGCTGGCTGTGGCCCAACTGAAGGCCGCCAACTGGCTCTCGTTTGGCAACGATCCGCAACGCACCAGCTGGAGTCCGCAGGAAACCGATATCAATCGCGACAGCGCGAAGTCCATGACCCTGCTGTGGAAGACCCACCTGGAAAATGAGCCGCGCGAGTTAAACGGGCTCACGGCCGCCGTGGTGGTCGAGTGGGTGGTCACTGACCACGGCATGAAGGAAATTGCCATCGTGGGCGGCGCTTCCGATCATCTTTTCGCCATCGATGCCGGAACCGGCAAGCTGCTTTGGAAAAAGACGTTCGGCGTGGACGTGAAGCCAAAGCAGCAGCCGTTCTGGCTGTGTCCAAACGCTTTGAATGCGACGCCGCTGATCCGCAAGCAGGGGCTCGCCGCGAGCGTCTACACGATTGCCAGCGACGGAAAATTGCATGTGCTGAACGTGATCGATGGCGAGGACCGCATGCCACCCATACAGTTCGTGCCTCCTTATTCCAAGAACTGGAGCCTGAATCTGGCGGATGGCATTCTCTACACCAATACCTCGCAGGGTTGCGGCGGCGCGAAATCCGGCGTCTACGCCATGGACCTTATTTCGCCGGATCACAAGATCAACTTCTTCCAGGCGGCTGCGGGCGCGGCCGGCATCTGGGGACGCGCGGGTGTAGCCATCAGTCATGGCGCCATGGTGTTCGCCGGAACCGGCGACGGCACCTACGATGAAAGCAAGGGGAACCTGCCGGACACGATTGTGCAGCTTTCGGCCAAAGACGTGAAACTGGTGGATTATTTTACGCCCGCCAATCACAACTACCTGACTAGGAAAGATCTCGATATGGGCAGCCTCTCGCCCACGGTGTTCCCATTGAACGGACGAGAAATCGTGGCCGCGGGAGGCAAAGAAGGGGTCATTTATCTTCTGGATGCCAAGCAGGTGGGCGGAGGCGATCACAAGACGCCGCTCCACCGCAGCCCGGTGCTTGTCAACGAGGAAGCCGATTTCGCGGGCAAAGGATTCTGGGGAGCAATGGCCACCGCCGAAGACGAGAAGAAGGCGCGCTGGCTGTACGTGCCGGCTTCGGGCGCCGCCGCGAGCGGCGTGAAATTTCCGATTACCAATGGGGAGGTCCCGAACGGCAGCATCATGGCGTTCCGGATCGAAGAGAAAGATGGCAAGCCGAGCGCGGTTCCGGCGTGGATCTCGCGCGATATGAACCTGCCGGAGCCTCCGATCGTAGCCGGTGGCCTGGTGTTCGCGATTTCAAACGGCGAGTTTGCACGCCAGTCGAAGGGAGATGGCGCGTTGTTCACTTCAGCCGAACGCGCCGCCAAGCATGTGGGCAATACCGTGCTCTACGCTTTCGACGCCGCGACCGGCAAGCAGCTTTATTCGAGCGGCGGCACGATGCCCTCCTGGACGCACTTCAGCGGCATCTCGATTTCGGGCGGCCGCATCTTCGTGACCACATTCGATTCGAATGTGTATGCGTTCGGCGTGAAGGAATAGCGAAGCCGGCGCCTAAGCTCAGTTGGATGTGCAGCCGCTTGCTGGCGGAATACGTGGCGCGCTGTTGCCCAGCAGACGCCTTCCGATGGCGGCGCCCACAAACGCGGCCAGCACTCCGCTGAGTCCGATGATGCCTATGAGGATAGTTCCCAGCGGCAGCAGGGAGCCGCCGCCAGCTCTAACCACCATCGTGATCAGTTGTCCCAGGAAGGGCGCATAACCAATACGCACCGGAGCGCAACGCGCGAACAGACCGCCGATGAACGCCCCCAGGATCATCGCGGGCACGCCGAAGATCCAGTAATATTCGGAATCCCACGCCTCCCTGCGGTGCACCGTGATGCTAAGGACGAGCTCCACGCCCACGCCGACCGCCGCTGCCATGGCGAACCAGAGTAGGGTACCTGTTCGGCTGGACTGGACCGGTGGCGCCACGCCGGATAGCTTACGCAACGGTGCGATCCTCGCCCGCTTCGGGCAAGGTGGCGATCTAAAATGTTAGCGTCATGGGGCCAGTGAGGGAAATATTGGCCGCGCGACACAGCCGGACGAGCGGTGCGAACCTCGTGTAGCCGTCGTCGGAAGCGAAGGTGTGCGGATGAGCCTCAGCGGGCGGGCTCTTATGAAAGGAGTCTCACAATCACCGTCAGGTTCCACGCAACAACGGCGGCGAAGACCACGTTCGCATAGCGCAAGGGCGCCTGCTTCTTCCACAGCGCAAAGCCCAGTGCTATAGAAAGCACCACGAGTTTCGACAAAATCAGCCCTGCGTAGGGACCGACGGACATGAATGCTCGAACCATGACGTTTTCTTCGAAGCCGCCCAGTTTCAACGCCAAGACGGTGGTGAGCAGATCGGCGATCTGCAGAACAATGAAAAGGTACAAGATCTTCCTCAAGCTCCAGTGCCCCAATTTCGCGGCCCCCACCGATCGAATCGACAGTGAACACTCAGCCATATCTTCCTATTTCGCGACTGCAAACTTTGCATTCTCGGACGCAGAAGTGGTTACCTGTCGAAACTGAAGGCAGCGTTCTGAGCGGTTACGCGTTTAGATCCGAACTAGACTATATAGGGGACAGGACATTATTAGCTGATCCATACAGCTCGCTCCATCTTTCTCCGGCCGCCGGTATCGGGTGAGAGGCGGGACTTTGGTCCGGAGGGATGAATGCCGAAGCCATAGGCCTGCACCACAACATCTCCCGGTGATTACCCTTCCCCATGACCCGCAACACCCAGACGCGTAGAACCACCACGGCAAACACGTTGAGGATGGCTTGGGCCGACAACCAGAATACTGGTGTTAATTAACCACAGAACTTCTCCGGCCAATTAACACCCGTCCATTGGCTACTGTGGGTTGGCTTACTTCAATACCTTTGCTGTGTGAATCACTCCGATGTTATTACGGCCGGGTCTTATCCTTGACCTTCGCTGCGCCCTCTTCGGTCTCGCTGGCAGCGCCGTGAATGACCTTCTTGGTTCCTTTTTTTACCTTGCGACCGGTCTTCTTGGCCGCATGACCAGTGGCTTCGGCGGCATCTTCGGTTCCGTCCTTCACGGCCTGACCAGTCTTCTTAGCCGCGCGTTTGGTGGCCCTGCCGGCCTCCTTCATATCATCCTTCGCGTCCTGCGCATTCATGATCGGGATCAGTGCGAGAGCGCAAAAACCTGCTAGCAGTAGATGGTGGAATCGTCTCATGCTACGGGGGTAAGCAGTTGAAGGGCCAAAGCGCTTCGTTGAGGCGGTTCTGGACTCAATCTCTCAAAACCGGTAGCACTTGCCACGGCGACGACAGCCGGGCCGGCGATCCGAGCGGGAGAGGAAGCCGCCGCGTTACAGCGACAGGTGTCGCTCGGGGTGGGCCTGTGGAGTACAGCTCCGGACCGCGCCCCCACAGTGCACCCGAGAAGGCACCCTCCGAGCCGTGCCTTCGCGGTGCTGCATCGAGTAGCATGCTAGGCGATTGCACTCGCAGGGCCACCGTGCGATCCCGGCAAGCCCTTTGTTTCTTTTACCCGCAGGCCTCGCGTCTAGAAACTCTGGGCGGGGCTGCCACAGTACTGTGACAAAATCGCCGAAGGGGCCGGGACATGAAGCCGAAATCCAGTGGATCGGCGGCGCCGCGCCTCAGTACACTTCCTCGATCGTGGGCAGTTGATGCGTCCACTCGTTGGTGTACGTTGCATCACGTTTGCGGGTGGCTAATCGCACAAGCGTGTTGATCATGCCAGCGGGGGAATCTCCCGGCATTCCCCGGTTCTCTAATGCGTCAGCGTGCTCCTGGAGGGCTCAGGGAGTCGCAGCAGCAGCAGCGATCGACAAGGCCCCTTGCGCCTGCGCTGTCGCACCTGGTATCTGAATGATTACCTCGGCATCCCCTGCCGGCAATCCTGTGGGGACAACGACGTTGAACTGGTAAAGTCCCGGAGCGGTCAATCCGGCAAATTTCACTTCTGCCAGCTTGCCACCAATGGTGACGGTCGGAGTTGCCGCGAGTTGCAGAGGCGCCGTGAGAAACAGCCCGTTGGGTATGGCTGGGTTGGTCTCGCCGAAACCATTCCCATATAGCACCACCGTTTCGCCTTGTTCTGCCGGAGTAGTCGTGACGCCGGCGATCAGGCCGGGCGGGCCAATAGGGGAAACATTGTCGGAGTGCGTGGCCGCGATGTATTTTGTTCCAGTGAACCGGAAAAATGAAGGCGCCACTGTTTCCAGATTGACGCTCACTATGGCGCTGGCGAGGCCGTTGTTCATGACTTGAATCTGAACTGGGCCTGCCGGTATGTCTGCCGGTATCAGCACATTGACTTGGCTCGGGCTGATATAGCTAAGATAAGCAGGCTTGCCGTTCACGGTTGCGCTCACGCCGCTGAGTGTGGTCGGAAGAGCGTTGTTGACAAAATCACTGGTCTGCCAGTTTCGTGTCACGGCAGAGAGGCCACTGCCAAAAATACTCACCCAGGCGTTGGCTGCGAGCGTCGAATCGAAGCTCGCCGCGTTCAAGACCGCATTGGCCTGGAAGACAGGCGAGGCCTGAATACTCCCGAGCAGGCCGTGCGATTCCAGCGGTTCGCCGGAAGATCCCGGAATGCCCGCCGTGAAGTAGAGGGTTCCGCGGTCTCCGCCTCTGCCACCATTGCCGAATACCAAGCTCCAGAGCCCCTGAATCACAATGGGACTGCCAGTTGTAGTACCGGGAATCGCAACACCCATCAACGTGCCGGCAAGGGCGCCGCTATTCGGATCAAACGCATGGATCATCCCGTCTCCGAAGTTGCCCACGAGCAGCATGCCACCGAAATCGCCAAATCCCGCGGGTGCCAGCGTCATCCCCCAGGGTGAATTGAGCGGGCCCTGAGTAACCAGACGGCCGAGCAGTGCGCCGGTCATATCGAAAACGTCTATAATGCCGTTGCCGACGCCCTGAACGTCGTCTACCTTGTCCGCGTCCTGTTTCGCATAAGTGACGTACAGCTTGCCATTGATATTTGCGATGTTGAATGGAGCGAAGTCCGCCGGCACATTGGTGTCGTTGAATGCGCCTGCATTCTGGACGGGCTGCAGGTTCCCATCCCACACATCGATCTTCCGGTTGTGGAAATCGGCCGCATACAACCGCGGCGCATCCGCAGTGCCTCCCAGAGCGCAGCCCTTATATATCGCGCCCGAAGCTGAGTTATCGGCCAGTATCTTTCCGTGCGTGGAATCGACCGTGCTATTCCAACCCACAATCGTCCCGTCCTCAGTGCAGAACAGAAACAGTCCCGGCTTGCCTGTGGCAACCGCGAAGGACTGGGTCCCATTGAAAACCATTCCTGTCGGCGCCCCAACCGCTGTACCGCCGGCGGGCGACGGAATCTGAACGATCAGGCTCAACGCGCTACCCGATCCGTCATAGAGCGTTGACGTGCCGCTGTGATTGTTGGCGACCCAGAACGGACTAGTCGTGCTGAACGCCACGCCCCAAGGGTTCACTAAATTGGAATCGAGGTGATCGGCCGTGTTGGGCAAATCAGAAACCAGGTTATGCACCAGGTAATTATTCGCCGCCGCAAGAGAACCGGCCATAATAGTGCACAACAACGCGGCCCCAAGCCACGCCGAGTGGTGCGTCCGTAGATCGCTTTGTTCAGAGGTTGCAAGTGGAGAAGTATGTGACATGGTAAATCGCTCCAGCTAGCATTCTAAGAGATGTTGGATTGTTTTTTCCGCACAACTTCGCGGGCTCCGTGAGGTTTTTCACCTTGTAAAATGCCCGCTCCCGCCCGGGAATTGAGCCAGCGACTATCCAGCGACTATATAGATGACAAGGGCTTATTTCTCTGCCATTTTTCTACTTGGCCGACTTTTTTCCGCACCGTTCCGAGAGCCTTTTCGTCCTTAATGCGTTACAGACTTCACGGAATCTGCCGGAAGAAGGTATCCGGCGAAAAGATATCGGCACTCGTTGGAGAACCCCAACTCGTAGTCATCTCCAACAAACGAGCAAACGGTGACACGGTCGATGGGGAGGTGACAGAGGAACGAACAGGAGCGGCATTCACCAGCGCGTGACGTGGCAGCGCGTTCGTTGCGTGATCCCCTAAGACACGTTGGCTGTGGACCATAGTTCATGCGGTCCTCCAGCCAGCGATGCTCTGAATGGCGAACGACCGCCTTCTTCCGGCGTCCGCGAGGAGCACCCGCCACCGAGGGCCCCACGACCGTTCCGTTAGCGCCGGCGATTTCATCACTGAGCCGACATGTTAAAGTCTCACATCGACATGGGCCGGGGCCGCGAGGGCCCCAAGCCTTCGACAGCACGCATCAAAGTTCGAATGAGATCCGCAACGGCCGAATTAACGGACGATCCAGCGTACTCCTATGCCCGCAGACACCCTACAAAACCGGCGCAGGTACCGCGGCAGTCGGTATTCTTATGAACCCCAAACGACGTTTCCGGCTTTTACGGTTGTTCTGATTTTCATGGCTTTTTCCTCCTGCCTGAGATTGCTGATCATCCAGGATTAAGGCAGTAGTTGTGCCATTACGTACGACAGCCCACGGAGCCATCCGACGATATCTGTAACACCCTTAAAAAGAAGGAGAAGGAGGCTGTTGCCGCGCTTGTCGTGGTCTGCTTTGGAAGACCGGATCAAGCGCCTACCTAACCTTTTTGTTAGGTGGACCTAACGTTTGTGCGTGTTTATCCGGGATTTTTGCTGGCTCCTGCCGCGCGCACCGATCGTATATACTCGTTGCTTGGAAGCGGCAGCCACACGACGGGCCCCAGCAGTCGAAACGGACGCGAGACTGGAAGTCATCGCCGGCCCGCTTTCGGGAAAGACCTTTCCCATGAACAGGGAAGAGGTCTCGATCGGCCGCGAGCCCTCCAATGAGATCTCCGTCCTGGATTCGTCCGTCTCCCGCCGTCATTGTCTAATCCGCAAGGAAGGGGAGGCGTTCCAGATCCGGGACCTGGAGAGCCGCAACGGCACGTTCGTCAACGGCGTTCCGTTGAAGGAACGGACGCTCGAGCATACCGATCAGATCCAGATCGGGAGTTCGGTCTTGGTTTTCCTCACGAGGGACGCTGCTCGCGAGAGCTCGAGTTCCGTGCAGTTGGATGGGGCCGGGCCGGGCGGCCCAACCGTCTTGCTTCGAAAAGAAGACGCCCTCTACCTGAAGCCTCCGGAAGAGTTTGCCAACGTTCAAGAGTTTGCCAACCTTCCCGTCACTGCGCGCGGGGTACGCGAACTGAACGCTTTGTCCAATTTCAGCCGGGCGGTGAATTCGGTTCGCACCGTCGAGGCGCTCCAGAAGAAGGTGCTGGAATCGCTGCTCGAAGTTGCGCCCGCCGTCCGCGCAGCCATTCTCCTGACCGACGAAAGTACCGGCGAATTCACGTCGGTGTTGGGATGGGACCGCAACCTTGGGCCCAATCAGCCGGTCCACGTCAGCCAGACGATCGCGGCTCACGTGCTCGAAGAGGGTGTGGCGGTCCTGTGTAACGATATCCCTGAAGACGCCGACTTCCACGCGGCCGAGAGCCTGGTCACGCCGGGCATTCGCTCGGTTCTGGCCGTGCCGCTCGCGGTGTTCGATAAAACCATCGGCCTGCTATATCTCGACGCCGACGATCCCAAAATGAAATTCGACCGGGGACTGCTGGAGTTAGTCACCGCCCTGGGTAACGTGGCCGCGCTTGCCATCGAGAACGCGCGCCGCTTCGAGTGGCTGGAAGCGGAGAATCGGCGGCTCCGGCAGGAGCTGAATATTGAACACAACATGATCGGCGAGAGCCCGGCCATGCGCGACGTCTACAATTTCATCTCGAAGGTGGCGGCCAGAGAATCGTCGGTATTGATATGGGGTGAGAGCGGCACCGGCAAGGAACTGGTAGCGCGCGCCATCCATCGCAACAGCAAACGCGCCGCCAAACCCTTCGTAGCCATCAACTGCGCGGCGATTGCCGAGACACTACTCGAAAGTGAGCTTTTCGGCCATGAGAAAGGCGCCTTTACCGGCGCGGTTGCTCAAAAAAGAGGCAAGCTGGAACTGGCGGACGGCGGAACGGTGTTTCTGGACGAGATCGGAGAACTGGCGCTGCCGCTGCAATCCAAGCTACTCCGTGTGCTCCAGGAGCGGGAAGTCGAACGCGTGGGCGGGACGCGGACCGTCAAGTTGGATATCCGGCTGGTCGCCGCCACTAATCGGGATCTCAAGGCCGCCGTGGGAAGCGGGACCTTCCGCGAGGATCTGTACTACCGGCTGAACGTAGTTTCCATCCGGGTACCCGCGCTTCGCGAGCGACGGGAAGACATATCCCTGCTGGCCAGCTATTTCACCGCCCGGTCCGCCGAGAAGGTCAACCGCCGAGTGATGGGAATCTCGCCGACGGCGCGGGCCTGCCTGATGCGTTACGATTGGCCGGGCAACGTGAGGGAACTCGAGAACGCCATCGAGCGCGCCGTGGTGCTGGGGTCGAGCGAGGTCATCCTTCTCGAGGATCTGCCGGATGCGGTGGCCGAGGAAGCGGCGCCCGGAGACGAGACCGTGACCCCGCTTCACGACGCGGTCCGCGAAGCTAAGAAACTGGTCGTCTGGAGAGCCATTGAACAGGCTGGCGAGAACTATACCGAAGCCGCAAAGGCCCTCGGCGTACATCCCAACCATCTGTTCCGGCTGGTCCGCACGCTGGGTCTGAAGCCGAAGCGGCAACGCTGACAAAGGGGGGGTCAACTCAACCCTGTCGCCAGGTAGAGCGCGGCCAAATCGCGCTGGAATGAGAACGCATAGGACTTGCCATCCGCCGACAGCGCGACTGGACCGAAGAAGACCGCGCCTGGTTCCGGCGGCTTCAATTCACGCCACAGCTCCTGCTTCCCTGTCGAGACTTCCACGCGGAGGATGGATAATTTCCCCTGCCCTGGCCGACTGAGGAAAAGGTAGCGGCCATCCCCGCTCCACCGCAGCAGAGATTCGTCGGATTCGATGGCCGCGACAGGCACCAGCGGCCCTCCGTCCAGAGTGCGCAACGAGAGCCGTCCCGAGTCGATGATGACCACTAACTTGCCGTCCGGCGAAACTCTGGATGCCGGGACTCCTTCCGGCGTGATCGGTTTGGACTGGCCGCCAGCCAGGTCACGAACGTATGTGCGCAGCGGCTGGTTGGGTCGATTGCCCACGAAGAGAATCTTCCGGCTGTCCGGGAACCATTCGGCGGATCCATATTGCAGTCCTTCACCTTTGAGCACGCGGGCCTCGCCGGCGCCGGTGGGAAGCACGCGGAGTTCGGAGCCGCTCGCGTTGCGGTGAAAGCATAGCACCCACTTGCGGTCGGGCGACAGCTTCGGCGCATGACCATATCCCAGCCTCACAGCCGGCCCGCCATCCGTGCGCCGGAGGTAAATGGCGGAGTTGCGGCCCTCGCCATAGGACAGTTCCGAGAACAGCATCTCCTGTCCGTCATTCGACAGCTCTTGGACGTTCGATACGTCGAGCCACGCCAGATCGCGCTCTTCAGACGCGCCTGGCGGCAGACATCGGATTCCAATTCTAGTGTTCACGGTGGCGAGCAGGACGCGTCCATCCGGCGCCACGTCGTGCAGGACGATCCATGCGGCTTCGCGCACCACCACCCGCTCGCGTCCCGAGAGGTTGACAGCATAGAGAGCCGGGTCGCTGCCGGAGCGTGTCGCCGCAAACCAGATTTCATCGCCGCGAGGCGACCAACTCAGGCCCGCCACTCCTCGCCAGCCGCGCGACAGGATTTGCTTCCGCCGGTTAGGCCCCGCCAAAATCACGGCGTAGTCGCCAGCATCCTTCTCATAATCTGCGAAGGCAATCTGATCGCCCTTCGCCGAAACGCGTACGTAAATCGGCGGACGCCCATCGGTCTCGTGGAGAATTTTGCCAATCGGGTACTCGACCCGGTAGCGGCTCTCAACCGTCCGCGAGATCGCCAGTGATTCACCATCCCGGCTCCAGTCCGCCGCCACTACATTTTCGAGGATCTCGCGCGGTGCGCCGCCGGGAAACGGTACGCGGGCCAGGATGCCGGCCGTTCCTGCTGCGGTTGCGCCGATCAGGATGGCCATCTCTCCCGCGGGTGCGATCGAAAGAACGCTTGCGCTCGGCAAGTTTAGGGTAAGCGCCTCCCGATTTCCCGGCTGCACAGAGTAAACCGTGCCCGGACTGCCGTCCCACTCCGCGCTATAAGCCACCGCTCCACCAGGCGCAAACCTCGCCGCGTAGACATCGCCGCGCCGGAAAGTCAACCTCTGAAACGACGGCGGCTCGCTCCGGAACAGGCGATTTGCCAGGTAAGCCGCCGGGATCAAACCGGCGACCAAGCCTGCCAGTTCATGCAGCCACCAGCGGCGGTTGCCGCCGGATGCCACCGTGGCCGCCGGTATGATACCGGGCTCGCCGGAAGACATCTCCTCGAGCAACTCCTCCAGAGCGATCTTGACGTCGGCCATGTTCTGCCAGCGCCGCTCGGGATCTTTCTTGAGACAGCGTCGGATAACCTTATCAAGATCGGGCGGAACGTCGGGCGCGGATGCGTCGAGCGGTTGCGGCTGCTTGTAAAGGACCGCCGACAGAATGGAGAGCTTGGAATCGCCAGCGAACGCCCTCCGGCCCGTCATCATCTCGTAGAGAACCGAACCGAAGGCGAAGATGTCGGACCGCGCATCCACCTTCTTGCCTTCAGCCTGCTCCGGCGACATGTATGCGGCCGTACCTACGATCGCGCCTTCCGCGGTCAAGGAATGCGCCGGAGGGATCTCGGTCATGGCATAGGCGTCGGGTTCAGGAGGCTCGTTCAGTTTCGCCAAACCGAAATCCAGGACCTTGACCAGTCCGTTTCCGGTGACCATCAGGTTGGAGGGCTTTATGTCGCGATGAATGATTCCAGCAGCGTGCGCGGCAGCGAGTGCGTCGGCGATTTGCACGCCGTATTTCAGCGCGTCTTTCGGACGCATACCCTTGCGGCCGATCAACCGCTCCATGGTCTGGCCGGCGACAAGTTCCATCGCCATGAAATGGATCGGTTGCCCGTCAAGTTCGACGCTGTCGATATCGTGGATGGTCACGATGTTCGGATGATTTAGGGACGATGCTCGCTTGGCCTCCTGCACGAACCGCTGCGTGCGGTCCTGGTCGGCAACGGCGGAAGCCGGCAGAACCTTGATGGCCACCTGGCGATCGAGGTGAGTATCCACGGCGCGATACACGATGCCCATGGCACCGGCGCCGAGCTTCGCCTCGATCCGGTAGTGCCGGAGTCTTTTGCCGATCATCGATGGCTGTCTTGCCTCGCGCGAATCCATACTATCCAAGCCGGACAAGCGAACGAACATCTTATGATATGCCGTTTTGCCATCGTGGCAATCCGCCGCCGAACGGCTCCGCGCGCATCTGGCTCTTCTCAAGATATTGGAATCGACAGGGGAACGACAGTCGCTTCTGCTGCGGGAGTGGCCCAGTTTCGCGAGGAACAAGCTCACGCCAGACGTCCGATCTGTGGGAGCCTAATTCTGAGGCCATCGAGCCGCTAGCGATTTACGATCAGCTACGCTCGTTTGCGCGAAGAGTGACTATCGAATCGACGCGCGACGGACCCGGAGGTAACCGGGCCGAGCAGCGGTTGCGGCCAGGATTGTCAACGCGCCGAGTCCTCGGCGCTGGCCATCAACTGCTGCGAGGCACGGCTCTGTAAACGCGGTAGCATTTGTGAAAGAACGGATTACTATGCCGAAAACGTTATGGGTTCTTATGCTGCTTAGTGCGGTGTCCGGAGGACGTGCGGAGCCGATCCGCGCGCATCCCGACAACCCGCACTTCTATTTATTTCGGGGCCGGCCCACCGTTCTGATCACGTCGGCGGAGCATTATGGCGCAGTGATCAACCGGGCCTTCAACTACAATGCCTACCTGGACGCGCTGAAATCCTTTGGGCTGAACTACACGCGCATTTACCCGGCGGCGTTCATCGAGCCCGAGGGCACATTTCATTCCGAGAACACGCTCGCGCCCAAATCCGCCGACCTGATCCAGCCCTGGGCCCGCAGCCAAACGCCCGGCTACCGTTCAGGCGGTAACCGCTTCGACCTGGACAGCTGGGATCCGGAATATTTCCGGCGCCTCAAGGACTTCATCGCGCAAGCCGACGCGCGCGGCATCGTGGTCGAGGTTTGTTTCTTCAACGCGCAGAACAAAGGTAGCTGGCCCATGTCTCCGCTCTACTGGAAGAACAACATCCAGGGCGAAGGCCGTAGCGACCACAATGGCGTCCAAACGCTCCATCATCCCGGCGTGTTGCGACGCCAGGAAGATTTCGTGCGCCGGATTGTGCAGGAAGTGAATGCATTCGATAACGTGATCCTCGAGATCTGCGACGAGCCCACCGTCTACGGAACGCCGAAAGCGCTCGCCGGCCCATGGATCAAACACCTGGTAGAGGTGGTTAAGCAAACCGAGATCGGGCTGCCTAAGAAACACCTGCTGGGGCAGCAGATGATGGGCGCAATCGGCGGGCCCATCGATTTCACGGCCAACGCGGATGTCTCCGTGATTGTGACGCAATATGTCTGGCAAACGCCCGACGAACAGGTGGGCGGGATGAAGGCCCTCGATTCCCTGTACGACCGGAACAAGCCGATCGACCTCAATGAGACCGGCTACTATCCGCTCTCGTCGTGGTACGAGGGAGACAAAGCCGGCGATGTCCGTGTCGAAGCCTGGGAGTTTATGGTCGGCGGTGGCTCAAGTTTCAACAATCTGAACGCCGTGTTCACGGCGCGAGACCCGGCCGGCCGGGCCCCCGAGAACGCGCCGGTTCTCCGGACCATGCAGAGCTTGAAGCAATTCATTGAGGGCTTCGATTTCCTGAAGATGCGGCCGGATCGCAATTTCGTGGTGAGCGGCATGCCCGCCGGAGCCTATTACCGGGGCACCAGCGAGCGCGGAGAGCAGTATGCCCTGTACCATCACCACAGCAAGCTCAAGCCATATGTCTACACGGTCGTGCCCGGCGCCTACGAAGAGCGCCTGATCCTCGACCTGCCCGCCGGCACTTACCGGGCCGATTGGGTCGATCCGTCTACCGGAGCGGTTCTCGGTACGGAGACGTTCACGCACCCGGGAGGGCAGCGCTCAGTCTCCACTCCGCGGCACGCCGTCGACATGGCACTACGTATCAAGCGTCAACACAACTCCGAACCGCTCGCGCTGTAGGCTTCCCCATATCGAAGCCAACCGGGAATTTCCGTTTGTGCAACGCAGACGCCCGCGCCATCGGGGTATGGCGACGTGATAGATTCGCTCCATGAAACCAAGCCGTCGGGATCTGGGAGCTTTGATCCTTTGCGCCATGAGCGCATTCGCCGCTGTCCCCATATTCCTGACGATTCCATCAATGTCCGGTCCACTCAACGTCGACGGCAAGCTCGACGATACTTCGTGGCTGGGCGCCCGCATTCTACCGTTGGCTTCGTCCGAATTCGGTTCGCCTTTCCCAGCCGGCGGCGAGGCGCGCGTCGCCACTCGCGGGCCATATCTCTGTCTGAGCGCGCGGATTCCGGAACCGGCCCGCGTCGTCGCTCATTCCACGGGCCGCAATCCAAACTGGTGGTCGGAGGATCTCATCACCTGGAATATTCGTGCACAGGACACAGCGGTTCGCCGCCACTTGAGCCTTTCACTTACGGTGAATCCGGCAGGCGCATACAGCATTCTCGGCGCTGCCGGAGTCCAGTCCCTCGAGGAACCCGGAAAGCTGTTGGTCGCCACGCATCTCGCCGAGCACGAATGGACTGTCGAAGCCGCGATACCCGTCGAACGGCTCGGCCAGATCGGGTTCATCGACGTGCTGCGTGTGCGCGCGGCCCGGCCCGCTGCGCCGGAACTGCGATGGTATTGGCCCGCGGCCCACGAACGCGCAACATTCCAACTCGCGGCGCTCAACAGCCAGCCCGCTCCGGAATTTCATCCCACGGAACGCACCGGCGCCGCATCGAAATCCACCAGCCGGCCAGCCTCCACGCTCGACTGGATCCCGAAGAATGCCTGGGCTGACAACCAGCGCACCACGCTCGACGTTTCGCGTATGACCGCCAAATCGCTGCGCTCGCGTATGACCACCATCGCCGAACAGGAAAAACGCGAGTGGCAGACAGTCGATTCCCGCGAGGCCTGGGAGCGTTTTCGTGATCGTCGCCTCGGTGCGCTGCGAAAGTGGATGGGGCCAATGCCCGAACCCACGCCCCTGCGCCCCATCGTCACGCGCCGCGCAAATTACGGCGACGGCTTCGTGATTGAAAATGTGGTTTATGAAAGCCGCCCGCATCTGCTGGTCACTGCCAATCTCTACCTTCCCGAAAATCCGAAAGGTAAGATACCGGCTATTGTCGTGGTTCACAGCCACCACGCGCCAAAGACCCAGTCCGAGTTACAGGATCTCGGAATGACATTGGCGCGCTCCGGTACCGCGGTACTCGTCATGGATCAACTGTGCGCGGGCGAGCGGTCGCAGTCACAGCCCTGGCCGCGCGAGAGCTACTACGGACGCTACGCGCTCGGCAATCAGCTCTTGCTCACCGGCGAAAGCCTGATGAAGTGGATGGTGTGGGATTTGATGCGCGGGGTCGATCTCCTGCTGGAACGTCCCTACATCGATCCTCGGCGGATTGTCATGCTCGGCGCTGTGGCGGGAGGTGGCGATCCCGCCGCTGTCACCGCCGCGCTCGATCCGCGGATCGCTGCCGTTATCCCGTTCAACTTCGGCGAGGCCGGCCCCGAAGAACACTATACGGACGGCCCGCGCGGTTATCCATTCGATACCGCATGGCCCGGCTGGGGGGAATGGGAAACCACGCGGTGCCTGCCGCGCAGCTCCGCCGACCAGTTCTTCCCGTGGTTCCTCTGTGCAGCAATCGCCCCGCGGCCCTTCCTGTACGCATTCGAAATCGGCTGGCCGGAAGACGTCGAGCACGAATCCGCCTGGGCCCGTTATAAAAAGGTGTTTGAGCTCTACGGAGCCCGGAATCATCTCGATGAGGTCCACGGTTTCGGTCCATTCCCCGGCCCCGGCGAGTGCACAAATGTCGGCACGCTGCTGCGCCAGCGCATGTATCCGATCTTGAAGCGCTGGTTAAATGTCGCGATCCCGGCTGCCGAATATCACAACCCGCGCCCCGATTCCGATCTGATGTGCTTGACGCCGTCCGTCGCAGCGGAACGCCAGCCCAAACCGGCCAGCGCCATCGCACTCCAGTTAGCGCAGCACCGCGCGGCATCGCAATCGCGAACTGTTAGCGAACTGCGCCTGGCCCTCCAGGAAAAACTAGGCGATACCCGGCCGTTGCATGACCCTCCGGTGCAGCCGTTATGGACAAAGTCGGATTCACAGGTAACGGTGGAGGCTTTCAGCATTGAAACTGAGCCTGGGATTCTGTTGCCTGTGTTCCTGCTCAAACCTGCCAATCCTCCAGCGAAACCCACGCCCGTGGTTCTTGCCATCGCCCAGGGCGGAAAAGGCCAGTTCCTCTCGGAGCGTGGCGAAGATGTGATAACGCTGCTGCGAAACGGTTTCGCGGTCTGCCTGCCGGATGTTCGGGATTCGGGCGAAGGTGCGCATACCGCATCGCGCGGGCCGGGTGGCATGGACTTGTCCGAAACTGAACTCATGCTAGGCAGAACTATGCTGGGCGCCCGCTTGAAAGATGTTCGAACGGTGTTTCATTATCTGACTTCGCGGCCTGACATCGATCCCGCAAAAATCGCACTATGGGGAGACTCCGTCGCGGAAACAAATCCCGATGATTTTGTCTTCGATCAAAGCGAGATGCAGGAGAGCGGTCCTTTCGCGCAGCATCAGGCCGACCCCATGGGCGCATTGCTCGCGCTGCTCACCGGCTTGTATGAGGATCGCGTTGCCGCAGTCGCCGCACGAGGGGGCTTGGTTTCGTTTCTCTCCGTGCTCGGAGACCGCTTCTGTCACGTGCCCCAGGACGTGATCGTGCCAGGAATTCTCGAAGTAGCCGACGTGGCCGGCATCGTCGCGGCGCTAAATCCACGGCCGGTACTTCTCGAGAAATTTGTAGACGGGCGAAACATAATCGCCCGCCATGCATCGTGGAAAGCTTCCTCCAGGCTTGTGGTCCACGAAACGGTGGCGCCGGCTGAGCTCACTTCCTGGCTGACCGGCCAGTTCACGCTCGGAGCAAAGTAGATCCGAACGTCGATTTCTTATCAGGAGAACTTGTGGAATGTCCGTCAAATTGCTGACTCTCAGCGCTTGGTTCGTGTTCACGCTTGCTGCCTTGGCACAGCCTGCGACAGCGCCATCCATCAACAAGATTACGCTCGCCAACGGAACGATCCTGCTCAACGGAAGGCCATTTCCGATGGTCCTCGATGCCGGCACCGACTCTTTCACGCCGCAGGATTACGCAACCGTAATGGGTAACAAGGATGCCTGGGGCGCCAACACGTGGTGGCTGCAGTATTCAATGCGGCACATGAAATCCGAGTCCGCGGGGGACTTCTCCGGACTTTCCAATTCCCTGGATTTTTTTGAGAAAACTGGAGTCTGGGTCAATCTCTATATCCGCGGCGAGTATCGCGATCTGCCCTCATGGTTTTCGAAAACATATAGCGACTATAGAATGCTCGACCCGGACGGAAAGCCCGTCGGCACGCAGGTTTGCCTCCAGCATGAGGGATTCCGGCGTCTGATCGATCAATACGCCCGCGGCATCGCACGAGCCGCCCGTAACAAACCCAGCCTTCTCATGTACAGCACGTACGACGAGTTTTGCATTCGTGGTTGGGGCTGCTGGTGCCCGCGATGCATTCGGAAGTACAGGGACTATCTGAAAGAAAAGTACAAGGGCGTCGGTTCGCTGAACCAGGCTTGGCATACCGCATACCCTTCGTGGGAACAGATTGATGCCCCGCGGACGCAAACGTTCGACCCCAATTATGGCGATTGGCAGCGCTATCGCTTGCAGGTGCTTCATGACTTCGGCCTTCTTTACTACAAAGCGCTCAAGGAAGAGGACCCCAATCACCTCATATGGATCGATATCAATATGGACCTGTACGACTACACCTGGAAGCGCCTCTGCCTCTGGTGGAAGCTGACCGACACATTCGATCTCTTCAATGAAGGGCCCGGCTCGTACGCCGATGAAGCCGGCATCCGCACCGCGATGAGCCGCGCCATTCACGATAACTACGGCAAGGGCGCCACCTGGCACCGTGGCATCGAAGAACGCGAGTACACCTACAAACCGGAGCTTTATTCGCTGCTGTTTGAAGGCGGACACAGCGGTCTCGTCTGGTGGTACGACTTCTGGAAAGTGCTCCGGACGGACAAGGTGTGGGGAGTCGCGGACGGCGAGAACAGCGCGACGTCGGCAAACTGGTTCGCATCCGGCGAGCTCAACCACCTCGCTCAGTATCTCGGAGACCTGTATGTAAATTCCAAGCCAGCCCGAGGAAAAGTTGCCTTATTTGTCAGCGGCGAAACCGACATGCTGCGCAGCGCGACCGACAAGCAGGCGCTCGATCGCGAGAACCCAACCAACCTCGAAGGCCTCACGCAGATGCTGCGCGACATCAACATCCCCTACGAGGCCATCGGCGAAGATCAACTCGGCCAGCTCTCCACTTTCAAGGCCGTAATGATTGGGCAGTTCGCCATGTGCGCCGGTGAGCAGACGATCCAGGCGTTTCGCGAGTACGTGCGCCATGGTGGCCTGCTTATCGCCACCAACCATGCCTTCAGTGCCGACGATAACGGAAAGGAAATCGCGAATCCGGCGTTTGGGCTCGAAGAATTGTGGGGCAGCTCCGGAAAAGTGGATGATGCGGCGGAAGACAGCGCCATCGTCGCCGTCGCCAGCAATCCACTGCAGGGCATTCCAGCCGAGATGCAATTCCCCGCCCTGGGCGGAGTCTCTCGCCGGAAACTCGGATCGGCACAGGTGATTGCACGTCTGGCCGACGGGACGCCGGCGATCACGCTGAATCGTTACGGTAGCGGCAGCGTACTCTTTTTGGGCACAAACGCAGGTGAAGCGTACAACTATGGCCAACTTCTCAGCATGGGCCGCTACCGTATGCCGCGCGGCCAAAAACTGGAACTGACGCGCTATCCGGAGCTCGTCAAACGCTATGATGGCTGGCGCAACTATGTGCTCCTCATGCAGGCGGCTCTAAAGCGCTCCGGCGTTGAGAGCCCGGTCACCATCGCGTCTTCCGAGGCAGCGGATTTGAGGAATATTGCGCGTGCAAGCTTGCAGGAGCAACGCGATTCCCCGTCCGCTCCGTTGAATCACCTGCTGATCGTCACCCTCGAACCCACGTATGACCCGGCTGCCGAGATTGCGAGCACTACCGAGCATCCCGCGAAAGCCCAGCCCCGCACCCTCAAGAGCCTCACCCTCACCGCTGACATCCCGGACCCCGCGAAGGTGAAAGCCGTCTACCGCATTCCTTCCTTGGGTTATGAGATTGGAAAAATAGATGCTGTGCCGGAGAAGATTTCTTTCGACGTGGCGGGAGGCAAGCTGCGCATCCAGGTGCCGGAAATTTCGGAAGCGGCCTGTTTCCTGATCGCGCGCTCTGCCCGGCCGCTGGTCGGAGTGCGAACGGAGCACATCAGCACGGTCGAGAATCAACCGACCCGCGTGACCGTCACAGTCGACAACACCGCCGCGACGGACATAACCGGGGAGATCGCATTTCCGCAAGGGTTTCGTGCGGCGCCGGTCGATGGCGACACGCCGAAATTCGCGGGACTGCGTCCGTCCCAGCGTTACAGCGCCACGTTCGACGTCTACGCGCGAGGTCCGATTGAATCCAACCGAACGTTTAAGGCGCAAGTGTCTTACGACGCCGATGGCGTCAAGCGAATGGCGGAGTCCTATCCCGTAACTAGTTGGACTGGCGAACGCATTGCACACGGCTGGCTTTCGAGGGCTGAGGCTGCCATGACCGAAGCGGCCACCACGCCAGGCACTCCGCACGGCGACCTGTATGGAGAGGCCCTACAGAAGCGCGAGTTCGTCTACGCCGCTTACAATAAGGGCGACTGGGCCGAAACCGTGCGGCTGGCCAGACAGAACCTTGCATTGTGTGAGCAACTGAGGGCCGCGCGTTTGCGTGGACACAATGAACCTGACCCCGAGTAACCTTGCCTAAGAATAGAGAACAATGTCTCGTTCGCGCCGGCATCGAAATAGATTTGTGCGCACGGTAGCCAGATTCCTCAGCGCGCTCCTGCTTGCATCTTTATGCAGCCCGTTATGCAGCCCGTTATATAGCCTGTTGTACAGTCAAGACACGCCTCTCGCCCGGGCGCAGGCCCTTCTGAAGCAGGGCAAAGCCCAGGATGCCCTCGACCTTCTGCTCGATCTGCATCGCTCGCAACCATCCGACGCCAATGTCTGCCAGCAGGTCGGGATTGCGTACACACAATTGCAGAATTTGACTGAGGCCGAAAAGTTCTATCGCCAGGCCGTCCGCCTCAATCCCCAATTCTGGGCCGCGCGCAAGAATCTGGGCACAGTGCTTTGGTTCCTGGATCGCAAGGGTGAATCAGAGCGTGAATTCCTGGCGGTCACCAAAGAACTTCCAGCAGATCCCGTTCCGCATCTATATCTTGGCCTCGCAGCATACGAACGTCGAGACTTCCCGCGTGCCAAGATGGAGTTTGAGAGGGCAGGCACGCTCGCGTCCTCCAATCCGGAAGTCCTGCCGGCAGTTTTTGAATCGCACCTCGCCACACACGATATGAGTTTTCCCACAAAAGTCATGGAACGGGTGACGCGCGCTGAGGAACCGGATTCGGCCTTGATATTGCGCTTGGGTGCGCTCTTTTTGCAATACGGCGAGTACGGCCGCGCAGCCGTTGCGCTCGAGAGACTTGTCGCCATGCACAAGGATTCCGGTGAAGTCTGGCGCATGTTGGCGGAAACGTACGACCGGCAGGGCAAACCGGACCAGGCCTACCGCGCCTATTCCCGCGCCGAGGAAAATGATTCGAGTTCGGAAGAAAACTACATCGCTTTCGCCGAGTTCGCTTCGGCCCATGGAAACAACGATTATGCCCTGCAAGTGGTGGCGCGCGGCCTGCAGCGCCTGCCTCAATCGCCAGGGCTTTTGTTCGAGCAGGGAATCCTACGGGCGCTGAAGGGTGATCGCGAGCAAGCCGATACCAGCTTCAAGGAAGCGGGCCGGCTCAAGCCAGGGTGGAACCCTCCGCTGCTGGCGCTAGGTATCTCGCGGTTGGAATCCGGTGATGCCACACAGGCGGCGGCTCTGTTTGACAAGGCGCGCACCGCGGATCCGCGTGATTCGCGCGCCCATTACCTTTACGCGACCGCTCTATCGAGGGAAGCCGGCGTGATCTCAGTCGAAACTCGGGCGAAGGCTATCGCAGCTTTGCACAAGGCCATTGAAATCGATCCGAAAGACGCGCGCGCACACGCTCTGCTCGGACAGCTCGATCTGGCGGCGGGTAAGCACGAAGCTGCTGCACTCGATTGGCAAACGGCGCTGAAGATCGAGCCCGAAAACACTACAGCTCTCTATCAGCTTGGGTTGCTGCGCCGCAGACAACGTAAAACGGCCGAGGCCGAGCGCCTGCTGCAAGCCTTTCAGCGGGTCAAAGCCAAGAAGCCGGATGAAGAGAAAAGCCTGGTGCAAATTCTCAGAGTGGTGCCCGAAAAACGGCCTTAGCGGCCCATTGACCCGAGCGATTCGAGAACGCGTCCGATGTAATGGGCATCATCCTTCAGAGCGCGAAACCGGTCCATTTCTTCTTTGGCGCCTGCTGTTTTGCCGGCCCGCTGGTATGCAAGGCCCAGCCGGTAGTGCGCGGCGGCAAGCCGCGGGTCCAGGCTGACCGCCTTCTCGAGGGCGGCAATGCCCTCTTCCACCTTGTCCTGAGCCAGAGCAATCAGCCCCAGTTCCAGGTAGGCCTCGGCGAAATTTGCATTCAGGCGCAGCGCCTGGTTCAGATTTGTCACGGCAGCCTGGTAATCGCCGCTTCCGGCGGCTTGCGCGTGTCCATACAGGATAGCGGCGTAATGATAGTAGGCCCAGGGATCGCGCGGAGCGGTCTTCAGGTACGTCTTGAACGCGGTCTCGATCGCCGGTCGGAAGCGCTCCGCGGAATCGTAGGCCTCGCCCAATAGAAAGTAGGCCGCCGCGGAATCGGGTCTTAGCCGGACTGCCTCGAGCAACTCCTCGGCAGCCGTCTTGTAATCACCCAACAGATAGCAGGCTGTGCCTAGCCCGATCCGCAGTTTCCAGGACTTCGGCAGATCGAAAACAGCCGGGCGTAAAGTCCCGACAGCCAGATCCAGCTTTCCATGCTGCACGAGGGAATTTCCGTAGTTGAACCGGTAATCCTCGCTAGACGGTTCCCGGCGGGCCGCCTCCTCGAATGCGCGCTCGGCATTGTCCGGATGTGCGCGTTTCTCTTCGACCGTCCCCAGAAGATCGAAAGCTTCCGCCTTACCTTGCGGGCCGGTGAGCGTCTGGAGTACTTCGGCGGCGCGGCTGTATTGCTCGGTTTGCAGGCACGCGAGAGCCAGGTTGTAGCTTACATCGTAGGATTGCGGAAACGCACGGCGCGCACGCTCCAACAGAGGAATGGCAGCTGCGGACTCTCCGTGCTGCGCCAGCAGCGTCGCCACCTGGAACAGGCGGGGATCTTTGTCGTCGAACAGAGTCTCGAGTTGCCGGGTGGTCTGCTGAGCATCCCCGGTCTTGCGCAACATGAGCTGGCTTTCCAGAGTTCCAATGAGCGCCAGCACATCGGAGCGACTCGCGCGCGTGACCAACTCGAAACGATGCAGGGCATCGGACGGTAAGCCTTGCGCCAGCGCAATCAAGCCCAGATTGTAGTTCGCCGTCACATTGTCGGGGCTCAGTTCCAGCACCTTCCGGAAGGCAGCGGCCGCCTCGGACAGGCGTTTCTCTTGCAGATACGTTGATCCCAGATACGCGTGGGCCTGGTAGTTCCGGGGTTCAAGCGCCACTGCGCGCACAAAATGTTTTTCCGCTTCGCCGAACTGCGATCGTGCCGACGCGATCAAGCCCAACAGAATTTCTGCATTGCCCATTTTGGGATCGGCCGCGAGAGCTTTCGCGGCAGCGGATTGTGCGTCGTCCCACTGCCGTTGTTCGAACAATTGGCGCGCTTGTTCGAAGTAACGCTGAGCGTCGGAGGTTTGGTGTGCAAGGGCGGACACCGGCAAAATAATTGCGAGCCCCATCGCCCCGCGAGACATCATCACTCCGAATGTATCACGTGGGATCAGCGCGCCTACGGCGACGATTTTTCAACGCCGAGACGCAGAGGCGCCGAGAAATCCAGTTTCTACGGCATCGCACTCAGCGCCCGTGAAGCTTTTCTTGATTTCGTCGGCGACTTAGCACTTCGGCGGTCAAAATCTTATCAACGGATTACAAATGAGGTGAACGGTGCGATTCCTGAACAAAAAGGCGCACAAGCGGCAATGTCTGTGTCACCATGGCAAGAACTATTTATGCGAAATCAATTCAATATGCTGGCGACTGTTGCGCTCCTACTTTGCGCAGGAGCGCAAGCGCAGCCGGGTCTGCGGGTCTGGGCTGTCGGCGATTCCTTCCGGATCGATCCTACGACTGGCAAGGCTTTCGAGGCGAATGCGCTTGTGTTCCCGGATTCACCGGGGGGGAACTACCGGGAATCCAATTTGTTATGGGACGGCGCGCGAAAACGGATTTCGCTCAAGGCCGCCCGTAATGAGATCGTTTCATTCCAGATGATCGTCGAGCGCACGTCGGATGCGCCGCTCTCGGGCGTCGATGTCAAAGTCAGCGATCTGACCGGTCCGGCGCGGCTGCCGAAAGAGAGTGTCGAGCTTTTCAAAGAGTGGTACCTGAATGTCACCAGAAGATCGGCGCAGGACTATTCGCTCGGCACCGGCTGGTATCCTGACGCGCTGATCCCCTGCACGCACTGGACCGGCAAGCTGTTTCCGAAATCCTACATTCTCCCGTTCGCGGTCCCCGATCTGCTCAACAACATCGGCCCGGATCAGCGAAACCAGGCGGTTTGGGTAGATATCTACATTCCCAAGGATCGCAAGCTGGCGCCCGCTGGGACCTATGAATCGACGATCACGGTGTCGTCGGATGCGGGCGATCGCGTGGAACTGTCGCTGAGCCTCAGCGTCTGGGACTTCGCGCTGCCGGATGAAACGCACCTGGCGGGCAATATCCACACGGATACCGAGATCCACAATCTCGCGCCGGAACTGGAAGTAAAGTACTACCAGATGATCCGCCGCCACCGGCTGGCGATGGGAGTGTTGGGCTACGTTCCGGATACGACGGTTAAGGGATCCGATATTCAGTTCGATTGGACCAGCTATGATGCGCGGCTGGGCAAGTACCTGGATGGGAGCGCTTACACGGAAAAGTATGGTTACTCAGGTCCGGGCTACGGAGTGCCGACGGAACTGTTGATTCTCCCGTTCGACGCTTATCCGACAAACGATTATTACAATTCGCGCCACGTAGGCTGGCCGTACGGCAAGGAGTGGAAGTTTTACCGGCCGTGGCCAGTGGAAGTGCCCAAGAGCGGCGTCACCAGCGAATACGGCGAAGTGTGGAAGAAAGCGTTCCATGCTTTCCAGGAACATTTCGACCAGCACCCGGCCTGGAACCGCACCAAGCCGATTGTGTTTCTGCTGAGCCTCGACGAATCCTATGACGATCCATCCATCGAGAAAATGCTGTACTACGGGCGCCTGTTGAAGGAATCGGGCGCCAAGCGGCTGAAGTATCGCGTCGATGGCTCATACCCCATGGACACGATGGACCGCCTGGCGGACGTGGTGGATGTCTCGATCCTCGGGGTACGCAGCTATGTTCCGGAGCGCGTGCAACAGCTGCGCAAGAAGGGCGTGGAAGACTGGTTCTACACCGGCATGGGTAAGACGGACGGCGATCCGCTGGGTTGCCGGGCGCTGGGATGGGTTTCCTGGAAATATCAGGCGCGCTCGTGGACCATCTGGGAATTCGATTTCAATTCGCTGCGCGCGTGGATGTATCCCGAGACGTATGTCGAACACAATGGCGATGTGCAGAACGGCGAGGGGTTTCTGATTTACCGGGGAGAGACGATGGGGCTTGAGGAGCCCGTGGCCAGCATCCGCTTGAAGTTATTGCGGCGCGGCAGCCAGGACTACGAGTATTTCTGGCTGCTTGCTCACAAGAAGGACGAGCGGACAGTGGCGGACCAAGTGGCGAACTCCGTGATTCACGAACCCCTGGGCACCAACGGAGCGTGGGGCGCAGCCGGTATGTGGAACCACAACGCCGAACAATGGGAGCGCGCCCGCTTCAAAATGGGCGATCTGATCGAAAAACTTCCGGACGCCGCGAAGCGGTAAAGCGCGGGCGCGTAAATGTCTAGCGCCCGCGATCCACTCAACGGTTTACCAAAGGAGTTTCAACCCTAACTGGATCACACGCGAGTCGCCGGCGCTGCGAATCCGGCCGAACGCGCTGGACGTGACGGTGGTCGTAACTCTCGTGAAATTGACCTGATTGAAAATATTGAATGCCTCGGCGCGGAACTGAAGGCGCACCGGCTCGCGAATCAGGAAATCTTTCAGCACGCTCATGTCGCTGCTGTTGAAGGCCGGCCCGCTGATCAGTCCGCGGCCCGCGTTGCCGTAGATACCGCGTGGAACGTCGTTGGTCGGAACAAACGCATCGGTGTTGAAGAAGCGGGAAACCATGGAGGCGCGGTTGGGGTGATCGAGCACGATGTCCTTTCGGGTGATCCCAGGCACCAGTTGCGCATGCTGGTCACCGAAGGTTCCATCGAGCGCGACGTCGTCGCCCATAAGGAAGGTCAAAGGGCCGCCGCTTTGAATGGTATGGATACCGGTCACGGTCCAACCGCCCAGCAGGGTTGTGGCGACGTGGCTATTGAAATGAAGTGAAGGCGTCCATAGCCATGATGCTACGAAGGCATGGCGACGGTCCCAATCGGAGCGCCCGCGCTCATCGCGAAGGTTGAACGGATTGGCAACGGTCGCACCCAGGTTGTCGGTGGAGCTGCTGTCAATCGACTTGGACAAGCTATAGGAGCCCAAAATGGTCAAGCCGTGACTGAAGCGCTGGGTTACCTGCGTCTGGAAGCTGTGGTACCAGCTACGGAAATCATTCCCGAGCAAGTATCCCTGGGTCCCCAAAATACCGGGCTCGAAGATGACGCGGTCGTTAATGTTCTGGTCCGAAGGCGGCGATCCGTCCACTGGTGAGTTGACGAACCGCGCCGGATTGTATGTGCGGAGAGCTTCGATTTTGATCCCGATCTTACCTGCATACGCGGCTTCGACCATCAGGCCGGGAGTGACCTGGCGTTGGACCGAGAGATTGAAGGACTGGACATAAGGAGTTCGCAAGCCGGGTTCCGTGAAGACCCCACCTATCGGAAGCGGGAACTGAGGACAGCTGTAGCCGGGATACGTGGTGATCTTGGTGCAGCCGAACTTGCCGGTAGTGACGGCCGGCGGGGCGGTGAGGCCGACCGAGCCGAACGGATCCTCTATCCGGCCACTGAAGGCCGTACCAAAGCCGGCAAACGGCGGATTTTCCTGGGCCAGAGAGTCTGCGTTAACGCTCTCGAAGAACATTCCATAACCGCCGCGCACACTCGTTTTGCCGTCGCCAAAGATATCCCAGGCGAAACCGATGCGGGGAGCGAAGTTGTTCAAATCAGAATGCGCCAAGCCGCGCGGCAGGTCGCCAGGAAAGAGCACGCCGATCGGCGCGTCGGGCACCGCGGTGGATTGCTTACCGGGCGAAACGGTATTGATCCGGTTGTGCTGCTCCACCCACGGAAAGAAGGGTTCATAGCGCACGCCTAAAGTGACCGTCAGGCGCGGCGTTACCTTGAATTCATCCTGGAAAAATGCCGAGTGCGCATTGGTCAGCGTGTCGGTATCTCTGACGCCGAAATCGAGTTGGAGGTTGTCGAAGGCCCCGAGCATGAAGTCTGCCACTGGATCGCCGGATCGCGAACCCGTGAAATTGAAGCCAGGAGAACCGATGAAAACCTGACGGAACTGGAGGCGCAACAGTTCATAGCCGAATTTGAAATGATGCCGGCCGCGGATCCAGTCCATGGTGTCGCGGAACTGCCAGTTATGGCTGTAAAAGCGCGTCGTGAAACCGGAACCCAGGGTAAAATTATCGCCCACGTTCACCGAAATCGCGCCGCTGGGCAAATACTGCGGCATGTTGATGCCGAGCTCTTGTGGATCGATAGTCTTGGTTTCGTGCTGGTCTGAAGGCGTAGTCAGGAATGAAACAGTGGCTTCATTGAGCAGGTTCGGCCTGAAGCTGTAAACGTCGTTGACCACCACATGCCGTGAGTCCTGCACAAAACTTTCGCCGATATAACCCGGGACGTTGCCGCCAGCGGCGAACGGATTGGAACGCGAATTGTGGTCGTAATAAAAGCTGCCGAAAACCCTGTGCCTGGCGTTCTGGTTCCAGTCGGAGCGAATCATGAACAGATCCCCTTGCCGTGGACTAGCGGCGAGCGAACTCACCAGACCCGTTGGGCTTTCGGGCACAAAGCCAAGAAGCTTTTGCGTCACGGGGCTGATACAACTCGGTATGACGCGATTGGCGGCCACGCAGGGATTTCCCGCGGCATCGGTGAAGGGCTTTCCGGTAATCGGATCTGTCGGATCGGTGATGGATGTGTTCGTAAAATCGCCGCCGCGCTGAGCTGCCGTAGGCACAAGCGCCTGAACGGTCTCGGCCTCCCTGTGGTCGCGCAAACCCTGATAAGAGCCGAATATGAAGAGCTTGTCCTTCAGAATGGGAGCGCCGGCTGCACCGCCGAACTGATTCTGCTTGAGTGCGGGGACGCGGTCGGAAAAGAAATTGCGCGCATTGAACGCATCGTTACGCACGAACTCCCAGAGTGCACCGTGAAGTTCGTTGGTTCCTGACTTGGAGACGACATTGACCTGGGACCCGGGATTGCGGCCGTATTCGGCTGCGAAGTTGTGCGTCTGTATGCGGATCTCCTGAACGGCGTCCGGTGGCGGGTAATTGATGCCTGTATTCCTCGACGGATTGTTGAAGTAGCCGCCGTTGAACGTGAACAGGTTCATGTTCGGGCGGCCTCCGTTAACGTCCATTTCGGGTCCGCCGCGCGCATCGTCCATCTGCTGCGGAGCATTCACGTTGAGTACGCCGGGAAGGATGCGAGCCAGGCCGATGACGTTACGGCCGTTGAGCGGTAGGTCGACAATACGGCGGTCATCCACCAGGCCCGAGAGGGTAGCTGTATTCGTGTCGACGAGCGGCGCCTGCGAAGTGACGGTGACTTGCGTTTCGACGGAGCCCAACTGCAGGGCGGAATCCACGCGCAAATTCTGACCAACGGTCAACTCCAATCCCGTTTGCGTTTGCTTCTGAAAGCCTTTCACCTCAAACGAAAGCTCATACTTTCCGGGCGGAAGGGACAGGAGGTTGTAGAAGCCTTCGGCATTTGTCTGAGTGGTTCGGGTGGCTTGCTGCTCGACCATTTTTGCCGTGACGGTGACGTCCGGAATAGCGGCTCCGGAGGCGTCCTTAACGTAACCCGCTATATTTCCCGTCGCCATTTGGGCCGCCGCAGGCGCGGCGACCAGCGCCACGGTCAATAGAGCCAGGAATGGCAAAACCCAACGGGGCGAATCGATACGCGCAGATCGTCGGCTAGCTCGGCTTGTATACGGCACCATACACCTCTACCTCCAGATTCGATTACGTTACTTTTTCGAACCACAGGAACCAACCAGGATCCATTCGCTTAAAGCTCCAGTGCCATTCGGCAAAGGGGAGGCGGACAGACCTTTATTGCGCACGACAAGAAAGATTATGACACTTCCCTCTGATAGATTTACATTAGGCTAGCGAGAATTGGGGAACCTGTCAAGTAACATTTTTTTTGCCTTCTGCGTTGGATCTTGCAGCTCGAGGCTAAGACGGAGCGAATCAAGACTTGCTTTGGGAAAATTTTGGGCGACTACAGCTTTCTGCGATCCTAAGGGAGAGGCGCGGCCGGCTCATTGGGGCTTTGCGGATGACGATTGAACGCCTCAGCGAACTTGCACCCTTTCTCATTTCCCCGCAAGCGCTGCATCTGGTCATGCAAAGGCCACCAGCCCTCAACCGTGAGTGTGTTGGCGTAGGCGGCGGATTTTTTGCGCTCTGCCACACCGGTGATGTCCACGTAGTGAGTTGGCCAGAAGTCCTGCGTCTGCTGGCCCAATTCAACCTCGTAGAAGTAGAGCGGAAATTTTTTTCCGCCGCGGAGCCACGCGTCATAGGTGAGCAGGGAAGCTGCCCGGTGATCGGGGTGCGTATCGATGGGCCAGTGCGTGAAGACAATATCGGGTTTCTGATCCAATAACGCGTCGCCGAATTCCTGGTAACGCGCCATGGTCACTTCAGTGCCGCGATTCATATAGTGGAGGGCGACCATCCGGCAATGCAGAAGCGTACACGAGCGCTGCGCGCCGGCGTACCGCTTGGCTGCCAGTTCCTGTGGCGGCATATGGAGACTGGCGGCGATGCTTTCGGAGTCTCCACGCGTCAGGGACAGCGCGACAACGTCATGCGCGAGGTCCGCATAGCGCGCGATGGTACCTCCGCAGCCGGACTGCGGATCATCCACGTGGGCGCCGACAACGACCACCTTCAACCTCCGCCGGGCGGCTTGCGCTTTTTCCGCGCGGCCTGCCATCAGCAGCGGCAGGGAGGACCGGGCCAGCAGAGACCTGCGGCTGAACTTTGCCATACGATTCTCACTGATACTTCTGAGTTATTTTTGCTGGCTCCGCAAGCGTGGCCAGGCGATCGATATCGAATTCTTTGTAAAGATCGAGGCAAAACAGATCGGGAGCAGCTTCGAATTTGACCGGCGCATCCAGGAGGTACTGCAAACTGGGCATGCCGCCGTGTACGGCGACTTGAGAAAACAGAGTGGGTTCCACGCCTGCGGCGATGAGCGCCGCCACCTGGGTACGTATGCCGGTGCTTTCAATCTGGATTTTCTGGCTGCCGAAGCTCTTCTTCATCCACTGCGCCAGCCCAATCAATTGGGCCGCTTCGATGCCCAACGCCCGGTCACCAGTGGTTGCCAGCATCAGCGGGAACTCCTCGAAGTCGTCCTGATTTGGGGCGGCGTCGCCCGTGAATAACAGATCGACGGCCAGAACCTGCTCGCCGCGGTTCAGACGGTCTGCAACCGGACCCGCCGCTGCTTTCTTGCCTTTGTCGTTGAGCACGATAGTGGCGGGCGCATCATTGGAACTGTTGATGGCTTTCGCCCAAACTCCGGCCGCGCTCAATCCATTGGTAAACAGGAATTGGTAAGACCTGGTTTCCACGCCTTTATTCTTCGTATTCGTCAGCGCCCAAGCGTGTTCAAGAGAAACAGGCTTGTAGCGAACCAGCGATTTGAGTTTCGCTCTGGCATCTGAAGAGGGCGCTGTTGGCGGACGCGTAATCCCCTGGGCGAGTTTTCGGGCGAGGCCGACAATGGTCAAGTTATCTTTCGGCAAGCCTACCACAAGGTCGTCATAGCTCTTGATCTCGCCGTCAACCGGGATTTCCTGCCCGACGACAGGCATACCGAAATGGCTGCTGAAAAAACGATAAGCCTGCAATCGATTGTCCAGCTGGTAGTTGTGGGTGGAAGGGTCGGTGTTTTCGTGCCACTGAAACGCATCCTCCTTACCGAACAGCCGGAAAAAAGGCTTGACGTCATCATAGATATACGGCTTCACGAGCGGAGCGCGGAAGCAGCAGTCGTCTTCCGCGTTGTGGATGATCAGCGTCGGGCGCGGCGCTCGCATGGCCGTAAGGTGCGAATAATCCTGGCCGACAAGGAAGTCCTGCGGAACTTGTTCGTTGTCTCCGTAGTCGCCGACGCGCTCGAGTTTCGATACGAATGCGGAATATCCGGCAACCGGAACGGCCACGGTGACGCGCGGATCTAGCGCGCTCAAGACGATGGTCTGCCAGCCGCCGCCTGAAAGTCCGGTCACGCCCAGGCGGCCGCGGTCCACATTTGGATGCTGGTACAGGTAGTCCAGCCCCCTACGCATGGCGAGATAGAACAAGCCCACCCCATTGGCGCCCACCAGGTCAAGATGAGCGGCAAATTCGTGTTTATTTTCCGGAACGTTCAGCTCGCCGCAATACAGCCATTCCAGGCTCAAGGCCAGGATGCCGCGTTTGGCAAAATTGATACATCGTTTTTGCTTGTATTCGGCGGCCTTGCCCAACTGCAACTCGTGCCCGTTGGGGTTGAGGATGGCGGGGATCTTGCCGGTAAGATTCTCAGGCTCGTAAAGGATCGCTGTCGATTGGAAGCCCGGCACAATTTCATAACGAAGCTTGCGGATGCGATAGCCCTTCCCGGATTCGATCGTCCCCAGGTCCTCGAACTTCGGCGGAGCGTCCACCCACTCTGTGGGCCATCCGTGGAAAACAACATCGTCGAGCAGGTGTTTGCGGATGCGCTCGGTCTCGGCGCTCCACTGGGTGGCGCTCTGGGGCGCAGACAACTTGGGGACGCGCTGGAACAAGTATTGCCGCACCTGAAACGCGACCACGTCTGGCGTCTCGAGCCGCCGCTCCAGAATTGGGGCAATGTCCCGAGGCCGGCTTTGGCTCGAAGCAATTGCCGCCGACAAAGCCAGCAGGATGAAAAACCTGGAACTCAGGCTTGCGGCAAGAGCACTTCTGCGCTTCGTTCGCGTTCGTATTAGAAGGAGCGCCTCAGGGCGAACTGGAGGAGCCTCGGGCCGGCGCCGAGAACTTGAGCTCGGCCGAATGGTTGAAGACATCCTGGCTATGGTATCCGATCCTTGCGGCCCAGCGGAGAGTGGCAAAGACAAAAAAACTTCCCGAGCCTACTGCCCGCGCGGTCATAATGATCGATCAAAACTTTTTCAGATATTCCAGCAACGCGACCTTCTGATCTTCGGGCAGCGTCGTACCGAAGGCTTCGCCGCTGTGACCGATGTTGCTATTGCCGGGCTGGCTCGTGTCGAAGATCCATATGTTCGAGCCGGCGGCGGTGACATCGTCCTGGTAGCCGATCTTAGCCGGATCGAACTCGCGATTTCCCGTAGCGAACTTCGCCGGGCGCCGGTCGGGATGGAGCAAATCGTAGAGCGTGGGCACGGAACCATTGTGCAGGTAAGGGGCGGTGGCCCAGATGCCGTTCAAGGGCCGCGCCAGATACTGCGCCGTGGCGCGCCAAATGACTGGATTGGCATCCATGTCCGCCTGCTCTGCCGGGCTGATACCGTCATCCGCGAATGCGCGTTTCTTGAGGCCGTTCAAAATGGGAGAAATGGCCTTCGGAAAAGGTGTCGTTCCCACCGCCTGTCCAAAGCTGTTGGCCCGATTCGGGTCCGTGCCCACTTGCATTTGAGTGAACATCTTGTCCTGATGGCAGCCCAGGCATTTCTGGTTGAAGATTTGCTCGCCCTGCTGCGCTCTGCTCTCATCGATCGGGCCCAGCACGTCCGCGGGCCATTTAGGCGGCTGGAGTTTGTGAGTCAGCACTTCCAACTGATGGAGGTTGGCGATCCTGAGCGTCGATTCGTAAGTGGCCGGATCAAACACTGCACCCATGCCAAGCGCCTGCCCGATATTCCGCTCCAGGATGGAATTTGTATTGCCGTCATAGTGAATCCACTGGAATTCTTCAGGCTTCCGGCCAACGTTATCGGGAACATTCCAGATGAAGGGGAAGCTGACCGGCGACTGCATCTTCAACGCATATTGCGGGAACAGCAGATTGCGCGCCGCGCCAAATGCATCGATGCGTCCGGGGCCTGGCACGGTTCCACCCACCAATAATTTTCCATTTTGGAGATGGGCTAACCGCGCCTTGAGAATGGCGATGCCGGTCTTCAGGCGTTCGCGGAAGGTGCCCTGCGCGGCGGGCTTGGCTGCGTCGGCGGCGGCGGATGAGACGGAATGGAAGGAACGATCCGCGTTGGGAGCGGCCTGCACATTCCCGGCATTCTGCAAGTCTGGTTCACCAGCATAGGTACCGGTGTTCGCGGTAGCTGGAGTGTCCGGCGTGTTCCGCGCCTTCTCCATGGCGACGATCAGGGCGAGGAGTTTCCCTGGATTCTTCAACGTGGCATCCAACGACTCCTTCATCTCTACCTGGTATCCCTGAAGGTCCACCATGGCCGGCGCACCATCGATGCGCACGTGCCTGCCGCGATAAGTCAATTCAGCGACATGGCACGCCGAGCAGTTGAATCCCACGATTTCAATGCCGGCGTTGCCGGCGTCTCGAGAGCGGGACACGGTGAGGCCAACGGGGAGTCCGAATGGGTTTGCTGATCCCTCACGGTCCGGTAAAAAGCCGAAGCGCTCCATATTCTGGAGGAAGGGCTTTCCGGTTTTCGTGCTCTGCAGATTCGCCAGCAGAGCATAAGGTATGAGCTCGCTGCCTTCCGCCAAATGATAATACTGGTCCCGTTCAGCTTGCGACCAGCCGTTGGCGCTGTACACGAGGTCTTGAGAGCCGGCTGTGGACTGCTCAGAGCCTTTGCGCGAGCAGCCCGCGAGCCACACCGTTGCTGCAGCGACGACCAGAGTACGTGAGCGAATCATTCGCCGATTATAAGTTGCCGGTAGACTTGCCGCCAACGCATGGCGGCGGACTATGCACGCTCTTTAACTGCTCCGGCGGATGCAACAGTGCTGATCCGCCCATGGTTGCTGTGGGCCATCCGGCGTGTCTGAGAGCCGGCCGTCGAGCGAATATCGGATTCACAATAATATTCGCAGCCGTGATCGAAATTCGTAATGACTTCCGCCTGAATGGTTGAGAGCGATCAAGCTCAAATCTAAAATAAAAGGAGAAAACAATATGACGAACGAGACCACAAAGAACCAGACGAAGACGACCGAGACGAAGCGGCAGTTGACACTGCCGAGGGTAGTTACGGGCCTGAGAGCAGGACAGCACACTCTGGCGTTGGCGATGCCCCCGATGGGCGCTTAATAAGGCCAGCAAGCTGAAGGGGGCGCTTGCTAGGCGCCCTTTTTCATTAATAAAGAGGGCATCTAAATGACATCAAACACTTCTTCCATACGGAAAACCGTTATTGAGAACTTGATCGGCGTCTCCACGGCCGATTTCGCGCAGTCACACTGGGGCCGCACCTATCTGCATGCGAGCAGCGGCCTGAGGGAAGTAGAGGCCGCGTTGGGCGGACCTTGGGGCCTGCCCGAATGGCGGGCTGCGACGGAACTCGGCTATGAATGGCCAGGTTCGCCGCGAACTCTCCAATCTTCACCGATCCCGGGGCAACATCACTTGGATCTCTTAAACATAGGGCCGGACCAGATCGATTCCGCGCTCGCCTCCGGCGCCACCATCATCGGCGATGTTCTCGATACGCGCCTGTCGTCGTTTGCTGCCGCTCTCAAGGACGAGCTCAACGTGCCTGGCCCGGTGAGCACGTATGGCTCCCTCTCTCCCGGAGGCGATGCGGCAGTCCTGCACTACGACGGCTCGCATGTCTTCGTTCTGCAACTGGAGGGTAGAAAGCGGTGGCGGCTCTCCCCGCGCCCGGTTGTCACTAATCCATCGCGCGGGCGGCGGATCTCAGCCGACGGTCAGGTCGACTCGCGGCACCGGCTCGAGGATGAAACGATCGAGCAGACCAACCTGGACGATCTAGAAACAGTGGTGCTCAAGCCTGGCGATTTCCTGTATGTTCCTCCGGGAACGATTCACTCGACCGAGGCGCTCGAACGATCCCTTTCCGTCATGTTCAACTTTGCGCCTCCCCGTTTCGACGCTCTGGTGGAGCTGATGGTGCGCCGCACCTTGTGCGACGCCGCTAAATGGCGCGGCCTTCCAGCCGCTGGTCCGCAAGGGGCGCACGCCGATTACGTGAACGAGGGATTGCAACGTCTTCGCGAAATTCTTTCCGGCCTCGACGCCGATAGCCCGGAAGTGCGGGCGGCGTGGGATGAAATGACCGCCAACATGGGCGCGATGCAGAACAGCTTCGCTGCCTCACAACGTCCGTTGGAAGCTCCGCAGATCGAGCCGGATCGCGGTCTCAAGATCAACCGCCGGTATCCCGTCCGCTACTCGGAACGGATCGATCGGGATGGCGAACCGCGCGTCACCGTCTACCTGGGAGAAGAGCAGATCACCGATGTGGGCGCCGGCGCGGAGTTCCTCCGAAACGTCGTCGAGCACGCCGAGTTCACGGGGGATGAAGCCCGCCATTGGACCGGCGACGAGTACGATTGGGATGTGGTCCGCGGCTATCTGGACAGCCTGGTGCAGCAAGGGCTGTTAACCGCCGCTTAATCTCGACTCTCAGCGCCGGGCGGACGAGCGGATCCTTGCTGCGCGCCGGCGAGCATGGTTTGGCTGATGGCATCCAGAAGAACCGTCCATGCGGCCCTGGTTTCGGGGTCGAACTGCAGATCGAGCGCGCGGCCAAGCGCCCAAAGCAGTGCGTCGCGCAGCGTGCGATAATGCTCGGGCCGCACGTGGTAATCCACGTGGCGGGCTCCGAGTTCGGCCAGTTGCGGGCGCAGCTGGTCGAAGTGATCCAGGCTGTCGACCACGGTCTGGAGCATGGCGATCAATTTGCCTGCCTGCTCACGAATGTCGATGTGGAAGAGAGGACGCAGGGTTGGGTCCAACTCAAACAGACGGCCGTAGAAGAGCACGGTCATGGGACCGGCGAGATCATCGAGAGCCTCGATGCTTTCGCGAATGAGCCGCGCCTGTTGGGCAGTCAATGCGGGTAGCGAGGGAGAACTCACGGGCGGGCCTGCGAGGCCGATGCGAGAGCTAGGACGTCGGCCTCCATTTCCTTTCGGTTGAAAGTGGAAAACCCGGGCTGGCGTGAGAACTGCTGCCAGGCAGTTACGGCACGTTGATACCAATTCCGGGCGTCCTCGCCGTCCCGGCGGCGCTGGCCGGGTGGCGCGGATCGCGCTTGGGCAAGGATGGCGTGAACAGATCCGGCGGCCGCGTAGGCGCGCGGGACCAGCACGCTCAGGTGCGCGGCCCCCGATGTTCTTTGCGAGTCTTCCGCGAGAAGCAGCGCCTTGTCCAGGACTGCCAACGCCCGTTCACGCCGTCCGGCGCGCGCATGCTCATCCGCCAGTTTGCGTTCGACCATGACCAGCAGGCGCTGGGGCGGAACCTGCGCGGGATCGGCTGCCAGAAGGGCTTCCGAAGTGGCGATGGCCTGCTCGTACGAGCCGACGGCGCCCTGGTGATTTCCCTGCGCCAGCAACAGATCTCCCATTTGCGCCTCGACGAAGGATTTGTTGATGGCGTTGGTTACGTTCGACGGGCTGGACTTAGCGACGCGCTCGAACAGGTCGCGCGATTGGCGGAACCGCTCGATCTTTTCGCGGGCCTGCCGGGCCGGTAAGGCATTGGCGATCCGCATGAGCGAAATGGCATAGTCGGTCACGGCACGCTGGTCATCGGGGTCCGCGTCGAAGAGTAGCTTGGCGGCTGCCGCCATCTTGCTATAGGCGGCCAGGGCGCCTGCCGCATCCCCGAAGCTGTCCAGGTTCGGGTTACCGAGGGTATCTCCGATATGGCTGTAAGCCAGCATGAGTCCGCGGCGATACTGCGCGTTGACGGGCTCGAGCCGGCACAGATCCTCCGTGATGGCCACCTTGCGCCGGTAGTTTTCGAGTGCGGCTTCGCGCCGGCCCATCGCGGCCTGAACGCCGCCCATGCCCTCGTACGCTGCCGAGAGCTTATAGCGGTCAACGCGATCGCCGGGATGCGCGCCTACGATCCGTTCAAGAAGGTCAACGCTTCTGGTTGCGCTGTCGAGTGCACCGGGGACGTTGCCGGTGTCGCGCTGCACGCGGCTCAGTTCCCGATACAGGTCGGCCGCGCGACGCTGGAAATCGAGTTTGCCGGGATCGCGGGACAAGTTCGCTTCGGCAAGGCGCAGCCCGTTCTGAAAGGTTCCGATTGCCTCATGCAGCTTTCCGGAGTAGGACTCCAGGCTTCCCATACGGTAGCGCAGCGCCAGCCGGTCGAGGGCGGCCTGCTTGTCGGCCGAGTCGTGCTGGAGCACCGCATCGATCAGCTTGTCCGCCTTGACATAGCTGGCCAGCGCGGCAGCGGAATCCCCAAGATTGGCGGTGTCGGGTCCACCCTGCACGTCCCCGATGCGCTGGTAGGCTTCCGCCAGCTCCCGCTGTAGCGGCCAGTCCCGAGAGGCGCTAAGCGCCAGGTTGTCCAGGTATTCGAGACCGGTGCTGGCGATGAGCCGCCGCGCGCTGGTGGCGCCGGGGAGGTTGCGCACCGCGGCCTCAACGTCGAAAACGAAAGTGTTGGCAAGACGGCGCACTTGCTCGAAGCGCTGGCGGGCAATGCGGGCCTGGTACGAAGAGGCGATGACTCCGGCGACCAGGAAGCCGGCCGCTAATGCGGCGCCGGCCATCGCGACGCGATTCCGGCGCAGGAATTTGCGCGCGCGGTACAGCAGCGTATCCGGCCGGGCGACTACGGGCAAATAGCTCAGGTGCCGCCGAATATCTTGCGCGAAGTCCTCGACAGAAGCGTAACGCCGCGCCGGATCCTTCTGCATGGCGCGGAGAATAATGTTGTCCAAATCCCCTTTTAGACGCCGCGACAGGGTGTGATCCTCGCGGACTACGGCACTGGGCACGATGGTCTCATCGAGGCAAATGGCGCGCTCCAGCGCGAGAGGCGTGCATTTCTCGATGCGGTGAGGCAGATGGCCAGTCAACAGTTCATACAGCACCGCGCCAAGCGAGTATGTATCGGTGGCAATGGTGACGGGATCGCCAAGGATCTGCTCGGGGCTGGCGTAGTCGGGTGTCATCATGCCCCCGTCCTGCGTGATCGTCGCATCGGACTGCTCCGAGTAGAGGAACTTCGAGATACCGAAATCCAGCAGCTTCGGCGTACCGCCCTGATCGATGAGGATATTGCCGGGCTTCAGATCGCGGTGCACGATGAAGTTGCGATGCGCATGGGCGACGGCATCGCAGACGGATAGAAACAAGTGCAACTTCTGCTCCACGCTGAGACGGTGTTCGGCGGCGTGCCGCGTAATCCAGGAGCCCTGGATGAACTCCATCACCAGGTATGGGATGCCGTCTTCCGTGGTCCCGCCGTCGAGCAGCCGGGCGATGTTGGGGTGCTGCAGCCAGGCCAGAATCTGGCGCTCGCGGCGGAAGCGGCGGAGAATGAAATCGGTGTCCAGGCCCTGGCGGACCAGCTTGATGGCTACCTCGGTGACGTATTGCTCGTCGGCGCGGACGGCGAGCCAAACGGCGCCCATTCCGCCTCTGCCGATCTCACGAACGAGCTGGTAGGGACCGATTCGGCGACCAGCCCCGGACTGCCCGCCGTCCTGGTGAAAGGTGAGAACGGCGCTCTGCACCTTCGACTGGAGAAAGGCGCCGGCGGCATCCACGTCGCTTGCCAGCAGCGAACTTACCTCGTGGCAAAGTTCCTGGTCGCTGCCGCAAGCGCCGGCAATCCAGGCGGCTCGCTCGCCGGGCGGCCGTTCGAGCGCGTCATGGAAGATGCCTTCGACCTTCTGCCAGCGCTCCGGCGTCATGCGTCCGCCGGGCGCACGAGCTCGCGGTGCAGCCACGCTTCGGCCATCCGTTGCTCACGTCCGACGGTGGCGACCGAGATGCCGAGGGCCTGCGCGGTTTCCTCGGCGCTGAATCCACCGAAAAACCTCAGCTCGATGACTTTGCATTTGCGGGGGTCAATTCGCCCGAGCGCATGCAGAGCGTCATCGAGCGCTTCGATATCGCGTCCCTTTTCCGGGGCGAAGCTCAGAGCATCCTCGAGGGTCACTTGAGCGGCGCCCGAGCCGCGCTTGGCGCTGTTGTGGCGGCGCGCGTGGTCGACCAGAACCTGGCGCATCAGATGCGCGGCAACGCCGAAGAAGTGCGACCGGCTCTCCCAATCGGGCAGGCTCTGCGCCACCAGCCGCATGTAGGCCTCATGGACCAGGGCCGTGGGCTGAAGCGTAGCCGCCGAACGCTCGTCGCGAAGATAGTGCTCCGCCAACCGGCGCAGTTCGTCGTACACCAGGGGCGTGAGGGCGTCTAGGGCGTACCGGTCCCCGCCGCGCCAATCCAGGAGCAGACGGGTAATCTGCTGCGGGGGGTCGCCGGGGGGCTGGCTCATCCCCGAAATCGTACAATGCGCCGCCACCCGCGGGCAAATCGAATCACCTGTGGAAGCTTCCCGCCGGCCACAGGTGCGGTGGGATCTCCAGGGAATCCAACGGATCAGCAGCGTCGGGTGCAACGAACGGTGGCCTGATGATCGATTCCACCTTTGATTTGCGCCCCAACAAACGTAGGCGGCAAAGAAGGAACAAAACGAAAGGAGACAAAGGAATATGAGAACCAAGACGAAAATTAAGGCCGGCATCATCGTGGTGTGCTGATGACCAGAGCAGGCGGCGGACTCACAAGCCGGAACAGGCCTTTTACCTAGGCTGGCTCCGGCTTTGGTTTATGGGAGGGTCGCCGTCGAGCAAAGAAATTCCGGCCGCTTGATCGATTCCCATCCGGTTTCGCGCCCGTAGAGTTGACGGCAGACAAGACGCCTGAAATGGCGAGTAGAAATGAGAACGAGATGCGATCTAAGACGAATCTGAAGGCCGGATATCCACCGGGCCCTTCTAAACCGTAACCGCAGATGACCGACGTGCGCACGAAGATACGAACCAAACATCGCGCGTTAGATCTTTTCTTCAGCGCCGGGCGGCGCACGACGAAACTGGACGAACCGATGGCACGAAAGGAAACCAGCGATGCGAGCCAAAACGCAAGTCAAGGCCGACATTATCGCAGTTCTGTAGTGCGGACAGGAGAAACAAATTGAGCCGGGGCCGGACTTGGATACGTCCGATTCCGGCTCTTGCTTTTTTGGGCCCGCACGAAACTGGAAAAAAGCGCCTATTTGGGCGATCGATTTCAGCCGCAAAATCCGCCCGAAGGGGTGAAGGTCAAAAGGAGCAAACAATGACGACAGTACAAATTGAACTGGTACAGAGCAGTTTCGAAGCGGTGAAGCCGATTGCTGGGGTCGCGGCAGACCTATTTTACAGACGTTTATTCGAGCTCGACCCGTCGTTGCGGGCGATGTTCGGGACCGATCGCGCCGAGCAGGGACGGAAACTCATGCACATGATCGGCGTGGCTGTGAAAGGGCTGAGCCGACCGGAGCAGATTCTGCCCGCGGTGGAAGAATTGGGACGGCGGCACGCCTGCTACGGCGTGCGTAACTCGCATTATGCCACGGTGGGCGCGGCGCTCCTTTGGACTCTGGAGAAGGGTTTAGGGGAAGCCTTTACGCCCGACGTGCGGGCGGCCTGGACGGCGGTGTATACGCTGCTGGCGGATACGATGAAGCGGGCCGCGGCGTGCGCAATCACGCAGGATTTGACCCCCATGCGAGCGACTGCCGTTGTGCACCCGTAAACCATATTGAGGCAGCTCATGGGGAGTAGCGTCAGCCGGTTTTGAATAAGACGAAGGATACAACGGAATATGACAGGCTACAATGCCTCCGATCGCTGCGGACATCGAAGGCAATCACTGGATTGCTGCACCCGAGCCGCCCACAGAGCGTAATACGCTTCGTCCGGAAACTACAAGAGCCCATGGCTGGCAGGCGCGCAGTCTTTGAGGCTGCCGCCGCGAGGACCAGATCCGGTGCGATCTTCTGTACCTTTGTGTAACAGTGGATGGCCGCTTGGGGCCTGCTCAGAGTTGACGGAATTTACCAAAGGTGCCAGTTGCCTCGGAACAAAACCCAGGCAGCAAGCCATGCGTTGGTAGTGGCGTGGGCGACCACTGCGTCCCCGATTCTCCCGCGCCGAAGCAGCGATGCCGCATAGAGCAGCCCTGCTATTGTACCGGCCAACCAGCGTCCGCCATGCAGAAAGCCGAACGCGACTGAGGAGACCAGAACAGAGAAATACGTAAACCGGCGGGCGTCGAGGGACTCGAAATCCGAGGAAATCAGACGGCGGATGAGAAAGCCGCGAAATGCCAACTCCTCCGCGATGGGGACGGTAACCACGGCCGCCAGAGTTCGAAAAGTGAGCCAGGCGATCCAGCCGGCAGTGGGCAATGACGCGATGCCGGACGCGATTCCGTTATTATTCGAGTGTGGGCCGGCGGCCCGATCCAAGGCTAACCAGATAACGAAGACAACGCTGCCAACAGCCGGCGCAAACCATGTGAACCTCCAATCGAGCTCTCTGTATTTGCGCCGGAAGAACCATAAAGCGGCGGCAGCAGCAAAGAATCGCAGAGGATAGAGCCATTCAAAGCCGCTAGTGGCCGCGCGAGAAATCATGGCGACCGCAAGGATCAACAAGAATGGCACCAGGTAAGCGGCAGTTGGGTTTTCTGCAGAGCTATCTTGGAGCGCCCGCTTCTCCTGCTTCCTGGTCAGCCAGGGCAGGCGGCTGGCGGCCACGGAAAAACCCAGTGCGACACCATTGAATGCGATCCAACCGGCTTGCGAGTGAAATCCACCTAGTGCCACTTGAGGCGCACCAGCGTTGCCGATCAGAATCAACGCCGCGATTCGGACTGCGTTCAGCAGGAACAAGATTGAAACGCCTGCAGGAATCAGCAGCAGAGCTTGCGGGAAGCGGCATTCGTACCGGAAAAACCACAGCCACAAAATGCCGAAGATCAGCATCAGCCCCACGCCTTCGAGACCGGAGCATTGCGGAGATATGGCCACTTTGAAGCTCTGGGTGCCAATGATCATCTTGGCTGGGTTGGCGACCATCCCGGAAACGAAAGGACCAAGTAGTGCTTTCACTAAGCTGAAGGTCAGAGCAGAGGTCGGCTTCCAAAGGGACCGACCCAGGCTCACAATCAGACCCGCCGCGATCCCCGCGGCTAGGGCGTAGACCCAAACTTTGTCGGTGCAGCGAATAAGCCCGATCCACAGCTTCGGTGGTACGAAAGCGCATCCTGCCAGGGCAATGGCGATAAGGCCTGCCAGTAACCAGCTGGCTGCAACGAAATTGGAATCCAAAGCCGGTGGACGGCCCGCGAACAAAAGGGCGGAGAGAATACTGAAGGCAACTATCGCGCAGACGTGACCGGCAAAAAATCGCCAATCGATCGCCGGCGTCCGCAGGATCTGGTTGGAAATCCGCTGAAGCGCTCCCTTGGCGTTCAGGTAGCCGAAAGTGACGAACACCGCAGCGACCGCGACAATCGATCGTAATATCGATGGTCCCCAATCGCCCACGAGGCCCGTTAATCCACCTCTGTGATCCAGGGCTTCAGTATCAAGCGACGCTGAAATCGTGACCAACTCCAGCATGAAAAGAGCGGCAAGAATCGTAACACGCTGTAGCAACCCACTAGTCAGGAGGCCCGAGAAAGCGCCGGGGCCGGAGTTACCGTCGGGGTATCTGTTGGGTTCTGGTTGGAGTGCTAGCTCTTTTGGCGACACCGGATCACCAGCACGGCGCTGAAAGCCGCGCGAACGGTCGTTTTCGAGATTTGAAGCCAACGGCAATTAAATGGCCGGAACGGGTGCTGCCCGGGTAATCCCATCAAGATCATAGCCTTCGCCACGCAGAATGGGCCGCGCCCACACCGCCATGCGGAACCTCAAAGTCCCAACTGGCAGGACTTTAAGAACATCTTTGGGACTTCACCTGCCACACTCCCAGGTGAAGGCTTACCAATAGGCCATGATTGTTGAACTCCGTGGATGTCGTTGTGTACACCTCAAATGCCCATTGCTGTATGCGCGAAAGCCCCCGTCAGACTTCGGGCCGCGATGATTCTTGACGAATTCGCTCCCGCAAGGGTAGTATACGTGCACGGCTTTGGATAGCGATGGTGGATTTCTGTGCCTTGGGTACGAATTGAAAGCACGGTTTACTGGTGTGTGTTTGTGGCGGCCTTCCTCGGGGTCGCTATTTGGGAATCATTCCGTCCCAGACGCGATCTGTGCGTAACCACATCCCGCCGGTGGGGAAATCACGCTCTTCTTTTGGTTCTGTGCACCATCATCTCGGTGGGCATTTATCGGGCTAGCCCGGTAGTCATCGCCGCGACTTTCGCGGGAAACAGATTTGGTCTGTTGAACAAACCCTGGTTGCCGTTGGCGGCACGGTGTGTTCTCGCCGTGCTTCTGCTGGACCTGGTCAAATATGCTCTGCATCGCACCTGTCACTCAGTCGCGCTCCTGTGGCGCATGCACCAAGTGCACCACTCCGATCCGGATTTCGATGTGTCCACGGCATTCCGGGTTCATCCGATTGAACTGATCTTCACGCAATTTGGCTATTTCGGCGCGATCGCGATCCTGGCTGCTCCGCCGGCCGCCGTTTTGATTGCCGAACTGGGCAGCACCTTCCAGGGTTTCTTCGGTCATGCGAATGCACGGCTCCCGGAATGGCTTGAAAAAGCGGTGCGGGTGATCTTCGTCACCCCGGATATGCATCGGATCCATCACTCCGAGGAGATCGGGGAACAGAACCGGAACCTGGGCGACATCTTTCCGTGGTGGGATCGCTTGTTTGGAACCTATGTTTCTACTCCGGTTGCCGGACAAGCTGAGATGATAACGGGATTGAAGGGATACCAGAATCCGCACAGCCTCGGCTTTGGTTTCATGCTCCGGCTGCCGTTCCTCACGGAGCGCCCGCAAGCCGCTTCCGCAGGCATAACAATCACAGAGGGAAATTAGGACGTTCCAGCCAACGGCGCTGGCGTACAGGCTTGGTTTGCGGTCGCCGTTATCTCTTGCGACGGCTTCGGATCACCAATAACGCACCCGAAAGTAGGGCCAGTGCGCCGACGCCGGTGGCCGCATCAATCTCGGGCGTTGCAGTCGGCACGCCAGCCAAAGCCAATCCTGCCGCTCCAATCAATAACATCATCAATCCGATAGTCCTCACGAGATTCCACCTCTCAACGAAATTTACAACCGTTCGCTTTTAGCGCGCTCTACGACGGCCCCGGATCACCAGCAACGCCCCCGAAAGTAGTGCCAATGCGCCGGCGGCCGAGGTTGAATCAATCTCCGGTACTGCCACAAAACCGGCCATGGCCGACCCGGCCACACCCACTAACATCATCAATCCGATAGTCTTCATACCAGCTGCACCTTTCGAACCAAATTTGGCGACCGCCCGCTTCCTATCTGGCTTTTCGGCGAGCCCTGATGACGAGCAGCGCACCCGACAGCAAAGCCACTGCCCCGACCACTGAAGCTGAATCAATCTCAGGCACGGCAGTCCCGCCGGCCATAGCCGACCCTGCTGCCGCAGCCAATAGAGTCATCAAAACTATAGCTTTCATGACATCTCACCTTTCAAACCTAGGCTTTCCAGCCCCTTGGTTCTACCGCGCTCTCCGACGCCCTCGGATAACAAGCAGCGCACCGGACAGGAGGGCCAAAGCGCCAATCGCCGACGCGGAATCAATCTCTGGCGTTGCAGCCGGCCCGCCCGCCATAGCTGATCCTGCTACACCAGCCAGTAGAATTATTAATCCGATAGTCTTCAAGACGTTTCCACCTTTCGAATAGAGGATTTTTCAACCGCTTGTTTCTACCGTGGTCTCCGATGCCCCCGGATCACCAGCAGCGCGCCCGAAAGCAAGGCCAATGCGCCGACGGCTGAAGCTGGATCAATCTCAGGCACCGAAACGCCTGCAGCCGCCATGGCCCACCCTGCCGCACCAAGCAATAGAATCATCAATCCTACTGACTTCATCGCGTTTTTCTTCGTGTTATACCGATGGGATTCGGATACGCCTTGCAATTGAAGCACCGGAGGCAGGAAAAGGCTGTTAAAAGAGGTAATCGCATCAAGCTTATAGGCTTGCTTACACTTGGAGAACGCCTCAAGAATCAATGAGGGTTGAACATAGTCCCAACTCCTGGTGATTTCAGAATATTTTTGGGACTGCGCCACGTTTCCCTCGCGACGTCGCGGCGAGCGATTCCCGATACCGCACTGCGCTCCGCATCGCCCTGCTGGAAAATTATGACAACATCGCCCATCTTCTGCGGCAACATGACTTTCAGGCAGTTATGATACGTGGACGGGAGGATTCCTGATGGCGCCCTTTGATGCAGATCCGTGCCTCAGCCGGCGTGAGTGGCTGGGGCGTGGTGGAGGAATCGCGCTGGGATTGGCAGAACGCATGGTGGCTGGTGCAGCGCAACGAAAGAGAATCGCCGCCATCATCACGGAATATCGGCCGGACTCCCACGCCGATGTCATCGTTGGAAGACTGCTCGAAGGCTACGAATACAACGGCCGGCATCAAACTCCACAGGTTGAAGTGGCCTCCATGTATACCGGCCAAGTGCCGTCGAACGACATGAGCCGGGCCATGGCCGCCAAACACGGGGTCAAGATCTGTCCAACCGTTCGAAATGCACTTGTGGGCGGCAAAGGATTGGCAGTACAAGGCGTGGTGCTGATCGGGGAGCATGGCAACTATCCAGAGAACGAGAAAGGACAAAAGCTGTATCCGAGGTATGAGCTGTATAAGCAGATCGCCGACGTGTTCAGCGAGACCGGCCAAAGCGTTCCCGTCTTCTGTGACAAACACCTTTCGTACGACTGGCAAAAAGCCAAGTGGATGTACGATCAGTCGCGCACCTTGCGCTTTCCCCTGATGGCCGGCTCATCGATCGTCATGACGTGGCGCCGCCCTTCGGTCGAGCTCGCACTGGAAGCGCCCGTAGAGAAGAGCGTGCTCGCGTTTTACGGCGAAAAGGAGGCATACGGTTTTCACGCACTCGAAGGTCACCAGTGCATGGTGGAGCGCCGCAAAGGCGGCGAGACTGGCTTGCGTGCCGTGACTTGTCTGGAAGGCGCCGAGGTTTGGAGATGGACGGATCAGAGCGCCTGGGCGGGCCGCTTGCTCGAAACCGCACTCACGCAGTGCGAAGAGCGGACGCATGGATCGCCGCAGCATGTTGTTAAAAAGCCCGTGGTGTTCGTACTGGAATACACGAGCGGCCTGGAGGGCGCCGTCTATCTGCTGAACGGGTTGATCGAACAAGCCGTGTTTGCCGCCACGATTCGGGGCGCCGCCAAACCGGTAGCGACGGAGCTCTGGCTCCAGCCCTCCCGGCCTTTCTCGCACTTTTCCGGCCTGGTCCACTACATAGAGCAAATGATCGTAACCGGCAGGCCGGCCTATCCGGTGGAGAGAACGCTGCTCACCACCGGAGCGCTGGCCGCTATGATGGACTCCTCTTACCAAGGCCACCGCCGGCTTGCGACGCCTCATCTGAACGTGAGCTATCGCGCTCCGCAGGAGTCGCTCTTCAGCCACGGGCCGGTTCCCGCGGCCGATCGGCAGACACATTCATGAGACTCATTTATGTGGCCTCCCTCCTGGTTGGCACGATCGCAGCGCAACCCCAGATTTCGGAGCGCGCCCGCAAACTCCACCGCGAGGCTTTCGTATTCGATGGTCACGTGCATGTGATCGATCGCCAGCTGTATCACGGCGGCGACATCGGTGACCGGGTTGCCGACGGCCAGTTTGATCTCCCTCGCGCAAAGGAGGGCGGCATCGACGCGATGTTCTTTTCCATCTTTGTAACCGAAGAATACTACCCGCAGCGTCTTGAAACCAAGCAAACGCTCCGTCTGATCGACCTGGCGCTCACGCAGCTTGCGACCAACCATGACACGATCGGACTGGCGATTAACGCATCCGACATCGAGCGCCTCAACAAGCAAGGCAAGATGGCGGCGATTCTGGACCTCGAGGGTGGTTTCGATCTTGATGGAGACCTGGGTGTACTGCGCGACCTCTATCGCCTGGGCATGCGCTCGGCGCAGCTCTGCGCGCACAACTGGACCAACAATTTCGCTGACTCATGCTGCGCGCCGCCCAAGTGGCACGGGCTCAACGAACAGGGACGCGCGGTCATACATGAAATGAACCGGCTCGGAATGGTGATCAACGTCTCGCATAGCTCCGACGAGGCCATTTCGCAAGCGATTGACCTGAGCGCGGATCCTATCGTGGCCACCCATCATGGGCTGCGGCATTTTAACGACATCCCGCGAAATATGCCCGACTGGCTCTTGAAAAAACTGGCGGCGAAGGGCGGTGTCATTGGCTTCCAGATCGGCAACGAATTTCACAATCGCAAGGTATTCGACTGGCGGACGCAACATGCCGGCAAGGCTTTCTGGGACACCACCGCGATCGGGAAAGATCAGGCGCTCACGATTGAGGATGTCGACCGGAGGGTCGCGCCGCAGTTCCCGATGGTAGGCATCGACTGCCCCGAGGACCTGAAATTCACGGCAGACGACTGGGTGGCGGTTGTGGACTACGCCATCCAACTGGTGGGCGAAGATCACGTGGCCTTGGGCAGCGACTTCGACGGCGGTCCCACGCTCCCGCGCGGCATGCGCGACATCCGCGATCTGGCCATGATCACCGATGCCATGCTGCGCCGGGGCTACTCTGAAGCGCGCATCCAAAAGTTCCTCGGAGGCAACTTGCTGCGGGTGTTCCGCCAGATCACGGAAAAAAACCGGCATCTGTCCGGTGGATAGGTGGCGGACGAAACCGCCGACATTAAACCTAGAGCTCACGTAAGCTCCGTGTTGGATTGACAGAATCTCGGGCGCTATGCCATACTTCCGCCATTTGGCAGCAGCGACTTTGAACACGACAGTGCTGATGTTTCTCGCTTCTGCATTTATGGCTGCTCCTCCCGCGAATCATCGGCCGCTCGTCGCCATCGGCGGCATCATGCACGAATCGGACACCTTCAACCCATCTAGAACGTCGCTCGGAGACTTCACGCTTCGCCGCACGGCTCCTCGCGCGCAAGCCTTGGACGAGTGGTCAAAGAGCAATGACGAAATCAGTGGCTATATCGAAGGAGCACACCGCCATGATCTCGATTTATTACCGGTGCTAATGGCGTCAGCAACGCCCAAGGGGCCGGTCACCGACGAGGCTTTCAACACGCTCACCGGGGAATTGATCGCGCAGCTCAAGGCTGCCCCACACCTGGACGGGTTGTTACTCGCGTTACACGGCGCTATGGTTGCCGAGAGCTATCCGGGTGCCGACACCGAGATCCTACGCAGGCTGAGGCAAGCTTTTGGCCCCAAGTTCCCCATAGTGGTCACGCACGATTTCCACGCCAATGTCTCGGAGGAAATCGTCAAACTTTCTACCGCTCTGCTCACGTACAAGGAGAATCCACACCTCGACACCCGGGAGCGCGGCATTCAGGCGGCGCGAATCATGTCGGGCATCGTACGCGGCGAATTCCGTCCCGTGCAAGCCATCGTGAAGCCGCCCATGATTTATAACATCGTCTACCAGCACACGGGCCGGGAGCCGCTCAAGCCCATCGTGGATGAGAGTCGCCGGCTCGAGCAGAATCCGAAGATTTTGGCTGCGAGCGTGTCCGGCGGGTATCAGTACGCCGACGTTCCCGCTATGGGACCGAGCGTGATCGTGGTCACCGACAACGATGCGGAGTTGGCGCGGCGCGAGGGCCAGCGCCTCTCCGACATGCTCTGGGCGACGCGCGACCGTTTGAAACTTGATCTTCCGGACGCTGCCGGCGCGGTACGGCAGGCCATGGCCGCGGAAAAATTTCCGGTGACGCTGATCGACATGGGAGATAACATCGGCGGGGGTTCGGCGGGCGATAGCACATTCCTGTTGAGCGAACTTCTCAAGCAGCATGCCGCGGGTTGGGTTGTGGTCCTCACCGATCCGGAGGCGGTGCATGTAGCAGCGCGCAGTGGCGTGGGGCAGTCCTTTGATGCCATGGTAGGTGGCAAGACCGACCGGTTTCACGGCGAGCCGGTGCATATCCAGGGCAAAGTCAGATCGCTTCATGATGGCCAGTACGTGGAAGGCGAAGTCCGACACGGCGGCGCGCGCTACCACGACCAGGGCTTGACGGCCGTTATCGAGGCCGAGGGCTCCACGCCGGATGTGCAGAACTTGCTCATGGTCACTACCAAACGCGAAATGCCTTTCAGCATCCAGCAACTAGTCAGTTGCGGAATTTTGCCGGAGCGGCAGCGAATCTTGACAGCTAAGGGAGTGATCGCCCCGCGAGCCGCCTATGAGCCCGTTTCCGCCAGTCTGATCCCGGTGGATACACCCGGGCTTACCGCGGTCAACCCGGCGCGCTATACCTTCCATCGTATCCGGCGGTCGCTTTTTGGTATTGATCAATAACCATTCCGACGGTCCTGCTGCCCGAACTTAACCAGGACATTTTTGACCGCGGGCGAAAGAACTACATTCCGAATCGAGTTTCTATTTCCGAACCTGCGCGAAACCGGTTGGGCAAATCCTTCAACAGCAATGGAAGCACGCCCTCGGTATCGAGAAGCCGTTTCCGCATCGCCGGCTACATCGCCGTATTTCCTTCGCGACCATGTCGGCCGGCAACAGTGGTGAGAACACGCCGTTGCCACGTGGCCTAGTCGAATCGAGTTCGTTATCCGATGAGCCAGCAGGAGGTGATAGACTGGGCAACCAAACGGGAGGGCTGCATGCGGAAACAACGCCTGACCAGACGTGAGTCCCTTTTGCAGTGCGCTGCCTTGGGCTCACTGAGAGTCGCACCCTGGTTGGGGCTGACCGACGCGGTGTCCGCTCTTGAGGCGCAGGAGCGGGATGGCACCCGGAAGCCGACTCAGTGGAACGAGATCGGTCCGTTCTACAAACGACTCGCCCCGAAGAATCCAAAGCTGCGGGAGCCGAACGATCCGGGTCTGCCCATCACCGTCCGCGGGAGCATCTTCGATACTCGCGGGGAGACTCTCGCCGGTGCGACGATCGAGGTCTGGCAAGCCGACCACTTCGGACACTACGATCTGGATGGCTATCGGTACCGAGCCAGTCTGTCGTCTGACGCGGCGGGCAAGTATTCGTTTGATTCGGTCATGCCGGGCCATTACCCCGCTCGCGTGTGCCAGCACATTCATTACCTGGTCACGGCGCCTGGCCACAAGCCGCTCATCACGCAACTCTATTTCGCCACCGACCCGGTCTTCGAGGGTGACCCCGACCGCAATTATTCCCGCGAGCCGCTTGTCATGAGCCGCGAGCTTGTGCGGCCGGTAACTCTATCCGGCGATCCCAAGGCGATTCACGCGAACGTGAACTTTGAATTAGTTTTAGGGCGGCTATGATGCGCGCCTTCGCCGCCGGGCTCATGCTGGTTTACTCGCTCCGGGCGCAGCCTTCCCAGCTAGCCACTCTCGCGACGCCTGTCAGGGCGACATCGTTTGTTCTGGCAAAGACGGGCCGTCTTGCCGGCGCGGTTTGCGAGGATGGCAAGCTACTTCTGTGGACGCTCCCCGAAGGCCGGATGCTGCGGACGATTGATCTTGGCCGGAACATTGATATCGTTGCTATGTCCGAGGACGGCGGCTGGATTGCCGCCGGCGACCATGGCGGCAGTTACACCGTTTGGGACACCTCCACCGGGGCGCGGCAAATGCACGTCCAGATGCCGTTCTATCCGTTTGCGCTCGCCTTCTCTCCCGATGGCAAGCGACTGGCCATCGCCCCGGTCGGAGAACCGGTCGAGATCTATGATCCCGCGTCTGGCCAGAAGCTTTTCGAACTGCCGCGCACGACGGGCGGCAGCGCGGCCGTATCCTTTTCGCGAGACGGCGGGCGTATCGCAACGGCCGATACCGACACGGTCGTGCGCATCTATGACGCCCGCAATGGTGAGATGCTGGCTCGCAACGCAGAGTTCCTGCTGGTGCCGCTGACCGCGGCCTTCACGCCCGACGGCAAGCAATTAGTGACTGCCGGCGGCGACAAAGTCATCGCTTTGCTGGACGCTGCCACCGGTAATGTGATCCGGAAATCCACGAAAGCTGCAGACCCGGTGTTGTACATGCATGTTTCCCCGGATGGGGCCTTGGTAGCCGCCATGCTGATGCACGCGGACAACATGCTAATGGCGGCTCCGCTGGTGATATCGGAAACGGCCTCGGGCCGCGAAGTGCAGGAATGGCTTCCGCCGAGCCTGGCTTTGGGAGGCGGCTGGACAAAGGACGGGCGACTGCTCGTGGCGACGGCCACCGAGAAGGCCCTGCACATTTGGCGCGTGCGGTGATCGTGCGCGAACAAGAAGAAGCCAGAGCCGCGGCAGTTTCGCGCTACGGCTGGAGCGGATCGATGCGCGCCGTGTATCGCCGTCTCGGTAAGCGTCGATTTTTGTTGCCGCGTTGTGGTGGTTGACATTCGCGCCACGCCGGAATCCCCGGTCCTCAAGTGGGGTTCATACTACTCACCCTTGTGTGACTCGCCAACTTTGCGGTATAAAGTTCTTATGAATATGCCCAAGCGAGCCATCGCGGCCACGGAACTGCTGCTCATCTTCCCGGCCGCCCTCTTCATGACCGCGCTCTTCGCGCGCAACCTGCAGCCGCTGCAATACCAGCCGGCACACACCGCTGAACGGATCGTTACGTGGTACGCGCTGCGACCGCGCGTCGGTCTCTGGGGATTACTCATCGCTCTGCCAATGGCCGTGCTGGTCACCGGCTGCGGCACGCTCCTGCGCAGTTGGAGCGTTGAGGTTGAACTGCGGCAGGCGGCGCGGCAAACACTCGCTGTGATCCGTGCGCACCTGGCGACAATATTGGTCGCGGGAGCGACGTTGACAGCAGGAGGTGTCCTCGCGATTGTGGCTCTGCATATGTTGACGGATTGATGGGAGCGTCAGTGCGGCCTGGCCTCGTGTTGTTAAGTCCGAGCGACTGTGCGTCGATGACGCTCGCGCCCGCGCTGATTCGCGCTTCGTTCCTTTTCAGATGCCGGCGTACCAGGCATAACTGCCTTCCGCCGAGAACTCTTTCAGACTATCGGTGACCGTCAGGCGGGCGATATATTTCACGTTCTTGTAGCCGAGCTGGCGGGGAAGACGCAGGCGCAGCGGACCGCCGTGGCCCACAGGAAGCTCGCCGCCATTCATGCCGTAGGTTAAAAGCGTTTGCGGATGCAATGCGTCGGCCATATCGACGCTGTCCTCCCAGCCGCGCTGTATGGAGAAGTAGACCACATACCTCGCTTGTGGGAGGATCCGCACGATATTCAAGACGTGGAATAGCGGCACCCCGATCCACTCCGCAATGAAGGACCAGCCCTCCTCGCAGGCCAGGTGCGTGATTTGGCTGCGGGAGGGATAACTCCTGAGTTCGGCAAGCGACAACGATGCGGGGCGGGCGACCATGCCGTCGATGGCGAGCCGCCAGTCAGCGAACCCGCCGGCCTGCAGGCGCTTGAAATCCTCGCCCTGGGGAGGCTTGCCGTTTGCGAACGGCCTTGTCGAAATCTGGCTGCGAGGAAACTCCCGGGCCAGCGAGTGGCGCGTCAGCAGCCGCTGGGATGCATAGGTCAGCGTTTCGCCGGGGCCGTAGATGCCGCCGTGATCGGGTGGGATCAGGCCGTAGCGGTCTGCAACACGGGGGGCCACCGCCAGACCGGATACGCCCGCCGTTGCTGCAAGCCCGGTGGTGATCAGTTTGCGGCGTGAGACGTTGCTCATGAGTGCTCCTTATGTGCTCCGGCCCGGCCCGTGATCATGGCTCGCGTGCGGTTCCTGAATCCAGCACGATAGACCATCACGATGTGGACGAGCAGGAAGAGTACCAGAAACACGGTGCCGAAAAAATGAATAGTACGTGCGGATTGCTGGCCGCCGAACACCGTCACGGTGGGGGGAAACACGGACGCGATGGCGGGAGACATCGCCAGGCCCGTCCAGATCATTAAGGGGAACAGAACGAAGATCACGAACAGGTAGGTGAGCCGCTGAAGCACGTTATAAGACCCGTCTTCTGCTTCACCCGGCGGCTTGTGCACATCTGGAGCACTCAGGCGGGGAGTGATAGTGAGGGAAATAATGACGCTTCCTGAGCTGGCCCACGCGCCGGTAAATGGCGCTGCACTGGCGCGACGATGAGTAGCGTGGTACCGTAGCTGGCGCTTGCGGTGCAGGACGCGAGCAGGTTTGTACCTGAGGCAGGCCGGAGAGACCGTACAAGAGGCGGGTCTGTGCCGCGTTCTTGCGCATGGTCCGGGCGTCGTCGAACTCGTCACCACGCCCTGCCCGGTCAATTTCGCGAGACCAAAGTCCAGGACCTTGATCAGACCATCGTCAGTCAACATGGTGTTGGACGGCTCAGGTCGCGATAGACGAAGCCGGTACCGCCGCGGGGCAACGGAGGCAAAGAAGGAACTCGGCGAGGATGTCCGTCGAAAGCGTGAGTTCGCGGATCATCAGGCGGACACGGCGCACCACCCAGGCACCGCTTTCACAGACCCCGCACTTAGCATTCGGTTGTTTACGGCAACGACAGGCTTGAATACTAATGTTTACACCGGCTGACCTCTGCCGGGCCCTTTCCGACTACACTCCGGGACCAGCGAAACATGCAGCACGTGTCTTGTTTTGTTGGCGAACGGCTGACACTGGCAAATCCCGACGCCCATCCTCGGAACCCTGGTCCATGGATTGCAAACTCTGGGCACAGCACTTCCAACTGCGGAATAGTGTCCCTTGTTTTTGGCAAGCAAGTCTGCCTCGGAGGATTACGGATGCGCGCCACGAAGTATGCCGCCCTCGCCCTGCTGCTAATTCTGTCTTTGACCCTGCTGCTCCATGGCAACCTGCCGCAGGTCTCCTCCGGCTCCTGGACGCCGGCGAGCAACCTGACTGAGGCGCGCAGCGGAAGCGCCGCCGTCGTGCTGGATGACGGCCGCGTCCTGTTCACGGGCGGTACTGGAAGTACTGGAACTCTCGCCAGCGCAGAACTGTTCCGCACCGACGGCTCGATTTCCGCCGCCGCGCCCATGCTGAACCCGCGCACTCACCATACAGCCGTAGTGCTCAAAGACGGAAGTGTGCTGGTGACGGGCGGCATCACGTCTGGCGGAGGCACCACAAGCGCGGCCGAAATCTACGACCCGGCCGGCAATTCCTGGACGGCGGTACCGGGCGGTATGACTTCGCCGCGATCCAGCCATACGGCTTCTCTGCTGAGCGACGGCAGCGTGCTGCTGGCCGGTGGCGCGACCACGGCGGGCGCAACCAACACTCTCGAAATCTACTCACCCGCTACCAACTCGTTCACGGCCGTGACCTCCGGCATGCTTTCTTCCGCGCGGCAGGAGCATGCGGCGGCGGTGCTGACGGATGGCCGCGTCCTGATCGCGGGCGGTTCCGACGGTTCCACATCTCTGAATTCGACCGACATTTTCGACCCGGCGACAGGTTCCGTAGCCGCAGGTCCCGCCATGGCCAGCGCGCGAGCGGGGCTTTCGGCGACCACGCTGCTCGATGGGAGAGTGCTGCTGGCCGGCGGCAACAACGGCTCGGCGGATCTCAGTGCGGCGGAAGTTTACGATGCAAGTTCAAGCGCCATATCGGCAACGGGCGGCCTCGCCACACCCCGGCGGGACCACTTGGCCATCCTGTTGCCGCATAACAATGGGGTGTTAATCACTGGAGGAAGCTCGGCCGGGGTGCCGGTTGCATCGGCCGAGCTATTTTTCCCCTGGACCGGGGCTTTCACCGCCACCGGTGCCATGTCATCTCCACGCACCGCCGCCGCCGGCGCCGCCCTGAAACAGGACGGATATCTGCTGGTTTCCGGGGGTTCGGACGGAACGAACCCAATTGCCGGCGCCGAACTCTACGGTTTTGCCACGGTCAAGACCGACAAAGCGGACTATGCGCCGGGCGAGATCGTCACCATCAGCGGCACAGGCTGGCAGCCGGGCGAGACGGTGGCCCTGTCGATGGTCGAATCGCCGCTGCTCGATACCCACGGGCCGTTTACGGCAGTCGCGGACAGCAACGGGAATATTGCGAACATCGACTTCGTGCCGGATAGCCACGATTTCAACATTCTGTTCTATCTAACGGCGAGGGGTTCGGTGTCGCAGGCGCAGACGACGTTTACGGATGCGGGACCCGCAAGCGATGGCGATGGGTTAATGACCGTCACCCCGACCATTATCGCCGCGGGCAATACAGGCAACACGTTGACGTTCCGATTCACCGGCGATAACGCAAAGGACTTCAACCTCGGCTCCCAGGCGACGATTGTTGTACCAGCCGGATGGACCGCGCCTACTGCGGGCAATGTCACCGTGGCACCCGGCCCCTCACCTAGTTGCACTTCCGCGACACTTGCATCCGCCACGGGCGGCGTCATCACCGTCAACATGACTTGCCCGGCTAAGGCTCAATTCACGGTAACGTTTAGCCCAGTGGCAGCGCCGAGCACTGCCGGCACAAACACCTTCACCACACGAACAAAGCAGAGTGGAGGCACTCTCACAGCCATTGGAACTTCACCGGTCGTCAACGTCCAGCCGGCGTCGAAGCTAGTCTTCGGGCAGCAGCCGACGAACACGCAGGCGGGCTCTTCGATCACCCCCGCGATAACCGTTCAGATACAAGACGCTAACGGCGACGTGGTGAATACCAGCACGGCCGCGGTCACCATTGCCATAGCCAACAATGCGGGCGGCGGCACGCTGAGCGGGACTGCTACAGTGAATGCCGTCAACGGCATCGCCACCTTCAGCAACCTCTCGATTAATAAGACGGGCACCGGCTATACGCTGACAACGACCAGCGGCACTCTGACGAGCGACACTAGTAGCGCCTTCAACATCACACCAGGACCGGCAACCCAGTTGGTATTCGGGCAGCAGCCCACGAATACGCAGGCTGGCTTCTCGATCACGCCGGCTGTGACAGTCCGGGTCTTGGATGCGAACAACAACCTGGTGACCACGGGCGCCGGCAGTACGGCCTCGATCGCGATGGCCATCGGCACCAATCCCAGCAGCGGCACTCTGACCGGGACCACGCCCGTGGCTGCTAGCGGCGGCATAGCTACGTTCAGCAACCTGTCGATCAACAAGACGGGTACTGGTTATACCTTGACCGCCAACAGCACAGGGTTCACCCTCGCGACCAGCAGCACGTTCAACATCACGCCCGGCCCGGCAAGCGCAGGCAATTCCACCGTCAGCGCCAGCCCGGCCTCGGTGGCCGCCGATGGCACTGCAACCTCGACCATCACGGTCACGCTCAAGGACGCAAGCAGCAACCCAGTGAGCGGGAAGACCGTGACGCTCGCTAAGAGTGGCGGCAGCTCGACGATCTCCGGCGCCAGCGGCGCCTCAGATGCCAGCGGCGTGGTGACTTTCACCGTGAAGGACGCAGTCGCGGAGGTGACCACTTACACCGCCACCGACACAACCGACGCGGTCGCCATCACCCAAACAGCCACAGTGACATTCACTGCGGGCACGCCGACGGCCGGCAACTCGACCGTGAGCGCCAGCCCAACCTCAGTGGTGGCCGACGGGACATCGACCTCAACCATTACAGTCACGCTCAAGGATGCGAATAACAACCCGGTGAGCGGCAAGACAGTGGCCCTGTCGCATGGCGGTGGAAGTTCCACCATCTCCGCCGCAAGCGGCGCTTCCAACGCCAGCGGCGTGGTGACCTTCACGGTCAAAGACACAACGGTCGAGGCCGTCACCTATACAGCTACCGATACAACCGACACCGTCACCATCACCCAGACCGCCACGGTGACGTTTACTGTCGGCCCCGTAAACGCCGGCACGTCGACCGTGAGCGCCAGCCCCACCTCGCTGACGGCCGACGGTACGACAGCCTCCATCATCACGGTCACCCTCAAGGACGCGAGCAGCCACCCGGTGAGCGGCAAGACCGTGACGCTGTCGCAAGGGACTGGCAGTTCGACCATCTCTGCCGCCAGCGGGCCTTCCAACGCCAGCGGCGTGGTGACTTTCACGGTGAAGGACACAAAGGCTGAAGCCGTCACTTACACGGCGACGGATACCACTGACAGCATCACCATCACCCAAACCGCAACCGTGACCTTCACCGCCGGGGCAGTGAATGCCGGCACGTCTACCGTGAGCGCCAGCCCAACCTCAGTGGTAGCCGACGGGACGGCGACCTCAACCATCACGGTCACGCTTAAGGATGTAAACAACAACCTGGTGAGCGGCAAGACGGTCTCGCTCACGGGCAGCGGCAGTTCCACCATCACGACGGTCAGCGGGACGACGAACGCCAGCGGCCAAGCCACCTTCACGGTCAAAGATACGGTCGTCGAGTCCGTAACCTACACGGCCAAGGATGTGAGCGACGGCAATCTCACCATCACCCAAACCGCCGCGCTAACCTTCACGCCGGGACCCTTGCACCACTTCGCCATCAGCGCGATCGGCAGTCCGCAGACGGCGGGGACGGCCTTCAATATCACTACCATCACGGCCCAGGACGCCAACAACAACACGGTCACCACCTTTGACGGCAACGGCTTCAAGGTGAATCTGACCTCGACTGGAACGCTGGTCGGATCTCCCATCACGACGGCGGCGTTTACCCTCGGCGTTCTGAGCGGGCAGAGCGTGACCATCACCAACACCGGGACCTTCACGATCACGGCAACGGGCACCGGCGGCAATAGCGGCATCAGTGGGATCAGCAACTCGTTCACGGTGAATCCGGGGGTCGCCAACAAACTGGCGTTCAGTCAGCAGCCGTCGAACACGCAGGCGGGCTCCCCGATCACGCCGGCAGTGACGGTACGAGTGCTGGATCAGTTCGGCAACCTGGTGAACACCGGCGCAGGCAGTATTGCTTCAGTCGGCATCACCATCGGCACGAATCCAGGCAGCGGCACGCTGAGCGGGACGACGCCGGTAAATGCGGTGGCCGGCATCGCAACCTTCAGCGACCTGTCGATCAATAAGACCGGCACGGGGTACACGCTGGCGGCGAGCAGCACGGGGCTGACGGGTGTGACGAGCGCACCGTTCAACATCACGCCGGGGACGGCGGCGAAGCTGATTTTTGGCGTGCAGCCCACGAATACCCAGGCGGGCCAATCCATCACTCCGGCGGTCACAGTGCAGGTGCAGGATCAGTTTGGGAACCTGGTGAACACTGACAGCTCCAACGTTTCAATGGCCATTAGCGCCGGAGGTGTGCTGAGCGGCACGTCAACCACGACCGTTGCGGCGGCCGGTGGTGTGGCAACCTTTTCCAACCTGGTACCCAGCAAGACGGGAACATTCTCTCTGTCCGCGAGCGACGGAGCGCTGACCGGGGCGGTCAGCAACACCTTCAACGTCACCGCTGGCGCGCTCGACCACTTGGTGCTTAGCCCGGCGAACGCGACGATCGCAGCGGGCGGGAGCCAGGCCTACACGGCCGAGGGCTTTGACCAATTTGGTAACAGCAAGGGCGACGTAACGGCCGCGACCACTTTCTCGATCAGTCCGAACGGCTCATGCACCCTCGCGAATTGCACGGCTACGGTGTCGGGACCGCACACGGTGACCGGGACCGACTCCGGCAAAACGGGGACAGCCAGCTTGACAGTGAACCCCGGGGCCATTGACCACCTGACGTTGAGCCCGGCCTCGGCCTCGATCTTTGCGGGCGGCAGCCAGGCCTACACGGCCGCGGGTTTTGACCAGTACAACAACAGCCTGGGAGATGTGACCGGCGCGACCACCTTCACGGTCACGAACGGGACTTGCTTGGGTAACTCCTGCACAAGCACCGTTCCTGGAACGCAGACCGTGACGGGCAACGATGCCGGCAAGACGGCGACGGCCAGCCTGACGGTGAATGCCGGGCCGACCGCTGCTCTTGTTTTGAGCCCGCCCACGGCGACGATCGCGGCGGGTGCCAGCCAGAGCTACACGGCGCAAGGCGTCGATAGCTACGGCAATCCCACCGGCGACGTAACCAGCTCGACGCTCTTTTCGATTACTCCAGACGGCTCCTGCTCGGCCGCGAGTTGCACAGCGAATATTGCCGGGCCGCACACGGTGACCGGGACGGCCGGCGCCGCAACCGGCACCGCGAGTCTGACGGTGAAAGCGGGCGACTTCGCGAAACTGCAACTGTTAGTCCCGGGTGAGACGGCGGCGCCGGGAACCGCCAGCGGTAAGACGGGAACGCCGCAGACGGAGTACGTGAACGGGGCGTTCAACGTCACGGTCAACGCCGTGGACGCGAATTGGAACGTCGTCAGCATCACGGACACAGTTCATATCGCTTCCAATGATGCGCAGGCGCACTTGCCCTCGGATGCGCCATTGGCCGGGGGGACCCGCACGTTCAGCGTCACACTTGTGACAGTAAGTAACCCCGCCATCACCACGCTCACCGCCTCCGACGTTGACGTTACTGACGGCAGCAAGGCCCCCGACACAAGTCCGTTCATCACCGTCATTGTGGCGTACACAGCGAGCATCAGTCCGAGCTCGGCATCAAACGGGGCCTCGACCGCGTACACATTGACGGTCAACAATGCTATTGCCCCGAATACGAACAGCCTGAAGAGCGTGACCGTGGCCATTCCTGCGCACGGCGGCACGCCTAGCGCCGTTTCGGTAACAGCGACGAGCCCAGCGAACTGGATGGTTGACCCGACTCCGCCGGCAGGCTTCCTGCGCTTCACGCAAGTTACGGCGAGCGATAGCGTCGACCCAGGCGGGAACATTGTGATCCAGTTCACCACCACCGCCAACGAAACCATCTCCGACGCCGTCGTTCAAGAAGTCTGGACGACCACTGCATTCGCGAATGCCGACTACACCGGCCCGCTGCCTCTCTCTGGCCCCGAACCGACGGTCACCATCGGCGAGGCGCCGGCCATTACCAGCGCGAACAGCGTTTCGTTCACGGTCGGTGTGGCCAAGACTTTCACGGTGACTACGACGGGAGTGCCAAAGTCGGAGTTGAGCCAGACCGGCGCGCTGCCGACTGGCGTCACGTTCACCAATAACGGCGACACGGGCACGCTCAGCGGGACACCCGCCACCGGCACTGCCGGCACATACCCCATCAGCTTCAAGGCCACTAATGGGATTCCGCCGGACGCCACGCAAAGCTTCACGCTCACGGTGGTCAACCCTGAGACGCACACCGCGGTGGCATCGTCGCCCAATCCGTCAACGTTTGGCCAATCCGTCACGTTCACGGCAACGGTGACGAGCGCAAGCGGAACGCCGACTGGCACCGTCATGTTCTACGACAGCGCGACCTGCTCGGGGACCGTCTTGGCGGCTTCGGTTGGTCTCGATGGCAGCGGTAAAGCGAGTTTCATCACGTCTTCCCTCTCCACGCCGTCGCACACCATCACAGCTTGCTACAGCCCTACCGGGATCTACCTGGCCAGCAACGGCAGCGTGACGCAGACGGTCAACCCGGCCTCGACGACGACAGCAATCACCTATGCGGCCACAATCACGTATAACGCGAACGGCAGCGTGACAGTGGGGGTGACTTCGGGAGCTGGAACGGTGACGGGGAATGTGTCGCTGACCGTGGACAGCACGACGGCCTCAAAGGCGCTGTCGAGCGGCTCGGCGACGTTCACCTCTACCGATAATGCTGCGCTCGCCAGCCCGAGCGCGGGAGATCACACCCTGAGCGCTTCGTATGCGGCGCAGGGAAACTTTGCGGCCAGCGGGCCGACGCCGGGTACGTTGCACGTAAATCCGGCCTCGACGACGACAGAAATTACAGCGCCCACGGTCGTCTACAACGCCAACGGCCTGGTAACCGTGACGGTGATCTCGGCCGCTGGCACACCCACGGGCAATGTGTCCTTGAGCGTGGACGGCGGAGCGGCGACGACCCAGCCGCTGTCGAGTGGATCGAGCACCTTCACCCTGACCAGCCCGAACGCGGGAGACCACAGTCTGAGCGCCAGCTATGTGGCGCAGGGCAATTTTGGGGCAAGCAGCGCAACGGGGACCCTGCACGTGAACCCGGCGCCGACCTCGGCATCCATCAGCGCGCCCGCGATTACATTTAACGCCAACGGCCTGGTAACGGTGACGGTGAGTTCCGGCGCGCTCACACCCACGGGCAATGTGTCCTTGAGCGTGGACGGCGGAGGGGGGACGACCCAAGCCTTGGTGTCCGGCTCAGCGACCTTTACGATCCCGAGTCCCAGCGTGGGCGATCACGCGCTGAGCGCGAGTTATGCGGCGCAGGGCAATTTCGCGGCAAGCAGCGCAACGGGGACCCTGCACGTGAACCCGGCGCCGACCTCGGCATCCATCAGCGCGCCCACGATTACATATAACGCCAACGGCCTAGTAACGGTGACGGTGAGTTCCGGCGCGCTCACACCCACAGGCAATGTGTCCCTCAGCGTGGACTACGGAGGGGCGACGACCCAGGCCTTGGTGTCCGGCTCAGCGACCTTTACGATCCCGAGTCCCAGCGCGGGCGATCACGCGCTGAGCGCGAATTATGGGGCGCAGGGCAATTTCGCGGCAAGCAGCGCAGCAGGGATGCTGCACGTGAACAAGCGGGCCACGGCCACGACGGTGACTTTTGGGACCAATCCAACAAACGAGGGTTCCGCGAGTTCGGTGATCGTAACCGTCGCCGATATTGACGTGTCGCCCAAAATCAATCCAGCCGGGACTGCAGTGACTTTAAGCGGAAACTCTCCGAGCCTTGTGTTCGGCAGTACGACTTGTACGTTGGTGGCGATTAGCGCCGACGCTGCAGCGTGTTACGTTTCGGTGACTCCGGCGGACAACGGTTCGTACACCATCGCGGCCAACTTCCCAGGCAGCAGCGCTCACGTGTACAGCAGCGGCAGCAATGGCCTGGCCGTAACCAATGTGTCCCCATCAATCACTACCGTCAACGTGCCCACCGGTCCATTCGCGTTAGGCACGGCGGTGAACATTGCGGCTACGGCGAACTTTACCGATCCGGGAGTTTTGGACACGCACACTTGCACGATCGGGTGGGATGATCCGCCCAACAGCCCGCCGGTCGCCGCCACGGTCGCGGAGAGCAACGGAAACGGTTCTTGCTCGGGCACGCATACGTTTAACGCGACCGGAGTCTACGGTGTGTACTTCACGATCACGGACAAGGATGGCGGTAACGCGACTACCTCCGCCACGCCGACGTTCGTCGTGGTCTACGATCCCAACGGCGGGTTCGTCACGGGTGGCGGGTGGATCAATTCACCTGCTGGGGCCATGCCGGTCTCTCCGTTCTGTTCAAATTGCAGCGGCTTAACCGGCAAGGCTAACTTCGGCTTTGTTTCCAAGTACCTGAAGGGAGCCACCGTTCCAACTGGCCAGACCGAATTCCAGTTCCAAGTGGCGAGTTTCAACTTCCATAGCGAGGTTTACCAGTGGCTAGTCGTCTCCGGCCCGAAAGCCCAATACAAGGGAACCGGAACGGTGAACGGGACAGGCAACTACGGGTTCCTGCTGACGGCGACGGACGGGCAACTCCCAGGTGGCGGTGTGGATCAGTTCCGCATCAAGATCTGGGATATCAACAATGGTGGTGCTATCGTCTACGACAATGTGCCTGGGGCGTCAGATGACATCAATTCCAACAATACGCAGGCCCTTGGCGGCGGCAGTATTGTCATCCATAAGTGACGTTCCGGGATCTGAAACCGGCAGTCTCAGCCACTGCCGTGTTTCTGCCGGCTAGCCTCTTGGCGGCTCGACGACCGCCACCACAGTGGGTGGGCGGGCCGCCACGGTTGTCGTATATGAGCCGAACGCCCGCTTCGCCACCGGCGGCTGGATCGACTCGTCCGATGGCTCTTACACTGCGGATCCCACGTTGACGGGTAAAGGCAACTCTGGCTTGGTTTCCAAGCACCAGAAGGGCGCCCGCGTCCCCATAGGAGAAACGGAGCTCAGCGACGTCCTTAAACCTTCAACGGCGCTGGATTCATACGCTGCCCGGCGCCACATTCGCTCACGTTCATACGGCTGCGTTGCTTGAGCAATCTGAGCGGTTAGCTGCGCAACTGGGTGTGGGAAGCAGCAAACCAGCGCGTGCTGGAACCACGCACGAGCAAGTGGCGCATGCTGGGGCGCACCATTGCGTCATCCCATGCCAAACGTTACCTTACGAGTTGCCTGTCATTATTGTCGCGGTATTCGCTTTCCGGGGTCGTTCGTATGAGGCGATGAAGATATGCGCGGGAGATTTGTAGATTTCGCGCAGCGAGCGTCTTGTTGCCATTGCATTCTCTAATGGCTTTGTTGGCCAGCAGCACCTTGTACTCCCGGAGCAGGTCTTCAAAGGAGCCTGCGATGGAGGGTGCCGCGATGCCGGCGACATCGAGCTGCTGTATCGATTCCGGCAGGTCTTCAGGGCCGATGCTACCGCTCTCGCACATAATAACGGCACCCTGAATCACATTCTCAAGCTCACGGATATTGCCGGGCCAATCGTATTCGACGAGTAGCCTTTTTGCGCCGGAATCAATCTCGCGGATTTCCTTATGATACGCACTTGCATATTTCTGAAGAAAATGATCGGCGAGCGCGCCAATGTCTTCGGGCCGTTCTCTTAGAGACGGCACCTGAATCCGCATGACATTGACCCGGTAAAAGAGGTCTCTCCGAAATGTTCCCTCGCTGACCATCGTTGCCAATTCCCTATGCGTCGCAAATAATACGCGCGCTCTCAACGGGATTAACCGGTTACTACCCAAGCGGCTGAATTCCCGTTGTTGCAGCACACGCAGCAGTTTGACCTGGGTTGGCAAGCTGAGCTCACCGATCTCATCGAGTAGCAGTGTGCCGTTCCCAACCTTTTCCATGTAACCCTCGCGCGCACCGTTCGTGCCTGTGAAGGCGCCCTTCTCATGACCGAACAGTTCGGCCTCAATCAGAGTTTCAGGAATGGCGCCGCAGGAGACTGCGACGAATGGATGGTCGGCGCGATGACTCAGATTATGAATAGCCCGTGCAACCAACTCTTTTCCGGTACCGCTTTCCCCGGTAATCAGTACGAAAGCATCGAGATTGCGCACTCGCCGGATCAAATCATAGACTCCCAGTGAACGACTGGAGCCGCCGATCAAACTGTCACACCGGCAGGAGTCGGCTTGCTGGGGCCCGGTCCACAGCTCTTTTTTGGCGATCGTGTGTTCGTGTGCGCTACGAACCATCGCGGTCAGCTCAGGTATCGACAGGGGTTTTCGCAACCATCTAAGATCGTCCGGTGTTTCCATATCCAGAGCCGTCGGCCTCGTGACGTCATCGGTGGTTATTATTGCCGGTATGCCAGCGTCGCGAATCGCGTCAAGCACTGCGACCTGTTCCTCGACTGTAAAATAGCGCGCATTCAAGTCCAGCAACACAACGTCGACTTCCTCGTGATGAGCGAGGTCTATTAGCTTCGACTTGCTGGATTCCACCAGAACGGTGAACTCGGTCACTGCTGAGCCGAGGAACCGTTGTAAGTTAACGTCACGCGAAAAGAGGAGTAAGCGAGTCATGATTAGTGCCTTCACGTTATTAGAAATCAAGCCCGCAGCGACTTTGAGACGTCTCTGCGTTCCTGATAGTCGGCGCATGGGAGGCCGTTTTCAAAGGGGTGGCATACGGTTGAACCGGTAGAGGCCGCCCGATGGTCATTTGCCTCCAGTCGTAGGGAAATTCTTGGCCGCATTCGAGACAGACGACATATGTCCCGTGGCGGTGCCGAGTGGAGGTCAGCGTGTCCCATGCCGGCGTTTGTGGGAATGTGATGCGCTTGTGACCACAGCCGAATAGCGAATTGATTGTAGAATCGAACACTCGGACCTCTCCGTCACCTGGATGCGGATCAGCAGACAACCTGGCAGACCCGGTTCGTCTTCTTTAACGCAAGTTGCAGACCATCGGCAAGGAGGTTAACCTATCCGGGGAAACACCTCAAACAGAATGGCCAGTGACCTCATGGTTAACGTCATTTCTGAGGCAAAAGTGACAAATTGGCGCGCGATAGTGTCCGGTTAGAGACAGAACTTGCGAATTGATCAATCGCGGGTTTGGTGATCAAACAAGAACTAAAAGAATGGCCGTGAACGGAGGGGCTACCCGGCAAACGACGCTCCGCCAGCGTCAGCGGGCTCCGGCGTTGTTGGCGATCTCTGTGGGATGAACCCGCATGATCCAGAGGCCCAGATCACGCGCCTTGCCAGATCACGCGCCTCGAAGGATAGGCGCAACGCACTGGCGTACATGCCGAGCATGCGGTGAACATGGAAATAGGTGCGATTGCGGCGGTAACCGCGCACAGAGGTGCTGCCGAGAACCGATTTGCGAGCCCACTCGCCGGTTCTGGACTGCCATCCCGCCCCAGAGGCAGTGTCTTTAGCCGATATGCCCAGAGCGAAGCTGTCAGCTGGCAATGACCGGTTCAGACACGGGCTGCTCGTTAGTTACGCGGGGATCCGGAACCTGCATGGAGCCAGATGTATTGCGCGGAGTAATAGGCTCTCAGTCATACCCTAATGCGGCAGGCCCGCCCCGCGTTCATTGACGGTTCACATTACCAGGCATGTGCCAGGAACCACTTGCTCGATCGCCACCGGTGGCGGTTGGAGGGCGATGGCCCGATGCTGTTCGTAAACGCTTGTCTGAGCGATGATGGATTCGAGCGAGGTCTTCGGCGCCCACCCGCTGAGCCGATGGATACCGCAAATACAGGGCACCCGGCGTCGCATGTCCTCGAAGTTGCCCTCGGGATAAGCTTCTTCGTACGGCACCGTCACGATGGGGCTGGGCGATCCGGTAATCCGCTTCACCCGCTTCGCCAATTCCATCATGGAGACTTCTTCTGGACCTCCGATATTAAAAACATGCCCCTCGGCCGCGCTGGCGGATAACAGCTGAAGCAGAGCATCCACGCAGTCCTCGACGAAGCAGAAATTGCGTGTCTGCAGCCCGTCTCCGAATACCCGGATGGGCTCTCCGGACAAGGCGGCGCGAATGAAGTTAGGCAGCACCATGCCATACCGGGCCCGCTGTCGTGGCCCCACAATGTTGAAGAACCGGGTGATGATCACAGGCAGTTGGTAAGTCTGAGCATAGGCGAAGGCCAGAAACTCATCCAGCTTCTTGGCCGTGGCATACGACCAGCGCTCAATTTGGCTGGGTCCCAGGACGGAATCCGCGGTTTCACACAGCGGTCCCGAAGAATTTTTCCCGTACACTTCTGACGTGCTGGCCACCAGCACCTTTCGGCGGCTCGCCGCGGCCAGCCTCAGAATAATATCGGTTCCATCCACGTTGGTCTTGATCGCCTCGAGCGGATTCGCGAGGATGTAACGGACGCCTACGGCGGCGGCAAGATGCACCACCGTGTCGCAGCCCAGCATCAGTTCTCCAACTAAATGCTCGTCGAGTACGCTGCCTCGGACAAACGTAAAACGCGGATGTCTGGACAATCTATCCAGGTTCTCTCTCGAACCGGTGCTCAAATCGTCGACGGCGATCACCCGTCTTCCTTCGGCGATCAGCCGCTCCGCCAAGTGGGAACCGATAAAACCCGCGCCGCCCGTAATCAGTGTCTGCATATTAAGGTTGAATTCCTAAAGTGATGAAAAAGCCCTGATACCAACCATCTTTTGCGAGAAGAGAATAATTTCGCCGCTGGTAGCTGCCGAACAACCGGAGCGCACCGGTCAGCCTGAGGCTGGCCGAAGATGTCACATCCCAGCTGGGGCGGTAATCCGCAGCCCGCAGGATCTGTTGTGCGCCGCCGCTTCCTCGCAGTTCCCACCGCAGACGGCCAGCTTCTCCGTTGGCGCCGAGATACCCCTCGTGCCGCTGGTAATGGTCCGGCGTAAAGAAACCAGATGAGAGATGCGCATCCCGCTCGAAGGCCTCGTGCCGGGTCAAGAGCCCGCCATGCAGGAGAAATCGTTTGTAGTAGTGTAGGTTGCGATCGAAGATCGCCGCCGCCGCCACGCTCCGGTTTCCGTCGCTCCACCACCGGCGCTCCGCCTGCACCGAGAGCGTCGTTCGCGAATCAAACGCGTAACGGGCGGTCCCGGCCGTCTGGTAGCTGGACATGTCGAGATCGATGGCGCGCGGTGTGAGCTTCAGGAACTCGCGGCCGGCCGAGAAGTCGAAGCTCCAGTGATCCGCCGGGGTGAGCTTCGCGTTCCAGCTAAAAATGGGCCGTAAGCTGTCGCCACTGGAGCGCGCGGAACTGCCGGCGCCAAAGCTCATCAAGACGCCGGGTGAGGACCAGATCGTACTGCTCGCCGTAAATTCCCGGACCGAAGACCGGCTTCGTCCCGCCGTGAAGATGCTGGACAAAGGCGCGGAAGAAACGTACTGTTCCAGGTTCAGATGCAGCAGCCGATCCGGATTCAGTGGAACCATAAACTTCAAGCCGGCGAACGTGTCGTGGATGCCGTCCACATCGTTGTAAGTGGAAAACGGCAGATCCAACTCCGCGTGCTCCGGATGCGCCAATTCACCTTCGAGAAGACGGTAGGCATCATGAAAACTCGTGTCGGGCTGCAAGCCTCCGTTGCCGGTTACCTGATTCTGGAGAGCCAGGAACTCCTGGCGGGCCGCCCGGTTTGACCCGACATCCAGCAGCGCGTAGATCTGCGCTACCTTGGCATCGGGCAGATCCGGGTCCAATGTGGCGGCCTGCGCGGCGCTGCGGCGTGCCGTCATTTTGCGGTGCCCCGCCCAGTGCAGCACCTCGGCCTTCAGCGCCAGCACTTCGGCATCGGCGGGATTGGATTCGAGCAGTGTGTTGCAAAGCTTTTCGGCTCTGGCGTAGTCGCCGCGATACCGGCTGAGGCGGATGAGTTCGATGGTAGCCGCGCGGTCGTCGGGCCGCGTGCGGAGATAATTTTCGTATGATCGCGTGGCGTCCTGGCTGCGCCCAGCCCACGCCTGATTGCGCGCCAAAGCGAGCAGAACAGCGCTGTTTTTGGCCGGCTCGGTGAACACCCGCGGCGCCAGCCGCTGGTAGCACGATGCGGCTTCGGCCGCCCGCCGTCCGGCGGCCAGGATCTGGCACTCCAGCTCCAGAGCTTCCGCGCTGCTGTGGTCACTCATCTGGCGCAGTTCTTCGAGAGCCGAATCGGGCTTGCCGCTCCATGCGTAGAGATGCGCCAGTCTGAGCCTGTATTCGGAGCCGGGGCCCTCGATGGCCAGGATTTCCTGAACCACGGGGATCGCTTTGGCGTACTCCGCGCCCATTCCATAGGAATCCGCCAGCGTTCGGAGCACTGCTAGATTTTGAGGCTGCGCACGACGCGCCTGTTCGAGCGCAATGATGCGCGCGTCGTAGTCGGCCGGGCGTTGTGGCGTTTGCCCACGCAACCCGTTAATGGCTGGGACTAATGCGCAAACGACGATAAGTAGTGGATGATGTACACGCACGAGGGGCCTCATTTTTTCCACTTCCGGTTACCCAACGCCAGGTCCGAGAGGAACCCCAACACGGCCACAAGGTCCACTCCCATACTCAGGAGCCTTACAGGAGTGGCCGCCAACATCGCGCCGGCAAAACGGAGCCGCGTGCCCCGGTCCGCCATCAGGCACACCAGTGCCGAGGAGGCCACCGCTTCTACGCAAACTGTGAGCAACGCCGTTTCCGGACTAAAGATGACCAGAAACACCAGGATCAGCGGGTAAGATATCTTCTCTAGCAGGGAGGTCAGTTCTAGAAATCCGATTGCGCGGCCGTGGCGGCGGGTGAACTCTTCGCCCCACACGGCGCGATACTGTTCCTGAATTTTTCTGCGGTCCGACCCGTTTTCTCCGCTCGGTCTGTTGCCGCCAACGCCGCCGCGCACGAAATTCTTGACATAGCGGAAGGGCGAAAGAGGAAGGTCCTTGAAGTAATGCAGGGACTGTAGGAATGCGCTGGACCACAAGAACAATTGCCGTGGAAGCCGGGTTAAAGAGGGCTCAGTGGATTCACAGCGGACGCCCGCTACCTGAAAGTTCCGGTACCCTTTCCAGTTGAAAAAGTGCCCGATGTAGATGTCTTCCGAGGTCGACAGGTTGTCGCCCACGCGGGGCTCCGCGTAGGAAAAGCACTCTCTCAACCGTTCGGTCTTGTATGCCACGGCGCATCCTACAGGGTTTAATTGCGCCCCGAAGAGCTTCAGATGACCGTCATAGAAAACCCTTTGCAGCATCAGGTACAGCGCCCTGCGGTACAGGATGGTCACCTTGACCAGCCACGATTGCAGCCAGCTGGTGCGCGGCGGCCACGAGCCGTCATTCCTCAGCAGCGTCTGGAGAGCAGTATCGCCGGCAAGCAGCATGTACTTGCGGTCGTCGGTTAACGGCATCACCTCGCCGCACGCTGATGCCACGCCGGCATTATTGAAGAGCTCTTCGATCAACCTGGAGATGTAGTTTGGACTGACCAGGACCGTGTCCGCGTCGACGACCATGAGCGCATCCGCGTCGGTTTTCCGGCATTGCTCGCGAAGAGTCGGAGTTTTTCCGACCGATTCCGGGCGCGTGACCAACTCGACGTTCCGGCCGCTCAGTTCGCGAAACTGGCGCACGATCTCGGCCGTGTGATCCGTCGAGGCGTCGTCAAACACAGTGACTTTCCGGATTGGAAAGTCCTGGCGAAAGAGTGAAGACAGACAGAACGCGATCGTGGCTTCCTCATTCTTCGCCGGAATTGCCACGTCCACTGCCATCGAGCGCCAATCCACGGCGGGCGTGGGCTCAGTGCGCTCCCATCCGCGTAACTTCCCGATAACCGCCAGCAGAAGGCTGGGAGAGAGAAACCAGTACGAAACAGACGCCACTTTTGTGTCCTTCTCCTCGGTGATTCCGGCTCGTGCGGACAGGATCTCCCCACCCCGCAAGGCCGGTGCTGCAATATCCGCGGCCAACACTCCGCGTACTCCAAACTTATTCGCAGTGCCTTGAATGCAACCGCAAGGCCACTAGCGTGGCAGCGATAACTACCACAAAACAAAGGTGGGCGGGTAACTAAGGTGCCACTCTGGCACTTGACAAAATGTCACTTGTGATTCGGGTTTGTATGGCCGCTGTAAACGGATTCAAATCCGAATCAGACGACGCTTTCAGCACTCTTGTCGTCGCCTCTTTATTCACAGGACTATTAACATCGGAGGATGTTGCGCCCAGGCAGACCTCGGCTTCCGACGTGCTTGTGCTCTTGAGATCCTTTGTAAATAGCGCCGTTGGACCCGCTCCCCATGCCACCCGGCGGGGCGCTCTTAGGGGCGCAGGCCGAGTCAGGAAATGGAAACGTGGAAGTGTGGCCCGCCCCTCATCTCTTATGAGTCTTTCGTGGACGAGCCCCCAAAACGATGACGCCACCACGAAACCGATTGGAACAGGTCAAGCCAGGGTCTCAGAACGCATTCCCATTCTCTGCGCGGTAAACCTGTCACATGAAAACGAGAGCGACCACCTCAGAAGGATGATTCGCCGGCGCTTGCTCTACATGAGTGCATCGGGAGCGCCGGTCGAAGGACGGAGTCCACCATCGCATTGGGAAAACGGAAAGACGAACGCGCCTCACGCGACAAGCAGGTAAATAGGGCAAGCCACCGCTACCGCGATCGCGACATATAAGACCCAAAGCAGGATCTCGCCCCATGCCTCCGCCGGGATCTGACCTCTCTGGCTATCGTCCATGAAGACCATCCTTCCTAGGCGCTCTGTGCCGGCTCAACTCCCGTTGGATCACTTCAGAGGCGACTTCTTCCGCAGACATCTGGCTCGCGATCCGGAGCGAGGATTTCAGACTCTCAAGTTCGAATCGGGTTGGAGCGTGTCTGCCAGACAGAATCTTGAGTGCCAGGTTCAATCGTTCCAACGCGCCCATTGCTAGTCGAATATGCCTTACGTTGCCGACCAGGACAAGCAGGTATTTTCCTGATGACGTGACGCATTGGCCGGCGCATCTAAAGACTGGTGGTGTTCATGCCCCCACCGGCATCCGCCTGCTTGAGGGTCGCTCTCATTGGTCTGGAACACAACAACGAAGAAATCAATCGAGCAATTATGGGATTGCGGATTTTGGATGCCCCGACACCGCCGGCAGATAACAAAACCGCCTGATTGTCACGGCATTTGTCACGCATTTGCGCTTGACCTCGACACCGGCTGGTTGTACCATCGGCCCACAAACCAGTCGCCCTGCTTCAGCGCAGGCCAACCGGAATGGTAATTTTCGATTGAAATGCCCGGTGGCCGGCCCTCTCGATGACTCTGTTTGAGACCTTCTGGCACTTGAGTTCAATAGCAAAAACCCGTAGATTAAGAATGATTCCGTAAAGGCCATTCGTGGTTTGTCCTCAGTGTCAATTCTCTAACCCGCCAGGTGCGGGTCGCTGCAAGAATTGCAATAGCCCTCTTGGAGCCGAGAGCGCGACGATCTACGCACCGTTGGAGCAGCCGGCGCCTGCCGGAGTTGAGGGCGCCACCATCATCGAGCCCGTCGAGTCCATTACCCCTTCTTCCGAAACCGTAGCAATGGCTGGTGGCTCGGGAACCGGCGCCTGGTCGAAAGTAGCCGATCCGACGGGTTCAGTCGGCATCGCCGGAGGGCAAGCGCCGTTGGGACCGGGCAGTTTGCTCGCCGATCGCTACGAAATTCTCCAGGCGCTCGGCGAAGGCGGTATGGGCGCTGTCTACAAAGCCAGAGATGTCGAACTGGACCGCATCGTGGCGCTGAAAGTGATCAAGCCCGAACTGGCGCGCAATGCAGAGATCCTGCAGCGTTTCAAACGGGAGCTGATCTTGGCCCGCGAAGTCACGCACCGCAATGTCATTCGTATTTTCGACCTGGGGGTGGCGGGCCAGACGAAATTCATCACCATGGAGTTTCTGGAGGGTCACGACCTCAAGGGCGCTCTGAGCAGCCAGAAATTCACGCATGCGCAGTGCGTCGACATCATCTGCCAGGTGTGCCGCGGGCTCGAAGCGGCGCATGCCGCCAACGTCATCCATCGCGATCTGAAACCGCAGAACATCATGATTGACCAGCAAGGCAAGGTGCTGGTGATGGACTTCGGCCTGGCGCACTCCATTGAAGAGCGTGGCATGACGCAAACCGGCGCGCTGATGGGCACGCCGGATTTCATGTCTCCCGAACAGGCGCGCGGGGAGAAAGCCGATGCGCGCAGCGACATCTTTTCTCTGGGCATCATCTTTTACCAGATGCTCACGGGAAAGCTCCCCTTCGAGTCAGACACGCTCATGGGCACGCTGGTAGCCCGTACACAGCGGCAAGCTAAACCCGTCCGCGAGATCGATCCCCAGATCCCGCCGCTGCTGAACGACATCGTCGCGAAGTGTTTGGCGACCCATGCGGCCGAGCGCTATCAGAGTGTCTCCGAGTTGCTGGCGGACCTGGAGGACTGGCGGGCCGGCGTCGTCGGAAAGACCATCCGGGTCCCGAAAAGCCCGCGGCTTCGGATGATCGCGCCCTCGACCACCTGGAAGTTCATCTCGATCAGCGTCAGCGCGGGTCTGGTGTTTCTCGTTCTGATCGCATGGCTGTTGGAGAGGACCGTGTTCTCAAGCCGGCAAGCGGGCGCGCCGGTGTCACTGGCGATTCTGCCTTTCCGCAACATAAAGAGTGACCCCGCGCTCGACTGGATGGGCCCCGAACTGGCCGCCATGTTGCGGACCGATGTGGGGCAGTCCTCCCGCCTCCAGACCGTTCCATCCTCCCGCATTACCCAGATTTTGCACGACTTGCGAATCGCGCCGGATACCAGCATCGATCCCGAAACGCTGCGGCGGATCGGCGACTCGACCAGCGCTGACAGAATGATCTGGGGCCAGTTCGCCAAGTTCGGCGATCAGATTCAAATTGACGCCACCTTGCAGGACCTCAAGAAGCAGCGCTCCTTCCCGTTGCAGGCCGTGGCTCCGTCCGAGAAGGAACTTCCGCGCGCCATCGAGCAGTTGGCCGCGGATGTCCAGAAGAGCCTGGCCTTGCCTAGCGACGTGATCAAGGAGTTGCAGACCAAGGCCCTTAAGCCCTCCACGCAGTCCATTCAGGCGCTCCGCTACTACAACGAGGGCCAGCAAGCGCTCCATCAGGGGAAGAATTCCGACGGGTTGAAGAGTTTCCAGGCATCGATCAGGGAGGATCCGAACTTCGCCCTGGCATACGCCAAGATGGGCCAGGCCTATGCCAACCTGGGACAGGGCGACAACGCGGAGCAGGCTGCGCGCAAAGCCGTGGACCTCAGCGAGAAGCTTCCAGCGCAGGAAAAGTTCCTGATCGCAGCCATTCGTGCCCAAACCGCCAACGACAATGACAAGGCCATCGAGGCATACCAGGACCTGCGCAACGTCATGCCGGACGACCCCGACGTTCAGTTTGCCCTCGCCGGTCTGTACAACACCGTAGGTGCGTTCGACAAGTCTCGTGACTACTACCGCCAGTTGTTGAAGCGCGATCCCAAATACGTCGAGGCGCTTTATGGCATCGCCGGAGTCGAAGTCAATGCCGGAAACGTGCAGGCCAGCCTGGACTATCTCAACCGGGCTCTCCCTATCACTATTGAGCTGGAGAATGACCAGGAGAAATCCGCCATCCTCTATGGATTGGGCATGGCTTACAGCCAACTGAACCGGGCGGATGAGTCCCTGCGCAATTACCAGCAGGCTCTCGAAATTCAGCGCCGGCTCGACGACAAGCGCGGCCAGGCACTGACGCTGAACGGGATGGGGCAAGTCCAGGGCACGCTGGGGAAGTCCAAAGAAGCACTGGCGAGTCTCGAGGAAGCTTTGCGGTTGCGCAAGGATTTGGGAGACAAAACCGGTGTTGGCGACACCCTGCTCGACCTCTCGAATTTCTATGAAGCCCGCGGCCAGAACGACCAGGCGCTCGCCATGGCCAAGCAGTCGCTGCAAATCCAGCGCGAAGTGGGAAACCAGGTAAATCAGGCCACTTGTCTGAACAATATTGGAATCAACTACGCCGAGCAGGGACAATATGATGACGCGCTGACTTACTTCACTCAGGCTTTGGGGCTGCGCGAGAAATTGAAGGATCCCACCGGCATCGCCGACAGCCATGACGCTATGGCGGACGCGCTCACCAAGTTCGGGCAGTACGATCAGGCGCTCACTCACTACCTTCGCGCCCTGGAACTGTGGCGCAGCGTCAACGACAAGCGGCGCGCTGCTTTCACGTCCTACGGCATGGGCAATCTCTTCGAGCAGCAGGGCCGTCTGGGCGCTGCCCTGAATGCCAAAGAGGAAGCGCTGAAGACCATTCGGGACGTGCAAGACAAAGTCGGCATCGCCATGGTTCTCGGCAGCTACGGCGACTCGCTTAATCTGCTGGGGCGCGCCAGCGAAGCCCAGAAGAGCCTGGAGGAAGCCGTCGCGCTGGCCCGCGAGGTCAAGAACGATCCCTTCACCGGCCAGAACCTGAACTTCCAGGGCGACAGCTTCTTCTACCAGGGCGACTTCAAGACCGCCAAGGCGCGCTACGAACAAGCCAGCCAGGTGGCCTCGCGAACCACGGACCGGCGCCTCACCCTGGTGACCAGACTCAACCTGGCCAAAGTGGCGGTGAAGGACGGCCACTCCCGTGACGCGGTGAACATGCTGCGCAAGCTGGCCGATGAGGCCGATACGCAGGGACTGAGATACCTCTCCGTCGAGTGTTCCGTTTTCCTGGGCGAGGCGCTGATGAACAGCAAGGACTATTCCCATGCCCGCCAGGAACTCGAACGGGCGTTGGCGCGAAGCGAAAAACTCGGCTTGCAGGCCTTGCAGGTGAAGAGTCACTCCCTGCTGGCTACGACGCTTCGCCTGTCAGGGAACACGAAGGAAGCATCCAGCCATTACGCGGACGCCCGCCGCATTCTGGACGGCATGCGCAAAGAATCCAAGAGCGATACTCTGCTGAAACGCGCCGACTTCGCTGCGGTTTTCGCAGAGTCCGGGAAACCGCCCGCATAAAAAAGAGCCGGATCTTTTTGGACCCGGCTCTTGGAGAACGCTCGTCAGCGAATCAGCTAATTGAGGATAAAGGTGGTGCTGAACGACGACAAAACGTTGTTCAGGTCGATTACCGTGGCAAGATATGTAGTACCACCACCGGTTAGACCCGTCGTTTTCACCTGTAGTTGCCAGGTATTACCGGTAAAGGTAAAGGTGGGCGGTCCACCGGATTTCCCTGCGACGACCACTGGTATCGAATTGGGAGCGGCGTTTGATACAAGCTGCGTGATCATGAGCAGTGGCCGTAAGGCATGAGGCCCCTGATCGGTTAAGAACGGACCACTTCCGCAACTTCCATTTGGATCTGCCAGAGCCTGAAACTTGAACGTGATGCTGGAAGTGCTGTTTTTCGTAAAGGTCTGACCTTTTATTGGGGACTGGAAAGGGTTGCCGCACAATACCTGTGAGCTGTCGAACGTCAACACCTGGCTGTTCACCGTGAACACGCACTTAGACTTGGTCCCGCTGGCCGGGTAGTTGACGACCCCGTCGGTAACGTCCTCGTCTAAATTCCTGAGGAATCTCAGGTTGGGGGTGGTCTCATGGATGTTCGGATCTGGACTGATCTGGATGTTCGTGCTCGTGAAGCCCGCATTCGGGTTGGCTTCAAACTCGAAAACTTCACAGAGGCCAAGGTACGGATGCGTAGACGTGTTGGGAGGAGAAAAGAGGTCTGTCAGTGTGTGATCGCACGGCATGTTGTGACCAATCGGTTGGGTGCCGAAGTTCGGGTTGCCCGGGTTGAAGGAGAACACGTCGGGGTCCGATTGTGCAAAGGCAGGTTGAACCAGCGACTCACGCACGGTCACCTTCACATCGCTCGTAAGACCTATCAGACTCGCTGTGAGCGTGGCCCCGCTCAGGGTGTTGAAGGCAATGGTGTTGGTTCCCGATTGGGAGAGGACGCCGCTAGGGTTCACCTGTGACACGAGCGTCGTGGAGACCGGCTGTGCCAAGCTGAATCCGCCGTGCACGCAGATGCCCCCCAGGCTTGCGTTTGCGCCGGTAGTGTACGGTCCAGCTTCAACCACGCCGCTCTGAATGTTAAACCGGTAGAACTTGTGTGTGGTCGCGTCGCCAGCCCAAAATGAAGTTCCGTTCGGATCGAGGCTCAGCGCTTCCCAATCATCTTGCCCCGAGGCATCGTAGGTCTTGACGACGGTTCCCCCGTCTTGTACTTGCTTGATATTCTTCTTGTCGGCGACGAGTACGTTTCCACTCGTCGGCAGAATCCGCAGTGCAAACAGAGTGTAATTAGGCAAACCCGGCTGGCCAAGATCCGCGAAAATAGTTGCCACGGTGCCCGGCGTGACAAGTTTGAAGATTTTCCGGCCTGCAGAAGTGTAGTACACCGTTGTTCCGAGGGGGTCCACATCAATCCAGTCCACACCGCTGTTTTCAACTTGGGGGGTCCATGAATTCGCAAGCTGGTACGATCCTGAGCCAAGGGGGCGGGTCCACAGTTCTAGACTCTTGGCACCACCGGCATGGCCCACGAAGAAGTTACCCTGGCCATCAAACACGATGGATTTGTTGCCCGTCGACGTTCCATTGCCAGTGGTGAATTGCCCGGCCAGCCCGGGCGGCAAGGTGCCGGTTACGTATCCCGGAAAGTCGATCGAATACTGGTCAACTATCGTGCTTGTAGAATTTGTACCGAAGAAACGGTAGGCGGAGTCAACTGCGCAGCCAGTCGTTGCGCCAATGGAGCCGTCGCTGATCGTCTGCACCTTCTGGTATGGATTCTGAGTGACGTTTGTCAGATCGGCGCTGTGCCAGACCTGGTAACTTCCATTTCCCGACGCCACAAAAACGTCTCCAACTGTCCAATCCACCGAACTGCTCGCGGCACCTGGAGAGAGACCCGCCATCGCCAGCACCAGCAGTACCGGGCACACAACCCGAATTATGCTTTGTGGGAATTTGTTGATCAGCGTCCTGACCGGGCCACAGCCCCCGGTTGGGAGTATCTTCCTTGTTTTCATAGTACTTTCCTCCGAAGGGCTATAGGGTGGTTGAGGCTGCAATACACCACAACTGGCGCGGACAGACCAATCCCCGACCAACTTCGGCCCATCATGTAGTTTCCGATCTAAATATCATTGCTCTTCAAGTGCCTAAACACAAGGATTTTCTTCTCAGGAGGGGATTCCAACGGCGCACCAGCTCGTCTGGCGGGCGTGAGCAAATCCCCTCTGCGAGATCTGGCATGGTCTGGGTACCATCGTTCGCCAGAAATCCGTCCGCGCACAACAGCTTGGTTTTCCGCGAAATAACGAAGTCGAATGCCGGTCATCACTTGTGTGTGGGTGGGCGACGCGTAGTCATGGATCCGGATTGCGATTCAGGAGGACCGAATGCTAGCTTGAGAGGGCACGACTCGTGCCTGGGGCTTGCAGTCCTTCCCAGTCGACCGGCCTCTGTTCACGCAGGGGCCGGCTTCTCCGGAATTCATTTACGTTGCGTTTCCAATTGCTTGGCTCTGCGCCTCCTTACACCTAGTGCAGGAACACTCACTCGCGTGACGCGCAGGTGTTTCAGTTTCGCCCAAACCTTGGGGACGGGAGACGACGCACGGTCGCGGTGAAGTGGCGCGAACCAGGCCGCTTTTGTTCCCCAGCTACTGGGTCCTCTTGGACCTATAACCTACAATCCAGATCGCCACAGGGAGAAACATGTTCACTGGACAAAACTGACCCTTTGGCCGATCTACTCTAATCCAACGCGAGATGCTATTGTGAACGACCTCACAATGAAAGTGAAATTATCTTTCGGCTATTCTTGACGCTAGGGGAGTTCCTTTAAGCCTATGCCTGATGCGGCGCATCCGGCTTTTCCGGGTCCTGCGGCGGCTTCGCTCCGCACCAATCGGATGTTATACTTCTGCTAAGAAGTTTGCATGCGCCAGTTTGCCAATCTGCAGCATAGCCGCCTGGCGACTCTCGTCATCGGCACCAGTTTCCTCATCATCATTGCGGTGGTGGACTCGCCCAACGGCTGGCGCGAGTTCCTATGTCTGCTGCCGCTCGTATTGGTTGCGGGCATTCTGGACGCGTGGTACCTGGCGGCGGCGGGCGCGCTCGGTGTAGTTTTGTCGGAGGTTTTCAGTTCGATCCCGTGGATCCCTCAACCCACGACCGTGTTATTCATAATTTCGGTTCTGCTCCTCGTTCAGGTACAGAACCTTCGCGCCAATCTCCGGCGTAAGGAAGCGCAGCTCGAGGCGCAAGAAGAGTGGCACACATTCTTCGAAAATAGTCCGGCCGCTATTGTTACCGCGGATGGCGAAGGGAGAATCGTACTCGCCAATCCCGCCGCCCAAAGACTATTCGGCTTCGGGAATCTCCCGTTGCGCGGGCAGCCACTGGTATCACGCTTACCGGCCTTGGCTACGGCGTTAAGAATCGAACGGGAGAAACCGCTTTTCCATACGCTCACCGAGTGCAAAGGCTGGCGTCCGAACGGAGAGATGTTTGTTGCGGACGCCTGGTTTTCAATCAACAAAGGTCAGCGGGGAACCAGGCTGGGAGCTGTGATCGTGGACGCGTCTGAGCGGTTGCAGGAGCGCGAGCGAGGGGTCCTCCGTTCCTCCATGGCGACCTCACAAATTGCGATGGGCGCGGTACTCCACGAGCTCCGCAACCTAAGTGCCGCGGCCGCGCTGATGCATAACAATCTGGAGCGTCTGACGCGGCTGCAAAAGAATGACGATTTCGTGGCTCTGGGAAATCTCCTGAGAGCACTGGCGAAGATTGCTTCCGCGGAACTACGGCCCGGAGAGGGATCGCACAGCAGCGTTGACCTTCGTGGAGTGCTCGGTCAATTGCGCATCATTATTGATCCCTGGTTCGCCGAATCGGAAATGTATGTCAACTGGGACATATCTCCAGATTTGCCGCTGGTGTGGGGCGAGGAGCAAGGCGTTCTGCAAATCTTTCTGAACCTCGCTCAGAACAGTAACAAAGCCATGCATTCGTCACAGCAGAAGCAGTTGACGATCTCGGCGGGCGCGGAAGGCGATGCGGTAGTGATCCGCTTTCGAGACACCGGTACAGGCGTGGCCGATCCAGAGGGACTGTTCCGGCCGTTCCATCGCAGCACGGGCGTAAAGGGGCTTGGCCTATACGTATCACGCGCCATCGCGCATTCCTTCTCCGGCGAGCTGAAATATGTGCCATTACCCTCGGGCTCCTGCTTCGCCGTGGAACTGGTTCCGTTACGCGAATGGCAGAAAGTAACAGGCGGGTATGAAAGCGCAACTGCCGCGTACAACGATTCTTCTAGTTGACGACCATGCCCTTTTCCGCGAGGGCGCCGCGCGGTTGCTCGGTGTCGAACGTGATTTTGACGTGGTCGGCCGTTGTGGGTCGGTGGAAGAAGCACTCGGAATTTTGCGCTCGACTCGGGTTGATCTGGTGTTGCTGGATTTGGACCTCGGGCAGGAGCGCGGCTTTCAATTCTTCAAGCCTGCCCTCGACGGTGGATTTACCGGGCGAGTGTTGGTGGTCGCGGGCGTCGTAAGCCATTTTGAGGCGCGCCGGTTGATCCATTGCGGTGCGGCCGGCGTTTTTTTGAAGCAGAACCCGCCCAATCTGCTGGTGGAAGCCATGCGCACAGTGATGCGCGGTGAGCGCTACTTCGATCCCCTCCTTCAGGACACCCTGCATGCAGATTCCGGGTCTATGGACCCCCCAAAGGCTCTTACAAGCCGCGAACAGGCCGTGTTGAGTGGTGTCGCAGAAGGCCTTTCCAATAAGGAAATCGCCGCGCGGGTGCATGTGTCGGAAGCGTTAGTAAAAGCGACCCTGCAGCAGCTATTCGAAAAAAATGGCGTCCGCACGCGCAGTCAACTCGTCCGCATCGCACTGGAACAGTATTCGAACCAATTCTAACGTCTCTTCTCTGGTGGCGTTAACGGCAGTCATATGAGGGCGACCGGTCTTCGGAGATTCAACGGGCGGCTTGGGTTCAAGGTTCAAGGCACGGGTGCATGTTTTAGGGGTTACAGTTTCTTGCCGTAGATGGTTGTCTTCGGGTTATAGTTCCGCCAGTCGAACCAATAATCCTTGAGCATCGGAATGCGTTCGAGGCACACCCCCTTGACTTTCCCCGCAACCGCGCAGCCCTGAAAATTCCACTCGCTGCCAGTTGCCGCATCCATGAGCAACGCGTCCGGCTTTTTTCCATCCAGACGGTAGAAATCTGGCGTGCCCTCGACGCCTGCTATGCGATCCCGGAAGGCCCGCACAGATTCGTTATCGGGTCCAACCACCAGCAGCACCGGTTCGGCGCCCACGTGGTCCTTGACCAGTTTCTCTTTCATTACCTGCTCGTACGGAAATGCCCTGCTCGCTCCGAAAGCCCGAATGCCTAGCATCAAATCGCGCGCCTTCATGCCGTGCTCCGCAAATTGAATGACGGTTGGCACGCGCTTCATGCGCACGTCCCAATCCTTGGCTTCGTATTCGGAGGCATACTTCGGCACGTCCTTGAGCATCTTGCCTTGCGGCTCTTCGGCTTTCCACGTCGCGAAAGTGAGCTCGTCGGAGTGCACCAGCGTGAGTTGCCGGCCCTGGAGCGGACCGGAGATGGCGAGGCCGCTGATCTGCTGCCAATAGGTCCCCGTCTCCTCATCGCGCATGATGAAGTTCTGGTTGTTGATGCCGGCCAGATGAAACGTCAGCCGCAGGCCGGCTACATCTCTCGTCCACACCAGACCGGTGTGACAGAGCGTTCAATACGTCGCGACGAGCGCCGTCCCTCCGACCACGTCATTGACGATATGGTGGTAACCCATGGCGCGGATCGGGTACGCACGCGCGCTACCGCCGATCTTCACCACGATGAGCTTGTCATCCTTGTCGAGCTTTACCTCATTCACTGCGGCAAACGCTGGATGGTCAACCGGGTGAAACATCAATTCATACACGTTCACGCGCGCCAGCACTGCCAGCACGGCGACGAGTCCGGTCCCAACCGCCGCCAGCACTCGGCACCACCTTCGCGGCAGCATACGCCAGTACCTGGCCAGTACTGCAATCGCGGCGACCGCGGACAGCAACGCAACCCACGGCCGGACGCGGGCTACCACCAGCGCCGCCGGCAGTTCGCGCGGGCCCTGCGGCCGGAACGGGCGGATCACGTAGATCGGATAAACCACGGTGAACAGCGACACCGCCAGGAAGCCGAGCAAGAGGAACGCAAATCTTCTTGGAGTTTGCTGCGGGAAGTTCATGATCAAGAGGCTCCTCGATTGGTTTTTATGAAGGCTCCAGTTCTCGAGCTGCCCTGTTTGTGCCTTCCACGCGCGATCTAATCTTCTGGAACGCAATGTCGCGCGAGGTAGAGGTGTCATCGGCGAAGGGAGAAAAGCCGCAGTCGTCTGTGGTGCCGAGTTGCGACACCGGCAGATACTTCGCCGCCAGCAGAATGCGATCGCGCACGAGGTCCGGCGTTTCCACAGCCGGATTGATCGGGTCGATGACGCCGATGAACACCATCTGATCGGGCTGCACGTGCTGCCGAAGGGTCGCCAGGACCCTTTCCGGATCTTTTTCGCTGGCCAGCTGGACATAGAACCGTCCCGCGTGAAGCTGGAAAAGAGTGGGGAGAAGACCGGTGTAGTCCACGTCGGCGCTGTGGGTCGCGTCCTGGTCGCCACCCGGACAAGTGTGGACGCCGATACGTTGCCGCTGTTGAGGCGAGAAATGATCGACAACACGGTTGTTCAGCGCAACGAAGTTTTCCAACAGCCCTCCGGATGGGTCCAGTTTGAGCGAAAGGCGTCCCTCGGTGAAATCGATTTGAACGCTGTCAGCTCCGTAGCTCAGGCACTGGCGAATGTCGGCTACTGCTTCGTCCACCAAGTCTGCTAGGAAGGCATCGCGGGAGTAGCCCGGAACGCCCGAATCCGGATAGAGCAGGCTCAAAGCAGACGCCGAGATCACAGCCTGCTTGATCGGCAAAGCCGTCAACCGTCTTGCCGCCGCGAAATACGTCGATGCGTATGTGCCGTAATGAAATGGACCGGAAGTCAGGCGAGGCAACTGCCGTGTGTGCCCGTCTCCAAATGGAATGACTACGCCGTCGGCCGCGATGTTGGCGAGACCCTCGAGCGGGTAGGTCGCGAAACTTGGTTTGGTTTGCTCGCCATCGGTGATCACCGGGGAACCCGTCTCCTCAAAGCGACGAATGGTATCCGCGAGGGCGCGCTCGGCGATACGTTCAAACTCGTGGACCGGAATCCTGCCGGCGCGCCGGTCGCTCCACGCTGCGACCAGTTCAGCCGGCCGCGGGATGCTGCCAATCGGTTCGGTGGAAATAGGCATCAGTCGTTCAAACCGAACAGCCTAAACTAACCAAACCCGATGCCGGCGCACAATAATCGAAAACGATTAGCCCCGCGCGCCGAAAATTCCCATTGAAGCCCGATTCGTTTCCGCATCGATGCCGGCGCGGCCATTCAGCTTCGCCACAACTTCACAGACCGGACGCGTTTTCCCAACACGCGCCATTCTCTGAAGCGGGCTTATTACCGGTTCAATGTGGGCCTCAATCAACTCAGGCGTCCCGCGCGACGAGCCAGAACCGGTCCGCGGGTGTGCACGGAACTAAACGCCTGCCTTGTACTTCTCCGCCAGACTCACGTAGCAAATCTAGGCGCGATGAGTTCACGAACGGCCTCAGGTCAAGTCTGTTCTAGAATCTGTTCCTGGCGAGTTCACGTTCCACTTTCGAGTTCTGCAGTTCACGCCCTTGATTCGTGCCAGGATACCAGTACCGAAGGCTCAAAAGGCCGCTCGGTAATTCGATGGGGGCCAACGGACCTCAGCAACCACCAGTGCAGTGAGAGCGCTGGCAACCCGAGACGTTCGGTTTCGGGTTGCCAGACGAAGGCATCTGGTACGGCGGCATTTACCATGCAACCGTCGATACCGGCGCGCTCCATTCAGGCTCTACCCTAACGATCTGGAAATGTCGCTGAAGCTCTCCGGCCTCTTCTTGCGGAAGAGATCGGTGCGATTGCGCGCCACGCGAAACAACCAGCCGGCGGCGTGCTCGATCGGCATCAGCAGGCGATTCGCTTCCACCCGCCCGTAGCAGACGTCCTGCAGAATGTCCAATGCATCGCGCGGATCCGATACGCGCCGGCGAATGAAGTTGCGCAGCCTGGACTGCTCACGCTTGACCACTTCCGAGATCCGCTGGTCCGGTTCGAATGCCATCTGCTCCGGGCCCACCGCGCCCTTCATCTACGGTTGTAAACGAATGAGGGAGTGTCGATATGTAGGGGTCGCTAGCGAACCGAGCGGATCCCAATCCCCCCTCGCGCAGATGGATTACTGCTTGTATGCCGGCCAGGGCTCTTGGCCAGAAGGCCGGGGGCAGGCGGCGCGTCGCCCGGCGCGAGGTTATCGAACTACGGCCGCACCCGCCTGGGCTACTGCATGGTCCTGCTCGCCCGACCCGCCGCTGACACCGATCGCTCCCACTACTTTCCCCTTTTCTTTGAGGGGAATTCCGCCTGCAAAAATCATAATGCGTCCCTGATTAGAGGCATGAATACCGAAGAACTGGCCCCCAGACTGGGAATGCTGAGCGAGATCTTTGGTTGCGATATCAAAAGCACGCGAGGTGAAAGCCTTGTTGATAGAAATATCGATACTACCAATCCACGCACCATCCATGCGAACATGCGCAACAAGATTGCCGCCCGCGTCCACGACCGCAATATTCATCGGTTGGCCAATTTCGACCGCTTTCTTCTCTGCTGCGACAATTACTGTGCGCGCTGTCTCTAGATTGATCATGTGTCGTGTTCTCCACGTCGCATGAAATCACAAAGGTCTCGATGAGTCAAGACTGGTTCAGGGGACAGCCATTGGATCGGGATGCTCGCGATAGCTTTTGGTAACAGCCCTTCCGTCCAACAATCTGGATCAATCCCGGGAAACGACGGCCACGGAAATAGGAACCTTGAAGCCGGCCACACGCAAATTCATCCAACCGGACATTGGGAGGCTCAAGAGTGATTCCACGCCTCCGGGATGAGGGGTCAGGTGGTTGATTCCGTGCGCCGTCAAGCCGGTGACAACCACTGATACGCCAGCGCCAGGTCTCGTGTGCCCTTTCCATGGCCATCGGTCCTTACACAATATAATCTGAGGGAGCACTGCGTCGGAGGTCAACGTGGGCGTGTGGGGAGCCGGACTCTATTCAGGTGATTTTGCCAGGGATTTGCGCAACACTATCCGCGCCGTAGCCCGCCTCCCGTTCGACGGCGACAAACTAGTCGACATCCTTTGCGAGACCGAAGCGACGGTGGCAAGCAACCCGGATGACGGAGACCATACCAACTTCTGGCTGATTGTTGCGGACCAGTTCGCCAGGCGCGCCGTGGTGTGCGATCGCGCTCGGGACAAGGCGTTAAGCATCATCGACTCTGGCGCCGATATCGGCATTCATGAAAAACTCGGGATGAATCCATCCGACCTGAGAAAACGACGGAAGGTGCTGGAAGAGATGCGCACGCGGATCACGGCACCTCCGGTCAGCGGCAAACCACGGCCGGTGCTCAAGAAGCCGCAGGCCTTGCTGATGGATGTCGGAGATGTTTTGATTTATCCGACGTTTGCTGGTAGATGCATCAATCCCTATTTTGCCTCGAAGGAGTTGGACAGGTTAGGAACGATGACACCGGCCTGGACACAGGATGGCTGGTCAGCCATGGTTATTGTAGACCGCGGGCGCGCGTTCGATTTTCTCTCATGGTACCGGCCCCTGACGATGACGATGGCGACGGCACAAAAGCCGGCGCTTCCAGAGTTGCGTGGCGAGCTGTTATGGAAATTGGCGCGGGCCGGCACCTGCCCGGTACTTCACTTCAAGCGCATGGAATTTGAAAAGATCGGTGTCCTGCCGATCGACAACGATAAATTGCGTCGTACATTCCCTGATATGCGGCCCGGAACACGCCAAGCGGTGGAAGACATCTCAATTGCCAATGCAGTGAGCGTCGGCCCGTATGCGCAAACACCCTTCGAGGCCTTTGACCGGCGATCCCGGATATGGAAGCGCCGCACACCACAGCACGTCGTTTACGACGCCCCCGCCAAAGACCCTGAAACTCCGAACGTGGAAGACGGTCCCGCTGTGGCAAAAAACAGGAGCAGAAGGGATAGCTGATTTCCATCGCTGCTCGGGCTTCGGCCAGATCGCGCCCAAGATCTAAGACGCCCGATCCCGCTTCGCATTCAAAGCAGCGGAATTCCGATCCATGACATGGATCGCCATCCCTGAACCGATTCAAATCGTCCGAGGTGGTCCGATGTAGTCGTAGCTAGCTGATTCTACGTGGATGCAGGTCGGCCTCTTCCACATAAGCACGCCCATGGAGGCAAATGGTTGAGCAATGTGTGAGCAAACAGCCTCATGGTTCAGAGCCTCAACCCGGACTCAGAGCCGAAAGAGGAGTCGAGACCGTGGACCTGCCGAGCGGTCGACGATTGGCTCGAAATCGAGCCAATCGCATCGGCGCATGGGGCGTTTTAGTCAACTTGACTGCGCGGGTGGTCCAACTTGCGAGTAGCCCGTCAGCCGGCCGGAACCTCAACGAGCTACTACTGCCGGAACCCAAGCAGCGATGAAAACGTGGTTTACGTCTGATCGATTCCATCAGCGCCGCTTACGTCGCGCTGAGACCCGTCTGAGCGCCATAGCTCAGTGGGTTTGTCCGAGGACCAGATCGAATTGAGGCACAGAGGCTTTCTACGGCTCACAAGTTGGACGAAAGTCTGGCGCCGCCGGATAAGGGCGGCGCCAGCACCAATAATCGCCGGCAGCTATCTCTCAAGTCTTGCTGCCGTCGCTTTCAGCTGTTCGGCGAGCAAGTGTTTGACCTTCGCTTGAGATGCTTCATAATCCTGTTGGATTCGCGTGACTCGTGCGTCGAGAGTGGCCTTGATTTCGCCTTGCGTCTTTTCGGTCTTCTTCTTGAGCGCCTGAATCTTCGCTTCCGTCTCCTGCTTCATCTGCGCAGACCTCTGCTTTACCTCATCCAGCTTCCTCTGCAGGTCGGCCTCGAGTTTGTCAATCCTGGCCTTCAGTTTGGCTCTGCGATCGGCTCGGGCCTTCGCATACTCCGCTTTGAGTTGATCGATTTCCTCGCGAAGAGCGGCGGCCTCCCTGGCTCTTTGGTCCTGTTCGACAGCCTGCTTGGGAGCTCGAATCACGGTCGCGCCAAGAGCTTCCATTTTGGTGTCGACCGGGGTCTCCCATTCTTCACTGACGTCGGCGACCACCGCGCATTTGCCAGGTGTGAGAATCGCAGCAGTGTCATCCACGAATTCCGCGTCGACTCCGGCGGCGAACAGGTCGCGAACCATACCCGCGAACAGACCGGTGGTGGCGCCCACAGCCAAGCCAACCGGCCCCTCGAGCAGACCGATCAAACTGCCGACGGTGGTGCCCGCGACGCTTCCGACCGGGAATTCATCGTTCAATTCCTTCACGGTCGCAGTACCGTCCTGGTTCTTCTTGATGACGGCTTGCGCGTGAACGGCGATGCTGCCGTCCGCATCCAGTTGGGCCAGCGCACGTGAGCCCTCGTAAGCCTTGGACTCGTTATCGAAAACGGCTACTAACATCTTTTCCATTGGAGTTTCTCCTTCTTAGATTTGAGACTGAGCTATGCAACTTTAGACTTGACTGAGCTATGCAACTTTAGACTTGACTGAGCTATGCAGCGCTGAAAGCGGCTCGGCTGGGAAGGCTGTGAATCGCCGTCGCGAAGCCGATCTCCGCAATTCCGGCGGAAATCAGATCGACGCCAATCGCGAATCCTATGAACCATAGGCCGGAAATCGGCATCTGAGCGAGTAGCATCACTCCGAGAATTGTCGAGACCACTCCTGAGAACACGGCCAAGCCCCAGCGAGGAAACTTCACCACGGCGGAGCCAATCGCCCGAAAAACGCCTCCGACGATAAAGAATGACGCGAGCACAAGAGTCAGCGTCTCCGCTCCCATAAGGGGATAGCGGATCAGCATGTATCCGGTCACTCCCCGGAAAACCGCGCTGAGGAGGTACAGGAAGAATCCGCGCCAGGTTCCCGTCCGGAACGCCTCAACTAGAGCAACTACGCCGCTGATCAACAGGACCCAGCCGAAGACCAGCACCGTGGCAAACGTGGCGGTAACATCGAACGCAATACAGCCGAGTCCCAGGATGATCGAGAGGATGCCGAGGAGCAGAAACCAGCCCCATGAAGAACGGATTTCGTCGATGCTCTGAAGGACCGGATTGAATGTACTTCCAGACATTTTGTAAAGCTCCTTTCCTGGTCCAAGAGTAAAGCGAAGTCACGGTCGAGTCGTGAGCGAGTGGTTAGGTTCTGGTGGAAGATGGTGGATGCCGTTTTGCGCTACTTTAAAAGGTAAGACTCACAGACCCAAGAGGGTGGTTGAGCTCATGCGGGAATTTCCCCCATTTCGGCTCGATAGCGTAAACCAGTGCTTATGGCGCCGGTGTGAGTGTGCGGAGGACCAGCGAGTCCCGCTGACGCCAAAAGCTTACGCCGTCTTAACGTATTTGGTCGACCGCACCGGGCGGCTCGTCACTCAGGATGAGTTGCTGGAAGCCATTTGGCCGGACACCTTCGTGCAACCCGAAGTCCTCAAGTATCAAATCGCCGACATCCGGGGCGCACTTGGCGATTCCGCCAAAAAGCCGTTGTTTATCGAAACACTCCCCCGGCGCGGATACCGGTTTATCGCTGCCGTGCGTGAAGCGGAATCGAAGCCGCCGGCGCCCACCGGCCTGGCCGCAACCCGGTTCGTCGGAAGGCAGCGCGAGTTGGCCTCTTTGCGGCAGTCCTTCAGCCGCGCTTTACAAGGCGAAAGACAACTCATCTTTATCACAGGTGAGTCCGGCATCGGAAAAACGGCTATGGTTGAGGAGTTTGTCCGCGAAGCCAGCGCGGCGGAACCCTCTCTCCGAATTGCCCGAGGCCATACGGTTGAAGGCGCGGCTGGTTCGGAACCCTTTTACCCGGTGTTGGTTGCGGTGGGCCAGTTGTGCCGAGGACCGAGTGGGAGGGAATTGGTCGAACTGCTCGCCCAACACGCTCCCACATGGCTGGTTCAATTTCCCGGCCTTGTTAAGCCTGAACACCGCGAAAAACTCCAGCCTGAGATTCTTGGCGCCACTCGGGGCCGCATGTTGCGCGAGATCCGTGAGGCACTGGACGCGTTCGCGTCCGAGAAACCCGTGCTCTATATCTACGAGGATGCCCATTGGCTGGACCCATCGTCACTCGATCTTCTGTCCGCCTTCACGCATGACAGAGTACGGGCGAAAGCGATGGTGATCATCACGATGCGTTTGCCGGAGCCGTCTGGGGCTGATGATCCGGTGAAAAGGATAAAACAGGACCTTTTGATTCATAACCTCGGCTTCGAAATCCCGCTCTGCCCGCTTGCTGAAGCCGAAGTTGCGGCCTACCTCGCATCCGATTCCCCTGCATCGAGTTTGCCGGAAGGTTTCTCTGCACTCGTCTATCGCCGTTCCGAAGGCAACCCATTGTTCATGGTGGCTACGCTGGATCGAATGCTGCAGAAAGGCCAGGCGTCGCACGAAGGAGGCAAATGGAAGCTAACGGTTCCTATCGAGCAGCTCGATCTGGAGGTTCCGGAGAGCTTGCGTCAGTCGATCGAGGGTCAGATCGACCAACTGACCATCGAGGAACAGCGCGCGCTGGAAGCAGCTAGCGTCGCGGGTACCTCATTTTCTGCCCATGTCTTGGCGGGTGTTACTGGAATCGACCCGGACCAGCTTCTGGAGCTTTTTGAGACGTTGTCGCGACGGTCCAGATTTGTTCGCCCCGGTCCATCCCAACAACTTGATGATGGGGGTATCGTGCAGGTTTTCGAATTCGTACACGCGGTCTATCGTGAAGTGTTTTACTGGCGCCAGACACCCGCACGGCGCGCGTCCCTTCAACGGGCAATTGGCGCATAACAGAGAGCGCGTTATCTTTTTCGAATCGACCCGGCGTAAACCGTGGGTAGTCAAACTCAAGGAAAGTTAAACTGGCTTCAACACACCCTCCCAGAAGGGATGGTGGTTGATGCGGGCTGGCTTGAACAGCACGGCGTCTCCCGTCAGCTCCGGCGCAAATACGTCATGCACGGCTGGCTGCTTCCCTTAGCCCGAGGTGTCTATCGCCGACCCGCCCCTTCGGAACAACCCGCCCGCTACCGTGGCAAGAACTCGTTGTCTCCCTCAACGCTCTTAAGAACCTTCCTGTAGCAGCGGGCGCCAGAACAGCTCTGGAGCTCCAGGGATTCAGCCACTATGTCGCGGCGACCGGTTCGCGCGAAGCGCATCTTTACGCCAACGAGGAACTGCCGGGATGGGTGTCACGCGTACCGATCGACACAAAGCTCGTATTGCATAACGCGCGCAAGCTTTTCAGAAACCCGACGTCCCGGCGTACTTCACGAAAGGGGATGCCGCGCCGCAGCCCCCGAGGAGAGCGGCTTTACGCAGCAGCCTTGGGGACATTGGAAGTATCCACTCACACTGTCCGCGCCAGAACGCGCCATCCTCGAAATGCTCGACGAGGTTCCCGGGCGCGAAACATTTCATCAGGCGGATGTCCTAATGGAGGGACTCCGCAACCTGAGCCCGCGGCGGCTTCAGGCCCTCTTGGCCGACTGTAAGAACGTTAAGGTCAAGCGTTTGTTCTTCTGGTTTGCGGAACGTCACAATCATGTCTGGCTGCAAAAGATAGACCGGTCCGCCATCGACCTCGGCAAGGGCAAGCGCATGCTGGTGCCGGGCGGCAAGCTCGACCCGAAATACAACATCACGGTGCCGGAGAATCTCGATGGCGGCGTCTGAGCAATACCGCCGGCAGGCCGTGCTGCTGGTCCGCACCATTCCGCTCGTGGCCACCGGTCGTCAGCTTCGCGGATCTTTATGCCGGCAAGTTCGTCGCGGCGCTCGACCGCCAGCATCCTCGCAAGTTGTTCGACGTCCACGACCTCCTCGCGAACGAGGGAATCAGCGAAGAGTTAAGGAAAGCTTTCGTCGTCTACATCATCAGCCACAACCGTCCGATGGCGCAAGTGCTGGCGCCCGCGCGACTGGACATCTCACAGGAATTCACGCGCGGCTTTGAAGGGATGACGGAGGCAACCGTTACCCTCGATGAATTGCTTCGCGCGCGCGAGGAATCCATTGAAGAGCTTGTCGGCAGGATGCCCGACGAACACCGCCGGTTTCTCGTTTCCGTAAAGAAAGGAAAGCAGGACTGGGGACTCCTGGACACCCCGCATGCGGAGAAGCTGCCCGCCGTGCAATGGCGGCTTCAGAATCTCGCCAAGATTGATCCGAAAAAACGTGAGCAGCTCATCGGCAACCTGCTCAGGGCGCTCGGGATTCGAGGAGTGACCAGGAATGCCTCTCGCACCTCTCGACCTCGTATCCGCTCATGCATGGCAACGCGTAACCTTCACGACCTATGCCTGAGCCTTTCGTTCTTCGAGGCCGTTATCCTGGACGCGCTGATCCGCGCGGGCGGACGCGAGGCGCTTATTCTTGCCGATGTTGACGGAGTTCGCGCGAGCTTAAGCGAGCGAGGGGCGCAGCGCGTCGGCAAGGACTATGAGGTCGAGCCTGTTTCCGTTTCAAAGGGCGTTAGAACTAAGCCGCTGGCAGCGGCAGACGCAGCCGAGTGCGTGCTTCGAGGCATAAGCAGCGGTAGTTTCGGTCACAGGAAGGAGATTTCTGTGACCCAACTTCGTCAACGGGTACTGGACGAACTCCAGCGCCGTAACTACTCACCCGCCACAACTCGCGGCTACATCCATGCGATCAAGCAGTTTGCGGAATGCTTCGGCAAGTCGCCGGAGCAATTGGGAGGCGAGGAGATACGCCAGTTCGAGCTTCACCTGCTCAAAGAGAAAAAGCTTGCCCCAGGCACAGTCGAGGGGCGTATATCCGCACTGCGTTTTCTCTACAAAAAGGTCTTGAAACGGCGGGATATCGCCGACGCCGAAAACAGCCATGCGGACGCCTGGCGTCGTCACTTGGTGGTCATCTGCGAGCGGGTTCACCACTGAAATTATGCCTTGCTTGTATGCATCGGGGAGTGGAAGCGGCGTTTATCAGGATGTGGCTCCAGGATGGGCACCGCACGACCTCTTCGGTTGACTTCCCAAACCCGGAGTTATGGTTCCTTCGTGACGTGCACTTCTACAGATAGCGCGTTACGCGTCCGAGTTGGAGCCGCTCAAGAATGAATTCAGCTCTCGCCGCCGGTGTCATCTTGGGCAGTTCCGATATTGTGTAATCGCACTGCCGGTAGACCTCAACCATTTGGTGAAAAGTTCGTTCCGCTTCGGCGAAGTCCTGTTTTCGTTCGCCGTCAGTTTCATATATTTCTCTCCAAGGGGGAGCAAGAAAGACAAGTGATGCATATCGGTACTGGCGACACGCGTCTAGTATGAAGCCCTCGTTGGACAAACCGATCAGCCGGGCGTAGCACAGGGTGTCGGGAATCGCCCGGTCAGAGAACATGGGTCGCGAGGCCGGAGTGTGTGCCAAGTATGCTCCGATGGATCGCTCCAGCATGAGAAGAGTGTACGCTTCTCGATCTCGCCACGGCAGCGCCGTTCCGCCCGACTGCACCTGTGCTTGAATAATCTGCCGTGCGACCTCAGGAGCGAACGGAAAGCCGCAGCTAGCCAGCTCCTGCAAGACGGTTGTCTTCCCGGACCCAGGACCCCCGGAAACTACGAAGAGGTTTGGGTTGCTGACACACATCCGACGATCTCTCGACTCCATTCTCAATAGTACGGCCCATATGGACGTAAATTCGGCTTATATGGCCAATCATCATGCCGCGCGCAGTCTAAGCTAGCTGGGATCATGAAGTTAGTGGTGCGTGCACAGATTGGACCGCATAAGCCGGAATTAACCGGCCAATCCATTTGATGCTGGAGCGCTTACGCGAAAAGCTGAGGTCCAAACGGATTGACCGGTTAATTCTGCCAAACCGGACTTATGCCGCTGACCCGATTTCGGGCATCTGGGAACTCGCTAATCATCTGGGAACTCGCCAATGAGGGATGAGGATACGCGCAGGACCGCGGTCCTCATCATCGAGGAGTCCCCAAGGGTTCTAGTGCCCGGTCGCGAGCGCGGTCCCGTTGGGCAGGTCCCCGGGCGGCAAGGCCGAGAACACCGGAAAAGCTTCCGCGTTCAACGACAGGCTGACGATCGGAACCGTCGATGTGATCTGAACCGATCCCGTAAAGCTGTTCAGCCCAAGCAGCGGGCCGAGATTGGCCGCTCCGTGGGCGTTCGGCGACAGTTGCACCGCTGTGCTGCCCAATGCTAGTCCCGCCGAACTGAGCACCTTGATCGTTACCGTGGCCGCCGTGGCGGACGGATTGGCGTAGGCGATTCCCGTTTTCGTCTCAGCGAAGGTGACGAATTCTGTGGCAGGAGTAGTCATCGCGTTCACTCCCGCCTCGCCTTGCGCCACCCCTTGATTGTAGAAACGGTAGAGCATGCTGGCCTTGATGGAACTGCTACAGGCCGCTACCGCCCAGCCACTCGCGGTCGCGGCGGCCAGATCGGCGGTGGTTTGTTGGTGCAGATCTGCTCCGGGCGCAAGCTCGTCGGTTCGGCTAGAGACCGGCGTCCCGCCAAATGGAACCAGCAACGGGGCCCCGGAATCGGAATAGAACGTCGTCTGACAGGTCACGCTCTGCGGTGAATAATTCACATAGGTTACGGTGGTTTGCCAGCCGCCTCCGAAAGCGAGTTGTGGGAAGTAATAGTAGGTGCTGGTGTCGAGTCCGAGCACGAGTCCCGCAACGATCAGGGTGCCGGTTGTCATGGTGGGATCACCGCTCACGGTGCCGATGCTACTGGTGGTACTGTCGGGAAACCCAACGCCGTCTAGGCTTCCGGTAGGTGTCCCAGTTACGGCCGAATTGACCAAATCCACCAGGAGTCTGCCTTTGGAAGGGTCATAAGAAAACGGAGTGGTGAAGGCGATCGCAAGGTCGAAAGGGCAGGGCCCGGGCGCGGCGCACCCGGATGAAGATCCTGACACCGCGGCGTTATATACCACTGTGGCATCGGGCCCGACATTGTTCGCATACGTGACGCTTGGCAACGTGTGGCCGTTTACCGTGTTGGGATAGGCTTGTGTGGTCGACAGCGTGATTTTGTACGAAGCGTAATTCAAACTGACAGGACCGGTGCCGGGTGCCGATCGGACGCGGATGCCGGTGATTACAATCGGACCGGGAAACTGGCCGCTTCCGATAACCTCCTGAAGGCGATTTGCCTTCTTTCCCACAGGTATCGCCACATTGCCGGCTGCAGTCGCTTCAGCGCCCGGCACAACCACCGTGTCGCCGACGGCTGCGGCACAAGTCACCAAGAGCAAAAACGCGGTTCTCAATCCTCTTAATCTCATTGGAAATACCCTCCTCACTGGAATGGAGTGACAATCGGCGGCTTTCCCGCCCTCCGATACACATGGCGGAAAATGGCTTGGCGACAGCTCAATAAGAACAGCAATCTTCGCCGGAATTTCACATTCGGCGGCTGAAGAGCGCCCCAAACCTGATTGATTGACATTTCCTCAGGGGCAGCATTATTATGCTTGCCAATACTGACGCCACCGGGCGGAGGCAACAGCTGAAACCGGACCCAGAGCGCTCCAAAGAAGTCACCGAACTGCTCGCCGGCTGGAGCAAGGGCGATCTCCAGGCGCGAGAAGCGGTAATGACTCTGGTCTACAACGAACTGCGTCAGTTAGCTGCCTCCTACCTCCGGCACGAGCGCAGCGACCACACCTTGCAGGCTACTGCTTTGGTGCATGAAGCCTATCTGCGGCTGGTCGAGCAGGACAGCGTGAGCTGGCAAAACCGGCACCATTTTTTTGGCGCCGCAGCCAACCTCATGCGGCGCATTCTGGTGGACCACGCCCGCGGCCATGCCGCCGAAAAGCGCGGCAGCCGAATTGCAAGAGTCCCACTTACCGAAGCCATTGCTATGTCACAACAGCAGCCGACGGAACTTCTGGCGCTGGACGAGAGCCTCGCGCGTCTGGCCGCGGTTGACGCGCAGCAGGGCCGGGTTGTGGAGCTTCGCGTTTTTGCTGGCCTCAGCGTGGAGGAGACAGCTAAGGTCCTTGGTATCTCTCCCGCTACCGTCAAGCGCGACTGGGCTGTAGCTAAAGCCTGGCTGGTGCGTGAGATCCGCTCGGAAAAGCCATCGTGAACTCTGAGAAATGGGAGCAGATCAAGGAGTTGCTGGGATCTGCTTTGGAGCAAGAACCAGGCCAGCGAAACGCCTTCTTACGCGCTGCTTGTGGCGCCGACGACACCCTCCGCGCCGAACTCGAAGCCTTGCTTGCGGCCTACGATTCGGAAAAAAGCGCGCCGGCAGAACCTCTGCCCGGCAGATCGAGGAACGCCCCTGACGTCGCCGGAACGCAGATCGGGCCCTACCGAGTAATCCGAGAGATTGGCGCAGGTGGCATGGGCGCGGTGTATCTTGCCTCCCGAGCCGACGACACCTTCAACAAAAGGGTTGCTATCAAGCTGGTCCAGGCCGGCGTCAACACAGAAGAGATTCTCCGGCGTTTCCGTCACGAGCGCCAGATCCTGGCCACGTTCGATCATCCCAACATCGCCAAGCTTCTCGACGGCGGCACAACCGAGCAGGGGCTGCCGTATTTTGTGATGGACTACGTCGAAGGCACCCGCATCGACCAATACTGCGAAAGCCACAAGCTAAATGTCAGCGAACGCATCCGCCTCTTCCGCGGAGTATGTTCCGCGGTCCAGTATGTTCATCAGAACCTCGTAGTCCATCGCGACTTGAAGCCGGGCAACATACTGGTTACTCCCGACGGCGTTCCCAAACTGCTGGATTTCGGCATCGCCAAGCTCCTCAAGCCGGAGATGTTTACCAGCTTGATGGATGCCACCCGGGTCGAGTTCCGTCTGATGACTCCCGGCTACGCCAGCCCTGAGCAGGTGCGTGGCGAGCCGGTGACCACGGCCAGTGATGTGTATTCGCTTGGCGTGATCCTCTACGAACTGCTCACCTCCCAGCGTCCTTATAGGGTAAAGACTGATTCTCCCGCTGAGATACTACGCGCCGTTTGTGAGCAGGACCCGGAAAAGCCGAGCACTGCGGTCACCCGGCCGGAAGAAACGGGCCAGACCAGGACGCTGACTCCAGAGATGATTGCCGCCAAGCGTGGAACTCTCCCCGACAAACTCAAAAAGCAGTTGAGCGGTGATCTCGACACGATCGTGGCCAAGGCTTTACGAAAGGAGCCTCAGCGCCGGTACGTCTCAGTCGAGCAATTATCCGAGGACCTTCGGCGGCATTTAGACGGTCTGCCAGTTTCGGCGCATCGCGATAGCTGGACCTATCGGGCGGGAAAGTTCATCACCAGGCACAAGCCCGGCGTAGCGGCGGCCGCGCTCATTGCTATTTCTCTAGTTTGCGGGGTTCTGGCTACCACCTGGCAAGCGCGCGTGGCCAGAGCCGAGCGCGCCAATGCCCAGGAGCAGTTTAACGATGTACGCAAGCTGGCGACTTCGTTCCTGTTTGAATTTCATGACACCATTCAGAATCTGCCTGGCTCGACTCCGGCCCGCAAGCTGGTGGTGCAAAGAGCACTGGAGTATCTGGGCAAACTGACGAAGCGAGCGTATGGCGACGCAGGCTTGCAATGCGAGCTCGCCGAAGCCTATCTGAAGGTCGGCGATGTTCAGGGGAATCCCTACGTGGCCAATCTCGGTGACACCGAAGGAGCGGTCGAGAGCTACAACCAAGCGTTCGAAATCAGCCAATCACTGATCAAAGCGAATGCCGGAGACAAGGAAGCAAGGCGTGACCTGGCACGCAGCTACAAATCACTGGGCGAGGCCTTGCCCCTCCTGGGCAAGCCCACCGAAGGCGTCGCTGACCTTCATAAAGCATCGGAACTTCTGGAAGCGATGACTGCCAGCGATCCGGGCAACCAAAAACTCGGGGCCGAACTTGCCAATTGCTACCAGGCGCTCGGGGACCTTCAAGGCCATACCGGCCTACAAAACCTCGGCGATCCGGCAGCGGCTCTCGCCAGCTACGGCAAGGCACGTGCTATTTATCAGGTGCAGGTCTCCCGCAATCAGAACGTCAGAGATGCCCGCCGCGGCCTGGCCGTGCTTCAAATGAGAATCGGCGACCTCGAAATTTCGCGTGGCGAGGAGAAAGAGGGCGTAAGAGAATATCACGATGCGCTGGGTATCCTCGAAGAGCTCTCAGTGAGCGACCCGACTAATGCCGACATAGGCCGCATCCTAGCGCTCGGTTATCGGAAGGTGGGAGGCGCGCAGGAGGAGATGAATCCTGGGGAGGCGCTCAACAATTATGCCAAAGCTGCCGCCATTAACGAACGCCTGATGAAGGCCGACCCCAACAACGCGCAGGCTAGTATGAGTCTGGCAATAACGTTGCGCTATACCGGCGACTTACAGGCAAAGCGGGGCGACCGTAGCAACGCCCTCGCTAACTATGAACGGGTGCTTCAAATTCTCGAAAGACTCGCGGCGGGTGAACCCAGGAACATCCTGCTGCAAGGCCGCCATGCAGAAATGCTTGTATTCACCTCTGACCTGCTGGCGCGTAACGGCAGGCTCGATGAAGCTCGTCGCATGGCCGCCCGCGGCCTGGCCATCACAAAAGAACTGGCCAGCCGCGGCGATTCCACGCCCGACGATCTGTATCAGTATGCGGAGACATTTCTCACCTGCACGCGTGTCGAGCTGCGCGAACCGGCCACGGCCCTAGCATACATGAAACGCGCCGTCGAGAAATCCGGCGGCACCGATAGCGACATCCTCGACCTGCTCGCCGAAGCCTATTTCCAAAACGGAGACCTCACGAACGCGATCGAGAGCGAAGAAAAGGCCCTCCGTCTTCTTCCACCCGCCAATGGCCAAGCACCTCTTGCCACTCGTCGCCACAAGATGGAACTGCGGCTCGCCAAGTTCAAGACCGCTCAGAAACACAGGTGAAACTGGCTGGACCGGCTCTTGAACGCACTTATAGGCAGGACCGTAAGATCCCGCCCATCCGAATATATTGGTCTTCGAAGTTCCACCCAGCCTCTAGGGGCAGACCCATCTCTGGGTGCCGTAGACATCGATTACCAACTGGCATCCGCGAACGGCTCGATAATCCCAGTTGTTGATGGCGTTGCTTATCCGGTCGGAATTGGCCGCGGACGATGCGTGATAGGCATCCATTGACTTGCTGAAGCCGCTGCGCCAAGCCCGCAGAGTTTCTGGAGTCACCCCGGTTGGAAGTGATGGTCCGGTGTATCCCATCCGCCGTAGCTGCAGCATGTATCTGTAGTAGGCCCTGGCCGTGGCGTCACCCTGCTGCTGTAGCCGCATTTACGAGCGCATTGCCCAGCTCATATCCATATTGGGCATCTGGGCGAAGGCGGTCGTGGAGGTCAGGGCAGCCGTCAGTCCCAGCGTGGCGATCAGCGTTAACATGTGCTTTTTCATGTTCTTTCTCCTTCGTTTAGGAGCGGCGCCAGGTTTTCGGGTAGGCCCGATTGCCCGCTCTCAACTACTCATGGCGATAAACTACGGCACTAGGGCTCACGATAGGTGGGAACCCACTTGAGCGTACGGTCGCCGAACCGCGGAATTGAATGCCTTCGGATAGGCACCCGGGAAGTCGGCTACTCGTCGTGTGGCACTGAGGAAATCGCTTTGTCTGCATCGGGGAGAGGAACCGCGTTTATCGGGATGTGGGCTCTGTCGCCCATGCCGCTCGCGCCAATGGATACGAGGATTTCGTAGGGACCCAATCGTTCACCCCGGGCCATCGTGGGCATGATCTGTTGAATTGTATATGAGAAGGCTAACGGAGATGTTTTTTACAGGATTACTTCTTCGCCCGGACATACGCATTCATCACTTCTTCCAGCGCCTCCAGCGGGACCAAAACTGCTACGTAACACTTGTGGTATATTGCCCGTCGTTGGCGGTATGGATCTCTCCAACAAGCGGGAAAGTTAATATAGTGCATCAAGCCCAGGCGGGCCTCCAGCGAGACCCTTAAAGCCAAAACAGCATCTTATTTCCCGTCGGCCGAAATCGAGGAGGCAGATATGCGCCGCAGAGTTGCGTTGGGGTTCGGGGTTGCACCTCTGCTCGGCATGCTCGTCAGCATTGCTGCCCAATGTCAGGGGACGAGCTCAACTTACTGTCCGGACCGTTGGGACTGGCAGACAAAACGGCCCGAAGACATGGGCATGGATTCCGCGAAAATCCAGCAAGCCATTACGTGGGCCAATGCGCACGAAAGCACGGTTCATCCGAGCGAAATGAAGGAAAACATCGCGAAGGGCATTGACGTCGAACCGTTCAACGAAATCATGGGACCGGTGAAGGAACGCACAGGTGTGAATGGGTTGATCACTGTCCACGGGTACATCGTCGCCGAGTGGGGCGACACACTGCGTACTGACATGACGTTCAGCGCCAGCAAGAGCTACCTGGCCACAGTGGCGGGGCTTGCGCTCGATCGCGGATTGATCCGAAGCGTCGATGATCCCGTGAAGAATTACGTGGATGACGGTACCTTCGATTCGCCGCACAACAGCAAGATCACCTGGCGGCACCTGCTCAATCAAACGAGCGAATGGGAAGGCACGCTCTGGGCAAGCCTGACTGGGCTGATCGATTCAACGGCAAGAAGCGGCCATACGTCGAGCCCGGAACGGCATGGACCTACAACGATGTCCGTGTGAATCTGTTGGCCTATTCGCTGCTGCATGTCTGGAGAAGGCCGTTGCCACAGGTTCTCAAGGAAGAAGTCATGGAGTAAATTCCCGCGGGCCGGAGACCTTGTCCGGCCTCGTCGCGGAGCTGGGACATAACGCCCGGGCGGCAACGACGGTTGCAGCGGCACAATCTGGAGACATCGTCGTGGTCACGGTGCCGTTGAAGAACTATCGAGCGGTTCCGGTCGAGCCGCTCGCGGGCAAGATCGTGATCGATACCAACAACTATTACCCTGAACGTGACGGCCACATTCCCGAGCTCGATAACGAATCGACCACTACCTCCGAGCTCCTGCAGGCGCACCTACCGACTTCGAAGGTCGTGAAGGCCTTCAACCATATCTACGCGGCCGCTCTGACCACCGATGGGCAACCGCCCGGGACGAAGAATCGTCGCGCGCTGGTAATTGCCGGTGATGACCCGGGTGCGAAGGCCACGGTGACCCGTCTGCTCGATCAGTTCGGCTTCGACACGGTGGACGCTGGCCCGCTGAAAGAAGGGTGGCGCATCCAGCGCGACACTCCCGGATACGGTCCGCGCCGCACGGCAGAGGAGTTGCGCAGAGACCTCGCCGCGGCAAGACGGTACGCGGATCAGTAAGGGACATCGATATCATCAATGGGAGAGCATCCCGCTTTTTTGGAAATGGCTCACGCGGCCTGAGGCGTTCTACACTTTCAGGCAGATGGGAATAGGCGGTACGAGCAGAACCACTGGGCACTTCTTCGAGTGGGGTGTTGGGACGCGATGGAATCGGGGATGCCCGAAACATCCGGCCTGAAATGTTCCGAGCGTCGCGTACGACTGTGCTCCTGCACTTTCCGAACCCTGTGCGTAGCCAGAACCTCGTCTGAAGCTGATGAACGCTGAGCAATGCTGTACCTCGGCAGCACGCGCGCGTGTCAATGCGCTAACCGTTGAGAGTCCAGTTGGGACGGTACTCGCGCTTGAGGTAGTCGTTGGCTTCGGGGGCGTTGATGATGCGGCCGCTGGCCGGGTCGTATTCGAGCTTCTTGCCGGTGCGGTGCGCCACCAGGCCTAGGAGCATCTGCTCGATCATGGCGCCGGAGTAATCGAAGTCGCAGTGGGTCTTGCTGCTGGTTCCGTGCACAACGTTGTTGTTCTTGCCCTTGCAGGCGTCGATCCACTCCAGTTGGAAGATGTCCGCACCCTGGATGGGCTGGCCGCTCTTCTCTTCTTCCAGGATGGCCTCCAGCTCCGGATTCGGAAGTCCCAAGGCCGCCGGCACGCCGTTTTCAAATAACTGGATAGTCGGGAAGCCGGTAGGCCCTGGCCGCGCGTTTGGCTCCGCCGTAAAGCCGGCCGGAAGGGGCGAGCGCGCCGGGCGGCGGCGCGAACCTGCGTCGGTTGCCCGGTGCCCCGGATCAGCGGAAGCAGTTCCTCCTTGCCGCGGCGCTTGTAGTAGGTGAAGTCCCCGTCGTCATTGTTGGGGATGATCACCCGCGTCGTGAAGTCCGCCAG
>Ga0310810_10000072_pt1 | contig 109938 bp, 105 predicted proteins | sample NCmetagenome_FD_207641 | JGI IMG/M metagenome (GOLD analysis project Ga0310810, IMG submission 207641) | Soil microbial communities from experimental microcosm in Duke University, North Carolina, United States - NC | ecosystem: Engineered > Artificial ecosystem > Soil microcosm > Unclassified... | reverse complement strand
CGGTGATCGAGGGTGAGCCTACCGAACTCTTATCTGATTTAGACGCAGTAGTGGCCTGGTTCCAGGCGGCTGGTCTGGTCGGTACCGCGCAAGGTGTGGCGTTGCGCCGCGATTGGAAGCATATGCCGAATGCAGGCCATGCAGTTTCGCTGATACACGAATTTCGCGAAACGTTGCGGAGGGAAGTTCTGGCCTGGGAGGGTGGAGGCACAATACGACGATCGACCATTGAGGAAGTTAATACGCTTTTAGCGGCACATCCGAAACTGATTCGTCTGCGCAGTCACAGTTCGGGCGAGAAGAATGACCTTAGAACGGAGTCTTGGTACGAAATTCAAAAGCCATCCGATCTTCTAGGGCCGCTGGCGCATGCTGCTGCCGAACTATTCACGCAAATCGACCGTACGCGTGTTCGAAAGTGCGAACACACGAAATGCGTGCTGCATTTTCTGGATACCAGCAAGAATGGAACGCGTCGCTGGTGCAGTATGAAGATGTGTGGGAACAGACTCAAGGTGGCGGCCTATGCGGCCCGCCAGAGAGATTAAGAGCCCAGCAGCATTTCCATGCCTTCGGCGGCGGCTCGAACTTTGGGATAGTAGTTGCGGGCTTCCTGAACAACTTTATCGATCAGCACGTCATTGTGGTCGGGGTCGTGATGGAACAGCACAAGTTCCTTTGCCCCGCTTTCCGTGACCACGTTGATCGCCTCACGCCAGTGGCTGTGTCCCCAGCCACGCTTGTTCGCCGCGTATTCTTCGGGAAGGTATTGCGAGTCATAGATGAGAACGTCCGCGCCGGCGGCTAACTTGCGCACGTTCTTGTCGAAGGTGGCATCGCCGGGCTCGTTGTCGGTGGCATATACGACTGTTCCTTCCGGAGTCTCCAGGCGAAATCCCATACAACCTTGCGGATGATTCAGCCATTGGGCTTGTACGGCAACCCGATCGCCGAGCGGAACTTTGCCAGCTTCAAGGTCGTAGAAGTCCCGAATCGCGCGCATCTCGCGGAGATCAACCGGGAAGTAAGGCGCGGCCATCTGTTCTTCCATTACCCGCTCAAGCGCGCGAGTTCGACTGGAAGAATGGAAGATGAAGCGGCTGTCGCGGTTGTCATAGAGCGGGCGGAAGAAAGGGATGCCCTGGATGTGGTCCCAGTGAAAATGCGAAACGAAAATGTGAGCGGCTACAGGCTTGTTCTGGAATTCAGAATTGAGCTGGCGACCGAGGGCGCGGAGTCCGGTGCCGCAATCGAAAATGTAGATGGCGTCTCCAGAGCGAACTTCGACGCAGGAGGTATTGCCCCCGTAACGTAGATTTTCCGGCTGCGGAGTCGGCGTTGAACCGCGCACGCCCCAAAACTTAACGCGCATAGGCACCGCTTAGAGATTCGCTACATGAATCTTCTGCCGGGCCGGAGCTTTACGTCAATTCATCCGCTGGTTCCGCGCAGGAGAAGGGTCTCCCCCTATAATGAACAATCGCGGCGTGGTTTCCGTCGCATCTTCCATGTTGAGGCCCGAATTCCAACAGTTCGCGGAACTGGCCCGCGAAGCTACGCTGGTTCCGGTGGTGAAGTCGATTTCGGCAGACCTGCTGACGCCGGTGTCGGCATTCCTGGCGCTGACAGCTGGTGAGCCGGATGCATTCCTGCTCGAGTCGGTGGAAGGTGCGGAGAAGATTGGGCGGTATACGTTTCTCGGTGCGCGGCCGTATATGCGGGTGCAGTCCCGTGGGGATGCGATCGTCATCCAGCGAGGACGAAAAGCTGAGAAGCGCACTGGAGATGTGTTCGCAATTCTGAAGAGCTTGCTGCGGGAACATCGTCCGGCGCAATATGAGGGGCTTCCTCCATTTACTGCAGGGGCGGTCGGGTATTTTGCATACGACGTCGTGCGCCACCTGGAAAAGATCGGCGAGCAGGCCGAGGATGACTTGAATGTTCCGGATTGCGTGCTGATGTTTTTCGATCGCCTGCTCGCATTCGATCACCTTCGCCACCAGATCCATATCGTAGCGACGGCGGACCTGAGTAGAGAGAAACCGCGCGCTGCCTACGATCGGGCAGTTGCGGATATCGGCCGTATCGAAAAGAAACTTTCCCGAAGTTGGAGCGCCCGCTTTGCGAAGAAGTCAGTTGTTCGCGGCAGACTCAGGATCAATGCGGTGACGGAGCCCGACGAGTTTCGCGCGAGCGTGAAAAGAGCAAAAGAGTACATCGCTGCCGGAGATGTTTTCCAGGTTGTACTTTCGCAGCGGTGGGACTTCGTGCCGGAAGTTGATCCGTTCAATCTTTATCGGGCACTCCGGACAGTGAACCCGTCTCCGTACATGTATTTCCTGCGAATGGGGAGTGCAGCGCCGAAGTCGCCGCCGCTGTATGTGCTCGGATCGTCTCCGGAGATGCTAGTGCGCGTTACTGGGCGCAAGCTTGAATATCGGCCCATTGCGGGGACGCAGCCGCGTGGTCGGGACGAGGCAGCAGATGCCGCGTTCGAACAGAAGGTCCGTAGCGACGAAAAGGAGCGCGCGGAGCACGTGATGCTGGTAGATCTTGGCCGCAACGACCTGGGCCGCGTGAGTGATTACGGTTCGGTCAAGGTGCAGAAGCTGATGTTCGTGGAGCGTTATTCCCACGTGATGCACCTTGTTTCAGCGCTTGAGGGCCGTCTACGAAATGATCTCGACGCGATTGACGCACTGGCTGCCTGCTTTCCGGCAGGCACATTGAGTGGAGCGCCAAAAGTCCGCGCCATGCAGATCATTGAGGAACTTGAGCCGACTCGACGAGGCGTGTACGGAGGCTCTGTCCTATACGCAGATTTCGCGGGGAACCTGGATTCGTGTATCGCGATCCGTACTTTGCTGATGAAAGGCAAGCAGGCCTATCTGCAGGCGGGTGGGGGCATCGTGGCGGATTCGGACCCGCAGAGCGAGTACGAGGAATCGCGCAATAAATCCCAAGCGTTGCTGCGTGCGGTGGAGATGGCGCGCAGTGGCGTCTGATCGAATTCTGAACACAAGGGAGGAAGCATGGGCACCAGAGCAAAGCGCATCTATGTCTGCGTGTTGATGCTGCTGGTCGCAGTTGCGAGCGGGCAGGATGCGAAGCCGCAAGTGAAGCTGATCCATGCTGGGCGCATTGTTGATGTCAAAGAGGGCAAAGCTCGGTCCGATCAAGGCATATTGATCCGCGCTGGAAAAATTGAGGCAGTGGGACCGTACGCAGAGGTGTCGGCGCAGGCGCCGAAGGATGCGACCTCAATCGATTGGACTGGCCTCACCGTGTTGCCGGGCTTGATCGATTGTCACACCCATCTGCTGACAAACATCGCAGCGGAACCGGAAGACTCTTTGTTTACGCAAGTCGCGGAAATGAGCACGGCGGAGCGCGCTCTGATGGGGGCGGCGATGGCGCGCGAGGATTTGGAGGCTGGGATTACGACGGTACGCGATCTTGGCAACGCTGGGTTGAATGGAGACGTAGCGCTGAGGAATGCGATCCGTGAAGGGTGGGTGATTGGTCCGCGAATGCTGGTTTCCACTCGCGCGATCAGTGCGGCGGGCGGACAGTTTGGCCCGATCCAGACTCCGGCCGCGAAGGAAATCATTGCACAGGAATACGTAGTGATTAGCGGAGCTGAAGAGGCCCGACGTGCCGTGCGCGACGCGCTGTACGCCGGTGCTGACGTCATCAAAATCATTGTGAACACGGGTCCTCGAGTGCTGAACGTCGATGAGGTTCGCACTATCGTAGAAGAAGCGCATCGCGTGCATACAAAGGTCGCCGCGCATGCAACCGACGATTTTTCCGTAAGGGTGGCAGCCGAGGCGGGCGTTGATTCCATCGAGCACGGGTACGTAGTGAGCGATGAGGCCTTGCAGTTGATGAGCAAGAACGGAATTTTCCTGGTTCCAACCGATGGGCCACTCGAAACGTATCTCGATTTTTCCGCGAAGACACCTGAAGAGCGGAAGGAAATGGAAGAGGGCTACAAGAAGCTGGTGGCGAAAAACGCAGATCGGATCCAGCGGGCACGCAAGGCGGGAGTGCGCATTGCTGCTGGCTCGGACATGTACATCATTTATCCGGGCAAGACGAGAGGGCAAGCCAGTCTGACCATGCTTCGAGCCTATCGCGATTCCGGAATGACGCCTGCTGAAGTCATTCGGGCAGCGACTTCGGATGCTGCTGAACTGCTAGGGTGGCAAGACCGCATCGGATCGATCGAGAAGGGAAGATTTGCGGACCTGATCGGAGTGGAGGGAGATCCACTGACGGACATCACTACGCTCGAGCACGTTAAGGTGGTGATGAAGGCCGGGTCAGAAGTGAAGACGAAGTAAGCCGAGTTGAAGTACTACTGATCCAGAAAATTTTTCACTATCTTCTTGCCGTCTTCGGTTAGAACGCTCTCCGGGTGAAACTGAACGCCTTCCACAGGAAAGCGACGATGGCGGAGACCCATGATGACTTCTGTCCCGTCTTTCTCTTTCGTGCGAGCGCTGACTGCGAGCTCCGCGGGGAGACCCTTTTCGGACACAATCAACGAGTGATAACGGGTAGCGGTCATCGGGGAGGAGATCCCGCGGAAAATGGTCTGACCGTCATGCTCAACCTGGCTGGTTTTTCCATGCATGAGATTTTTAGCTCGAATGACGTTGCCGCCAAAAGCGGCGCCCAGAGCCTGGTGTCCAAGACAAACTCCCAGCAGTGGGATCTTGCCTGTGAAGTGGCGGATGAGTTCGATGCTGATGCCAGCTTCCTGCGGAGTGCAAGGGCCGGGGGAGATCAGGATGCGATCAGGCCGCAAGTTTTCGATCTCTTCGATTGAGACTTGATCATTGCGACGGACTTCCACGGTCGCGCCTAGTTCACCCAAGTATTGGACAAGGTTGTAGGTGAATGAGTCGTAGTTGTCGAGAACGAACACCATGATTCAGTAGTCAGTAGTTAGTAGTCAGTAGTCAGGGAACGTTGACTGCTATTCTAACTCGCCGCTTTCGATTCCTCTTTAAACACGTTCCTGTGATCTCGTGAGAACTGTTCAAACGAAGTCGGCTTGCGCTTCATGACTTTCTCGAAATCGTCGGAGATGTGCTGCGCTTTGCCCGCAGCATAGAACGCATTCAAATCCAAAATGCCCTTGATATTGAATTCAGGAATTCCGGCGGCGCGCATACCCTGGGCCAACTGATCCGGAGGCAGATCGACATACTTGATGGTTCGACCGATGTCGTCGGAAAGGATGTCGGCCATTTGGCGGTTGGTCAGAGCGGTAGGCCCGGTGATTTCGTAGGCTTGTCCTTCGTGTCCGGGGTCGGTGAGAACCCGCGCAGCGATCGCGCCAACATCGCGCAGATCGACGTAGCTGACGGCGGAATCTCCTTGCGATCCGTAGAACGCATTCTGGGAGTTAATGGTGCCGAGGTTATAGATGACCAGGTTCTGCATGAATCCGTTGGGGCGAAGGAAAGTGTAAGGAATTCCGGATGCCTTGATTCGATCTTCGGACTCGGTGTGTAGACGGGGGAAGATGGAATCACGTCCGCCCATGGCCGAGAATTTCACGATGTGGCGGATGCCAGCTTTGCGCGCTTCGGTTACCACATTATTTTCCAAGTCGGGGATGTTGGGCACGACGGGTGCAACGAGAAAGATACGATCGACTCCTGTTAATGCCTGCCGAATGGTTTCGGGTTGGTTGTAATCCATGATTGCGATTTCGACGCCGGAAGGCGCGGTGGAAGCTTTGTCCGGCGATTGAAAAGCGGCACGGACCTTGGCTCCTGTTTTCAGGGTTTGCCGAAGGACTTCTGCGCCGACATTGCCGCTTGCTCCAGTAATGAGAATCATGACGACCTCCATGGGAATGATTCTGGGGTGGGTTGAAAGGTAACGAGGGTTCGGGAGCAATTGTTGAGATGCCCATTCCGAGTTCGCCGTTGCAAAACCTATAGGGTCTGGATGGTGGTGGATTTGCTCAGATCCAGCGATGTTGGGAGACGTTTGAGGAGGGTCGCGGAGCGATGGACAGATGAGGTACATGCTTGACAGGCAGTGATTCGCAAGCGATGCTTATCGGACTTTCGGAGGCCTCCCACTGATGGCTGAGCCGCCACAAGACAAGAGATCGACGCGCCGATTCGCCTTGCGTTTACCGGTTTCTGTGACATACACGGAGAACGGCGAACAGCAGAAAGCGGCACAAACCCGGGACGTGAGTGCACGGGGCATATCGTTTTATGTGGATGCGCCGATCGCGAAAGACTCTCCCATCGAGTTCACGTTGACCCTGCCGCCGGAGATCACACTCGCAGAAAGTATCAACGTGCGTTGCAAGGGTAAGGTCGTGCGGATCGACGATCCGGCGGCGAACGGCAAAATGGCGGTCGCGGCTGTGATTGAAGAGTACGAATTCTTATCGCAACCTTAGCCGCCCGATCTGTTGAAATGAGACGAATTTCACGACGAAGTTTTGTACAGTCTGCCACTGCATTTGCGGCCGCGGGTGCAGCGCTTGGCAGCAAATGGCCTCAGTTATTCGCCTCGAATAACAACGAAACTTTCCTCGAAGAATTCGGTTACGGAAATGTAACGGTGCAGAGCCCACTGCACGAAAAGCAGTTCGAAGAGACGCAATCTCTACTCATGAGCTTGCCGGATGACAGCCTGCTGAAACCCTTCCGGCAAATGATTGGACAACCGGCGCCCGGAGAGGATCTCGGTGGGTGGTACCGGTACGATCCGAATTACGACTGGCATACGTTCGATGCGGGGTTCGCACCGTCGGCGACTTTCGGACAGTGGGTATCCGCCCTGGCGCGGGGATATGCAATCAAACCGTCGAAAAAGGCCCGAGAGAAGATTCTTCGTTTGAATGTGCTGTATTCGAAAACGATCGATGGCCAGTTTTATGTGAACAACAGGTTCCCGGCCTATTGCTATGACAAGCTGGTGTGCGGGTTAATTGATTCTCATCGGCTGGCGAAGGATCCGTTTGCGTTGAGGATCCTCCACCAGACAACGGATACGGCTCTGCCCCATTTACCGGACGGGGCGGTGGAACATGGAAAACCGTGGCGGGAAGGCAAAGACGAGTCCTATACATGGGACGAGTCGTACACAAATTCGGAAAACCTATTTCTTGCGTACCGGTATGGCGCCGGAGAGAGGTATCGCGATCTCGGCAAGAAATTCCTCGCGGACTTTTATTACGATCCGCTCAGTGAAGGCAAAAATATTTTGGCTGGGCGTCACGCGTACAGCCATGTGAATTCGTTGAGCTCTGCGATGCAGGCTTACCTTACGCTCGGGAGTGAGAAGCACTTGCGTGCGGCAAGAAATGGTTTTGAGATGCTGTCGTCACAGAGTTTTGCGACGGGAGGGTGGGGTCCCGACGAGTTGTTACGCGCACCGGACAGCCCGGATGTGGAAGCCAGCCTCGCCAACACGCACCACAGCTTTGAGACACCGTGCGGCGCGTATGCGCATTTCAAATTGACTCGATATTTGTTGCGGGTGACTCGCGAGTCGCGGTACGGCGACAGCATGGAACGTGTTATGTACAACACCGTCCTGGGCGCAAAGCCGATGCAGCGCGATGGCCGGAGCTTTTACTACTCCGATTACAACTTCAATGCGAAGAAGGAGTTTTGCGATCATCGGTGGCCATGTTGCTCCGGGACGATGCCGCAGGTCGCGACCGATTACGGAATCAACGCTTACCTGCACGATGCCCATGGTGTGTACGTGAACCTGTATATCCCGTCCACTGTGAAGTGGCGGCAAAATGGGGCGGAGGTTTCGCTTACGCAAACAGGCGAGTATCCGTTCGAGTCGCTGATTGAGTTCGAGGTGCGTACGAGAAAACCTCGAGACTTCAGCCTGAACCTGCGGATTCCCGAGTGGACAAAGGGCGCAACGATCGCGGTGAACGGCAAACGTGTGTTGGAAGTAGCGTCGGCGGGTCGCTTCATGTCCGTAGAACGGCTCTGGAAGAACGGCGATCGCGTCGAACTGGAGTTGCCGCGCGTGATGCGATTACAAGCGATTGATGCGGCTCATCCGAATACGGTGGCGTTGCTGGATGGACCACTCGTGCTGTTCCCGATCGGAAAGACTTTTGATTTCACCTCAGAGCAATTGCTCGCTGCCAAGAAAGTCGGAGCACAGAAGTGGACCGCTGAGAGCCGGAGCGGGAAAGTTACGCTGCTGCCGTTTGTCGCGATCGAGGACGAGCCGTACACAACGTACGTCAAGGTCAGAGAGGCGAACTGACGTATAAACCCCCGCTTGGTTCTTACCGAAATATTGCTGCGAAGAATCCCCCAATTTTTTTGAAGAAACCGCGGTGTTCAGGCTTCGCTGACGCGGTCATGGCAGTTGAAACATTGGGAGTGACGCGGTGATTTGTGGGTGTCGGAGCAATGGGGCTCGCTGTCGGCTTGGCGGGGGTGGCTTCTGGCGCAGGGTGCCGGGGCGGAAGATCGCTGGCGCGGAAAACAAGAGGTGCATCCACTTGAACATGGATGTCTTCCTTACGGGTTGGCGGAAGCGGCGCTGTCTCGGCGGAAGGCGGCAGAGCGGTTGAGTTCTGATCCGAAGGTGCGCTGGCAGTGTTCCGCGGCTGCTCCGTAACGGCGAGACGCGCGGAGTCGAGATCAGGTTGCGATTTGATTTCAGTTGGTGCCTCTGTTCGCAGAACCGGCGTAGGAGGCGCGGGACAACCGCAGTCGAGAGGAATGGCGGCATCGACCTGATCCAGGCGGCCGGAGTGAAAGACGAGCTGATCGGTCGATTTGACTTGATACGTTCGATCACCAATCAACTCGGTCACGATTGCCGAGGCGGTATTGCCATTAAGGGAGCGCACGCAGGTATTGCCTCGAGCGTCGGTGCTGACTGCATAGTGGAAGTCGCCGGGACCGGGAAATTGAATTCGGAAGTCAGGGGTAAGGATCGAATCGGCCGACTTATCGATGCGGTAATGAGTTTCGATGGCGCCCGTGCTGAGGGCGAGCATGAGATCGCGTCCGTCAGGCGACGGCGTAACGGAGACAGTAGTGCCTGGGCACACGCGCACTTGACCACCGCGCACTAATCGCAATTCCGCAGTTTCTCCGCCGGCGGTCACGGACGATCCGGCAGCCAGCCTGCTTCCTGCCAGCGTGACAGCACCGACCGAAGAACTCAGGGGAACGGCAATGGGTTCAGGTTCGGTACTCAATCCAAGCACACCTTCAGGTTTCTCCGTGGCCGAGGGCAGCGTGATTTCGGCGGGCTCCAGGGTGACAGCTAAGACATTCTTTGTGACATTCCAGCGGAATGTGTGTGGCTTGAGTAAGTCGACGACGATGCGAGTCACTGGAGGACGGTCGCGGAACTGTTCGATGCGAATTCCTCCGATTCCATCCTCGCCAACGGAGATCTTCTTGGCTTTCACGGCGACACGAGAATTGCGAAGATCAATGACCAGGCGCGGGGGGGACTCGATCTGCTGGATATCAGGGTCGAGAGGTTGTGTCGCAGTGACTTCGAGCGTGGAGCGTGCTTTGGTGTGCTGCAGCCGGACGTTGCTGATCGCGGCGAACGTTTTCGATAGAGAAATAGTTTCTGACTTTTCCGGCTGCTTTTGCGCTGCCGAGTGACTTTGCCACGAAAAGGCACCGACGAGCAGAGATCCGGCGAGAACTCGGGGAAGGAACTTCAAGGTCTAATCCGTGTGCGACTACCATACCACTGTCGATCCAGAGCCGGAACAGGTGAGAGATGTTACCGCAAGATTCCATCGATCAGCACGATGTCAGCATCGCCCTTGCCAACGGCAGCGAACACCCACTTGCCGTCGGAGGACCACGTTATGCGGCGCGCGATGAACGTGCGCTTCTGTCCGAAGTCAGTAAGTTGCGTCAGTTTCCCGTCGGCAGTGGGGGCCGCCCAGATGTTGGTGCCGAGGCTGTCATCGAGAGGAAGAGCGAGACGCTTCCCGTCTTTAGAGATGACAGGGTGAAGGCCTTGCCACAGTGGCACGCGTTCCCCGGAGATGCGGGCGAGAATCTTGGATGGGCCATCCTCCGGCTGCGCAACTCTGAGTTCGTAGTCCATTGAGCCGTTCAGATTGAGCAAAGGGACGACGTAGTAAAGCGCGGAGCCATCAGGAGCTACGGCCGGACCGCGTGCATTATCCGAACGGACTGCTACGGGTGGCCCGCCATCGAGAGAAACCTTCATCAGACGACGGCTTCCGGTTTCCTGAACGGGGGACGACTCGCAGTAATAGAGCCACTTACTATCGCCTGACCATGCTGCCCAGGTTCCCAGCGATAGAAAAATATGAAGGTCGCTACCATCGGGCCTCACGATCCAGTAGCGGATACCTCGGCCGTTAGCGGAGGGTTCGTTGCTCGCGAAGGCGATCAGTTTGCCGTCTGGAGACCACACGGGCGTGCCGATGACCACATTGGGGTCTTTTTCAAAAGTGATCTGTCGTGTTTCGTTCTTGGCGAGTTGCTGGATCCAGATGTTGCCGTGACCGCCATTGTCTGAGAGGTAGACCATTTCGCGATCATCAGGACTGAGACTTGGAGTCTGGACTTGTCCGGTCTGGTGCGTGATGCGAACAGCCTGGCGAACGTTGGCGACTGGATCTGAGCTAGTTGGAAACTTCCAGATGTCGAACTCCATGCGCTTCCGGCTAAGAACGATTCTGCCGCTCTGATCTACATCAGGCCCTTCATCGCTGGTTTCGCCGAAGGTGAGTTGCTGCGGCTCGCCTCCTTTGACTGGCATGGACCAGACGTGAAGAGTTGGCAAGTACAGCAAAGTGCTTCCTCGCGCGGTGCTGTAGACGATGTGATTTCCATCGGGCGCCCAACCGAAACCGCTCATCAAAGTGTTGTCTTTGGTGAGTTGGCGCGGATTGCCGCCAGCAGCGGGAACCAGGTAAACGTCGTCCGCCCAGTTCTCGCGACTGTGGATGTAGGCGACGGACCGATCATCCGGAGACCAGCGAGGTTGGCGATAGCTGAAAGTTGCCACCGCGGCGGAAACGACTTTCGGTGAAGTGCCATCGCGGTTCGCGCTGACCAGTTCGATCTGGCGATCATTTAGACGAAAGAAAACAAGATGTGTGCCGTCATGGCTCACATCCGCGCCGCTCAACGCGGAAGCGAGACGCCGAGGAGGGCCACCGAGAGCGGAAATTTCCCAAAGCGTACCTTGCGCGGTGCCCTGCGGAGGCGGCGAGTAATACACGATTGATGCAGAGTCCTGCGACCATCGGGGTTCGAGATGATCGCCGTCGCCGCGAGTGAGTTGAAGCGGAGGGCCGCCTGCGAGCAAGCGAACCCAGATCTGGCGTGAGCCCGTGGAGTCGCTGACGAACGCGACGGACTTTCGATCGGGCGAAAAAGCCGGACTTTCTTCAACGCCAGCGAAGTCGCTAAGCCTGAGAAACGAGATTGACGCAGGTCCAGATCGCGCCTGATGCGGCCAATACCAGGCAATCGCGAAGGTTGAGAGCAGGAGCAATAGGCCTGCGGGAATCCACCATGGAAGGCGTAAAGGTGGTTTCTCTTCAAATTGCTCAGGGCGAATGGCGGAATCAGATGCAGAGGACAATGACTCGAGGTGAAAGGCGAGATCACGCGCCGATTGAAAACGTTGTTCAGGGTTTTTCTCGAGACAATGGCGAACAATCCGATCGAGGGTGATCGGGATGTTCCGTCCGGATGCGGTCAGTTCGGGGGGATCTTCTTTCAGAATGGCGCTCGCAGTGTCAGCGCCAGTGTGCCGATGGAAGACGCGCTGCCCGGAAAGCATCTCGTAAAGGACTGCACCGAAGCTGAAGATGTCGGAGCGGCGGTCGGCATTTTGCCCACGGACTTGTTCGGGAGACATGTAGCCGGCGGTACCAAGCATTACGCCGGGGCCAGTCATCGGGTCGTGTGAGGTGACGGTTTCATCGGTGGGAAGAGGCTCAGATAACTTGGCGAGTCCGAAATCAAGAATCTTCGCGCGCCCGTCGTTACAGATGAAGATGTTCTCGGGCTTGAGGTCGCGATGAACGATACCCTTTTCATGCGCGACAGCTAAGCCGTGTGCTACCTGAATGCCGAAATCCACGGCTTTGCGAGTGGAAAGAGGTCCATCCCGCAGGCGATCGCGAAGAGTTACACCCTCAAGGAGTTCCGTCACCAGATATGGGACATCGCCTTGTGTGCCGAGATCGTAGACGATGAGTATGTTCGGATGGTTCAAGGCTCCGGCGGCGCGGGCTTCTTGTTCAAAACGGCGGAGTCTCTCCGGATCACGCGCGAAAGAGGCAGGCAAGACCTTGATGGCGACTTCGCGGCCGAGGCGTGGGTCGCGAGCACGATAGACCTCGCCCATTCCACCAGCGGCGAGTGGGGCGATGATTTCGTACGGGCCGAGTTTTGCTCCAGCATTTAGCAATTGGCAATTAGCCGTTAGCACTCAGCATTCAGCATCCAGCAATTGTGCAGTGTTAGTGAGGCTATGCCCAGCGAAGTGAGCGAAACGCAATCGTGAGATTATAAGGCCTCGAATAACAAGGACGACATCAAGGAGTGTTCACAATTCGGCTCAGGTCTGGCCGATAGTGAGAGTGTCGGCGCACGCGATCCCAGCGTGCGCACTAATCTGCGCTGAGGTCTCTGGCCGAGGGGAAGCGGACACAGTTATACCGTAAAACTGTGGAGTCCTGCTGAGAGAACCTGCTCGTACGCACGAGAGTTCGTATTTGAGCTTACGAGCGGCGAATCGATTTCACGAATGGTGCTGATTTTTCGCGAACGGAGTCGGCGAGTTCGGCACCGCGATCGAGGGCGTCTTCGATTCTGTCGCGCAGGGTCTCGCGCGCACCGTCGAATCGTTCCTTGGCATCCGCGGCACGCTCGCGAAACGACTCACGCGCATTTTCGCTCAGGTCGGAAAAACGTTCCCTGGCATCGTCATAGCCGCGTCGCAAGTCCTTGCGCATTTCTTTTCCAGTTTTGGGTGCAAACATAAGCGCAGTGGCGGCGCCTATGCCGAGACCGATGAGCAGAAACGTGACAGCGGTACCCGCGGTATTGTTGGCTTCAGAAACTTCGTATTTTCCTACACGCATGAGTGCCCTCCGAAGAATTGCAAGTTAGACGCGTCGACGCAGCGCTAGGTTGATTCTAAGCTTAAATGGGAGTTGCGGTGATCTGATCTCTAGGGACGATGCCGGACTTTGCTCAATTTCCAGAACACGGCAACTCTGTGTAAAATAAGAGTTTCGTATCATCCGCGTGGACCGGAGCAGTGGCTTGCCCGCCTTAGGTCCGGCGCCCGATTGTCATTATCAAGGAGAAATTAAGCTGCATGTCGATTCCAGCGACACAACTTCGCCCCGGCATGATCATCAAGCACAACAATGATCTGCACTCCGTATTCAGCGTGGAGCACCGCACGCCGGGCAACCTGCGCGCCTTTATCCAAGCCAAACTGCGTAATTTGAGAACGGGCGCCATGTTCGAGCATCGTTTTCGTTCGCCCGACCCGATCGAAAAGATCAACGTCGACGAAGTCAGCATGGAGTACCTGTACAACGACGGCGACGATTATTACTTCATGAATACGGAAAACTTCGAGCAGACTCATTTGACACGCGACATCCTTGGCGATGCGGTGGATTACCTGACGTCAAATCTGCAGATCCAGGTGGAGTTTTTCGATGGCAAGGCGGTTGGCATCGAGTTACCGCAGACGGTCGTGTTGACCGTGATGGAAACCGAGCCAGGACTCAAGAGCGCGACTGCATCGAGTGTTACCAAACCTGCAAAGACCGAAACCGGACTGATCGTGCAGGTGCCGCCATTCATCAATGAAGGCGAGAAGATCAAGGTGGACACGGCGGAAGGAACGTATCTGTCGAGAGCGTAGGAATCGGGTGATCTGGCGATCGGGTCATCGGGTGATCTGGAAATCTCGACATCGGTGACGGATCGGGTGATCTGGCGATCAGGTCATCGGGTGGTTCAGGGGCAGCACGGTCGAGTTTCCGATGGAAAGCAAGCAGGAAGAGCTTCGCGATAGAACCAAGCGATTCGCGTTGCGGATCATAAAGGTATTTCGAAGTCTTCCACGCACTCCCGACGCGCAGATACTCGGTAAGCAACTGCTTCGATCCGGAATCTCGGTTGGAGCAAACTACAGGGCAGCAGGCAGGGCGAGGTCAGGAGCCGAGTTTTCCGCCAAAATGGGATCGTTCTGGAAGAAGCTGACGAAACGGTGTTCTGGATGGAATGCCTGGTGGAGTCAGGCATTGTGAAGCAGGAACGGTTGAACGATTTGTTGTAAGAGGCCAATGAACTGGTCGCGATCTTTGCTGCGTCGTACCGAACTTCGCGCCGTTAACAGCAACTAGTAACGACTTCAATCACTCGATGACCCAGAAACCCGATCACCCGATCAGCGCGCGGCGATTTGTCGTTCGGGGGCGGGTGCAAGGCGTCGGGTTCCGGTGGTTTGTGGAGCGGGAAGCGCACATGCTGGGGATTGCCGGGTGGGTTCGGAACAAAGCGGACGGAAGTGTAGAAGTGCTTGCCCAAGGAACCGCGGCACAGCTGGCGGGCTTGCGGTCGCGGTTGCGAGAAGGTCCGCGCGCGGCGCGTGTCGATGATGTAGAGGAAGTGGAAGCGAAATCTACGGCGGGACTTTCGTCATTTCGAATCGAAGGAGCGTGGTGAATGCCCAAGGTGGGCCTGGACTGCAATCAACTGAAGAAATTGATTCGGGAAGTGCCCGACTTCCCGAAAAAGGGCATCTTGTTTTACGACATCACGACTCTTTTGAAAGATAAGACGGGTTTCGCCACACTCATTGACCTGTTCTCGGAAAACTATATCGGCAAGCAAGTTGATTTAGTGTTGGGAATGGAAGCGCGCGGGTTCATTTTTGGGCCTGCGCTCGCGTATCGGCTGAATGCTGGGTTTGTTCCAGTGCGAAAACCTGGGAAGCTGCCGGCCGAAACTGCAAAGGTCAGCTATGACTTGGAGTACGGCAGCAATTGCCTGGAGATTCATAAAGACGCGATTCAGAAAGGCCAACGCGTGCTGATCGTGGATGATCTGTTGGCCACAGGGGGCACGGCGGTTGCGACAACTCAATTAGTTCGCGAACTGGGTGGCATAGTAGCCGGATTGGGGTTCGTGGTCGAACTCGATTTTCTGAAAGGTCGAGAAAAGCTTTCTGGGTACGATGTGTTTTCGCTGCTTCACTACGACAGCTAATCAGCAGAGCACAATCGTAAGCTGCCTTCAGACAGTTGAGCAGCTCCGAACTTTTCTAAGACGAACTACTTATGGAAGGGAAAAAAGGCTCCGGCTTGACGGAGCTTTTTTCATAGTGAGTAAAAGTTCGAAGTGTCTGTTGATTCAAAATCAGAGGGAACGACTGTATGCCCCGTGCGTCCGGGGTTGACTTCGCGATCAATGGAGTCCGGCTACAAGGTTTATTTTCCCAATAGCCAGAAAGCGCGAATAATTCCAGCCCACATGGCCAGACTTACCGCGCTGGACAGGCCAAGTGAGATGATGGCGGTCCAATTCCAATGCACTTCTCTCGGTTCATAACGCATCAGAGGGGCTCCCTTCTACTTTCGAGCGTAGAAGCCGAATACGTTCCAAGCCGGTAAACAGCTAACAACTCTTAAGCAAGAAGATGCTCTACTTCTTTGCAAGTGACGAACCGTTGCTTGACAGCTGAAGATGGCTGAACAATGGCTTTGTTTTCAATCAGCGCATGAAGCTCGCCATGAGCACATTGTGGTGGAAGTGTGGGTTTTGACCCAAGTCACCACCCAGATTCCGGCACCCTGCCGGAAATTGGGCAGGCAGGCGTTCAGATATTTGTGATGACCAGGTGTGACTCAGTGGGAATGTAACTCTTGCGATGAAACCAGTCCTCCATGGCGGAGGTCAACTTCTCGATTTCGACATGAGTGCCAATCTCCATCAAGCCATCTGCGACCGGTAACGTATCGTCGAAAGCTGTTGCGTTGGTGAAGTTGCGCATAGAGAAGCTGTCGAGCCAGCGCAACTGGCAGGGATGACGTTGATTTTCGGCATCGTATTCCACGCGGATTTTGCGAGCGAACATAACCATCATGACTCTAGCAAATTGCGGCGGTGCGTGCCGCGTCGAGAGGTCCACTTGACGCCGAGTGTTACTCTGTCGCGCGAGGAATCACGAAATGATCTGGCTATTGGAGTTGTTACTCGTCGGTTTTATCGCAGGATGGGCGGCCGGAAGAATCATGAAAGGCGGCGGGTACGGGCCAGCGGTCGATATTCTGCTCGGGATCGCAGGTGCCATCGTTGGCGGATGGTTGATGCGGCTGTTCGGTTTTTATACGACGGGAGGCTTACTTCCAAGCATCCTAGTTGCGATCATCGGCGCAGTGTTTCTGATCTGGATAACGAGATTGATCAAGCGTGGATGAACTGGGCGCTGAACGCGAGAAGCATTTCGGTCAAGCCATCGACATATAACGTTATTTCTGACGCGCGTTGTTCAGGCGTTGTTCGAGATTGTCGACTTCCTGTTTCAAGCCCGCGGGCAGATGATCTCCGAATTTGGCAAAGTGCTCCCTGATCAGAGGCATTTCAGCCAGCCACCCATCCAAGTCAATACTCAGCAATTTTTCGAGGTTAGCTCTTGAGATGTCTAGACCCTTGGTGTCGAGATCTGCGGGAGCAGGCACGCGCCCGATAGGAGTATCGAGGGCATGAGTTTTTTCATCGCAACGTTCAAAAATCCATTTGAGAACACGGCTGTTCTCGCCATAACCCGGCCAGAGATACTTGCCGTTCCCGTCGGTGCGGAACCAGTTTACGTAGAAGACCTTCGGCAACTTGGCGCCAGGGCGCTCGCCGATTTTGAGGTAGTGTCCGAAATAATCTCCCATGTTGTAGCCGCAGAACGGGAGCATTGCCATGGGATCACGACGTAGTTGGCCAACTTTGCCTGCTGCGGCTGCGGTCGTCTCACTGCTCGCGGTTGCGCCGAGAAATGTTCCGTGCTGCCATGAGAACGCCTCGGTGACGAGGGGCACGATTCCTCCACGGCGTCCGCCGAAGAGAATTGCGTCAATGGGCACGCCATTCGGATCTTCCCACTCGGGGGCCATGACCGGGCACTGTTTAGCCGGCGTGGTGAAGCGAGCGTTCGGGTGTGCAGCTTTGCGGTGCGAGTCAGGCGTCCACGGACGGCGAAGCCAATCGATGAGGTGAGCAGGCTTCTTTTCTGTCATGCCTTCCCACCAAACATCGCCATCTTCGGTGATCGCGCAATTTGTAAAGATGGAATTTTTGGTCGCCGTGAGCATGGCGTTCGCATTTGATTTCATGCTCGTGCCTGGGGCAACTCCGAAGAATCCGTATTCAGGATTGATCGCGTAGAGGCGACCATCGGCGCCGAACTTCATCCACGCGATATCGTCGCCAATGGTTTCCACTTTCCATCCGGGAATGGTGGGGATCAGCATCGCGAGATTTGTTTTGCCGCACGCGGAAGGAAATGCGCCCGTCAGGTACTTCACTCGACTGTCAGAATTTGTGAGCTTGAGGATCAGCATGTGCTCGGCAAGCCAACCTTCGTCGCGAGCTTGGACTGACGCAATGCGAAGGGCGTGGCATTTTTTCCCGAGCAGCGCGTTGCCTCCGTAACCGGAGCCGTAGGACCAGATTTCGCGGGTTTCGGGAAAATGGCAGATGTACTTGTCTTTCGCATTGCAAGGCCAAGGGGAGTCTTGCTCATCGGGAGCGAGCGGGGCGCCAACCGAATGGAGGCCGCGGACGAATTCACCGTCTTCGGCGAGAACATCGAGCACCGGCTTACCGACCCGCGCCATGATGTGCATGTTGGCGACTACGTAAGGAGAGTCGGTGATTTCTACGCCGATCTTTGCAATGGGAGAGCCGATGGGGCCCATGCTGTAGGGAATGACGTACATCGTGCGTCCAACCATCGAACCCTGGTACAGGGCGCGAAGGTTGGCTTTCATTTTTTCGGGATCTTCCCAATTGTTGGTGGGACCGGCTTCCTCTTTGGTGCGGGCGCAAATAAAAGTGCGATCTTCGACGCGAGCAACATCAGCAGGATTCGAGCGAACAAGCACGCTGTTGGGCCGCTTGGAATCATTGATTGGAACCGCGGTGCCCGATTGAACCATGAGGCGCAGCATTTCTTCGTATTCGGCGGAGGAGCCGTTGCACCAGTAGACGCGATCGGGTTTGGTCATCCGGGCTACTTCATTCACCCATTGCGCGAGTCGCTTATGACGGTGATCTCCACCGCTGGGCGTATCTACTTCGACGGCAATACTAGACATGAGAACGTCTCCTGACCAACACGAACTGAGGTCTGATAACCACGCTATGAGGCGGCAGAGGCGGGCAGAAAGGCGTGGCTTGAATGAAGAATTCTGTCCGTGACGCCGACGGAATGATCCGTAAATAAAAGCAATTTCTATTTTCCCTCAAGCGAGAGGGGATTCCAAGCCCTGTCACCGCAAGTGAAACGAGAATGAAAACAGTTTCATTGAGAGGGGCCGGACCATGCGCAGACCCGCGTAGTTGCTGCCTTGCGCCGCACCAGGATGAGCACTCGAAATGACGATACAGACCGGACGTTCGGTCAGGAGTAAGAGCGGGTGAATGAAGAGCGCTGAAATCTTGCTGGATCGCCTTGTGCGATAGTGCCTGAACTGAATTGGTCGGCGACTGCGTCGAGATGCGCGAGAGTCTGATCGACAGTCAGCGAGTACATTTCCTGACCGAGGCCGTCCCCGTTCTCAAGCGCTTTTTTAAGGAAGTGGCCGGAGATTTCGATGGCGAGGGCATCCGTGATGACTTTGCCGGTGCGGTTTTTGTATTCGACCCAGGCGGGATGAGGAAGGGCCACCCAGACGGGGCGTCCGTCGACGAGAAACTTGAGGTCGACGGCGTCCGCATGGCGGGTTGCGATTGCGACGATAAGTGCCTGGTAGACGACGTGAACTTCTTTCTTGGACCAGCGGTCAATGGCTTTGAAGTTCTCGTACATGGATAAAAGAATAACAGGCGTCAGGCTCCAGGCTCCAGCAGCGTGCTGCGGGCTACGAGCTTCGAGCTGCGCGCCGCGAACGGATTTAGGTTAACTGTGCAATCAAGATATCGAGCTTTGAGAAAAGGGCAGCGTTGCCGGCGCGAGAATACGTTTTAAGGTTGGATCGATAAAGATCCAGATTGAAGAGGAATGAGTCGATGCGCTCTTTGTTGAGATCGTCCCAGTAGGCGCCGTAGCCAGTTTTAGCGACATAGTAGGCGTTGAATACCTGTTCGAATTGCCGGCGCACCGGCCACGCGAGATATGGCTTCGCGAGGTGTAGGGCTTCGCTGATGAGAGAGAATCCGGCGTTCGCGATGACCGCGCGACAAGTGACGAGGTCTTCGCGGAAGCGGTCGAGAGACGGCTTGCGGTAGGTGATGTTGTTGTCTTCGTCAGTGCGATCGAATCCATAACAGATGAAGCGGTGGCGAACGGTACGGAGGAGGTTGGCGAGCTCGGGTGCCGGAGAGGTGACATAAACGAGGACGTGGTCGCTTTCTTTGGGACGGGCTTGCAAGATTTCCTGGCGGAGGATGGGTGGACAGAGAAAGGTGCGTTTCTTTCTAAGAGGCGCTTTGAAGAACGTGGTCACGAGATAGGCATTGGCGCGCGGCGTCATGAGGCGCGTGACGAGTTTGGCGGCGGCTGCTTCTTTGCGGTATTCACGCGGATAGGTGATCTCGGCATCGGTGAGCAGATGCTGGTTGTCGATGGCGATGATGGGAAGGCGCAGCTTGTGTCCGAGATGGCAAGTGATGGGTTCGTAGTCGGTGATGACGATGTCGAGGTCCCAAGCAGTGGCCTTTTTTGCGAGAGTGTGGATGCTGCGGGCCGCATGGGGAACATTGCGGAGATTCCGCAAAACGGTTTTTCCGTAGCGCACGCGGTTTTGAACGTAGGCAAGGCGGAGGCCGTCGATTTCCGTGACATCGAAATCGTTTTGCAAGTTGCGGAGTCCGCGGTCGAACGACGCGACGTGAACTTTATGTCCTTGCGCTTCGAGGTGTGCGATGACTTCGCGGGCGCGAGTAGAGTGTCCTGCGCCTTCGCCGTTTACGCCATAGAGGATGTTGGGCATGGGTTGGGAAGAGTGTAGTCGATTGAAGATTGCAGATTGAAGATTGGAAAGGGCTCTTAGATGGGTGACTATGGGTTGGCGCTTGTTGAGTTTTGCCCGAACCGCGTATTGCGCTGATATCGCCGCCGATCCAGAAGCCAGCCAACCGAATAAAACCAAGCGGTGCCCAGAACCGGCATAGTGAACATAAAACTAACTACCTCGTTCACCCCAGCACGAGCCATTCCACGCACTGCACCTAGTGTGACTACAAATGCCGGAAGTGCAGAAAGCAAAAGTGCTTTTTCAAGCCAACCAGGTGTAACCCAAATGTATTCGGGATCCCAGCAATCGTTCGCGGTGTTATTGCAAAGAATAGATCCGTTGGGATGCTTGTTACTTAGGTCCGAATCGAGCCGGACAGATCCCCACCAGTAGTACCGCCATGAGTGGCCGTGGCGCATTTCTTTATTCACGCGTACAGAGTGATATGTCACCAGACTGAATAGGCTCGCACCCCAAATGCACAGGACGAGTCTGCAACGCATCCGCATGCTGGTATTAGACACCACGGTGTCGCGAACGATCTTCCCAACTGCTTGCCACTCCATCGGATCGCTTTAAGTCGCGAGGATAACTGTTGCTATCATGAAACCGTGCCGACGAAAGTGTTGAGCAAAAGGTCCACTAGGAAACCCGTCAGAAACGACGGCCTGCAGGTTCTGACTCCCGGCAATCTGAAATTTCCGTGGGTGGTTGCTGGTTTTTCTACGCGCGTGGGCGGGAGTTCGCGAACGTATGGCAAGAACGACCTTAACCTGGGATTTACCCAGCACGATTCGCGGGCGGCAGTGGAACGGAATCGGGCGGTGTTTCTCAAAAAGTTGGGAGCTGCGACGAAGGGTGTTGCGTGGCCGATCGTCACACTCCGGCAAGTGCATTCGGATCTGATTCATTGCGTGACTGGCGTACCTGAGCACCATCTGGTTGGAGATGGGTTGATCACGCAGACGCCCGGGATTTCGTTGGCGATTCAAACGGCGGATTGTTTGCCAGTGATCCTGGTGGACCGAGAAACTCGCGCGGTGGGAGTGTTTCATGCGGGATGGCGAGGAACGGTAAAACGTGTCGTCGAGAAAGGCGTCGGCGAGATGCGAAGGCATTTTGGAACGCTGCCGGGGAACGTGGTGGCCGCGATCGGGCCGGGGGTGCATGACTGTTGCTACAACGTTGGGGAGGAAGTTCGTCACAAATTCGAGTCGCAGTTTCGATATGGACGCGAGTTGTTTCGGGAGACGAAGGAGCAGGACGAGGTGCGAGAGAAGTATCCGTTGCTGTTTTTGACGGCGCGGGCGCCGGGACACAGTGAATTGCCAAAGAAGATCTGGCTGAACCTGCTGGAGGCGAACAGGCGTCAGTTGCTGGATGCCGGGGTGGCGAAGAAGAACATTAGCGTGTCGCCACTCTGCACGTCGTGCCGCGTGGACTTGCTGTTCAGCCATCGCGCCGAAAAGGGGAGAACAGGGAGAATGATGGGAGTGGTGGGTGTGAGGGCGGGTGAGTGATATGCGGGTGCAAGCAAGATTCTCTTTGCTTCGCTCAGGGCAGGGTGAAAGCCCGAGCGTTCGGAATGATGCCAGTTCAAGTGGTATGGCACGCGAGATCCCTCACCGCGCTGGATAGAACGCGCGGTTTCGGGATGACGCCGCCATGAAAAGAAGTGAAGTTATCGGGGGCGCTGTCCTTATCGGGTCTTGATTTCGTTGTAGGAAGCCTTTACCAGCCCGGCGAAGGTCTGGTCAAAGAAACTGCCATCGTCGGTGTCGTCTCCCACGAATTTTTGCTTCCAGGTTTTCAGGTCGAACGATTTCGGAATTGATTGCTGAACTTCTTCGAGAGTCTTGCCATCGTTCACTTCTTTTTCGATGGCTGTGTTGACGGCAGTCAAGAAGTCAATCAGAAGATGGATGTAGATCTTGGCGTGAAGAACGTCACCGTGTCCGGGAACGATTGTCTGCGCATCCAGTTCGGTTAACTTCTTGAGAGTTTCAACCTGCTCGACCGGAAATCCACCAAACAGATAGGGCGCGGGATGGTCGACGAGGTCGCCGGTGAGGACGATTTTGTCCTTCGGGAGATAAACGACGGTGTCGCCTAGGGTATTGCCACGGCCGATGAATTTCAGTTCTACGGGCCGATTGCCGAGGTCGATCGTGAGTTCGCGATCGAAGGTAACGTTGGGAACGAGTTGCGACGTGGTTTTCATTTCGGCGATTACTGGGGCAAGCCCAGCGAGCGCCTGTTCGTATTCGTGCTTTTCATCTTCAGAGAGAGTGTGTCCGTCAGTGGCCTTTCCGTCGGCAAGAATCTTCTTGAACCGTTGTTCTCGAGTGGGATAACGCGCGACAGCGCCGGGATTGAAATCGGCAATAATTTTCTGTGTTTGCTTTTGCGCGATGATTTGGATTCCGGGAAATGCCTGGGCATACATCTGATTTCCGAGCGTGTGGTCGAAATGCCAATGGGTGTTCACAAGGTAGGTAACTGGTTTTTTCGTCCATTGGCGGATTTGTTCGATGTCCTGGCGGGCGGCGGAAGGAAGCAAGCAGGAGTCGACGACCAGAACACTCTGGTCGCCGATGATGACGGTGGTGTTGCCTTGGGGGAAGGTGTCCGGTGCGTCAGGATGGCGGATTTCGTAAATGTTTTCGGAGAGCTTGGTGATCGTTCGCTCTTTGGTGGTTGTGGTGTCAGAGCGAAGGAGTGGAGTGGAAAGGGCCAAAGAAATTAAGGCGAAAGCAATTCTGAGTGTTTGTACGCGATATGACATTTCGTCCCCGAGAAGATTGGTTCAGCTGGGGACGATTGTCATTTCCATGTTCGGTTCTTGTCTTGAACGATCTTGCTGTGTGAGTTGGAAGCTGGAGGCGTAACGTCCGGGCGAAACGCCGACATACCGGTGAAAATGCCGAGTCAGGTGACTTTGATCCGCGAAGCCCGTGATGGATGCGATCTCAGCTAAAGAATGGCCGTCTCGGAGAAGGACCTTGGCGTGATTAATCCTGAGCTGGGTCTGATAGGAATGAGGAGGCATTCCGGTCTGACGGGTAAACATGCGATGCAGGTGGAATGGACTAAGGCCAACGATACTGGATAGGTCGGCCAAAGAGATGGAGTCGGACCAATGTTCGTCGATGTAGGAACGGGATCGGCGGACGTGGGGAGATTCAGAACCTGTCATTGAGATTACACAGTTCCTTTTCGAGTTGGAGAACAGGGCGCACGCGAAGTCCAAGAGTGATTCTTCACATTCCAGTTGGGCCGCCTTGTTCTCTAACGTGCAATAAGCACGAAGGAAGGATCGCTTCAACGTGATGTCGTCGCGAAATATGTGCCTCATATCGGGTTCAGCGTTTTCGTTTTCTGTCACGGCGGATGCGAGTTTTCGAAGCGCAGTCTCGCTGAGATAAACACTCAGAAAACTGATGGAACCATCGACGACCCAATTGTCATGAACTTCCGACGGAGGGGTTAATACGAGATCGCCGACGCACGCGAGGGTGGTAATACCGCGACAGCGGAGATAACCAGCACCAGCCGTGTAGGCACAGAGGTGCAATTCATCATGCCAGTGGCGAGGATAAGGATGCGTGGCATGGGATCCGCGATGGAACACCATTCCATCGAAGAGCGGATGACGCCACACGCGTATGCTCTGCTTGGCTGATTTCAGAGAATGGCAGGCGCGGGACATGCAGGCCTATAGACGAAGCGCGAGGCAGGATGTTATCGGGCCGATTGTGAGATAAAGTCTTGCGCTGAAGTCAGGGAGGAAATGATTGAACGAAAACTGCCGGCTGGGTGCGTGGATGGTTCTAGGAATGTTCTGTCTAGCGGCCGTGGTTCCAAATGCAGCGGATTCAGGCATGGATTCGAAGATTGATGCCGTGTTCTCTCAATTCAGATCGGATCGGGAGCCTGGTATGGCGGTGCTGGTTGTTAAAGACGGCAAGAAAGTGTTTGAGCGCGGCTATGGGGTGCGAGGCATCCGTACGCGAGAGAAGATCGATGCGCGAACGAATTTCAGGTTGGCATCCGTTTCGAAGCAGTTCACCGCGATGGCTGTGATGCTACTGGTTCATGAGAAGAAGTTGGCATTCAGCGACACGCTGACGGATATATTTCCAGGATTTCCTGAGTATGGAAAGCAGATCACGATCCGACAGATGCTGACACATACGTCCGGATTACTGGCCTACGAAGACTTGATGGCGAAGCAGTATCCCGGCATTCCCGACGAACAAATTCCTCAGATCCACGATGCAGGCGTGCTCGACTTACTTAAGCAGGAGAAGACGACGAAGTTTGTGCCCGGCACCGCCTGGGACTACAGCAACTCAGGGTATTGCCTGTTGGCGATGGTCGTTGAAAAGAGATCGGGAAAATCGTTTGGTCAATTCTTGCAGGAGCGGATTTTCGTGCCGCTGAAGATGGACCACACCCTGGCGTACGAAAAAGGAAAGAACGAAGTTTCCAATCGCGCGTACGGAAATACAAAGTCGGATGCAGGTTGGAAGGAAACAGACCAGAGTTCAACTTCTGCAACCCTGGGCGATGGGGGCATCTACACATCGCTTGAAGACATGGCGAAGTGGGATGAGGCGCTCCGAAATCACACTCTGCTGAGCGAAAAAGAGATGGAAGTGGCATTGACACCGGTGACGGTGAATGGGAAGCCAACGGTCGAGCCGAACGGGAAGCCCGTCAGTTATGGGTTCGGGTGGTTTCTCGATTCGTATAAAGGACACGAGCACATGTGGCATTACGGCGAGACGATGGGGTTCCGGACGACGATTCAGCGCTTCCCGAAAGATGGGCTGACAGTAGTAGTGTTGGCGAACCGGGTCGACCTTGTGCCGGCGGAATATGCATTGCGGGTGGCGGATTTGTACTTGAAATGAGGCGCGTGCAACATGCAGTGGCGCATCACGCGAGATTCCTCGCTCCGCTGGAAAAAGCGCGGAGCTTCGGAATGACGCCATCCCAATAAGGCCGGGTCGATGTCGACCACTGAATTATGCGGCAAAACTTGGTCAAACGTGTGCCGGCGGAATATGCGTACGAGTGGCGGATTTGTACTTAACAAAATAGACGGGCGAGACGCCCGTCCTCCACTGTTTTTTTCAGAATTGCAGGCCTTCGGCGCGGCAAAGAAAGGCCATGAGCGGTGCAAGTTTGCGTGCCGCTTTCACGAAATCGTTCATGAATCGCTCGCTGCAAATCTGCTTGTCGGTGAAATCGAGGTGCGCGATGAAGTCAGTGCGCTTAATGTCCTCAATCATTGGGTGATCGCAGGGATAGCCTCGGGGTGGGCGCTTGAGGGTATCTCCGCCTAGTTCCAGACCGCGAGTGGCTTTCTTCCATTCTTTAGCGTTCCAGGAAATTGCATCCCGAATTTTCGCAAGGTTACGCGGGTCGGGACGCCAAGTTCCTGCGGCAAGAAAGCTGCCGCCTGGCTCGATATGGAAGTAAATTCCTGGGCGGTGCACACCTTCCTTTGATCCGGCATGACGAAACTGCATAGCGAGGTGTGTTTTGTAAGGACTTTTGTCGGATGAAAAGCGGACGTCGCGATAGATGCGGAACAACGATCCGCGATGCGGAGCGGGATCGGCGACTAGCCATGGGCTGACCGAACGCAACTGAAAGCGGAGATCGGAGATGAAGCGCAATGCCGGCTGGCGCGCGATCTCCTCATAGCGCTCTTTATTTTTCAGAAACCAGTTGCGCCGATTGTTCCTTTTCAACTGTTTAAGAAACGAAAAGAGTTCGGGTGTGAAATAAGGGTCAGGCATGAGTCCTCGCAGGCATGAGATGTCTGCGGCACAACGTAGGATGAACGAAAAACGTTAGCCTTGTGTTGCGGGAGGAGTCGACATCGACTGTGCCGCTTCTGCCGCGGCGTTATTGACCAGGTCCTTCAACTCCTTGCTGGGCTTGAAGAAAGGAATTTTCTTGGCAGGAACTTCGACGCGATCTCCGGTTTTGGGATTGCGTCCGACACGCGGTTTACGTTGGCGAGTGCGGAAGCTTCCGAATCCGCGGATTTCGATCTTGTCGCCGACGCGCAGGCTACGAACGATGCTGTCAAAGATCGTCTCTACAATCACTTCGCTGTCTTTGCGAGTGAGCTCAGCCAGTCGCGAAACTTCATCGATCAAGTCAGCCTTCGTCATACGCCTTTTTCGCTCCGTGAGAACTTTTCGTGCTACTGCGGACGTTCCGATGAGAGGACGAAACACCCTCGGGACTACTTAACCTTCTCAAATTTCAGGGGTTCTGCGCAAGTGGCAGATGAGAACCGCTGGTCAATCCTGTTAACGATTATGCGTCACGCGATGAGCAAGAACAGAAATCGGCGCCTGAACGCCTACTTCCAGAGGTAATAGAACCCGATGTGGTGTTCGAGCAGCTTTTCGCGAGTGGGCAGGTATTCCGAGAGGTCTCCAGCCATGAGGTCAAGGAAGGTCTTGCGGTCTTTTTCAGGCCGCACGATCTGCGGTTCCCCCTTTATATGCACAGACTTAGCGGTTTCCTTCACGGCGGTTTCGAAATCCCCAAGGGAGTCGATGAGCTTTAAGGGAAGAGCCTGCTCGCCGGTCCAGACCTTGCCATTGGCGATGGCACGAATGTCTTCGACTTTGGCTTTCCGGCCGTCGGCGACGGCTTGGATAAATTGGGAGTGCATGTTGTCAATCAAGCCCTGGAGGTAGGCCTGTTCGGCGGGAGTGAGGTCGCGGGCAGGATTGCCAGTGTCTTTAAATTCACCGGCTTTCATTGTCATGTCTTTGAGCTTGGCCCACTTGAGAAGCTCGCCATAATTGACCCATTGAGCGATGACGCCTATGGACCCGACGATGCTGCCGTTGTCCGCGTAGATTTTGTTGGTCGCAGAGGAGATGTAATACGCGCCGCTTGCGCCCACGGTCTCGATCGAAGCGACGATGAGCTTTTTCTTCTCACCTTTTTCGCCGTCGCGGATCCGTTTCACTTCGCGATAGATCTCTTCGGAGGCGGCGACGCCGCCGCCGGGCGAGTTCACATGGAGCACGATGGCTTTGATGGAATCGTCGTCCGCGAACTTCTTTAATTGGCCGACCACTGTTTTGGGTGTCAGGATTACCCCTTCGAGGTCGACTACGCCGATCTTATCGCCAAAACTCGAAAGACCGGAGGACTCCTGTCCTGAGCGGACGGTGAGATAGAGCAATGTGAAGACGGCCAGTACAAACAGGAAAAACGCCCCGCCGCCAATGACGATCCAAAGCCACGTGCGCGAACGAACTTGATCGGACATAAGTGGCTAAGTCTAACACTGCGGATTGCAGGCGTGCATTGCGAAGTGCTTGCTAACCTTTGTTTGACGACCGCAAGTTACAGCCGTAAGATACCGCTGCTTTTACTGCCTCCCTCGATTCTCAGCACGATCCAGTACGCCGGGTACAGAACAGGTTGGAATTAGTCAGGCCGTAAGGCCGCGTAAACGGTTGGACGAAACGATCGCTGATCACGTCACACCATTGGAGCGGGAGAATTCTCGATGCCGACATTTTGCGGAAAGTGCGGAGCACCAGTCACAGGAAAATTTTGCGGGAAATGTGGAGCAGCTATTGCCGAACCGGGCGCAGCAACGCCGCCGGTGGAAGCGTCTACAAATGTGCAAACGCCTGTTGCGGCAGAGGCCAGTTCGAACATTGCAACACCGGCACCAACCGCTTACACCGCGGCACCCGCCCAACCGGCAGGAGGATCGGCAGTGAAGATCATCCTGGCTGTGCTGGGTGTTTTCGTATTTCTTGGGCTGCTTGGAATGGGCAGTTGTTTGTATATCGGGTATCGAGCAAAGCAGAAGATCAATGCGCTGGCCGGAAATGCTGAGCCATATCACGGGAAGAAAGATCCCTGTGCCTTGGTGACGATGTCGGAAGTCAGTCGCGCGATGAGCCGCTCGGTTTCGGGAATGCAACCAGTGGGGACAAGCGCCTGTATCTACCAGCTTGAGGGCAATCAGCAGCTTGCAATTGAGACGACGTGGGAAAGCGGAGCCATGACCATGGCACTTACCCATGGCGCCATGAAGCAGATCAGCGGGATGGAAACATTTTCAAAAATTGAAGGGTTGGGAGATGAAGCCTACATCGCGCCGATGGGTTCGGCTCTCATGATGCGCAAGGGCGACGTCATGGTGAACATCGATCTGCGGCAGGGCGGCTTGAACGTGGATGGGGCGAAGGAGATCGCGAGAAAGATTGCGAGCAGACTGTAGAGATTGAAGATTCATGATTGCAGATTTTAGATTGTTGATTGAAAAAACACTCGGCCTGCTTGCGCACGTAAAAGCTTGTCGTTCTTTCGTTCCAAGCTCACGGCACGATGACTCGCAGAGCTGAGGGCTGAATCCCGACTTCGACTGGGGTTTGGCAGACGTATTCCCCGTCCGCGTAAACGTCGAGCGGTCGATCCGGTTCAATCTGAACGCGCGCGCTCTGGAAGTAATCCACTTCTCTAATTCCCAGGTGCTTGCCGAAAAACACGGTGGGCAGCAATCGAAATAGTTTGAAGTTGCCGATGGCCGCGATGCTGCAGATATCGAGTAGTCCATCGTCGAGAAGAGCGCGTGGCGCGATCTTCATTCCGTCTCCGTAGGCGGGGGCGTTTGCGCAAGCGACGACCAAGGTTGGCCGATCACTATGAAGTTGCATCGCATTGTGAAGAGCCGCGCTGGAGATTTTCATGCGCGCAGGTTGGTAGCTTCGGAGAGCGGGTGGAATGCTCAAGAGATATCCGCCATGGGCGCGCAGCCATCGCGGGAGAGCGTTTGCCCGACTGGCAACTGCTCCATCCAAGCCGCATCCTGCAACGCAACAAAAATAATGGAGGCGCTCGCTTCCCGAGGTATCAGTTTCCTTGATTGTTCCAAGATCAATCGTCCAAGTGTTGTCGCCACCGTTTTCAAATTTTTTCCAGGCGCGAAGAGAGTCTCTTACTTTTTGGAGCTGCAGGGCTCGGGCGAAGTCGTTTCCACTGCCGGCAGGAACGATCAGGACGGGGAGAGCAAGTTTAACCAGCGCGGGGAGATGCCGATGAATCGTTCCGTCGCCGCCGAAGAGGACAATCGCATCGGCATCGCGAGCGGACGATGGGAGTCCTAAAGCCCACGTGGCATTGGATTCTTTCTTGAATGGCTCCAAGTTGCGCGGGGAGCAACCGAGTCCGAGGATGGCGGCGGCGCGCATCGATGCGGCATGAGACTAGCAGAAAATGGAGGATATGCCGTGCGCACTCAAATTAAGTCACTAATGAAATACGTTTCATGCGTTTGCCGACGCGTAGAGTTACCTCGCACGGGACATGTAGGTTCGCAGATGGCGCGGTGACGGTTTCCCCATCCAGGCTGACGGCTTTTTCTTTGATTTTGCGACCGGCCTCAGATGTGGAAAGAGCCAAGCCCGCGCGATGAATCAGTTTATCCATTCGTATTGCAGTAGTGTTTGCATCGCCGTCCTGTTGCGCTTTCACATCGGCGGAATGAACGATAACTTTTTCGAGATCCTCCGGCGTCTCGGCCTTCTGAAATTGCTTGGCCCAGTCATCGGCTGCCCTTTGAGCAGTGTTGGGCGAATGAAAATCAGCAACGATTCTGCGCGCCAGTTCCTTCTTAAGAGCCATCGGATGGGCGGAGCCTGAAGCAGCACTGAGGCGCATCTTTTCGATCTCTGCCATCGAAACGTCGGTCAGGAGTTCGTAATATCGCCACATCATCTCGTCCGAGATCGACATGAGTTTGCCGTACATCTCGAGCGGAGGCTCATGGATGCCGATTGCGTTGTTAAGCGACTTGGACATTTTTTGAACGCCATCAAGCCCTTCGAGAATGGGCATGGTGAGGACGACCTGCGATTCCTGTCCGTAGGCGCGCTGCAGTTCACGGCCGACGAGTAGGTTGAACTTTTGATCCGTGCCGCCGAGTTCAACATCGGCTTCAAGTGCGACCGAGTCATAGCCCTGAGCTAGTGGATAGAGAAGTTCGTGCATAGCGATCGGCTTTTCTTCCGAAAAGCGTTTGTGGAAGTCTTCGCGCTCGAGCATTTGGGAGACGGTGTACTTGGCCGTGAGCCGTATGAAATCTTCGGCAGTAAATTTCGAAAACCAGCGGCTATTGAAATCGACCTCAGTTTTTTGCGCGTCGAGGATCTTGAACACCTGTGCTTTGTAAGTCTCGGCGTTCTGATCGATCTGTTCCCGGGTGAGAGGAGGACGAGTCGCGGAGCGTCCGGTGGGATCTCCGATCACGCCGGTGAAGTCGCCGATCAGGAAAATGACAGTGTGGCCGAGGTCCTGAAAGTGCTTCAGTTTCCGGAGCAGCACGGTGTGGCCGAGATGAAGGTCGGGCGCGGTGGGATCAAAGCCAGCCTTGATTTTTAGCGGCTTGCCGGATTTGAAAGAGCGCTCAAGTTTTGACTTGAGTTCGCTCTCGCGGATAATCTCGGCCGCGCCCTTCTTCAGATACGACAGCTGTTCATCTACGGGTTTGAATGTGGCCATGAAGGATTGATTATAAGCACCCAGCGTGCTCAGTTGCTGGCACGTATTTTTCTTAGCAACCTTCTCCCTGCGATTTCATAGTTGCCATCGAGAACGATGTTGATCGCTTCCGTGTAGGCGAGGTGTTCCTGCTCGAGAATGCGCGCAGAGAGTGTGTGCTCGTCGTCGGAGTCGAGCACCGGGACGGTTTTTTGGACGATGATCGCGCCGTGGTCGAGTTCTTCGTCAACGAAATGCACGGTGCAACCAGAGGTCTTCACTCCGTACGCAAATGCTTGCTGCTGCGCCTCGAGGCCAGGGAAGGCTGGAAGCAGTGATGGGTGGATGTTCAGGATGCGCCCGGGAAACTGTTGCACGAACCAAGGCGATAAAAGACGCATGTATCCCGCGAGACAAATCAGGTCGACTTTGTGTTCTTTGAGAGATGCAACAACTTCGCGGTCGTGCGTCTCGCGGTCTTTGCCCTTAGAAGGAAGGATTGCGGTGTTCAGGCCTAGCTTGGTGGCGGCTTCAATCCCACCAGCGCCCGCTTTGTTTGAGATGACGATTGAGATGCGGGCATTCGGAATTTTTCCAGATTGGATGTTTCGGGCAATCGCTTCGAAATTGGAACCGCGTCCGGAAAGGAGGATGCCGAGATTCTTCATGGTCAGGCTACAGGCTTCAGCTAACAGGCTACAGGGCCCGGCTTTAGCAAACGGGCGGCAAGCTTTTTGTTTCAGCATCCACGCGTTCCATCTGCCGAGCACTTGGAATTCGTTGTTCCCTCGCTGTAAAAGCAAATTGCGAAAGTTCTTGCTGAACTGATGGCTGAAGGCTGGAGCCTGTGGTTAGGTGTACATCACCTTCCGTTCGCCTTTGACGATGCGCCCGATGTTATAGAACTTTTCGCCGGCGCGATCGAGCAACGTTTCCGCTTTCTTGAACTTTTTGGCGGGAATGACCAGGATCATACCGATACCCATGTTGAAGGTGCGTAGCATCTCTTCCTGAGGAACGCTGCCTAGAGTTTGCAAGTGATCGAAGATCGGCAGCACGGGCCACGAGCCAAGTTCGATGACCGACGCTGTTCCACGTGGTAACACGCGCGGAAGATTTTCGGTGATACCGCCACCCGTCACGTGAGCCATGGCGGAAACGCATTCACCTGCGACGAGCTTTTTGAGGATGGGCCAATAGCTCTTATGTGGCCGCATAAGTTCGTTGCCGACCTTATTCTTGATTTCGTTGACGTAAGTCTCCGGCGAGTACTTAGCAACATCGAACAGCAACTTGCGGGCAAGAGAATATCCGTTTGTATGTAGTCCTGTAGATGGCAGACCCAGCACTACGTCTCCCATCTCGACGGTCTTTCCAGTAACAATTTTCTCGCGCTCGACAACGCCGACGATGAAACCAGCGAGGTCATATTCTCCGTCTGGATAGAACCCGGGCATCTCGGCAGTTTCGCCGCCGATCAGCGCGCAGCCATTGTGTTTGCAGGCGTCCGCTATACCTTCGACGACTTTCTCGGCAATTTCAGGATCGAGCTTGCCGGTTGCGAGATAGTCCATGAAGAAAAGTGGAGCAGCACCCTGCACTGCGATGTCATTTACACAGTGATTGACGAGGTCTCCGCCGACGGTGTGATGAACATTCATGGCGAAAGCCACATTCAATTTGGTGCCCACGCCGTCGACACTTGATACTAAGACGGGATCGATATATTTTTTATCGATCGAAAACAATCCACCGAAACCACCAATCTCGCTAAGTACGCCACGCGTGAAGGTTTTATGAGCGAGATACTTGATGCGCTGTTTCGTGCGGTTGGCGCGATCAATATTCACACCTGCGTCTGCGTAAGTGATCACGCCATTTTTCGGATTAGGGTTTTGAGCCAAAGAATCGTCCGTTGTCGAAGTGAGGACGTTAACTGTGCATCTCAACGAGGAGCGTTGGAACGGGTCATTTTAACACGGTCTTTATGCGGGTTCCGGGTTAGGAGTGTGGGCCAAAATAAAAAACCTCGGCTGACGCCGAGGCTTACAAGATACGAAAGCTGTTACTTCATTTCGCCGCCCTTGGCGTCATCCTTCTTTTCCTTCTTCTCTTTCTTTTCCTTCTTAGCCTTCTTCTCTTTCTTTTCGGCCTTAGGGGCATCAGCTTTCTTGTCGGTGCTGCCGGCATCCTGCGCAACAGCAGCCATCGAAACGGTCAGAGCCATGGCAAACAGCAGAGCAAGTACTTTCTTCATTCGTAGTTCTCCTTCGTGCGCGGGCATGCCGAACGCACATTTCCGGGTATGGATTTGTTTGAGTATGGGATTTCCCGGTGGCAGAGATTCTAGGATGCGTCCGGCAGAGTTGTCCAATTGAGAAGTACATGTCTGTTTTCCAGCGTGTTTCAGGTCACATCGGGGTGGCATGGATGAGGGTTACACTTACTGCCGATGAGCACGACAAAGCCATTTGAAAAATCGACGCCGCCTCAGCCAGCGCATGATCGGGCGCACGACGTATTACGAAGCGAAAGCCAGCCGCTCGATTCCATTTTCCAACCGCGGAGTGTGGCAGTAATTGGCGCAACGGAACGCCAAGGCAGCGTCGGCCGTGCGGTCCTCTGGAGCCTTGTCAGCAGCCCTTTTGGGGGAACGGTCTATCCGGTGAGCGACAAGCATTCCAGCGTGCTGGGAATCAAAGCGTACAAGCGGGTGGCAGATATTCCCGAGGCGGTTGACTTAGCGGTTCTGGTCACGCCGGCCCGTACGGTCCCGGGCATTATCGGTGAATGTGTAAAAGCGGGAGTTGGAGGCGCAATCGTAATTTCCGCAGGCTTCAAGGAGCACGGTCAGGAGGGGCAGGAACTAGAGCGGCAGATATTGGAACAGATACGCGGCAGTGGCATGAGGCTGATTGGGCCGAACTGCCTAGGCGTGATGAACCCGGTAAGCGGGCTGAATGCGACGTTTGCTTCGAACAGCATGCCTCGACCAGGAAACGTAGCGTTCATCAGTCAGAGTGGCGCGCTCGGGACAGCGATCCTGGATTGGGCGCAACAAGAGCTAGTGGGTTTCAGTTCCTTCGTGTCTGTAGGTTCCATGCTGGATGTCGGCTGGGGAGACCTGATCGATTACCTGGGGAATGACCCGCGAACTCAAAGCATTCTGATTTACATGGAGTCGGTGGGTGATGCGAGGTCGTTTTTGTCGGCGGCGCGTGAAGTATCGCTGACCAAGCCGATCATCATCATCAAAGCAGGACGGACGGATGCTGCAGCAAAGGCCGCCGCTTCGCATACGGGAACTCTGACTGGTAGTGACGAAGTTCTGGATGCGGCGTTTCGCCGAAGTGGCGTTTTGCGAGTCGCCACGATCGCTGATTTGTTCTACATGGCGGAAGTGCTTTCGAAACAACCTCGGCCAAGAGGACCAAGCCTGGCAATTGTGACAAATGCGGGAGGGCCGGGTGTGCTGGCGGCAGACTCGGTGATTGCGGCGGGCGGTCAGTTGGCGACGCTTTCGGCGGCATCGATGGAAAGTTTGAACCAGATTCTTCCGCCGCACTGGAGCCACAACAATCCGATCGACATTCTGGGTGATGCTTTGCCCGAGCGCTATGCGAAGGTGCTCGAGATCGCGGCGCATGACGAGAACGTGGATGGCTTGCTGGCTGTGATCTGTCCGCAGGGTATGTCGCATCCCACACTGACCGCAGAAAAGCTTGCGCCTTTTGCGAAGACCTCCGGGAAGCCGGTGATCGCGAGTTGGATTGGCGGAGCGGGGATGACGGCAGGAATTGAGATCCTTAATCGCGCGGGAATCCCGACATTTCCTTATCCAGATACGGCAGCGCGAGTGTTCGAGTACATGTGGCGATATAGCTACAACCTGCATGGCATTTACGAAACGCCCATCCTGCCACAAGAGTCGGAGTCTGGCCCTGATCGATCGCGAGCAGAAAAGCTGGTGCGGGGTGTTCGTGAGGCTGGGCGCACGCTTCTGACAGAATCGGAATCGAAACAACTGCTAGAGGCATACGGTATCCCGACTGTTCGCACGCTGGAGGCATCGACAGAAGAGGATGCAGTTCGATGCGCGGAAGAACTCGGATTCCCAGTTGTCGTAAAGCTCTTATCTCAGACCATCACTCATAAAACTGAGGTCGGTGGAGTGAAGCTCAACCTCACTAGCGTGGACTCGGTGAGGGCGGCATTTCGAGAGGTTCGAGCGGCAGTCCATCAAAACGGAAGTCCCGATGATTTTCAGGGCGTTACCGTACAGCCGATGGTGAGACTGGACGGCTATGAACTGATTCTTGGGTCGAGTGTCGATTCGCAATTTGGGCCAGTGCTCTTGTTCGGGTCGGGTGGACAGTTGGTAGAAGTGTTCAAAGACCGGGCCCTGGCATTACCGCCACTGAACACCACGCTTGCGCGGCGCATGATGGAGCAAACGAAGGTCTTTGAGGCTCTGCAAGGTGTGCGCGGAAGGAAACCAGTTGATTTTGTTGCGCTGGAGGAATTGCTGGTGCGCTTCAGTCAATTGGTCGTCGAGCAGCGTTGGATCAAGGAGATCGATATCAATCCGCTGCTGGCATCTCCGGATCGCTTGGTCGCGCTTGATGCGCGTGTCGTTCTATATGGCCGTGAAGTAAGCGAACAGGAGTTACCGCGGACTGCCGTGCGCGCTTACCCGACGCAATATGTTTGGAAAGCACATGCGAAAAACGGCGAGGCGATTGTCATTCGACCGATTCGTCCTGAAGACGAGCCGTTGCTGATCAAACTGCACAAGGAACTCTCCGAGCGGACCGTGTACTTGCGGTATTTCCAGCCATTAAAGCTGAGCCAACGTACAGCACATGAAAGGCTGACTCGGATTTGTTTTATCGATTACGACCGAGAAATGGCCCTGGTTGTTGAGCACAGAAACGAAGCGGGTCAGCAAGAAATAGTGGCAATTGGACGGCTGAGCAAACTTCGAGGGCGAGACGAAGCGGAACTAGCGGTGCTTGTGGATGATCGCTGGCAGCATCAAGGTTTGGGGACGGCCCTGTACGGCCATCTGGTCGAGATCGCGAAACAAGAACGCATCCGGCGAGTGGTTTCGACGATCCTTGCAGAGAACCGAGAAATGCGCAGTATCTGCCAGAAGCATGGATTCAAGCTCGAAGCCAATATCGAAGATGGAACAATCCAGGCGGAACTGGATGTTCAGGCGCTTTCTGCGCAGGGACAGGCCTGAATCGTTTCTTCCTTTGAAGACACAACAAAGTAGGTCACACGTTGATACGCGATCACCTCGCGTCGTATCTGCTGGCTCCGCCATTGCTATAATGCGTCGCACCTCGAAGAACTCACTACATCCATTTGAGCTGAGGAGACACTGATTGATGCGCTCTGCCCTGATTGTCCTGATGGTTGCGCTTGGGCTGTCTATGCCAACGTTTGCACAGCAACCGGACTCGTCGAAAAAAACTCCGAAGGAAAAGAAAGAGTCCAAGCAGCCCGAGTCGTCGGCAAACGTGATGAAGCCGGAAGCGAAGCCGACACCGCCGGGAGCACCTCCCTCCGAGCCGGCCAAACCAGAAGCTGGGCCCGGTGAGAAAGGTCCTGCGGAAAAGGAAGAGCACTACGACATGACCGAGGTCGCACCTGTGGTCACACACCACCAGGTGACGGTCGGCGGGAAGTCGCTCTCCTACGCCGCGACTGCTGGACGGTTGCCTTTGAAGCGTGGCGACGGAAAAACCGAAGCGCAGATGTTTTTCGTGGCCTACACGCTGGATGGTCAGGATGCAGGCAAACGTCCGGTGACATTTGCTTTCAACGGAGGTCCGGGGTCCGCCTCAATCTGGCTCCACATGGGTGCGCTTGGCCCGAAGCGTGTTGTCTTACAGCCGAACGGGTTCATGCCCGCGGCTCCATATCGGCTTGAGGACAATCCCGATACCTTGCTCGATCGCAGCGACATCGTGATGGTGGACGCGATGAGCACGGGATTCAGTCGCGCCGCAAACAGCGACATCGTGAAGAAGTACATCGGCGTGAAAGGCGATATTCAGGCCTTCGGCGAGTTCATCCGGATGTACCTATCACGCTACGATCGATGGAGTTCACCGCTGTTCCTGCTGGGCGAGAGTTACGGAACAACGCGGGCCGCCGGTGTTTCGGGCTATCTTGCGGACAAGGGCATCGCGTTCAACGGCATCACGCTTCTCTCGATGGCGGTTGATTTTCAGACTTTGGAATGGAACAAGTCAAACGACCTTCCTTACATTTTGCTTTTGCCTACCTATGCGATGATCGCGACATATCACCACAAGGCGGCTTCGGATCTGCCCCAGGATCCGGGGAAGCTGCGCGAGGAAGTGGAGCGGTGGTGCTCCAACGAATACACGATGGCATTAGCCAAAGGCGACAGTCAGACGCCAGAAGAGCGGCAGAAGGTGATCGATCAATTGGCGCGGTACACGGGGCTCAGGAAGGATGTCATCGATAACGCTAATCTTCGCATTGACGTTCCCACTTTCACGAAAGAGCTCTTACGGGATCAGAAGGTAGTTGTGGGACGACTTGACGGCCGATTTACAGGCACAGATCCACAGGATTCTCCGTACTATGATCCGACGGGATCCGCGATCCTGCCGCCTTACACCTCGACATTCAATAACTACGTCAGGACGGAGCTCGGATACAAAACCGACATGCCGTATCGGGTGTTTGTTTACGACGATCCTGATTTCACATCTAAATGGGAGTGGGGCAGCGCGGAGGGCGGATTCCCGAGCACGGCATCTCAGCTGCGGGCTGCGATGGTGAAGAATCCCTACATGAAGGTTCTTGTCATGGAGGGATACTACGACCTGGCGACGCCGTTCTTCGCCGCAGATTGGACCATGCAGCACCTGGATCTCGTGGAAAAGTTTCATCAGAACGTGTCGTATGCGACTTACGGCGCGGGACACATGGTGTATGTCGATCGCAAAGAGCACGCCAAGATGAAGAACGATTTAGTCGAGTTCATGCAAAAGTCGCAGTAAGAAATGTTCATTCCAGGCGCAGGCGGCAACTGGAAACAGTTACTGCCGCCTGTCACCTTGGAGCCCTTGCACCTACCTCTCTCTTGCTGTACAAACGCCTCAGGATCACTCCAAAAACTATGAGCCGTTTCATCGCAGTTTTCTGCCTGCTTTGCAGCTGTTTCCCTGCTTTTTCCCAAACGAAGCCGACCTCGCCTTTGCCGGCGCCCAGCACCAAGAGCCAGAGTGAAAAGCAAGCGGAGCCTGCGAAGCCCGTCGATGTCGCCAAGGCTGCTGAGGCGAAGGCCGATTATTCGCAGGAAGCCTACGTCGTCGAACAAATGCGAACTTCTTATCGCTTCGAAAACGATGGGACCGGACGTCGAGAACTGTTCGCGAGGATCAAGGTACAGAGTGAAGCCGGCGTGCAGCAGTGGGGGCAGGTTGTTATCGGATATAACTCGGCCAATGAGAAGGTTGAGATTCCGTCAGTAAAAGTTCTGAAGGCGGATGGGAGCGTCATTACAGCGCCGGAGGATTCTGTCCAGGACTTGAGTGCGCCGATTGAGCGAGAGGCGCCGGTCTATACCGACTACCGGCAGAAGCACATTACCGTGCCTGGGTTGCGCCCAGGAGAAGTTCTCGAATACGACATTGTTACCGTCATACACACTCCGCTCGCAGCGAATAATTTCTGGATGGAGCACGACTTCCAAAAACATGGAATCGTGCTCGATGAGCAGCTTGAGATCAATATTCCGAAAGCCAGAACAGTCAAGCTGAAAACCAAACCTGAGAATCAAGCGAAGGTCAGCGAAGAAGGGGAGCGGCGGCTTTATCGGTGGACAAGTTCGCATCTTGAGAAAGACGATGCGGATGACGACGACAAAGCGAAGAAGAAGAAAAGGAAGCGCCCGGGAGATGAGCCCGAACCGCCAGCAGTGCAGATGACGACATTTGCCAGTTGGGAGGAAGTTGGGCGCTGGTACTCGGGGTTGGAAAAAGATCGCAGACAACCCGGACCTGAGGTGAAAGCGAAGTCGGATGCATTGACGAAGGATGCGAAGACCGACCTGGAGAAGATCGAAACGTTGTACGACTTCGTCGCCAAGAACTTCAGGTATGTCAGTTTGTCGCTGGGATTAGGCCGCTATCAGCCTCACGCCTCTAGTGATGTTCTGCACAATCAATATGGCGACTGCAAGGACAAGCACACCTTGTTGGCGTCGTTGCTCGAAGCGCAGGGGTTGCACGCTTCATCTGTCCTGATTAACTCGAGCCGAAAGCTTGACCCCGATGTTCCGTCGCCATCGCAGTTCGATCATGTCATCACGATGGTTCCTCTTGGGAAAGAGGAAGTTTGGATGGACACGACGACGGAGGTGGCTCCATTCCGGTTGCTCTCATTCAATCTACGAAAGAAGGATGCATTGTTGGTGCCGGCGTCCGGGGCTGCGCATCTGCAGGAAACGCCCGCCGACACGCCGATGCCGAACTCGCAGTTGCAAGAAGTGGATGGCAAGGTCAATGAACTCGGCAAGCTGACCGCCCAAGTGAAATTCACGGTTCGAGGCGATCCTGAGCTCCTGATGCGGATCATCTTCCGTCGAGTTCCGAATCCTCAATGGAAGAAGCTTGTCGAGACCATCACTACAGCAGGTGGATTGCCGGGAGGGGATGTTTCGGATTTGAACGTGACGGATCCGGGAAAAACGCGCGAACCTTTCATACTGGGATACACAGTAAATAAGACGAACTACTTCGATTGGTCGAAGAAGAAATCGGAATTGGAATTGCCGCTTGCGCAGGTGAGTCTGCCCGAAGGTGTTGACGATGATGCGTCGGATAGTTCGCCGATCAAGCTCGGGCCTCCGGGCGAATACATCTATCGCGCTAAGGTGGAATTCGCGCCTCAGTTCACAACGCGCTTGCCTTTGGGGGTGAGCGTTAAGCGGGATTACGGCGAGTACCAAGCCACATACAAGATGGAAGATCACACGCTGATCGCCGAGCGGAGGCTCACGATCCGCAACCGCGAGTTGCCGGGAAGTCGAGCGAGCGAATACATGGCATTTCGCCGGACGGTCGTTGCCGATCTTGGTCAGCAGCTTTCGCTCGAGAATGCAGCCGCGGGAAAGCCAACGCCACCGGCCAACATGAAAGCGGACGATTTGAACGAGAGCGGACGCTCCGCCATGCAAAATGGCAACTATGCGCTCGCGATCGAATTGTTCAAGAGAGCTGTGGAACTGGAACCGAAAGACAAGTATGCGTGGAACAATCTCGGCCTGTCCTACCTGGCGCTACGCAATACAAGTAAAGCGGTGGAATCGTTCCAAAAGCAGATTGAGGTCAATCCTTACGACGAGTTTGCTTATAACAATCTCGGACGCGCGTACTGGCAAGACCGAAAGTACGAAGACGGTGCGAATGCTTTTAAGAAGCAGATAGAAATCAATCCTCTCGATAAGTACGCGCACTCGAATTTAGGTGGGCTTTATGCCGAATGGCATAAGTATGACGAAGCGGCTCCCGAACTGGAGAAGGCGGTGCAGTTACGACCGGAAGATCCCACGCTGCAAGTCAGCCTGGGTGATGCGTATCTAAACCTTGGGCAGGACGATAAGGCACTTGCGGCATTCGACCGCGCGGTGGAGATATCGGCGACGCCAGTTGTCTGGAACAACATCGCGTACCAACTCTCTTTGAAAAATACTCACTTGGATCGCGCGCAGCAGTATGCAGAATCTGCCGTTGCCGCCACGAGTGCAGCTTTACGCAATTTGACCGTTGAGCAACTCACAAACCGCGACCTGGCGCTTGTTCCATCGCTGATGTCGTATTGGGACACGCTGGGCTGGGTGTACTTCGCGCGTGGCGATTTCGACAAGGCGGAGAAATACGTGGGGGCGGCGTGGGTGCTGGGGCAGCACGGAGAAGTTGGCGACCACTTGGCACAGATCTATGAGAAGCGCGGCCGAAAAGAAGATGCGATTCGGCTGTATGCGCAAGCGATGAGCGCGTATCGCCCGGAGCCCGAAACAAAGGACAGGTTAGCGAAACTCGCCGGGGATCAAGGCAAATTGCAGTCGCTCGTTGAAAAGCATCGAGGAGAAACTCAAAGTGCACGTACCGTCAGCTTGGGAAAGATCGCGAAGAAGACGGCGAGTGCGGATTTCTTTGTGTTGCTATCGGCGAGTCCCGGAGGCAACGGAACCAATGTCGAAGCCGTAAAATTTATCAGTGGCGACGAGTCATTGAAAGGGATGGCCGAAGCGCTGCGAACTGCGAAATACGACGCAAAGTTTCCAGACGAGGCTCCGACCAAAATCCTAAGGCGCGGTGTGCTCGGTTGTTCCACAACGACAGGCGACTGTTCATTCGTGCTGATGCTGCCGGATGACGTCCTGTCTCCAGATTAGGCGCCGGAAGCAGCAGGCTTTTGAGCCTCGGCCCGTTCTCTTTCCAGTCGCGCAATGGTGTTACGGAGCCAGGTCTTCAGCGCCTCTTCGCTCTCGATCTGGGTGTGTTGCCGCTCCATCGTGTAGATCGTTTCACCTTGCTCGTTCAAAGCAATGTGATGACAGGGAATTCCTTCGTCTTTCAGCTTGTCTGGCACCATGTCGGTCAAGAAGCATTCGCTGCAGGGATGAGGACGATCCGGCTCGTTGAAATTCAAGCAGGTCAAAGAGTCCTGGAACATGGAAGTTGGTTTCCACGGTGTGCGAACTGAGCGCCCATAGCCCCCTTGTTCGAGAAACTGAAGTTCGAACTTCAAAACTTCGAGGATGTCACGCTTGTCTTGGGACATCGGAGTACCTCCGGGCCAGCCAAAACCGGCCCTAACCTCACGACGTATTCTCCTTCGATACAGCACAAGGGGCTGTGACTTCACTCACTGGCGCGAGTGACTCGGGTCACAACGCGTTTTCTATTGATTTTGCTGGGGAAAACGCGATTTTTAAGTCGTTTCGCGAGGCTTCCGAGATCGTGCTACAGGAAATTTACAGGTGACAACGGCGTGGCCTTGTTGCATACTTTCGCCCATCTCAATTTTCTGGGGGTGTGGTAAATGCAACCTTCCAGGGCCCTTCATGCGGAGTCGATAGACGCCGCGACCTCTGCGAAACCGGTTAACGTTGAAAGAGCACTCACGTTCAAAGTCCTTGGGTGGGGACTATTGGGCGCGCTAGGAGTAATTGCGATCCTTGTATTCGACGGCCAGACTAGCGACTCGATGTTCTGGTACTGGATCATGACGATCCTATTGGTTGTGTCGGTACCTCTCCTGTTAACGGGGTATCGTTTGGATCGATCGTCAGAGTCGAACCAATAATCTGGGTTTACAAGCTACTGGGGCGAATTGACTGATAGTGATGGGTGGAGTACGATCCGTCCGCGTTGTTGGGGACCTTCGGGGGATGACCAAAAAAGCTCGGCGCGTAGGGGTAGTACTTTTCCAACTTGGCGGTCCCGATACCCTGGCCGCCATCGAACCATTTCTGTATAACCTTTTCTGCGATCCCGACATTATTGATTTTCCCTTCGCGCGGATTGGGCGAAAGCCGCTTGCAAAGCTGATCTCTACGACTCGGGCCAAGAAGGTCGAGCATCATTACTCAGTCATTGGCGGAGGGTCTCCGATCCGGCGCTTTACTGAGCAACAGGCGAGTGAACTACAGGTATGGTTGCAGGATGCCGGCCTGGAGGCCCGATGCTTTGTCGCGATGCGCTATTGGCATCCGTTTACCGCCGAGGCGATTGCACAGTTGCGGGCAGCGGAGTGCGACGAAGTCGTGTTGCTGCCGCTGTATCCCCATTACTCGAGCACAACGACCGGCAGCAGCTTAAACGAGTGGCGACGACAGTATCAGGAAGAGCTGCCACTGCATGTTATTGAGTCTTTCTACTCGAACGAGGTGTATCTGTCGGCGGTCGTAGAAAGAATCGAAGATGCACTTCGGCAATTTCCAGATCCCAACAGCGCCGAGTTGGTGTTTAGCGCTCATAGTGTGCCCGTATCGGTTATTCGCGCGGGTGATCCTTACCAGCGGCAAATCGAAGAAACGGTTCAGCTTCTGATGGAGCGGGGCGGTTGGGAAAATCGTCATCACCTCTGCTACCAGAGCAAAGTGGGCGCCAGCAAATGGCTGCAGCCCTCGCTACGGACGATGTTGCGCGATCTGGGCGGACAAAAGGTGAAAGACGTCTGTATTGTTCCAATCTCCTTTGTTTCCGATCACGTCGAAACCTTAGGGGAAATCGATCACGAAGCGCGGGAGATTGCGGCCAGCGTCGGCATTGAGCGTTTCGTTATGAGTGCCGGATTAAACACGTCGCCTACATTCATCCGCGCGCTTGGAGAGATGGTTCTGGAAACTTTAGGCCACGAGCAGCGAGAAGTTCAGGTAATGCAGGCCGACGATTTCACCGTTGGGCTAACGGCCGTTCAATAGTCGAGAGTTTTTCAAGAGGAGATCATGGCAGGTCCTGAAAACGACGCCGTCAAAACAGCAACGCCTACCACTCCAGCAGCGCGAGGAACGGAAGCCAACAAGTTCGTAGGCACTCCGGCCGTTGGAACCTCAAAGGCGGCACCGGCTGCCGGCGTGAAAACAATGGGGCCCGAGAACTCGGAGACAAACCGAGCGCGCCGTCGCCTAGTGTGGAGTTGTGTCGCGGCATTCCTGACGGCATGGTTTCTAGCATTTCTACGTTTCTTCTTGCCTCGCACACTGTTTGAACCTGCGACAACTTTCAAGATCGGCTATCCCTCCGACTACGGTTTAGGCGTCGATACGAAATGGCAGCAGAAGTACAGGATTTGGGTGGATCGAACTCCGGATCGGCTCTTCGTCATTTATGCGCGTTGTACGCACCTCGGCTGCACACCGGATTGGAAGCCTAGTGAGAACAAATTCAAGTGTCCCTGCCATGGCAGCGGGTATGACAGTGAAGGTGTGAACTTCGAAGGCCCGGCACCGCGGCCGATGGATCGCGCACACGTCGAAAGAGCGCCAGACGGACAAATTGTGGTGGATGTTTCAAAGCTGTATTCCTGGCCAAAAGGACAACCAAGCCAATTCGATCAAGGTGATGGGGCGACCGGAGCATGGCTGAAGGTCTAATCGCAAGATTGCCTGAGCAGAAAAGCGCCTAAACATTCGAGGAGCATGATGGCTGACGGGAATGGAACAAAAGGACCAGGCGAGCCGAAGAATGGCGGCCGAGTGGGGCTGCTGGATCGCGTAAAGGCAGGCGTAAAGGATGACGTCGATTCCTTGAAGACCGATCTGCCTGCGAAAGCTAAAGAGCAGATCGAAGGTCTGAAGGATCCGACAAAGACCCAGGTCTACACATCGATCTTCCGTCACAAACATGACGACACGCCGCGAAACCGGGCGCTGGGTGTTTTGTCCAACGTGTTCTTGCACCTTCACCCGGCGAAGATCAATCGCGATGCAGTCCGGTACAGCTACACGTGGGGCATGGGCGGCATCACGTTTTACTTGTTCATAGTTCTGACCTGGACGGGCGTGTTGCTGATGTTCTATTACCACCCGACGAAGGTGCAGGCATTCCGCGACGTACTGTATCTCGAGCACGATGTTCCCTTCGGGAAGTTGCTGCGCAACATGCATCGGTGGGCTGCTCACCTGATGGTGATTGGTGTGTGGCTGCACATGTTCCGCGTTTTCCTAACCGGCTCGTACAAGAAGCCGCGCGAATTCAACTGGAACGTGGGTGTGATCTTGCTGGTGCTGACGCTGCTGCTGTCATTCACGGGATATCTGCTGCCGGATGATCAGCTGGGTTTCTGGGCTGTAACGGTCGGAACGAACATGGCGCGCGCCACACCGTTATTGGGGCATGAGGGTCCGCTGGGACCTCAGCTCGGCATGACGCCGTACAACGATGTTCGCTTTGGACTACTGGGCGGATCCATCGTGGATGCGAACGCGCTGTTGCGTTCCTATATCTGGCATTGCATTGGGATTCCGATTGTCGCTTCGATTTTCATGATTGTGCATTTCTGGCGCGTGAGGAAGGACGGAGGCATCTCCGGTCCTGCGCCGGTGATGCTGGCCTCGGAGGCGGACAAACCGCGCCGTGGTCCAAAAGCAGCTGGGGAATAGCGGCGTAGCTACGGATAAGTGGGAATCCGTACGCATGCGTGGGGGACAAATATGGATTGGCGTCAGTTGTGGGACATCATGTCGGCGCCGGACAATGTGCCGATCGTTGGCCTTATTCCACTGCTCATTTTCTACATCTACCTGGCTTGGAAACAGGCCTCGGCGAATGACGAACTCGTTGTCCAGCTGGAAGGCGACGCCGCTCTCGCAAAGACGCATCATCGTAAGACTTGGCCTTTCAGACCGGGTTGGTCGAAAGAAGTCCATGTGTGGCCGTTTTTGCTACGCGTGGAGTTCCTTGCCGCCATCATCGTGACGATCATTCTGATGATCTGGTCGATCACGCTGAATGCGCCGCTGGAAGAACCTGCAAATCCGAACTTGACGATGAATCCAGCGAAAGCGCCCTGGTATTTCCTGGGGCTGCAGGAAATGCTTGTCTATTTCGATCCGTGGATTGCGGGCGTGGTGATGCCGACGCTGATCATTGTCGGTCTGATGGTGATTCCCTACGTGGACACGAATCCACTTGGGAGTGGCTATTACACCTGGAAGCAGCGGAAGTTCGCGATCGGAACGTTTCTGTTCGGGTTCATCATTTTGTGGGTGGCGATGATCATTATCGGCACCTTCATTCGCGGTCCAGGCTGGCAATGGTTCTGGCCGGGGCAGACGTGGGACCACAATCGATTGATTTATGAAGTGAATCGAGATTTGCCGGATTTATTCGGGATCACTTCGAACCTAGCAAAAGGAATTTTCGGCGCGATTATTGTGGGCGGCTACTACATATTGGGTGGCTACATTGTGCACGCGCTGTTCCGCCGCTATAACGCGAAAGACTATCAGCGGATGAGCCTGCTGCAGTATTCGATCGTGATGTTCTTCTTTCTCACGATGGTGGGCTTGCCCGCCAAGATGATGCTGCGCTTGTTGTGGCACATCAAGTACGTGTGGATAACGCCCTGGTTCAATATTTAGTCGTTGGTCGGCGGTCGGTGGCCGTCGGCTAATTCTGGTTTCTGAAATCAGGACCTATTAGAGGGATCAGCTACTAGCAACTGATTCTTGGAGGACTTGGTGCCCGAACAACCCATCCCCGAGCAGGATCCGATCGTAAGTAAGTCGTACGCGTTTCACTACGTGATCGCGATGGTGTTGTTAATGGCGACGCTGTTCTGGGCGCTGTGGGACGAAGCGTTCGGACAGCGGCCATGGAAGGCTTACCAGGAACAATGGAAGACTCGTTATACGGCTTTCCTGAAGAACAAGACAAGGAACTCGTCAAAGTCAGAGAAAGAAATTCAAGCGAGTTCCGACTACCAGGCTCTCAAAGCCAAGTACGAACAGGCCAGTCAGCAGGCGACCGCACGCACGAAAGAAATCCACAGTAAGCTTGAGGAACTCAGCGCGAAGATTCTTGCGGTGCAGAACGTTTTCACGGACCGGCGGGCATGGGTCAACGCGAAGACTTACGAGCTGGAAACTTCGTCGGCCTCCAGTAAGCCTGGGATTCAGAAATCAATCGACAGGTACAAGGCTGAGAAAGTCCGCGTCGACTATCCGGATGGAAAACGCGAGGAGTACACATACGAGCAGCTGGAAGAAAAATATAACGACCTGAAGAACGAACGGGCGCAGTTGAATGCGGAGCTAGGTGACGTCTCGAAGCCTGTCGGCGAAGCCAGTGACGCGATGAATGCGTATCTGAGCGAGCACATGGTCGATCTCACGCCCGAGCAGATTAAAGGTCTGCAGGATAAGACGGACTTGTGGGAACCGAAGATTGTGCAGATTAACGTGGCCGACGCGAACATCGTCGACAGATGCGAATCCTGCCATATGGGCGCGCGCGAACCGCTCAAGATCACTGCCGCTGCGATGAGTACGGGCAAGAAGCCGGATGAGTACGCGCAGGCCTTTGTCAGTCATCCAGACAAGGAATTGCTGGGAGCGCATGATCCGGAAAAGTTCGGATGCTCGTCCTGTCACCAGGGCAATGGACGCGCCACCAGCAGCGTGGAGAAAGCGCACGGCAACTACGAGCATTGGTTGTGGCCGCTTTATCCAAGGCAGAATGCCGAAGCCGGATGCCAGACGTGTCACATGGCAGACATGTTGTTAGTCAGTGGCCAAGTTGGAGCTGTGGTGAGCGAAGGCAAGGACTTGTTCCGCCAGCGCGGCTGCATGGGATGCCATCGCTACGAAGGCTACGATCGTGAACCGGAAGAACTGGCTTCAATTCAGCAGCAGATGAAGCAGTTGGAAACCGACAAGAAAGAGAATGCGAAGCAGTCGGCCTACCTGATGAAGCAGGCCGACAGCGCCGCTACGAATGAAGAAGCAAATCAGATGAACCAGATGGCGGTGAAGCTGCGCGTCACCAACAGCCAGGTGGACGGCCGCATTCATCAGCTCGATCTGCAGTCGCACAGCTTGATGCAGGACATGAAGAAAGTCGGGCCCAATCTAAAAGACGCGCGGCTGAAGCTGAATAAGAACTGGATTCCAGTTTGGCTGAAGAAGCCCACCGATTTCCGTCCGAACACGAAGATGCCGAATTTCCGCCTGACTGATCATCAGATCCAGGCGATTTCGGCATACATCTGGCAGTCTGCCTTAAACGATCCACTTCCCAAGCAGCAGCAAGGAAATGCTGCGCACGGAAAAGATTTGTTCGAGTCGCGTGGATGCCTGGCTTGCCACTCGATCGGTGAAGGCGACCAGACGCAGGGCGGAACATTTGCCGCGAACCTGTCTCGCGTGGGTGAGAAAGCGAATTTCGATTACCTGGTGCGCTGGATCCACAATGCGCGCCAGAGGACGCGTCCGTATTGTCCGTATGAGAAGAAGGATATTGGGCCTGAGGATTACGCGAAGAAGGGGCTGCCGTTTGAATTCGATCTGGTTCACAGCAAGTGCCCCAATGACGGCCACGAACTGCAAGTACAGAACATGACCGTGATGCCGAGCCTGCGGCTGTCGCAACAGGACGCAGCAGACATCGCGACGTACCTGCTGACACAGAAGAAGCAGGAGCAGTCGGCATATCCGGAAGCCGCGTACATGACGGACCCGAACCTGAAAGAGGAAGGCAAGAAATGGGTTCGTCACTATGGGTGCGCCGGTTGCCATGAGATTTCCGGATTTGAAGACGAAGGCCGCATCGGTACCGAACTCACGTACGAAGGCAGCAAGCCGATCGAGCGTCTGGACTTCGCATTGTTCACGGAAACGGCTGAGCGTGGCGGCAAGGAACCGATCACTGATCCGGAGAATCTTGCGCGACTGCCAAATGGTCCGGCCAAGGGTCCGTGGTACGACCACAAGGGATTTTTCGAGCACAAGCTGGCGCAGCCTGAGATTTACGACAAAGACAAGGTCAAGAGCGAGACGGAAGCCCTGCGCATGCCGAACGTGCATCTGGATAAAGACCAGATTCGCGCATTGACTACGTTCCTGCTCGGCAGCCAGGAAACTTCGCTTCCAGCCAGCTATATTTACAAGCCGGGCGATGCCCGTCGCGATATCCAGGAAGGCTGGTGGATCGTCAAGAAGTACAACTGCATGGGGTGCCACCAATTCATTCCAGGCCAGCCTACGGCTTTGATGGGAATGGGTCGTTACAAAGATGTGCAGGAGCAGTTACCGCCGAAGCTTCTGACCGAAGGCGCGCGTGTCGATCCTGAGTGGCTGTTGCGGTTCCTGGAAAATCCATCTTTGAACACAACCGACACGAACCGGAACGGAGTGCGTCCGTACCTTGCGGTCCGCATGCCGACGTTCTCATTCTCGGACAATGAGCTGCGCAAGCTGGTGCGTTTCTTCCAGGCGCTCTCGCAACAACCGATGCCGTACATTCCTGAGCAGGTTCCGACGCTGACGGCGAAGGAAACGGACATGGCGCGGAGTTTGTTCTCGAGCACGGCGGCACCTTGTCTAAAGTGCCATGCCACGGGCGATCCGGCGCACGACAAGAACGCGACTGCACCGAATTTCCTGCTGGCCCGCCAACGACTGAAGCCAGGATGGGTGGAGAGTTGGATTCTCGATCCGCAGGCGATCAGTCCAGGGACATCGATGCCATCTGGACTTTTCCGGAAGGATGGTGCGCGTTGGGTGTTTGCAGGACCGACGCCGTCGTCGTTCCAAGGGTATGACCGCGACCACAGCAAACTACTCGTCGATTACATCTTCCAATTGACTCCGGAAGAGCAGCGTCGAGTTGGAGCTGGCAGAGGACGGGCCGCGATCAAGCCCATGATTGACTCTCCAACACTGGCCAGAAGCACTCGCAGGAGAGCCACAATCTCAAATGGCGGTTCGCAGTAGAATGTGTGCGCCACGAAGTTCGAAGACAACACTTACGACTTTTTGAGGAAAGGGTGACACGATGAACCGCAGCAAATACATCATGATTCTTGGGATCTTTCTCGCTCTCGGGCTTCTAGCCGGCTGTAGCAAGAAAGAGAGCAGCGAACAGGCTTCCAATGCTCCTGAAGAGAAAGCCGCCCCAGCCCAGCCCGCCACTCCGATTGACCCGGCTACCGTAGCTACCGTGAGCGGCACCGTGAAATTCGATGGCACAGCTCCGAAGCCTGCCAAGATTGACATGAGCCAGGACCCAGCGTGCAAGGGTTCCAATGAAGCCGAAACGGTTGTGGACAACGGCGGCAAGCTGGCGAACGTGTTCGTGTATGTGAAAGATGGATTGGGCTCGCGGACGTTCGATGTGCCGAAAGAGTCCGTCACCATCGATCAGAATGGATGCCGCTACCATCCACATGTCCTGGGAGCAATGACAGGACAGAACATCGAAATCAAGAACAGCGACGCGACCACGCATAACATCCATCCGACGCCGCAATCGAACCGCGAGTGGAACGAATCGCAGCCTCCACAGGCCGCACCGCTCGAGAAAACGTTTGCCCGCGAAGAGATCATGTTGCCCGTGAAGTGCAACCAGCATCCGTGGATGAAGATGTACGTCAACGTGGTGAAGAACCCGTTCTTCGCCGTAACCGACAAAGATGGCAAGTACGAGCTGAAGGGCCTGCCGCCAGGAGACTACACGATCGCATTCGTGCAGGAGAAATTGGGCGAGCAGACACAGAAGGTCACGGTCGCTCCGAAGGACTCGAAGACCGTGGACATGGCATTCAAACAGCAGTAATTGCTTTTAGAGGGTGGGCTGGTTCTCCAGCCCATCTTCATTCCAACCGAGGAAACGCCCTTGATGCTGATCATTTCAGCCGTGCTAGGTGTTATCCCGCTGATCGGGGTGGTCTGGGTGGTGATCAGCGGGACCCTGACGACAGTCGATGGGCTGTTCACGAGCCTGATTTTGCTGACCTTATCTGGGATATTGTTTCTGAATGTTTTCCTGGAGCTGCGGGAGAAAGGCCTGTTAAAGAAGAAATCCGAACCGCCGAAGACGACCAAGACCAGCTGAGCCGCGCGATCACACCTTGAATCCATCCCCGAGTAAATCATGCCTACAGTTCAACTGAAGATCGACGTCTCCGGGACAGTCGGCGATGAGGCCTGGCGTTCGATGAAGCAGTTCGACGAAGTGCGAAGCGGGGCCTTCGGGCCACAGTTCGGGAGCGGCGGGGGATGCAAGCACGCGTCGGACGAGCCGCACGGGAAGGGCGAGTGGATTGGGGCGCAGGTGGAGCTGTCGACGCCGCTGTTGGCGCAATATGCGATTTCGCATTATCTCGAGCAGCCGCGCGTGATGGATGCGGATGTGGTCGATTAGAGCGCTTGCGCGTTAGTGTTCATTTATTTTCCAGAGTGGCCATCTTGAGCGAAGAACTGCTTTGATCTTTTCTAACAGCAGATCCTTCGGCTACGCTCGGTCGCATTGCTCCTTCGCTCCGCCTCAGGATGACAATCTGTTGTATTTCCGATTTGCGTGAGTCAAGGACCGACTAATCTATGGCTGTGGAGCGGAATGCAGACGTGAATGCACCGGCAGATCCTGCGGAGACCCTATCCAACGTTGGTGCACCGTCCAAGCCCGGTGGGGATGGTGTGGACGACAGCACTGCGCCATCCGCGCAGAAGCCCCGGCATCGGATGTCGACGCGCAATCGGCTGCTCTTTTTCCTGACGGCATGGCTGATCGTGCTGATGCCGTTTCTTTTCTGGTGGAACACGTGGTTTGGGCGTCCGCTTTCGAATAAACAGCTGACCGAATACCTGGAGGACCAGAAGCATCCTCGGCACATTCAGCACGCGCTGGTGCAAATTGGCGAGCGCATGGCGAAGCGCGATCCGACGGCCTCCCAGTGGTACGCGCAAGTCGTGCAGCTGGCGGCGAATCCCGTGGAGGAAGTTCGCAACACTGATGCCTGGGTGATGGGTCAGGACACTTCGGGCCCGGGTTTTCATGAGGCGCTGCTGAAACTACTTGGCGATCCCTCGCCGATGGTGCGAGGCAATGCGGCGCTGTCGCTGGTGCGGTTTGGGGATGCGTCAGGCAGACCGCAGATTGTGGCGCTGTTGCAACCGGCGAGGATTGTGTCCGAGCACAACGGGAAAGTTACGGATGCGAGCCGCGTGGGAACGGTAATTCATCAAGGTGGACTGATTGCGAAGATTCAGGAGAGCGATCAGATGTTCGACGTGCGGTCGCCGTTTACGGGACGGTTGCGATCTCTAGGAGCGTCAGTGGGACAGCCTGTCTCAGTTGGGCAAGAATTGGCGGTGGTCGATCCCGGAACCGATCAGGTGTGGGAAGCTTTGCGCGCTCTTTATTTGACCGGACAGATGGAAGACTTGCCTGCGGTCCTGGCGTATCAGCGCGAGTTGCCGGAGATTCCAGATCACGTACGACAGCAAGCGAAGGAGACGGAGCGGGCGATCCGGGAGAGGGCGAGGTAGGGAAATGGGAAAGTGGTTCTGAGTGTAAACGCCGCTGACAGCTACACTGCGGTACTCACATTTGTCGGGGGAAGGTGTTGAAGGTGGCATAGCGCACATGTTGGGGATTCCCGCTCTCCTCTAGCTCTTCGGCAATTGCCACAATGTCTTCTGATGGGCAGTCAGACGCCGAGAGCGGTCGAACGTACTCAAATCCCAGAAGGTCGAGTCGGTAATAGGAAAGTGCTCCTATCACCTTTGCCCGGTACTCCGATTCGCTAGCGGCCAACGTCAGGAAGTTGACATAGGCTCCCTCGCCAGGCGACAGTAATTCGCACCTGTCGCGTGGAACGACCCCCGCGACTCCGATCCACACTACCAAATCGGTAGCTTCCGACGCCATGCACAGCAGTATATGGGACGACACTCTGAATTGGGTTCTTGGTGAATCTGTCTGTTCACAACAGTTAGGTTGAAAAGTAGAGTTCTCCGTCTGGATCTTCTCCCGATTCGAGGGTATTAGTTCCACCAGAAGAGGTGCTGCAAATGCGTCTAGTGAGGATGGCGATAATTTACTTAATTCTTTCGTTTTTCGCAGCGGCACAAGATCCCACGACACAAAAGCTGGACAGCGCACAGGTAGATGCCCTAGCGAGACAGATAAGTTCCGAACTTCTGACGGCTGTTCAGTACAGCAACATCGGGAATGTTGATAATGATCCAACAGGAGAAAAGGCGAGCCTGAGATATAACGTTCACATGTCTGATTGCGAAAACCGCTGGGTGGCTCTCTATCGCAACGCGGAAGACCCTAACTACACGTACGGTTTCGTCTACATTGATCCACAAGCCGGATTCACGTTTCACTACTTCGGACGCTTTATGATTGACGACGATGCCAACTACCATATGGCGTCCAATCCTTTCCCTCCAGACAAGGCCAGTCTAAAAATTCGTTTAGAGAAAAATGGCATTGCGGCTCTGCTCCCGGCCCGCGCTCTGGAACAGCTTCAACTGCCGGACAAGCCAGAGTGGTTGAAGTACTACGAGGATGATGCTGACCCGATAACCCACAAGGTGAACTGGGGATTCTTCTACAACGCTCTTGGGGATTCGCGGCGAGCACTGGACTACCTTGAATCCGCCTATAAGGAACAGCCAGACGCACCACGAGTCGTATTCGAGCTTACCTATGCCTACAACGCAGCCGGGCGACCGTCAGACGCTATTCGCGTGGCAAAGACCGAGTTCACGAAGAATCCGAAAGATGAGTTGTTGTGCCGAGAGATAGCTTTTGCATACATCGGCCTGAAACGCTACAGCGAGGCCACACCCCAATATCAGTCTTGTATTGCGTTGTGTGCTGATTCAGAAACCGGGATGGCCGAGAAGAGCGAATTGGCGATGAACCTGAGTGCGGCATACGGGGCGTTGAGTGATACTGCGAATCGGGATACGTGGTTGGAAAAGGCCAAGAACTGGGCGCCGAAGGGATCAGCGGTTTACAAGCACTTTCATCCGGGAGAGGAATAGGCTTAAATCGCCATTACTCCCACTTCCTTTTCGACTTCCGTGGTTTCGACCATAACGATCGCGTCCCACGGACAACCATCAAGGAAGCAGCCGTCGGGGCCTTTGCTGAGGCATTTCTTGCAACCGATGCAGAGGATGGGGTCGACCTGGATTCGGCCGAAGGGTGGATTGTCCTCGTCTGGCACCCAGAACATGCAGTCTTCGACCGGGCAGTATTCGACGCAGGCGGGAGATCCAGCGCAGCCCGTGCAACACTCGGTGATGACGGCAAGCTCTTTGGGTTTTTTCTTGCGGGGAGTGGCAAGGCCCTTGGATTTTGGTTCGAATTTCAGCTCGTCCGGAACCATCCCGGCGGCCTTGGAAACGCCCGTCTGGTCAGCCATTTCGTGGATTATACCTCACTCTCGGATCGGGTCGAATCTTCGCGGTCGCGCTTGCGGCCATAACGGAAGGCCACGAGAATCCCGGCACTCATCAGCCCTACAGGTGGAACCAACAGCACGAGCACTCCCAGGCTGAGCGCTTTTTTTCCCTGCGCGGTAGTCCCTGTGGCGCTGCTATAGCACATGGCACAGCCCTGTCCGAAGGCCGGGAGAGCCCACATTCCTACGAGCAAGCCCAAGATAGCGAGATGCTTTTTCATCGCACTCCGATATGGAGGATGCGGAACGCATCCGGCAAGAAGATCAGCATCATGGCGAGGCAAAAGACGAGCGAGGTCATCGTGTACCAGCGCATGCGGGAGACTTCGAACTTCAGGTGCATGAAGTACGCAATGATCAGTCCTGCTTTCAGGATCGAGAGGCCCATCAGGATGCTCAGCATGCGGATCGGTTCCATATGCTGGTAGGCGAGGTACACCTCGATGGCCGTCATGATCAGGAGCGCGAGCCATACCCACAGGAACTGTGCGCGGCCGTGATGACGGTGCTGTTCTGCGACTTGTTCTTCCAACGCGAGTTGAACGGCATCCATGAGTTCTGGCTCCTAGATCTTGGTCGACATCAGGTACACGAGCGGGAAAATGAACATCCAGACGAGGTCGACGAAGTGCCAGTAGAGTCCGGCGACTTCGATGTCGGAAGCGTCATAGACTTTGGGTTTTAGCCACAAAATTACGGAGATGACGATCGCGCAGGCCAGTAGCACATAAGATCCGTAGTGGAATGGGCTGTAGGACGGGATGGTGAAATAAGCGAGCAGCCAGAAGCCGAACAGGATCGGGATGAACGCACGGCGCAGGGCCACGACGCCGAGATAAACGACGCCCAGCGTGACGTGGAGCATGTGCATACCCGTCAGTCCGAAGAAAGTCGCGCCGAATTGCGGGACGTTCTTGGCGACGTTCACGAATTCCGTGTTGGAGGCTTCTCCAGGAGGTGTGGGGAAGAGAGGGAGCGTCAAACCTTCCGCAATCAGGTTGCTCCATTCACGTCCGTGCAGAATGATGAACGCGATTCCGCAGGCCATGGTTGCGAGCAGCCAGAGTCGTTGCGCCTTCGCGTTGCTGCGAACAGCAGCACGGACGGCCATCACCATGGTGAGCGAGCTGGTGAGCAGGAAGCCTGTCATGAGAGTCGCGTTCATGATGCTTTCGGAGTGGAATGGCGTCGGCCAATCCACCGTCGAAATCCGCCCATAGGTGTAGGCGAAGAGAAGCGCTCCGAAAGTCAACGAGTCGGAGAGAAGAAACAGCCACATTCCAATTTTCTTGGAATAGGTGCCGAACAACGACGGCTCGTAAGGATCAACCCCTGCCATCGAAGAATGGACCGCAACATCGGACATGGTTTCGGTCTCCTTAGTTCATGCCGGACAACGTTCTGTCCAAGTTATCGTGCGAACTCCAACAGCGCGAAAATATAAATCCAGAGCGCGGCCATGAAATGCCAATACCAGGCCGTCACATCCACCAAAATTCTTTGCGAGTCGAGCGTCTTGCGAAGCAGCGGAGCAATGACCGCGTAGCCGAGCGCGAGCACACCACCGAACAAGTGAACGGCGTGCGTTGCCGTCAGCAGATACACAAACGAACTGCTTGGGCTGGTTGCGACGAAGAAGCCGCGATCTCCGAGCGTGCGCCATGCGAGAAATTGACCGATGAGAAAGCCGATTCCGAGCAGGGCTGTGATGTTCAGCCACGGCCAGGCGCGTTCGTTTCCGAGCGATACTCCGGGAATATTTCCGACGGGCGCGAGCGCAGCTTGCCGATTGAGTTGCCGTCGCGCCAGTTCAATGGTCAGGCTGCTCAATACCAGGAGAATCGTGTTGACCATCAGAAGCTGGGTGGGCAGTGCGACTGAGAGCCAGTCCCGGACGTATTTGCCCGAAGCTTCGTCGAAGGTTGGGAGTCCCTGCCGCACGATGTACGCGCTCGTGTAAGAGACGAAGATCATCACGATGGGCGTAATGGCGACGACGATGCCGAGACGAGCTCTCCGGAGGCGCCGTGAGTAGCCCTGGGGATCCGTTCCGCCTCGGCCATCATCCCCACCGCCGGAAGGGGGACGGACATCATCTCCGCCTCTTCCTGCGTGAGGTTTTCCGATCGTGACTGCGGGATTCATTGTGGCCATGGCTCGAGTCTCCGGAGTGGTCGCGTTTCGCTAATGTGCGGCGACCGTCGACGGATCGGTCTGCATGGTGTAATCGCGCGGTGCTCCCGGAACGCTGTATTCGTAAGGCCCGTGGTGCACGACCGGAGTGTGCCCGCCGAAATTGTCGTGAGGTGGCGGAGTCGCCGTGATCCACTCGAGAGTCGTGGCCTCCCATGGGTTGTCGCTGGCCTTTTCACCTTTGAACATGCTGTAGAAAAGGTTGAACAGGAAGACGAGCTGAATGCCAATTGTGATGAAAGCGGCATAAGTCATGAATTCCTGTAACGGAACAAGTTTCTGCATGTACGCCACTTCGGTGAATTGCGAATAGCGTCGCGTCTGCCCAGCGATGCCGAGATAGTGCATCGGCATGAAGATGCAATAGGTGCCGACCAGAGTGATGAAGAAGTGCACGCGTCCCAAGCTCTCGTTCATCATGCGGCCGAACATTTTCGGGAACCAATAATAGGTTGCGGCGAAGATGCCGAAGATGGCGGCTACACCCATGATCAGGTGGAAGTGGCCGACCACGAAGTAGGTGTCATGCAGCGGGATATCAAGGACAGGTTGCGCCAGAAACGGGCCGCTCAGTCCACCGGATACAAACAAGGATACGAAGCCGATGGCGAAGAGCATCGGTGTCTGGAAACGGATGCGTCCGCCTTTGAGTGTGCCCAGCCAGTTGAAAGTCTTGATGGCTGAGGGAACACCGATTCCCATGGTCATGAGCGAGAAAGCGAAAGCCGAATAAGGGCTCATGCCGCTCATGAACATGTGATGGCCCCACACCATGAAGCCCAAGATGCCAATGGCCATGATTGCGTAGACCATGGCGCGGTATCCGAAGATCGGCTTGCGTGAAAACGTGGACAGAATTTGAGAGGCCACGCCCATGCCCGGAAGGATGGCGATATAAACCTCGGGGTGTCCGAAGAACCAGAAGAGGTGTTGCCAGAGGAGGGGCGATCCACCTTTGTGTCCCATGACCTGGCCGTTCACGACGACAAGCGGGACGTAGAAGCTGGTTCCGAGATTGCGATCGAGTAATAAGAGGATGCCCGCCGAAAGGAGAACACCGAAAGCCAGCAATCCGAGGATTGCTGTGATGAACCAGGACCAGACGGTTAAAGGCATGCGCATGAGAGTCATGCCCTTGGCGCGCAGGTCGAGTGTAGTCGTGATGAAGTTGAGCGCTCCCATCAGTGAGGCCAGGCAGAAGAGAGCAATGCTGATCACCCACAGATCAGCGCCCAATTGCTCTCCGGGGCCCGCACTCGGTAATGCGCTGAGTGGCGCGTATCCAGTCCAGCCGTGTAATGGAGCACCGCCGGTCACGAAGAACGCCGCAATCATCACGACGAAGGCGATGAAAGTGGTCCAGAACGAGAGCATGTTCAGGACGGGGAACGCCATGTCTGGCGCGCCAATTTGAATCGGCAGGAAGTAATTGCCGAACCCGCCCTGCGGAGCCGTGGTGAGCACGAAGAACACCATGATGGTGCCGTGCATGGTGAGCAGAGCGAGATAGGTCTCAGGTTTGATTTCGCCCACCAGAGGTATGCTGGCCGTGGGCCAAACCAGGTGGATGCGCATCAGCAGGGAGAGGAACATCCCTACGAATACGGCGGTGAGGGCCAGGAAGTAGTACTGGATTCCGATGACCTTGTGATCGAGGCTGAAGATGTATTTCCGGATAAATCCTTGCGGGGCCGAATGAGCGTGAGCGTCCTGGGCAACCATGGTTATTGTTTCTCCGCCTCCCTGGCCATCAGCCATTTATCAAAATCTTCCTGGCTGACGACTTTCAGCATGCCGTGCATTTTGTAGTGTCCGAGGCCGCAAAGCTCGGCGCAGGCAATCTCGTAATCCCCGGTCTGGGTCGGTGTGAAATGCATGTGGATCGCTAATCCGGGGACCGCGTCCTGTTTAAAGCGCATGGATGGAACAAAGAAGCTGTGAATGACATCGATTGCGCGCAGGTTGAGATCCACCTCGCGGTTTACGGGCAGGTACATCGTGCCGGTTACAACGTCGTCTTTGGAAGCGGGGTCGGCGGTATCGAGCCCAATCGCCGACTCATTCCCGGAAGAGGGGTCGACCATCTTCAAGTCAGTCTTGCCGAAGTGGCCATCCGGCCCGGCGTAGCGGAAGTACCAAGCGAACTGCATCCCCGTGACCTCGACGGGTATGGAACCGGGCTTGGCGGCGTCAAAACGCTGCGCGGCCCAGATCGGACTTCCCATCAGATTCATGCCTACAAAGAGGATGGCGGTGAGAGTCGTCCAGAGAATCTCGAGCTTGGTGTTGCCGTGGGAATAGGAGGCTCGTGGGGCATCGCTCCGGTCCCGATACTTCCATACTAGGTAGCCGAGTGCGCACTGGGCGAGAACGAACACGATACCGACGGCAATAAAGGTGAAAGTGAACTGGCGGTCGATTCCCGCAGCAGCTGCGGACATTCCAGCTGGGAACCACCACGTTTTAGCAATGAAGAAATAGGTGCTGAGGAAGGTAATCAGCCAGACAACCACCAGTAGAGCCAGACCCATGCAGGTCCTCCAGGTTCGCTTGTGTCCCCACTCCGCGGAGTCGCGGATTTTGCTACGAAGCTATGGCTGGCCGTGAAGTCTATCACAGCCTAATGTGATGGACGCAAGAACTCAGTAAGGCGCTCTGAGCGCGAGAGAAAGTGAGCTTCGGGCAGAGTAGCTGGACGGTGCCCAATGTTATCTAGGCAGCGATCTTCGGCTCTCGTTTGTGCCAAACGGTGGTTTGCTCGTACGCATGGGCGAGCCGCAGCACCAGATCTTCCCGCCAGGGAGGACCTGCGATCTGAAGTCCGATCGGCAAACCCGATCCCGTGAACCCACACGGTATGGAGATTGCCGGAATTCCCCACACGTTCCAGGGCCGTGTGTTTCGGAGCAGGACAATCTCTTTCGGGCGGAGAGCGGCCGGGTCCTTCTTCAACTCTTCGATGGTGGGGGGTGGGATTGGGATCGTCGGTGCAATAAGGAGGTCGACGTCGGCGAAGGCGTTTGCAATTTCATGACGCGCTTGCTCGAGGTCGTGCCCGCTTTGGGTGAGTTGCTGTTGGGTGATGTCTTTTCCGGTCAAAAGGCGGCGAAGGGTCTCTGGCTGGTAGAGGTCGGCAGATTGCTCAATCCATTCACGATGGTACTGATAGGACTCGGCGGCTTGGAGTGTGCGATCCGTGCTCACTGGCAAGTCGATGTCTCGGATCTCGGCAGTCAGTGTACGCAGCACATTCAAAGCTTCGTTTGCTGCGCTGTTCACTTCCGGATCAAGGTCTTCAAAGAAAAATTTGCGCGGGATGCCTAGGCGGAGCGTTCGGGAGTCCTCTCGCAGTGCAGCCGCGAAATCATTTGTGGACTCACGGTGATCCGACTTAGATGTTGGGTCCTGAATGACATTAAGAATGATGGCCGCATCCGCCACGCAGGTTGTGATTGGTCCGACATGATCGAGCGAGAGCGAGAGAGGAACCACCCCCGCGGCGCTGACGCGTCCGTATTGCGGCTTGAGTCCAACAACGCCGCACTGCGATGCTGGTTCGCGCACCGATCCTGCCGTGTCCGTGCCAATTGCGGCGAGTCCGAGTCCCGCGGCCACTGCGGTGGCAGATCCGCCTGACGATCCTCCGGCAATGTGCTCTAGGTTCCAGGCATTCCGCACTTCGCCAAAACAACTGATCATCGAACTGCCGCCGTAAGCGAACTCGTGAAGGTTTTGTTTACCTAAGAGGATTGCCCCCGCTTGTTTGAGTCGGGTTACGACCGGCGCATCTCGATCGGGAATGCGGTTGCGAAACAAGTTGCTGGATGCGGTGGTTGGAAGTCCGGCGATATCAATGATGTCCTTGATACCAATCGGAACGCCGTGCAGTGGCCCCCGCCAGTTTCCGCGGCGGATTTCGTCTTCCGCGGATCGTGCGGCTGAAAGCGCTTCTTCTTCGGTGACTGTCACGTAAGCATTGAGTTGCGAATTAAGCTTCGCAATCTTCGACAAACACTCTTGCGTGAGTTCAACGGGGGAGATTTCGCCGCGGCGAATGGCATTGCTGGTTTGGTGGATCGTTTTCAAAGATAGATTCCAATGATTTTGAAAAATGGCATCCGTCTAATTCTTAACATGCGGCCGAATTCTGCTCGTCGTGAAAAAATTCAAAAGAATCTTTCTTGAAGGCGAATAAAAAATTTTGAGAAGAGTGACTCGCTCTTGTTTTTGCATGGGAGCAAGCTGCTATAATCACCAGTTTCAGTGTCGTGCGTCACCGCTATCCGTGACCAACGGTCTGGGCATAAGGTTCGAGAACGTCGGCTGAGTTCGTACGCCAGTCATAATTCATACAGTTCATGCAGATTTTCCATCGCAGTACGAATACGCTCTCTCGGGCCACCATCTTTGGTGCTGTGTTCGTCATAGCCGCCTTGTTCTGGGCGATGGCGCAAATCCAGCGTTCTCCTTATGTGACGTACGCGGGCGTAGCCAAGCCTCAGCCTGTGCCATTCAGTCATCAGCACCATGTGACAGGTCTCGGTATTGACTGCCGCTACTGCCATACCTCAGTCGAGACTTCCAGCTTTGCCGGTATTCCTCCGACAAAGACGTGCATGAATTGCCATTCACAGATTTGGACGAATGCCGCATTGCTCGAGCCGGTACGGGAAAGCTATCGATCCGACAAGTCCTTGCAATGGACGCGAGTGAACCAGCTGCCGGACTTCGTGTATTTCAATCACAGCATTCACATTAATAAAGGTGTTGGCTGCAATACCTGTCACGGACCAGTCGACAAGATGCCGCTTATGTACCAATTCGCCTCGTTGCAGATGGAGTGGTGCCTGGAGTGCCATCGCGCACCAGAAAAGTTTATTCGTCCGCGCGAACAGGTCTTCAACATGCGATACGAGCAGCCAACGTCTAACAAAGTTGTCACGGTGGGCGACGCGAAATTTGAAGATCAGATCGCGTTGGGTCGGGCACTGATCAAGAAATACAACGTGCGGCCGCCAATGGATATCACGACCTGTTCCACGTGTCACCGTTAGCGGCAGTGAAATCGTTCGGATAAAGAATTTTTGCCAATGATGAAGGACGAACAACAAATAAAGAGCCAGGGCCAGGATGTTTGCCCCGGCAAAAAGAGCCAGCTCAAGCTGGAAGATGTGCGTGCCGAGATTGAGAAGACGAGCGGCCCGCAATACTGGCGCAGTTTGGAAGAATTAGCGGGCACTCCGGAATTTCAGGAGATGCTGCACCGCGAATTTCCGAAGGGCGCATCGGAATGGCTGGATTCGGTTTCCCGTCGCGGTTTCCTGAGGCTGATGGGCGCATCGATGGCTTTGGCCGGGATGACGGGCTGCACGAAATTGCCGTTGGAGCCGATTGTTCCATACGTACGACAGCCGGAAGAAGTTGTACCCGGCCGCCCGATGTTTTATGCCACGGCGATGACGCTGAGCGGATACGCTTCGCCATTGTTGGTGGAAAGCCACCTTGGGCGTCCGACGAAAGTTGAAGGCAATCCAGAGCACCCGGCGAGCTTGGGCGGGACCGATGTTTTCGCGCAAGCATCGTTGCTTGATCTTTATGATCCGGACCGCTCGCAGACGGTGACGCATCTTGGCGACATTCGTTCATGGGATCGCTTTGTAGATGGGATTCGCGGCCCGTTAACTGCCCAAAAAGCTCTTTCAGGCGCCGGCATCAGAATTCTTACGCCGACGATTTCTTCGCCGACGCTCGCTGCGCAAATCAAATCGTTGCTGAGCGCTTATCCGCAAGCGAAGTGGCACGTTTATGAGCCGATCAATCGCGACAATGTGATTGCCGGCTCGCAGATGGCCTTCGGTCAACCGGTGGAGACGCAATATCGACTGGAAGGCGCGAACGTCATCCTTTCGCTTGATGCGGACTTTCTTTATGGCGGATTTCCGGGCGCGACGCGTTATATCCGCGATTATGCGAACCGACGGAACCCTGATGCGAATATCAATCGGCTTTACGTCGTCGAGAGCACTCCTTCCGCTACTGGGGTGAAAGCGGAGCATCGACTGCCTTTACGCGCATCGGAGATCGAAGGTTTTGCGCACGCCCTGGCTGGCATGGTGGGCGTGAATGCCGGCGGGGCGACTCTCGAGGGAGAACAGCAAAAGTTCCTTGCGGGCGTTGCTAAGGACTTGCAGGGGAATCGCGGCGCTAGCGTGGTGATGGCGGGCGATCATCAGTCAGCAGCAGTGCATGCACTCGCTCACGCGATCAATGCCGCGCTCGGAAATGTAGGAAAGACCGTTGTCTATACCGACACGGTGGATGCCAATCCAGTCAACCAGACCGAATCGTTGCGTGAGCTCGTCAGCGACATGCATGGCGGCAAGGTGGACTTGCTTCTGATTCTGAGCGGAAACCCAGCGTACGACGCGCCAGTAGACATTGGATTTGCTGACGCGCTTGAGAAAACGAATGTTGGGATGCGAGTCCATGTGGGCTTGCATAACACCGAGACTGCCGCGCTTTGCCATTGGCACATCAACGAGGCGCATTATCTCGAGGCTTGGGGTGATACCCGAGCTTATGACGGAAGCGTCTGCATCGTTCAACCGCTGATTCAGCCTCTTTACGCTGGCCGCAGCGCGCTAGAGGTCGTTGCGTTCCTGGGTGGACAAGCCAATGCCAATGGATACGAACTAGTTCGTGGGTACTGGCAGAAGCAGCATACGGCGGGTGACTTCGATAGTTTCTGGCGGAAATCTGTTCATGATGGATTCGTGGCCGGTACAGCGTTCGCGCCGAAGAATGTTGCCATGAAGGGCGGCAATGTTCCGGCGACCAATGTTGAGCCTGGTGACATCGAAATCAATTTCCGGCGTGATCCTTCGATCTACGACGGTCGCTTCGCGAACAACGGCTGGCTGCAGGAATTGCCGAAGCCGCTTACCAAATTGACGTGGGATAACGCTGCGCTCATTGGTCCAGCGATGGCGGATCGTCTGAAGCTCAAAACCGAAGATATGGTTGAGCTTGATGTACGCGGGCGCAAGGTTCAATCGCCAATTTGGATTCAAGCCGGCCATCCCGATAAATCCATCACCGTTTTTCTTGGGTACGGCCGTACACGGTCGGGACGCGCTGGCAGCGAAGTTGGGTTCGACATGTATCGCGCGCGCACGACTACGGGCCTATGGTTCACGAACGGCGTTCAAATCCGTAAGCTCGGCGACACGTACAAGCTGGCAAGTACGCAGGGGTATCAGACAATGGAGACGCCGACCGGCGAACGCCCGCTGGTGCAGGCTGCAACGCTCGAGAAATACCGCGACGAGCCAAAGTTTGCTAAAGAGGGCGAACCACCGACGGCGCTCACGCTCTATCAGCCTTACGATTATAAGAAGGAAGCGTATGCCTGGGGCATGGCGATCGACATGAACCGGTGTACGGGCTGCAACAACTGCATCGTCGCCTGCCAGGCGGAAAACAACATCGCGGTTGTCGGTAAAGAACAAGTCGTTAAAGGCCGCCACATGCACTGGTTGCGAGTGGATGTGTACTACGAAGGGGATCGCGCGAATCCCTCTGCGCACTTCCAGCCTGTGCCGTGCATGCAGTGCGAAAACGCGCCTTGCGAAGTTGTTTGTCCGGTTGGCGCTACCGTGCACAGCACGGAAGGCCTCAACGATATGGTCTACAACCGCTGCATCGGGACGCGCTATTGCTCGAACAACTGTCCCTATAAGGTGCGACGGTTCAACTTCCTGCTGTTCCAGGATTGGGAGACGCCGCAGTACAAGATGATGCGCAATCCCGACGTCAGCATCCGCAGCCGCGGCGTGATGGAGAAATGCACGTATTGCATACAGCGCATCAACGAGCACCGCATCGATGCCGAACGGGCTGACACGCTTGTGAAAGACGGAACGTTGCAGACGGCTTGCCAGCAATCGTGTCCTGCTGAAGCGATCATTTTCGGCAACATCAACGATCCGAACAGCAAAGTTTCGAAACTGAAATCGTTAGACCGCAATTATTCGTTGCTGGGTGAGCTGAATACCCGGCCACGAACAACGTACCTGGCCGAGATTCGCAACCCGAATCCTGAAGCAGAAGGGTAGTCGGAGAGCAGTTATTCATGGCAGAGCGAGACGATGCATTAGGCAGAAGCGCACCGGTCATTGAGCCGGGGCACACTTTTGCCACTGTTACCGACAAGATCAGCTCCATCGTGCTGACGCGGCCGACGTCCCGCGGCTGGTTCTTGGGGTTCGGTGTTGCGTTCGCGCTCACCATGATGATGTTGTTCGCGATCAGCTATCTGGTCGTGAAGGGCACTGGGATCTGGGGCATCAACATCCCCATTGGGTGGGGATTCGCGATCGTCAATTTCGTGTGGTGGATTGGTATCGGCCACGCGGGAACGTTGATCTCCGCCATTCTGTTGTTGCTGCGACAGTCCTGGCGAAACTCGATCAACCGTTTCGCGGAAGCGATGACGCTGTTTGCGGTCGCTGCGGCAGGCATCTTCCCGCTGATTCACACCGGTCGACCCTGGTTGGCTTATTGGATGTTTCCGTATCCCAACACCATGGGGTACTGGCCGCAGTTCCGCAGTCCACTGATCTGGGACGTGTTTGCGGTCTCAACGTACTTCACTATTTCGCTAGTGTTCTGGTTTATCGGGCTGGTGCCGGACCTTGCGACACTGCGGGATCGTTCGGAAAACCGTTTCGCGAAGATCATTTACGGGATGCTTGCGCTTGGTTGGCGTGGGTCCGCACGGCACTGGCATCGTTATGAAACTGCCTACCTGTTACTTGGCGGATTGGCTACGCCGTTGGTGCTTTCTGTTCACACCGTAGTCAGTTTCGACTTCGCGATTGCGATTGTTCCTGGCTGGCACACGACCATCTTTCCGCCGTACTTCGTGGCCGGCGCGATCTACTCAGGCTTCGCGATGGTGATGATGCTCGCGATCCCCATACGGAAGGTTTACAACCTCGAGGATTTCATCACGGACCGCCACTTGCAGAACTCGGCGAAAGTCATGCTCGCCACCGGCTGGATCGTTGCATACGGTTACGGGATGGAAGCCTTCATGGGCTGGTATAGCGGGAGCAGCAGCGATCAGTTCCTGCTCTGGAACCGCCTGCATGGCCCGTACGCTCCCTGGTATTTTGCCCTGCTGATCTGCAATATCGGCATTCCTCAGTTGCTGGCGTTCCGCAAAATGCGTACGAGCCCGCTGGGATTGTTTCTCATCTCGCTGGTTGTCCTCGTGGGCATGTGGCTCGAGCGATTCATCATCGTTGTCGTCAGCTTGCATCGCGACTTCCTGACTTCATCGTGGGGCATGTACTACCCGACGAAGTGGGACTGGATGACTTACATCGGAACGATTGGCATGTTCCTGGCCGCCATCTTCCTGTTCGTGCGAATTCTGCCGATGATCTCCATCTTTGAAATGCGGACTTTGCTGCCCGAAGCGGAGGTCAAAGAATGACAGTCATTCATTCACACCTCCATCCTCACCCAACCTATGGGCTGATGGCCGAGTTCGATTCGGCTCAGGATTTGATTGAAGCCGCAAACAGGACGCGCGAGGCGGGATATCGGAAGATAGACGCTTACAGTCCGTTTCCAATTGAGGGAATGGCAGAAGCGATCGGTTTTCATAAGAACGGTGTGCCGCTGGTTGTGTTGATCGGTGGAATCGTCGGTGGACTTGCTGGTTATCTGCTTCAGTATTGGGTTGCGACGATGGCTTATCCAGTAAACATCGGAGGCAAGCCGTTCCATTCCTGGCCTGCGTTCATCGTCGTGACGTTTGAGATGACGATCCTGTTCGCTGGGCTCTCAGCAGTGTTTGGCATGCTGGCACTGAACGGTTTACCGATGCCCTATCACCCGGTGTTCAACGTGCCGCGGTTTGCGCTGGCCTCGAAAGATAGATTTTTCTTGATCGTGTTTGCGTCCGATCCGAAATACGACGCGGCTGTGACGCGGCAGTTTCTGGAAGGATTTCATCCGCGGTCGCTCTCGGAGGTGCCAAGTTAGAGCCATGGCCAACTTGCGCACGCTTTTGCCGGGTCTGTTGCTTGCAGTTCTATCGACTGCAGGATGCCGCCTCGATATGCACGTGCAGCCACGGTACAACCCGCTGGCACGTAGCGATTTCTTCGCAGACCAGCGTGCAGCGCGTCCCTTAGTGGAAGGCACGGTGGCGCGCGGCGATCTGAGGGAAGACACATATTTCTATACGGGGAAGATTGGCAACAATCACGGCAATTATTTTCCGATTCCCGTTGACGAGAAGACGCTTGCCCATGGCCGCGAGCGTTTCAATGTTTTCTGTGCACCATGCCACTCGCGGTTGGGAGATGGCAATGGCTTCATCCCGTCGCGCGGATTTCCGCGGAAGCCGCCGTCCTACCACATCGAACGCCTGCGCAATGCGCCGGTCGGATATTTCTTCGATGTGGCGACGAATGGATTTGGGATTATGCCGGATTACGGATCTCAGATTCCGCCACAAGATCGGTGGGCCATCGTCGCCTACATTCGCGCTCTCCAATTGAGTCAGAACGCGAAAATGGCAGATGTTCCTAAGGGCCAGCAGCTCCCGTCGGCCACACCAAAATATGGTCTACCTGGCTCGGGCGCGACCCTGATGGTTCCAGAAGATGAGAACGGTTCGGGCAAGGAGTGGAAATGAGCGCCACGGTGCGTGTGAACAAATCGGAATTGATGGCACCGCCGGGGGCCCAGACCATCCAGCAACGTTCACTAATTATTGGAGCGGTGTTCACGGTCATCGTGGTGGCTGGCATTTTCATGTGGCCGGCGGTCGTCTATCCCGCTTACCTCATTGCGTTCATGTCTTGGCTTGGGGTCACGCTCGGCAGCCTGGCACTGATCATGCTCCAGCACATGACTGGTGGGGCGTGGGGATTGGTGGGCCGTCGAGTTTGGGAAGCGGCGACTCGCACATTGCCATTGAACTTTGTAGCGTTCATCCCCGTTGCATTTGGCATTCCGTATCTTTACGACTGGGCGAAACCTGCGGTTCTCGCAAAAGACCCGCATCTGCGAGAGTTCACGCATAGCTATCTAAATCCTGCCGGCTTCGTATATCGCGGGATCCTTTACTTCGCGATCTGGGCGTTTCTGATTTACCTGTTAAATCGCTGGTCGGTGGAACAGGATTCGCACGATTTCGACACGCTCCGTTTTCGCAAGCTGAGTGCGCCCGGCCTGATTTTGTACGCCTTCAGTATTTCGTTTGCGGTTGTGGATTGGGTCATGTCGCTGCAGGCGCGTTGGATTTCGACGATCTACGGCATGATCTTCATGGTTGGCCAGGCGCTTTCAGCACTTTGCTTCCTGCTCGTGATCGAAGCGATCTTTTCGAAGCGCAAGCCAATGTCGGAGTACCTGCATGAAACCGAAGTTCACGATCACTCAAAGCTGACGCTGACCTTCATCATGCTGTGGGCTTACTTCAGCTTCTCCCAGTTCTTGATCATCTGGGCAGGCAACCTGCCTGAAGAGATCACCTGGTATTTCCGGCGACTGCATAACGGATGGGAATACGTTGGATTGTTCCTGGCCGCGTTCCATTTCGCGGTGCCCTTTGCCATTTTGCTCGGACGGCACTTCAAGCGACATACACGAACCATGGTGTGGATTGCGGTCTGGCTAATGGTTATGCGGCTAGTGGATGTCTGGTGGCATGTAGATCCGGTCTTTTATCCAAGCATCAGTATTTCCGGACTGGCCTGGGCCGTCATTTGTGCGATCGCGATCGGCGGCCTGTGGCTCGCCTATTTCTTCCGCAACCTGCGAAGCTTGCCAATGCTGCCATTGCTCGCGCCGGGAACGGACAAGCTGTTGGAATCGGAACATGAGTGACGACAATCTGCAGAACGGTAAAAATCCGGAAGTCAGCTTCGAGCCGGAAGATTTAGAGGCGAAGCCAATCATCATCGCCCTCACCGGGTTGGGGCTCGCCTGCATCGCTTTTTATTTCGTGGTGTTGTGGATGTACGGCTTCCTGAATCGTTATCAGGCAACACACCAAGAGCCCACCAATCCGCTGGCGACCGTTCAAAAAGATACTCGCCACGTGACTAAGGCGGAGGTTGAAAGCTTTCCGGAGCCACGCCTGGAAGAAAACGAGCGAGATCAACTGGATGGAGTTCGCATAAATGAAGAACAGAGATTGAACTCTTACGGTTGGGTGGACCAAAGCGCGGGCACGGTGCACATTCCGATCGAGCGCGCGATGGAATTGCTAGTAGAGCAGGGAGTGCCGACGGCGCCTAACGCTCAGCCAGCGACAACAAAGAATGGAAATCAGAAGAAGTCGGCCGTACAGCGGGCCAGCAGTGCCGATGTGGTGGCGGCGAAACGTTAGCTAAAACGAGTTTCACAAAGCAGTGGATGTTATGAATTCCGGTAAAAACAAAATTCGGCTTGTAATTCTGCTACTTGGTTTGATGTGCGCCGCGGAGGCGCAACCGTTTCGTGGGCAGATGGGATCGCTTGCGTCGCCTCCGACGGACAAGCGTCCGCCGATGCTCAAGCAGGTTGGCATCGAGCAGCATCTGGATCAGCAGATTCCTCCGGGACTGATGTTCCGGGACGAATCGGGCAACGCGGTTCACTTGGCCGACTACTTCGGCAAAAAACCATTGATTCTCAACCTGGTTTATTACCAATGCCCGATGCTTTGTGGAGAGGTGCTGAGTGGAATGACCAGCGCCATGGGCATGCTGAAATTCAACATCGGTAAGGAATTCGAGGTCATTACGGTCAGCATTGATCCGCGCGAGGGTCCGGACCTCGCCATTGGAAAGAAGAATACATTCCTTCAGCGTTATCACCGTCCTGGGGCGGAAAAAGGTTGGCATTTTCTTACAGGCGACCAGGCGAACATCACGGCGCTGGCCAAGGCTGCTGGTTTTGGGTACGAGTACGACGAAGCGACCGGGCAGTTTGCTCACGCCACGGCGATCATGGTGCTGACTCCCGAGGGGAAGATTTCGCGCTACCTCTACGGCGTCGAATATCCCCCGAAGGACCTTCGTTTGGCGCTGGTAGAAGCCTCTGAGAACAAGATCGGAAACGCGGTCGACCAGGTGCTGCTCTACTGCTATCACTACAACCCAGCAACTGGAAAATATGGCGCAGTCATCGCCAACGTATTGCGCATCGCGGCCGGTGTAACGATGGCCATTGTCGGCGCTTTCGTGTTCATCATGTTTCGCAAGGATCTCGGGACGAACCACGGGCAAACGGAGCGGATCAGGTAATTATGTGGACAAACTTTCCATTATGGCCGGAGCGCGCTTCGACCATGGCGGGCAACGTGGACGCACTGTACATCTTCTTGCTGCTGATCTGCGGCCTGATGACGGTGCTGGTCTCCACGGCCGTGATCGTTTTCGCGGTGAAGTACCGCAAGCGGCTCGGCCATCGTGCTCATCAGATTGAGGGTTCTCTCGGTCTTGAGATCACCTGGTCCGTGATTCCTCTGTTCGCCTTCTTCACATTCTTTGCCTGGGGAGCAGTGATCTACTTCCAGGAGCGCACGCCTCCGCGCGACTCGATGGAGGTGTACACGGTCGCGAAGCAGTGGATGTGGAAATTCGAACATCCCGAGGGCGCGCGTGAGATCAATGCGCTTCATGTTCCGACGAATCGGAACGTGAAGGTCATTATGACCTCGCAGGACGTGATCCATAGCTTTTTCGTCCCCGCATTCCGCATTAAGCAGGATGTCCTGCCTGGCCGCTACACAATCGCATGGTTTCGTGCCACGAAGCCGGGAACGTATCACCTGTTCTGCGCGGAATATTGCGGTACCCAGCACTCCGGCATGACCGGCGATGTGGTGGTCATGGAGCCGGCGCAGTACGAAGCTTGGCTGGCTGGGGGATCGACGGGGGCGCCACTGCCAGTCACCGGACAGGGTTTGTTTAACCAACTTGGGTGCAGCACATGCCATCAGATCGATGGCCGCGGGCGCGGGCCAAGCTTGGCTGGAGTCTTCGGGAACAAGGTGTCACTCGAGGATGGCCGCTCAGTTACGGCAGATGAAAATTACGTACGAGAATCTATTATCAGTCCGGGTACGAAGATCGTCGTCGGATATAAACCGATTATGCCCACGTTCCAGGGGCTGATTAGCGACGATCAACTCAATGCGCTGGTTGCGTACGTGAAGTCAATCAGCCAGCAACAACCCGGTCAACCCGCAGGCAGCGAGGCGACTGCCGGCACGCAAACGAAATCGCAACAGGTGCATTAGGTTATGGCGAGCGTTACTACAATCCCGGAGCAAGAGAATTATCTAACGAATGGGTACGGCATTAAGTCGTGGCTGCTCACGACGGACCACAAGCGCATTGCGATGTTGTACCTCGCCTCGATCACGTTCTTCTTTTTTATAGGCGGCATATTCGCGCTTCTCGTGCGGTTGGAGTTGCTGACGCCCGAAGGCGATTTTCTCCAAGCCGACACGTACAACAAAGCGTTCACCATGCACGGGATGATCATGGTGTTCTTCTTCCTGATCCCGGTCGTGCCCGCGGTGCTCGGAAACTTCCTGGTCCCGATCATGATTGGGGCGAAGGACCTGGCGTTCCCGCGGATCAACTTGCTGAGCTGGTACCTGTACATGATCGGCGGCGTCCTGATCACTCACTGCATGTTGACGGGTGGTGTGGATACGGGCTGGACGTTCTACACGCCCTATAGCACAGCATTTACGAACACCAAGATCATTGAGGCTGGGCTTGCGGCCTTTGTCGCGGGGTTCTCGTCGATCTTTACTGGGCTGAATTTCATCGTCACGATTCACCGCATGCGCGCTCCAGGTATGACGTGGGGACGTTTGCCACTATTCATCTGGTCGAATTATGCGACGAGCCTGGTCATGATCCTGGGAACGCCGGTCATCGCAATCACGATCATCCTGGTCGCTGCCGAACGGCTTTTTCACCTGGGAATTTTTGACCCGAGGCTGGGCGGTGACCCGCTGTTGTTCCAACATCTGTTCTGGTTCTATTCCCATCCGGCTGTCTACATCATGATTCTGCCGTCGATGGGAGTGATCAGCGAACTCATCACGGCGTTTTCCCGCAAGCGGATCTTCGGATACAGATTTGTTGCGTTCTCCTCGATTGGAATCGCGATTATCGGCTTCCTGGTGTGGGCGCATCACATGTTCGTGTCCGGGATGTCGCTCTATGCGGCCCTGATCTTCAGCTTTCTGACGTACCTGGTAGGTATCCCCTCGGCGATCAAGGTTTTCAATTGGACCGCTACGATGTACAAGGGGTCGATCTCCTACACGACGCCGATGCTTTATGCGATGGGCTTCATTGGCCTGTTTCTGATCGGCGGTCTGACGGGATTGTTTCTGGCTTGTCTCGGCGTCGACGTGCACGTTACCGATACCTACTTTGTGGTTGCCCACTTCCATTACGTGATGGTCGGCAGCGTGCTGATGGCGTATCTCGGCGGAATGCATTTTTGGTGGCCGAAAATTTCTGGTCGCATGTATCCCGAGGGCTGGGGGCGTCTGGCGGCCCTGCTCGTATTCGTCGGATTCAACCTGACGTTCTTCCCACAATTCGTGCTCGGCTACCTGGGAATGCCGCGGCGTTATTGGCAGTACAAGGCAGAGTTCCAGGTCCTGAACATTTTCTCGACTGCGGGGGCTACGATTCTCGGCGTGGGGTATGTTCTGCCGCTCATCTATTTCATGTGGTCGATGCGATACGGGAAGCCTGCTACGGACAATCCGTGGAGTGCTGCTGGGCTGGAATGGATGACTTCTTCGCCGCCGCCCACGTTCAATTTCGACGAGACGCCAGTGGTTGACTTCGAAGCCTACGATTACGAACACATCAAGGAAGCGGAGGTCCCGGTTGCACACTAACGCCGCTACGACCGAGCACAATCCGGCGCTCCGGCATCACTTCGCCGACATGACCCAGCAGAAGAATTCCGCTTCGCTGGGGATGTGGCTTTTTCTGGTAACAGAAATCATGTTTTTCGGCGGAATGTTTTGCGCCTACCTGATTTATCGGCTGGCGTATTTCAATGATTTCGGTGCGGCGAGTACCAGCTTGAGTCTCAAGTTGGGCACTATCAATACGATCGTGCTTCTCCTGAGTAGCTTGACGGTGGTGCTCGCCGTGAATGCTGCGCAACGCGGCAAGCAGAAACTCCTCTTTTTCTACCTCATCGCAACAATTGTGTTGGGGTGCACGTTTCTAGGGATCAAAGCGGTTGAGTATCACGACAAGTTCGTAGAGCACCACGTTCCCGGGCCGGATTTTCACTTCGTTGCAGAGCATCCCGAAGGGCATTCCGAACAGGCGCCGGTGAACCAGCAGCACGCGCAAATGTTTTTCTCCCTGTATTTCGTCATGACGGGGATGCACGCCATTCACATGATCATCGGGGTGGGGCTGTTCTCCGGGCTGGCGTACCAGGCGTGGAAAGGGCGTTATGACCGGAATTACAACACACCGGTCGAGAATGCCGGATTATATTGGCACTTCGTTGACGTGGTCTGGATTTATCTTTTCCCGTTGCTCTATTTAATCAGTCGTCATCATTGAGGCAGGCATGGCTGGACACGAACATAACGAACACTCCATTGGTTTCTACGTAGTCATCCTGTTTGCGCTGCTGGCATTGACCGGGCTCACTGTTGGCGCGGCCTTGGTGAATCTGCACGCGTGGAATCCAGTGGTAGCCTTGGCGATCGCCAGTATCAAAGCGATGCTAGTGGTTCTCTTCTTCATGCACGTCAAAGGCGCGAGCGAGAAGATGACCAAGGTCGTGATCTTCAGCGGAATCTTCTTTTTGCTTCTGCTTCTAGGCCTCACCATGGCCGATTACGGCACACGTCTGTGGACGTAAGCTAGTCACTTCAAGCGCAGGCCACGTTGTACTTGCGCGTCTCACGCGCTTTCCTTGAAGATGTTCGCCTAGCACTTCTATGTCCCTCGACTCTGCTTCCTTCGTTCCCGCAGATTCGCTGAGCGGCCGCGCGCGCGCCGCCAGATCTTCGCAGGTCGATGTTGGCGCTCTCGAGTCCAAGCTGCGCAAGCAAATCTCTGGTGAAGTTCGTTTCGACTACGGTGCCCGCGCGCTATACGCCACTGACGGCTCGAACTACCGCCAGGTACCGATCGGAGTAGTGCTTCCCCGCAACAACGACGAGGTCATCGCCGCCATGGCTCTCTGTCGCGAATTCGGAGCGCCACTGCTGCCGCGCGGAGGGGGGACATCGCTTGCTGGGCAATGCTGCAATGTGGCGGTTGTTCTTGATTTTTCGAAGTACATGGCCGGGATTCTTTCGATTGATCCTGAACGTCGAACGGCGCGAGTTCAGCCCGGCGTAATTCTGGACCATCTCCGCGCGGCGGCGGAGCGTCACCGGCTCACTTTTGCTCCCGATCCAGCCACGCACGATCGCTGCACGCTAGGAGGGATGATTGGCAACAACTCCTGCGGCGTCCACTCCGTGATGGCCGGCAAGACTGACGACAACATCGAATCCCTCGATATTCTGACGTACGACGGCACGCGTCTGAGTGTCGGCGCGACGAGGAGTGAGCAACTGGAGAGCATCATCCGGGAGGGCGGGCGTCGCGGCGAAATCTATTCAGGCCTGAAAGCACTGGCTGCCAAGTATGGAGACCTGGTGCGGCAGAAGTTTCCGAATATTCCGCGCCGCGTCTCGGGATACAACCTGAATTTTCTTCTTCCAGAGAATGGATTTCACGTAGCGCGCGCCCTGGTCGGCGCTGAAGGCACTTGTGCCACAGTGCTTGAGGCCACCTGTCTTCTCGTGGAGAGTCCTCCTGAGCGCGTGCTGCTCGTGCTTGCGTGGCCCGACATCTTTCAGTGTGCGGATAACGTGCCGCTCGTCATGTCCCACAAGCCCATTGGACTCGAGGGCTTCGATGATGTGCTGGTCACCGCAACTCGCCGGCGAGGGATCAATTCCAAGGGACTCGCGCTTCTACCAGAAGGAAACGGTTGGCTGCTGGTGGAATTCGGCGCGAACACGAAGGGCGAGGCGGAAGCCCAAGCAGCGCGATTGATGGAGGAACTTGGACGTTTTGCGGCGCCTCCAAACATGCGCTTGCTTGCCGATCCCGCTCAGGCGAAGTGCGTATGGGATGTACGCGAGTCCAGTCTTGGCGTTACGTCTCATGCGCCTGGCGCTCCACTGCGCTGGGAGGGCTGGGAGGATTCTTCCGTCTCTCCCGAAAAGCTTGGCGGATATCTGCGCGACCTTCGCAAGCTGATGCACGACTATTCGTATGAGGGCTCGTTCTACGGACACTTCGGCCACGCCTGCGTGCACAACCGCATCGACTTCGACCTTGAATCGTCGGAAGGCGTTCGGAAGTTTCGCCACTTCATGGAAGAAGCTGCAGACCTCGTCGTGAGCTATGGCGGATCTCTTTCAGGTGAGCACGGCGATGGACAAGCGCGCGCTGAGCTGCTTCCGCGCATGTTCGGTCCGGAACTGGTCGAGGCGTTCCGGGAGTTCAAGGCGATCTGGGATCCCGACTGGAAAATGAACCCCGGAAAAGTGGTCGAACCGTACCGGCTTGATGAAAACCTTCGGCTCGGCGCTGACTATGATCCCTGGCGGCCAGCCACACACTTCCAGTTCCCGGAGGATCACGGAGATTTTGAACGCGCCACTCTACGGTGTGTCGGGGTGGGCAAATGCCGCCGATATGAGGGCGGTGTGATGTGTCCGAGTTTCCGCGTGACCCGAGAGGAAGAGCATTCGACTCGCGGGCGGGCTCATCTTCTCTGGGAGATGACGCGCGGCGACGTTGTTCACGGGGGTTGGCGTGACGAAGCCATCAAGGAGTCGCTTGATCTGTGCCTGGCTTGTAAAGGATGTAAGAGCGACTGTCCCGTTGGGGTCGATGTTGCGACTTACAAAGCGGAGTTCCTCTCGCACTACTACGAAGGACGCCTGCGGCCACCCAACGAATTTGTGTTTGGCAATATTGATCTGTTCGCGCGAGTTGCATCGCACGTTCCCGGATTTGTGAACCTCGCCACGCAGCTGCCCCCGTTTAGCCAAATTGCCAAATTTCTGGGCGACATTCCGCAGCAACGCCGGATTCCAGCAGTTGCTCCGCAGACTTTCAAGTCATGGTTCGCAAGGCGAAAACCCAAGAACATGGGCCGCAAGGCAGTCGTGTTGTGGCCAGACACGTTCAACAACTACTTTCGTCCTGAGACCGCTCAGGCTGCCGTAGAAGTTCTCGAAGCGGCTGGCTTTCACGTTCTGCTGCCGGAAGGCAATCTCTGCTGCGGACGTCCGTTGTACGACATCGGCATGCTCGACCGCGCCGAGGAACAATTGCTCGAGATCCTTGACGCTCTGCTGCCAGAGATAGAAGCGGGAATTCCGGTTGTTGGTCTTGAGCCAAGCTGCGTGTCCGTTTTTCGGGACGAACTGGTCAACCTGTTTCCGACCGACGATCGCGCCCAAGCGCTCGCAAAGCAGACGTTCGTTCTTAGTGAGTTTCTGGAGAAGTACGCGAAGAATTTCCAACTGCCGCAAATCCGGCGAAAGGCCCTCGTTCATGGACACTGTCATCAGAAATCGCTGATGAAGATGGACTCGGAGGAAGCTTTATGGCGCCGCCTTGGGCTGGATTTCTATGCTCCGGCACCGGGTTGTTGTGGAATGGCGGGCGCTTTTGGTTTTGAGAACGAAAAATATGACGTTTCCCGTTCGATCGGGAATCTCGAGCTGCTTCCGGCAGTGCGCGATGCGAGTCCCGAAACCCTGATCATCTCGAACGGATTCAGCTGCCGCGAGCAGATCGCCCAGGAGACCAGCCGCCGTGCCCTCCATATTGCTGAGGTTATCCAGATGGGACTGCGCCAGCTGGGAACCGCAATTTCGACCGAGTACCCGGAACGGCCCAGTGTTTTACGGCAAGAGGAAGCGGTTCGGAGCTCTATGAGACGGGCGGGTTGGGGGATGGCTGGTGTAGCTGCGATGGGGGCCCTGGCGTGGGCTTTTATTCATCGATCTCACGGTTAACTTCTTCGTTTCAATGAGATACGGGCACTGCCCAGCCCTCTCGTTTTCTGGGACAATATGTATGTAGCCTCAAAAGGCCCCTGCCACGGCCCGGACTGTACCAACCTTGAGGCTCTGGTGATCGTCATGGAAGCAACAACTCTCATAGCCCAAAAGCCACAGGATTCAACTCCCAGCACCCCAGAAACGGCGCTGCAGGGGTCGGTTCTCGTTCTCATTCAGTTCGACGTCTGCGAGGAGATCAACCTCGATGAACTCCGGCGGATTTTCGGCGCTCGGACCGCGGGGGCGAGCTTTAAGCACCCGGCGCCCGGATACGTGCAGTACCAGCGGCCGCCTGTGGTTGAACCCGTAGACCCGGTGGTCCTCGAGACCGGGGAACGGCTCGACGCTCAAATCAAGTTTTACGATTACGGAGTGCTGAGCGTTGTTCTTGAGCTTCCTTTTACTGGGGACTGGGATACGCTCGTGCGCCTCTCCAGCCGTTGGGTTTGGGACACGGACTTCACCAGCCTTGCTTCGAAAATCGTAAAGTCGAAACTGGAACGGGCTGCTCCGGCCTTGGTGAAGCGTTACGAGAATTGGCTTCACGAGGACTACTTCATCTTCCACGTTCGCCAGATGGCTTCGAATCCGTCAACGGCGCGTCTGCTTGTCGAGCATGGAGACCAGGTTGCACAAATTGTTCGGGGAGAAACCAACCAACTTTCTGAAGGTGAACGATCGGAAATTTTGCAGGGCAGGATTTCATACTATCCGAACGATCTTGCTGTGATCGGATGGAATGGCGCTTTCATCTATGACACCAATGCTGGGGCCGAAACGGTCATCCAGCTTCTTGAATACGCCAACTCTCAGTTACTCGAATTCCGGCACTACGACGAATTGCTAACGAAAGAGCTTACCGGCGTGTACGACTTCATGGAGAACGGCGGAGGCGGGATCCTGAAGCGCTGGCGCACAGCTCGCGAGGCCAATCGGTTGCATACCGTCTGGCTGGATGTGAACGAACTCACGGAGCGCGCCGATAACGCCATCAAATTTTTGAGCGACATGTTCTCTGCCCGTCTCTACAAACTGGCGGCGGCGAAGGTTGGCGTGACCGATTACAAAACCCTCGTTAACCAGAAGCTGCAGACTGCCGAAGAACTCTATCGCTTCATGGTTGACCAATTCCACCAGAGCCGCGCTTTCGTGCTTGAGTTGATGGTGGTGATCATTTTGATCATCGATCTGATTTATTTATTCAAAGGACAAATGCCGATCTAGAGAAGGATGACTGGTGACAGTCCTCAGGAACACGGGAGCGCTATTGTTTCCTTGTGACCCGTGACGGGTCGTCCGCTTTATAATTCCCCCCTCATGCGCGGCCTCAAAAACAAACGTGTTCTTATCACCGGAGGCGCCAGCGGGATTGGTGCTGCCACCGTCAAGCGCTTTCTCGAAGAAGGCTCGGTCGTTTGCGTGCTCGACCGGAACGCTCAAGCCAATCAGGCGATTCAGAAGGAACAGCCGGCTCTCGCGGCCACTCTCACGGGGGATGTTTCTAACCTGCAGCAGGTTCAAGCCGCCATTGCAGAAGCAATTCGCACAATGGGCGGCCTGGACGTCCTTGTCAACAATGCTGGCATCAGCATCCGTCACAATTTTCTCGACATCACCCCTGATGAGTGGGACAAGGTCATGGCTGTGAACCTGACTGGCGTCTTTTTTATGGCGCAGACAGCGGCGAAGCACATGTGGGAGCAGGGAAGCGGAGTCATTCTGCAGACGGCTTCGACCAACGGCCTTGTCGGTCAGCCTTATTATGCGGACTACAATGCGACCAAAGCCGGCGTGATCGAACTGACGAAATCGATGGCGATTGAACTCGCCCCGAAAGTCCGAGTCTGCGCCGTTGCCCCTGGATATGTCATGACTCCGATGCAGCGCGCCGAATACACGGACGAAATGTTTGCCGAGGTGAATGCCAAGATTCCACTCAAGCGCCATGCTCAGCCCGAAGAAATCGCGGCGCTCTTTGCGTTCCTGGCTTCAGACGATGCGGCTTACATCACGGGTCACGTTTATACAATTGACGGAGCCGAAATCGCCGGAGGATTGGCGAGTCGATAAGTACTTGGCATTCAGCACTCAGCATTCAGCATTCAGTCATTAAGCTCGGGAGCCGATGCCTCAAAACTATGCGCCTTTCGAATAAAGTCGCTCTCATTACTGGTGGTACCTCTGGCATCGGAGAAGCCACGGCTCTCCTCTTCGCTAAAGAAGGCGCGGCCGTCGCGATTACAGGACGCAATGAAAGGCGCGGCCATGCGATCACTGTGCGCATCCTAGAAGATGGCGGAAAGGCAATCTTCATTCGCACCGATGTCCGCCGGGCAGGGGAATGCGAACGCGCCGTGAATGAAACCATGAAGTCTTTCGGGCGTCTCGATATTCTTTTCAATAATGCGGGTGTGTTCTATGCGCATGACACTCTTGAATGCACCGAAGAAGAATGGGACGAGCAGATCGACATTAATCTGAAGGGCACGTTCCTGATGTCGAAGTATGCGCTGCCCGGCATGATCGCCCAGAAGAGCGGCGTCATCATCAACAACAGTTCCGGATGGGGCATTGTGGGAGGCGACAAGGCGGTCGCATATTGCGCCTCGAAAGGTGGCGTCGTGCTCCTGACCAAGGCCATGGCCGTGGATCATGGCCGCCAGGGCATTCGAGTGAATTGTGTTTGTCCGGGAGATGTTGAGACGCCGATGCTTCCGGAAGACGCCAAGTTCCGCGGCTTGAAGTGGGACGATTACATTGCGGGATGCGCGAATCGCCCGCTCGGCCGGGTCGGCACGGCCGATGAAATTGCAAAGGCTGTGTTGTTTCTCGCCTCGGACGATTCCTCGTTCATGACGGGAGCCGCGCTGATTGTCGATGGCGGCGGCACTGCCGACTGAGATGCCTCGAAACTCAATCGTATTCCTCGGCGGTGGCCGAATCACGTCGGCCATGATTGCTGGACTGCGGTTGGCGGGATATCGCAAGCCCCTCGTGGTTCACGATCGCAATCTTTCGAAACTCAAAAAGCTGAAAAAGGAGTTCGGAGTGATCGCGGAGCCTGGCCTCGAGCGAGCAGTCGCGAAGGCAGACTTACTCATCATTGCTGTGCGTCCGGATTCCGTAGGCGATTTGTTGCTGAAGGTGCGCGACTCGCTGGAGGCTTCGGGGAAGAACGTCCGTCCTCTGCTTGCCCTAAGCCTGGCGGCGGGAATTCCACTCGCAAAACTTTTTAGTTATGTTCCCCGTCAGGTCCAGTGGGCCCGGGCGATGCCAAGTCCGGCGTGCCGCACTGGAAACGGATTGACTGCGCTTGTTTTCAGCCGCGAACTTTCCCGAAAAGAACGGGCTAAAGTCAGCTCAGTTTTTTCTCGATTCGGATCGGTGCTCGAAGTTCCTGAAGAAAAGTTCGATGCCTTTACCGTGACCTACTCTTCCAGTCATGGTTACCACGCGGTGGCGGCACTCGCCGATGCAGCCGTCCGCATCGGTCTCGATCGGAAAACGGCTCTCACTGCCGCCGCCCATGCTCTTGCCGATGGGATTTTGGCATGGAGAAAGACCACGAGTTCGCTCGACGAACTTCTGGAAGAAGCAGCCACTCCCGGTGGCATCGCAGCCGCAGTGATGTCCGCCATGAATGCAGCCGGTTACGGCCGTGCCGTTAAAAAAGGGCTTCGCGCCGGGCTTAGTCGTGCCCGTGCGAATGCTCGCAGGTCATAGAAGATTGCTGAAGCCCGAGACTAAACCCCAACCGTGCGCCCCAGCAGCCGTCCTAACCTTACAACGCGATACAAGGGAAAAAGCATTTTTGGCAACTCTACTGCTTCCCACTCGCTTTGGCTGGGTGTTGTAAGCAAACGCCACATGAACTTTGCGCGGTCACTTCGGCGCTCTCGCAATGCAATCATCAGCCGGAAATATGCAGTGGTCTCGGTCGGATAATCCGTTCCTTGTAGCACGATCCCCTGCACAACGTCGCCAATCTTTCGAGTCTCCTGATCAGCAACAGTATCCACGAACTCTTTCGGAATCGTGCAACCTAGCAGGCCATTCGCGAGCCAGAGACTCATCGCCACGATGCGAATAACCCCCAATTCGCGAGCCCGTTCGTGGGCCAATGCAAAGTCGAGTGGAGTAGTAGCGGCGATCCGCGCAATGTCGCTGATCCAGCCGAGCCGCATCCAGGCATGTTTCGAAGCGTGAATGGACAACGCGAGGAGTTGGTCTTCACTGGAAAGCATTTTTACCTTCTCTCCGCATAGATCAATTTTCGATGCCCGCGACGCGAATTCTTCCACCTCGATGTCCACGGCATAGAAGCGCGGCAGCAAGCGCCATTGCAACTCAAGCACGTTCTTTCCTAAAGGGCCATCGAAACTGCGCTCATATCCTGTACGTATCCACTCGCTTTCGATTTCTGACCTGAGTTCGGACGAGGGTTGATACCCCAGACTTGCGATTGCGTCCGCTGCCGCCTTGCAATCGTGCGGTCGAATCAACACATCCAGATCAGAAAACTGACGCAGGGACACATCGCCGTATGCGGTCTGTGCCAGCGCAGGACCCTTGAATGGAATCCCCGCGACCTGCTTGGCGGCAAGCGCGCGAAGAATCCTGAGCAACTCCCGCGTTAGTAAAAGAGCGCGCTGGGCATGGCGGGTGGAGTCTCGCTCGAGCTTGCGCACGGCTTCTTCCGGTAACTGATCGCTGTGAGTCAGCAGCTGCGAGTAAGCCAGTGGTTCGACATTATGAAATGAGGCGAGTTCGTAAAACCTTTCCCAATCGAGGGTTTGGTTCAGAAGGGAGCTGATTATTCCCCTATTCGCAACGTTGCTATCTAGCGCGCAGCACGCCAATAGGAGCGCAAATTCACGGCGATCACCGAAGCTCGAAGCTTCCTGAGTCGACGCGTTTTCGGCTGGCAAGCTTACCTGCGGCATAAGTGATGATGGTCGTCGAAGGCTCTCTATAATACAGTGGCTTCGTAACGTTCCCTTGAGCATCCAACTGGAGTCCGTCGACAAGATTTTTCGCCATCGTCCGGCATTGTTCAACTGGTTCGGGCGTGAGCGCGCCGGGGAGACCTTCGCGTTGAATCAGGTCTCGCTGACTGTTTCCCCGGGAAAAGTCTTTGTTCTGCTGGGGCCTAACGGAAGCGGCAAAACCACGACACTCAAGCTCATCTCGACGGTGCTTCTGCCCGATCAAGGCCGCGTGGTGGTAGATGGCTTCGACACGGGTAGTGAATCCGGTCGCGTGCGTGCGCGGGTCAGCTTCGCTGTAGCCAACGAGCGCTCTTTCTTTCCCCGGCTCTCGGCCCGCGAAAACTTGGATTTTTTTGCCACGCTCGACAATGTTCCCCGTTCGCGGCGAGCATCCCGGATCGACGAACTACTCGCTGCGGTTGGTTTAAGCGATTCCCAAGATACCCTGGTTATGAAGTTCTCGAGCGGGATGTATCAGCGGCTTGGCCTGGCCCGCGCGCTGATGAAAGATCCTCCGATCCTGCTTCTGGACGAGCCGACTCGCAGCCTCGATCCGGCAGCAGCGGCCCATCTATGGACCCTCATCTCCACACTCTCCACGAGCGACCGAACCATCCTGATCGCTTCGCACAATTTCAATGAAGCGCTGACGGTAGGTAGTGAAGTCGCCGTGCTCGCACGTGGGCGCATCGCAGGGCGGACTGAACTCGCCGGGAAGACTCATCACGAGCTGCGCGATTTCTACTTCCGATCGACGGGCGAAGCCGACGACACGCTTGCAATGGAACTGAAAGAGGCGTCCCGATGACGTCTTTTTTCGACAAGATGCTCGCCGTGTTCCGTCGCGACTGGCTGACAGCGATCCGTTATCGCAGCGGTTTCGCGGTGATGGCGGCGGGAACCCTTGTCGAACTGGGTTCATTCTTCTATCTCGCGCGAGCCATCGGTCCCGGGTTTCGTCCTAACGGAATCGATTATTTCGGATTTCTGCTTGTCGGCACCGGTTTATACACGTTTCTGATGATGAGCGTGAATTCGTTTCTCTCCACCATCCAGGAAGCACAACATACGGGCACGCTCGAAGTTCTGATGACCACACCCACGCCACCCGCGGTACTTGTATTTTTGAGCTCTGTCTCCGCCTTGGGGCGCAATCTCGCGCAATTCTTCCTTTATATGGGAGTCGGTTTGATTTTGTTCCACGCTCCCGTTCGCGCAAACCTGCTCGGCTGTGTCGTGATCTTCTTGTTCGTGATGATGGTTGCGACAGCGCTGGGCATCTTCGCGGCTGCCATTCAGGTTGCAATTCAAAGAGGCTCGGCGGCGGTATGGCTGCTTGGTTCGGCACTCTGGTTTCTGACGGGAACAATCTTTCCCGTGTCCAGTTTGCCTCGGCCCCTTCAGAAAATTGCAACGCTGGTTCCGATCACGTCCCTGCTTGATGCGATGCGACGAGCTCTGCTCGAAGGCGCGAGTTGGCATGAGCTTTCGCCATATATCATCACGATGAGCATGTTCGCATCTATCTTGTTGCCTCTCAGTCTCCTGACTCTCTCCTGGACACTTCGACGGGCACGCATTTCAGGTACGCTGTCTTTCTACTGAACGACCATCGCGAACATTGGTTGTGGCGAGGGCCAGTTACACAGGTGGAAACCCGACAACCTCTGTAGTACACTCCGATGAATATTGCGTGTGCGCCTCATCTTGAGCACACGATCGAAGTTATGGATTCACAAGAGAAGAGCACTGAAGCGCGGGTGGTCGAATCTCGTCCTGCCGCCAAGAAGCCCTATAGCAAACCCGCATTCCGGTTTGAGCGAGTGTTCGAAACCACGGCGCTCGCTTGTGGTAAGACAGCGCCAGGCATTTCGCCCAACTGTAAAGCTGGCGGGCGCAAGAGTTCCTAAATTTGGAGACGATGCGTTCCCCCGATCCCGCTACCGGGCAGACCAAGTTCCAATTAGCGATGCGAGGGCTCGCCTTAAACGGGGCGATTCGCTTTCGTGCGGGCGGCGTGAGCATGCTTCCGACCCTGCTTCCCGGCGACCTCCTGGAGATCGAACGGGCTGCCCCCGCGGAGTTCCGCGTTGGGGATATCGTGCTTTTCTGCAGAGGGGACTCGCTCTTCGTGCACCGTTTGGTTGCAATCGATGAAACACGTGCGCGCTTCACCACGCGCGGTGACTCGATGGGTGGGTGCGATCCTGAGCAAGATCGCACATTTCTTGGACGCGTGATCTCTGTCGAGCGCGGGGGACGCAGGTGCGCGATATCTCGGCGGCTCGGCCACTTTACCCGGTTTGCGGGCTGGTTGATGTATCACTCCGCCTTGTTGCGATCGCTTTACCTTCAGTGGCAAGCAGAAGGAAGCGAAGGTCAAGGTGAACTCCTAGCTGTCTCAGACTGAATCATTTTTGAATTCATGAGCACATTGGCACGAGCCGAGTCCAGAACCCGCGAGCTAGTGATCAACATCGGCCAACTGCCCATCCGGATTATTGTCGAAAACCCCAAATATCAGACGCTTCTCGTGGATCGGTACGGAGAGTTTCTCAACATTGGAGACGAAGCGGATATCACCCTTGAGTTGCAACTGACCGGCGACCAAAATCTGAGTCCGGACGATGACGTAAAAGTTCGCGTCCGCAACGGCCGGTGGATTATGGAGCGCGGAGATTTTTCGGCTGAATTCAACCCTGAAACCCGCTCGGGGTGGATACGCCAGGCCGCAACGCCATACGCCATAGATACGGTTCTTCGGATCTTGCATGGCTTGTTGCTCGCACGTGAGGGCGGATTTCTTCTGCATGCCGCGAGCGCTATTCGCAATGGCAAGGCATTCATTTTTTCCGGACTTTCTGGCGCGGGGAAGACTACGATCTCGGGGCTTGCTCCCCGCGACGCCACGCTGCTCACGGATGAAATCTCCTACATTCGCGGCGAAGGCAGGCAGTTTTTTGCGTGTGGCACACCGTTCGCAGGAGAGTTGGCACGACTTGGCGTGAACGAGACCGCTCCAATTGAAGCGGTCTACTTGCTGGCGCAAGGTCCGGAGAACCGCATCGATGCCATCGATTCCGCCGAAGCGTTGCAGCGGGTACTGCGCAACATCCTTTTTTTCGCAGAAGATCCAGGTCTGGTTTCGGCTGTCTTCGACTCAGCTTGCAGGTTTGTGGAGCAGGTTCCTGTGCGTTTGCTTACCTTCTATCCGGATGAGCGCGTGTGGGATATGATTCACTGAACCGGGGACAAATGGAATGAGTTCAAAGTACCTTGCGCGAAGCTCGCAGATCGCTGCTCGCCTGCTTGGTGGCGAAATGATGATCATGTCGCCATTGGATTCGACATTTTTCACGCTCAATGAAGTCGCTACGGTTATTTGGCAGGCTGCCGACGGCAACACTACTCTCGATGAAATTGTGCGCGATCATGTAGTGCCTTCTTTTGATGTAGACCCCGCTGTTGCTCAGCAGGATTCAGAAGAGTTCGCTTACGAACTCTGCCGTCACGGCATTCTGCTTGTTTCAGACCACCCAATCTCTGCCGCCACTCGTCCGGAGTCTTCCTAATGAGCCTGATGCAAGAGATGGCATCTCGCGCGCAATTGCTAGGGATACCTATGTCGGCGCACCTCGATGTTACGTACCGTTGTAATGAGCGGTGTGTGCACTGTTATCTCGATCACGATGATAACGGAGAGATGACGACAGCTGAGATAAAAGACCTGCTGGATCAGCTCGCGGAAGCGGGCGTTTTCATTCTCACTTTCAGTGGCGGAGAGGTTTTCCTGCGCCGCGATTTCCTAGATCTGGTGGCGTACGCCCGCAAGCTTCAGTTCAACGTCAAGATCAAGACCAATGCGGTGATGATTCGCGAAGCTGAAGCGCGTCGCCTGCGTGAACTCGCCGTTGATGGTGTTCAGATCAGCGTGTACTCCCATCGCGCCGAAGTACACGATGCGATTACGAAACTTCCTGGCTCGTTCGAGAAGACGATTCGAGCGATCCGCTTCCTGAAGTCCCAAGGTCTGCGGGTTACGATTGCGAATGTGTTGATGAAATGGAATATGGGAGACCACACCGGAGTTCACGCGTTGGCGGACGAACTCGGAGTGATCTATACGCTCGATCCGACGATCACACCGAAGATTGATGGCGATATGTCGCTGCTTTCACTGCGAATTCCAGGGGAGCAATTGGCACAGGTCTTCCAAATAGAGAAGCTGGTAGGGAATGTCGATGAGTTCTGCGCGCCTCCGAAGCCCGTTCAGGAGGACGATCTCGATGCCTACTCTTGCAGTGCTGGACACACTCTCGCCTATATCTCCCCTTACGGGGATGTTTATCCCTGTGTGCAATTTCCTCTTCCGAGCGGGAACGTGCGACGTCAAAAGTTTTCCGATATCTGGTGGAACTCGCCACAACTCAAGGAAGTCCGGAGCATCAGCGTCCGCGACTTGCCTGTCTGTTCCACGTGCGCCCACGCCGGGGCGTGTTCCCGCTGCCCCGGGCTCGCATACATGGAAGGCAACATGCGAGGCCCTTCGACGGCAGATTGCGAGAAATCCTTCCGACGGACAGGGATTCCAAGTGCAAACATGCTTCGGCGGCAAGGTCAGTCGGTCCCGACCATGCCGCTGATCCAGATTCGCCCGGCCGACACAACGTCAAGTATCGGCCCGATGGCCTCCTGACGAGCACTCGTTGATTACTTTCGTTTCTCAAAACACTGCAGTACCTGCGTCGGTCCGCGCCTCACGGTCGTAGAATTTGCAGTGGAGATTATGTCTACGACTGCATCACCATACGAGGTCCAACGCCGTAGCACGCGAGTTCGGCATGAAATTCCTTTGGTTGTGACCAGCATTGATCCAGCTTTATCCTTTTCGGGACCCGCTCGCACGCTGGTTGTAAACCCACAAGGATGCGGTGTTCGCTTGAATCGCGCGTTGGAACCGGGAACAGCTGTCCGGCTGGAAAAGCTTCCCGGAGGTCATCGGGTGACGGGGCGAGTGGCCAATTGTTGTCCCATCGGCGCGGACGGCAAGTTCTACCTTGTAGGAGTTGCTCTGGACGAGTCTGGCAATGTTTGGGGTCTGGCTGAGCCACCTGCTGATTGGGGAGTTCCTCAATCGAGCGTGGCGGCCACTGCTGTCAGTTCTGCCAAGAAAAGCCACGAATGGCCTTTTTCGCAATTTTCCACGCGCGGCGAATTCCACCCCGGCCGCAAGTAAAAACCGCTCTATTTCGATAACACTCTGGAGAGATAGTAATTGTCGTAGTTTTTCGTCGTTCGATCGACGTATTCGACGATGCGCTGCAATTCTTCCCGCTGCTCGCGATTGCCTTCCTTGAACTGCACGGCGATACCGCGACCGGGATCCATGCGCAGCACAGTCCCGGTGGCCGCGTGTTTACCATCATCGATCGAGAAGACCATTTTCATTTTCGAATCGGGGCGCAGGATAGCCGTCGTCTCGATATAGCAGCCGCCAAGGCTGATATCGACGAGGTTGGCAAGAATCGGTCCCTGCAATGTTTCTGGATGCAGTTCGATTGTCAGCCTCCCCTTCAATCGCGGATACATCCGGCGATTCTTTTGCTCCGGACGGTTGCGCTGTTTCTCGCTGTACATGCGGCGATCGGCTTCCGCGAGAAGCCCCTCGGCATCTGCGCCATCTTCCGGATAGGCAGCGCGGCCCACACTCAAAGAGAGGAAATCTTCGCCACAAACCTCATGGCCCACCTGTTTGACAAGGCTGCGTAGCTGTTCGGCTTTGTTCTTCGCGTCTTCCGAGTGCAGCCCAGGCGCGATCAGCACGAACTCATCACCGCCCATGCGGGCTACATAGTCGTATTCGCGGCACGTTTCTTTCAAGGAATGCGCGAAGAGACGCAGCACCCGATTTCCTTCAAGGTGGCCGAAGCGGTCGTTGATCTGCTTAAATCCATCCATGTCGCAGACCATAACAGTCAGCAGCGAGTTATCGCGTTTGCAACGGGCAAGTTCGCGGTCGAGTTGCAGGAACAGTGATCGTGCGTTCGGGAGACCGGTAAGGTAATCCGTGACAGCCGAGCTTTCCGCCTGCTGATATTTGAGGGCGTTTTCGATGGCCAGCGCCATTTTCGGACTGACTGCGAGCAGCACGCGCAGGTGGTCGGCAGTAAACGCGTCTTTATCCGCGTTGTACAACGCCAGTACTCCAACAACTCCCGCAGTTCCCTCCAATGGCACAGCTAACGCGGAACGCAGGGTGCTGAACTTGCTCGGATCATTCAGGTATCCAGGCTCGACCGACGGATTTCCGTTCACAATCGGCTTCTTGTTGTTCGCGACCCAGCCAGACAACCCTTGTCCTAACGGAATTCGCAGCGAGGCGAATAACCGGAAATTATCTCCGCTCACGTACTCGGGTAGAAGCTCATTGTTGCGCAGAACATAAATTGCAATCGCATCGTAGGGAACCAGGCGACGCAGCTTGACCGAAAAAACTGACAATGTTTCGCCCAAGCTGAGCGATGCACCGAGATCCTGGCTCAACTCGAAGAGCGTTTGCGCTTCTTGTCTCGCCGAGGCAATCGAGGAAAGGAATCCCGCTTCGGGCGCTTCGGACGAAATCGTTTTCGCATACCCGGCTGCCGGCTCTACATCCACGTCGACCTTCACGTCCGTTGAGAGCTTTGACCACGGATTTTCCAATGCGGTCGCGGTCACTCGCCGTTCCAATTCGAGGTAGCGTCTTCGAAGCACGGCTACGACATTCGGATCGAATGCTTTGCCGGACTCCTGCTCCAGTCGCGTCATAACCTCTGGCATCGGCAGAGCACGCCGGTATTGGCGATCGGAGGCCATCGCATCCAGGAAATCGACGGCCGTGAGGATTCGGGCTCCAATCGGAATCTGGTTGCCTTTTAAGCCGAAGGGATAGCCTGATCCATCGAATTTTTCGTGGTGAGCTCGAACTATCGGTACCACCGGGTAGGGGAAGCGGACTCGCTCTAGGATTTCCGCACCCACCACCGGGTGAATCTTCATCTTCTCGAACTCTTCCGGCGTTAGCTTTCCGGGCTTCGAGATGATGTGTTCAGGGATGGCGAGTTTACCGATGTCATGCAGGAGGGCCGCTGCCTGGAGTGCTTCCATCTCGGCAGGCGAGATTTTCAATTCTTTAGCGACTTCGACCGCATACAAGCGCACGCGCTGCAGGTGATCGTGCGTCGTGTGGTCCTTGGCTTCGATCGCTAGCGCCAGCGCTTCGATCGTTCGCATGTGCAGGTCGGCGATTTCCTCAACGTGACGCTTTTCATCTTCCAGTCGGCCCAGGTACAGACGATAAGAACGGTAGATCAGGTACACAACGGGTAAGACCAACAGGGAACTTTGCCAATCAAGAAGCAAGTTGACCCAGCTCATCAATCCAGCAATTCCGGCTCCGACCAGGTAATAGGGGAAGCTCCAGACGTAACATTCCTGCCAGATTTTTCGAAGCGATTTGTGCTCTGTGAGCGCGATTACGGTTGCAACAGGAATCGTGTTCGCGGCGAAGAATGTGCACGCTGCGAGCACCAACAGCAGAGAAGGGTTGCTCAACTTCCCATGGAAGATGGCCAGATGGTACAGCGTGTACGAAGCCGAAATCGCCAGCGCCGTGGCGCAGATGTTGAATACAACTTGCAGCGGAGAAGGCCGGTCGCGGTACAAGCACTGCACGAGCACTGCCGCACATCCCAGCGCCATGGTCTCCGAAAAGCTCAGCTCGAGGATGCCCACCAGGATGAAAAGAAAATTTACTGACATCGTGCCCGTAATCCCGGGCAGATTCACTTTCATCCGCGATGCCACCATGGCTACGGTTAAAAAGCAGATAAACCGAAAAGCATTCGTACTCTCGCCTTTAAGGCACGCATAAACCAGGACGCAGATTCCTGCTACCACGACGGCGCTGATGAAGGCACGCGCCATCCCGTTCATTCGTCGCCAGGTGTGCGGATGCGTGGACACGACGGAATACACCTCACCTTGCTGCTCTCTCGCCCGTTCGGGAAGGAACAGTGAGAACTCCTTCATTGAACCAGCTAACCTACACAAATTGAAGGAGTAACCGATGTTCGAGCCAAACTTTCGTAACCGGGAACTTCGGGTATCTCGGAGAGGTTTCTTTAGAGTCGTCCGCGTTTGGCGAGGGTCTGCAGAATCTCGATTTCTGTCCGCAATCTCTGAATTTCCTGCTCCTTACGGCGAAGCAAGGAAATGAACTCAGCCTGGCTGCGGCCGGAGCCCGATTTGGCGGTTTGGGTGCGAAGAGGCGCTCGCTGCTCGCCCGAGAGGGGCGCCACGAACTCGATGCCGAAGGAGCATCCGGCCTTGCTGCGCACGACGCCTTCGACCTGCGTCTGGCCCGGCGTTTGGAATTCGACTTTGACCGAATCTCCAGCCCGCATCTGCACTCCGGCATACAATGCCATGCCGCCATCACTGATTTCACTCACGCGTCCGGAGACACGGATCGCGTTCGGTCCATTCATCAATGTTACGGAAACAGGCAGATCGACGGGGTGTCGAGGCCAGCGGCGGAGGATAGGGAAGGGGGACATCGCTCCACACCTGCGAAATCCGAATCATCTTAATGCGCGACAGCTTCCGCAGCAACGTTACTAACGTGCTTCGTGAAAGTTACTTATTCAGTGCGCGAACATTCTGTTGATGGCAATCCAAGGCGTCATCAATCGAGCACCGGACCTCATCCCCGCATCTACAGATGTGGATTTGCACAATGAATTTCTGAAATTGTTGGCGTAACTAAAAGACTCGGCAGTCTCGCGTTTTGAGCTTCCTCCCCTCCCGCCATACAATGCCTGAAAGGGCCCATAGCTCAACGGTTAGAGCAGCAGACTCATAATCTGTTGGTTCCAGGTTCAAATCCTGGTGGGCCCACCACATTACGAAGACTCAGCTGGCAAGCCCCACACGGTGGATGAGATTCTGGAATCTTGGATCTTTCCGCAGCGGATTCATTCGGGGATCCACCCCGATCCACGGCAGTCAAGTTGAGTGTTGACGATAGGCTAGTTCCAGAGAAGAGATGGCCTGTTCCGTTTCGCCAAGATCGTTGTAGGCACCGGCAACGAGGAAGCGGCACACATAACGGCTTTGTGCCAGGTCCAGTGCATGATTCAACAATTGCTTCGCCTTTTCGTGTTGCCCTGCGCGAGCTATCGCCGATGCGGCGGTCGCGAGGACGCTAGGACTGTCCTCGGAAAATTGTTCGGCTTGCCCGGCGGAATGCAATGCTTCAGTCCGCTGTCCCAGGTCAGCTTCGGCGAGGGCGCGCAAAGCATAGGGAAGGCCAGCCTGCGGTTCCAATTCAATGGTTTTGTTTGCCTGCTCGATGGTTTCGTGGAGTTGTCCTGAGAAATAGTGAATCCAGAGGGCCTCGTTACGGCTTTCGACTGCCATCGGATCAAACAGGTATGCCTGGCGCGCGTGGGATACAGCTTCGTTATGTCGCCCCTGAGTTGACAAGTAGTTGGAATATCCTAACTGGGCATCCGGTGAGTTTGGATTTAGGTCGAGCGCACGGCGGTATTCCACATCGGCCCCGGCCCAGTTCCAATCAAAAAACAAATATGCATCGCCGAGGGTGACGTGCGCAGACGCGAGGGCCGGATCTAGTTGGATTGCCTTCTGCGCTGCTTGTTTCACCAACGGACCCGCCTCCGAAGGTGCTCTGTAGTACGGCACTGAGGCGCTATACACCTGAGCTAAGGCAGCGTACGGACGAGCGTTAGCTGGATCGATGGCAATCGCATCCTGGAAATTGCGGATCGCGCTTTCCAGACCCTCTCGGGTTCCCTTACGAAATTCGGTTAATCCAAGCAAGTACTTCCGGTACGCCTCGGGATCGAAACGAAGTTCCGTCGAGGCATTCCTTGACGCAGGGATCAATTCGAGCCGCAGAGAATGAGTGATACGCTCGGAAATTTCTCGTTGAACCTTTAGGATGTCGGTGAGAGGAGTTTCATAACTCTCAGCCCAGAGGTGGGTCTGGTCGTTTGCCTGAATCAATTGTGCAGTGATGCGTACCCGGTCGCCAGCCTGACGCACACTTCCTTCGAGCAGGTAGTTGACACCAAGTTCTTTCCCGATCTGCGTGACCGACTCGTTTGTGTTTTTGTAACGCATCGCGGAAGTGCGCGCGATCACCCCGAGAGCTGACGGCTGCAATTGTCCAAGTTGCGCGATCATCTCTTCCGTTAGGCCATCGGCAAAATAATCCTCGTTGCTGTTACCAGTCAGGTTTTGAAACGGCAGTACGGCAAACATCACCCGGGTGGGAACAGCTGGGCTTGCTGGACGTGAGTGCATTCCAAACCACACTCCGAGGGCGGCCAGGAACACCGCTGTAATGACAAAGGCGACCTTCAGCGAGAAGAGCCTCTTAGCAGGGGGTGTCGTCGGCAATGGAGTCGGAGCAGGGGTATTTTCGGGAACAACGATCGGTCCGATGAATCGATATCCCCGTTTGGGCAATGTCTCGATGTACCGGGGATTATCTGCCGAGTCACTTAACGCATCCCGGAGCTTATTGATGGCCTTGTTGAGTCCGTGTTCGAAGTCAACAAAGGTGTCGGAACCCCAGAGCTTTTGATGTAGTTGTTCGCGAGTGACGATCTGGCCGGGTGTGTGAAGAAGGATCTCTAGGACTGACAGAGGCTGCGAGTGGAGTTTAACTCTCAAACCATTCTTGCGGAGCTCCCCGGCTCGGAAATCCACCTCGAAGTCGCCGAAGCGTACGCGTTCGGTCCAAGTGGTTCCGGAGGGTTTGGGATTTTCGGTCGGCGTCTGCTCACGCATCAGAAGAGTCCGGCGGCAGAATTGAGAGGAACTATAGCATAGCGGGGGAGATGTGGCCGGAAGAGATCAGTCGATATCCACACTGTTTTCAGACATTTACGCAGGGATAATTCTTCTATGCCACAGGGATACGCCATCCATTGAGCTCGTAACTCCGACATCGCAAAGTGCCTTCCATCGAGCGGGCCGGGGCATCCAGCTGGCCGACGAAAAATCTGTGGGGAAAAAAGGAGTTCTCATGAAAGGACTTGGAGTCCTGTTCACAGCTACGTTAGTGGCTGCCGTGTGGTTGAGCAGTGTCGCAACAGCGCAGCCAGAAGGAAGTGTCAGCCAGGAGAATAAGGTAAACAATCTGCTTACCGTTGTGCGCAATGCAACCGAACGATTCAAGGACGTAAAGATAGCCGAGCACGCCGGATATCAGCTTATGTTTGGATGTGTCAGCGGACCCGATGCAGGCGCTATGGGGTTGCACTACGTGAATGGGACAATTTTCCAAAACGGCATCATCGATGCCGAACAACCCACGATCATGATTTACGAGCCAACGGCGAACGGGAAACTGAATTTGATCGGGGCTGATTTTCTAGTGCTCGCTGATACTTGGAACAAGGCTCATCCCGATGGTCCACCGCAGCTGATGGGCCAGCTCTTCCACTACTTCGAAGCTCCCAATCGATTCGGCCTGCCGCCGTTCTACACGCTCCATGTATGGGCGTGGAAGGAGAACCCGCAGGGGGCATTTGTGAACTGGCACCCACACGTCTCGTGCAAGTTGTATTCGCCTGGGAATTGACTTCGAAAGTGCGTTCAACGGGCGCTCGTTCGTGATCGGACTGGCGCCCGAGTTTTATTTGACGAACTCGCTCATGCTGATTTGAGCGGAACCGGTGCTCCCTTCAAGTTCACGAATCGCTGCGGGGCGCAGCAGGCACGCGCCAAACGTGCCAAATCATTCTTCATCTCGCGGTCTTCCGACAGGGCGTTCACTACCTCGTCGAGTATACTCGCGGCCGCCGCTTCCTTAGGTACCGCGATGCGGTAGTGCATCCAGGTCCCCTGCCTCCGCGCTGCCACGATGCCTGCGCGCCGCAAATACGCCAGGTGCCGCGAGATCTTTGGCTGACTCAAGCGCAGGATTTCCACGAAGTAACAGACGCATACTTCCTGGTCACGCATCAGGTTAAGGAGGCGCAGGCGGGTGCGGTCCGCCAAGGCTCGAAACAGGGCATCTAGGTTCATTGCTTGCTCCAGTATATTCGCGAAGGCATATATTTGTGTTGATATGTATTCGAAATCGGCATACATTCGCTTAAGCATATGTTTAAACAGAGTAGTCATTAGCCGTTGGAGGCCTTCATGAATTCATCGAAAATTCTTCAAGTCGTGCAGGACAAGTACGGTGCTATTGCCCGGGGCGAGCAGTCGGGCTGCGGTTGCGGATCGAAAGAAACTGTCGCCAATGCGATCGGTTATTCCCAGGAAGATCTCGCATTGGCCGGTGAGGGAAATCTCGGCCTCGGTTGCGGGAACCCTCTGGCGCTCGCCGAGATTGAGCCCGGCATGACAGTGCTCGATTTGGGCAGCGGCGCCGGATTTGACGCGTTTCTCTCCTGGAATAAAGTGGGGCCGGCGGGACGCGTCATCGGCGTCGACATGACCGACGATATGCTCGGCCGCGCTCGCGAGAACGCGAAGAAGCTCGGAGCGACCAATGTCGAATTCCGCAAAGGGCAGATCGAGCATCTCCCCGTGGATGACAGTTCCGTCGATCTCATCATTTCCAACTGTGTGATCAATCTCAGTCCCGACAAGCCGGCTGTGTTCCGGGAGATGCATCGTGTTCTCAAGCCCGGCGGACACTTCGCGGTAAGCGACATCGTGCTTCTCGCTGCGCTTCCCGATCACATTCGAAATGACGTGAGCGCCTACGTCGGGTGCATCTCAGGCGCCGAACTCATGCACGATTACGTGAGGCTTGCGTTCGAAGCGGGCTTTGAAGACGTGACCATTCCGCAGATCGCGTATGGCTCGAAGCTGGCAGCAGCTATCGCTCCGGAAGATCTGACACCCGAGCGTCGCGAGCTCCAGAATGTCGCCGCGCATGCGGTGGCTTCGATCAAGCTTCATGGCCGCAAGTCAGACTGAGCGACGCGGCCTGGGTGTGAAAATACGGGCATTCGGCAGCGCTGGTTAGCCAATCGCGTTGATCAAGCGAAAGTTACTCTCGTCACCTGCCCTCTGTGACCATCCGGAGCTATGATCTGCGGAGAGATTGTCCATGAAGCGGCTGCAGTTTTTAATTTCTCTGACGAACGATTCGAACGACTACCAGATCGAGCAGGCGGTAGCTGCCAAAGAAGCTGCTCAGCGTCTTAACGTGGACGTGCGCATCATGGTGGCGGACGATGACGGCATCACGCAGAGTCAGCAACTTTTAAAAGTCATCCAGTCTTCAACCGAAGCGCATCCGGATGCGATCATTCTTGAACCCGCCGGTTCGACCGCTTTGCCGCAAGTGGCGCGTGCCGCAGCAGCGGCCGGCATGGGATGGGTGGTGATGCATCGCGAAGTCGATTACGTTGCTGAGCTTCGCCGCAGCTATCACGTTCCGGTTTTTGCCATAAGCGCCGACCAGGAGGAGATTGGGCGCATACAAGGTCGTCAATTCGCCGCGCTGGCCCCACGCGGAGGCAACCTGCTTTACATTCATGGGCCAAACGAACAGTCCGCTGCAAGACAGCGGAGTGCAGGCATGATGGAGACCAAGCCGCGCGATTTGCAAGTGCGAATGTTAAAGGGGCATTGGACCGACACAAGCGCCTACAAAGCGATCACGGCGTGGCTGCGTCTTTCCACCTCGCGCGAGACCGAGGTTCATATTATCGGCGCGCAAGATGATTCCATGGCCATGGGAGCGCGTCGCGCATTCGAAGAACAAACAACCGGCGCAGAACGCGAACGTTGGCTTAAGGTTCCTTTCACCGGTTGCGATGGCATGCCCAAGACCGGCCAGTCATGGGTACGGCAGGGCCTGATGGCTGCAACCGTCCATGTTCCCCCTGTCAGCGGCCTTGCTATGGAAATGCTGGTGAAATCCATCGAGCACGGATTGCAACCCGCGGAAAAGACTAAGACCGCCCCGCGATCGATTCCCGATCTCGATACGCTCTCGAAAGCCGGAGCCCTCAGCGCAGCCGCGCGTTAATCCACCTCTTCAACTCCTGTGTTTGCGGCTTTGAAGCCGCCAAGCGTGAGATAATTTAGTTTCCTCAAGGAGAGCAGCACGCATGCCTGATCGCACCGTTTTCTGCGCGAAATTGAAAAAAGAACTCCCCGGCCTAGACGAACCACCCTTCGATACGGACTTCGGCCGCAAGATCTATGAAAACGTGTCCCAGGAAGCCTGGCGGCAATGGACAGAGTTCTGCAAAATGCTGCTCAATGAATATCGTTTGAACCCGGCGCGGCGCGAAGATCAGGAAGTCATTGTCAAGCAGATGGATCAATTCTTCTTTGGTGAGGGTGCGGCGCCACCGTCCCAGTACGTTCCTCCAGCGGCCAGCAATCAATAGTTTTTACTGTCACTCCACTTGATAAACCGCGAACTGGCGCTCATTGTCTTTGATAAGTGCTTTTAGGCACCCATCCCTCGTTTCAAGGCTAAAGCTGCGCGGACCGACATAGGCGAGGTAGATTGGCCGGGGCGCTTCCTTCATTGATTGCGCAATTCTCTGCAATGTTCGCTGAAACAGCGTGGCATCACACGGATCGAAAAAGAACAAGAAGAGCGGTTCTGGCGGGAGTTCGTATTCCGTGAAGTCGGTGAGGCATGGTTCGATGGCCCGGCACTTTTGCTGGCGGCTCTTAAAGTGACGTAAATTTGCGAGCGCCGTTTCGTGCAACTCGGGCGAAAACTCAAGGCCAACGATTTTGTGAAAGGGATACTCCGAGGCCAGGAGCAGCGCGCGTCCCTTTCCCGATCCGTAATCGATGAACGTCAGTTCTTCAAAGCGAAACGGCAGCGCTGCCATTAGCGCACGGAAGCGCTCGGGTTCGATCGCGGCATAGTTGTTACCGTGAATCCAGTTCGCCGATTTGATCTGAAGATCGCTGAGATAGATCCAGCCCTGGAAGTCTCCTTCGGTATCGACGCCGTGCGCCAGATCAAACTCGCTTACAGGACGCTCATGACGCAGCTTTCTCGAGGCGCGATATTCCCTGACAAGATGTGCGGGCAACAGAACACTCCGAGCCAAGGTTACGAGCACACCACGTTCTTCGATCGATTTGCGGATGCGCGGAAGAACGGTTCTGGAAATTCGCGGCATCAGGTGCGCGCCTCAGGAGTGCGAAGGTCGCGAAAAGTATAGCTGGCTCATTGTTCGAGCGTCGCCACAATACCAACAATCAGGCTGCTTTGTTTCGGTCGCGTGCTTCGCGCTCTGCAGCAACGCGCTTCGATAAGAGCTTCTTCGCGCGCTCAAGGTCCGCGCGGCGAGTCTTCGAGAGCCCTTTGCCACCGCGGTTTATGAAGTAAGTGAGCATCCTCATGCCGGATGCTGCTCCCTTGGGCGAGACCTTCTTGGACGCCAGTGTGCGTGCAATCGTCGGAGCGTCTTTCGTGAATAAGCCTTCCGGCGGGAAGGTGGAAACGGTTTTAACCTTTGACACCCAGCGCCTGGGACTTTTCGTGGTTTTTCGGCGCGCACCCGTCGCGGTGGATTTCTTTCTCATAGCCATGTTCACTCCTTCGTAGCTATGAGATGTCAGTGGGAGTGACGTGTTTGCCAGCTTTAGATTCACGGCAATTGATACGTTAGGGAGCTGCAAGGAGAGAGACAATCCCGGTGTAAACATTCTGCATCTCGTGTACTCGGATTTTCGTCCATATACTTTTCCCCTTGCATCGTGACGGAAGCCGAACGCCAGCATCGGTGGAGTGTCATCGTCGCCTTCGGACTGGTTTACCTGTTCTGGGGATCGACGTACCTTGGCATTGCCATCGCTGTCGAGCACATTCCGCCGGCCTTTATGTGCGGCACTCGTTTTTTAATCGCCGGCATTCTGATGCTTGCGTTCCTCGCCCTCCGCGGCCGACGCATCTGGTATTCACCGCCGCAGCTCGCGAAGATGGCCGTGGTGGGCATTCTTCTCTTGATGGGCGGCAATCTGACTTTGTCTTATGCAGAGCAGCATGTGCCCTCGGGACTAGCCGCACTTTTGATCGCTGCGACACCGCTGTGGTTTCTGGTTCTTGATTCTTTGCTGCTTGGCGATCATCACATCTCAACGCGTGGGTTGGCTGGTTTGGGTCTGGGAATTGTCGGCGTATGTGTATTGCTATGGCCCAAGCTGCAGGCAGTCAACTCCATCGGGCGCACGGAATTCTGGTGGTCGTTGAGCTTGCTGTTTGGGTCTTTTAGTTGGGCGCTTGGGTCCGTGTTGTCGAAGCGGTGGCCCTCGGGAGCCGACGATGCACTGAGCGCAACAGCGTGGCAGGTGACTTTCGCTGGCGCGGCCAACATGCTGTTCGCCGCAGCGGTCGGGGATTTCTCGCGTGTTGTCTGGAGTGCGCGCGGGATCGGTGCGGTGATCTATCTCGTAATTTGTGGATCCTGGATCGGCTACACCGCCTACATCTGGCTGCTCGAACATGTGCCGACTTCGAAAGTTGCGACGTATGCATACGTGAATCCAGTGGTCGCCGTGTTTCTGGGGTGGCTCGTGCTGCATGAGCGCGTGGACCACTACATTCTGCTGGGAAGCGCGATTGTGGTGGCGTCAGTCATTCTTGTTACCAGCGCGAAGATCAAGACGAAAACTGTGGCCGAGGAACTTCCGGCGGTCGAAGCAGCAGGGGACTAAGCTCACTGGAAGCTGAACCATTCTTGCCGATTGGAGACAGAGCAGCGTTTGCTAGACTCCTGTGCGGGAGCCTGGCGGAGCGGTGGATTCAAGCATCATTGCAAAAGCTGTCATACCCGCTGCTGTTGCGGTCGTATTTGCACTCGCCAGAAAGTATTGGCCGGCAACAAAACCAGCTGACATTCCGGCGAACGTTGCTTCTATTGACGAGCTCTCAACCCGTTACCGCTACACGCAATGGATCGTCGGCGCGGGCATACTTGTCGTGATGGCAGTGGGTGGATGGGCGACCTTTCGAATTCTCTTAGCGCTAAACCGATTCTTCATTGCGCGCGAGGGTGTTGCACTTTTTCAGCGCGCGCCGGAGACAGCCATCTGGTTTTTCTTGCCACTTTTCGGGGGACTTACGCTGGCTTGGGATATCGTCCTCGGAATTTGGAGTGCACGCGGCGGGAGCGAGGAAGTGAAGTTGTATCGATACTGGACGAATGCAAAGTGCGGCTTTGATTCAACCAGAGTTCTGCGGCTGATGGCGTTGGGGCTGGTGATACCGATTGGGATCGCCACCATCCTGGCGCTTCCAATGCACACCGTCTTTATGGAAGATCATGTCAATGTCGTGCGGTACGGCGCGTTTTCATCGCAGCGATATTCGTATTCCGACATCAAGGGACTTGCTCTTGTGCAAGGACGTCGATACAGGGATGGCTCATTTCATTCTGATTCCCATATTCTGATGCAGTTCGTGGACGGCCGAAGTTGGTCTTCTGAAGGTGGGCGAGAAGGTTTGCCGCCGGGCGATCCTGAACTGCTGGCGTTCCTCGCTGCAAAGACTGGTCTTGAAGTTCAAAAAGCGCAAACCGACGCGGATCTCCTCGTCAAATAAGAACACATTCGCTGAATGTCAGACTTTCCGGAAAAAACGTCGACAGAAGCATCTCCGCCACGCGGTCGGATTCCGCATCCGGTACTTACGACTGCGCTGGCGGGCATTAATGTCCTGGTTTTTGCGGCGATGGTCTCGCGCACGCATTCGATAAACAGCTTCACTAATGATCAAGTGCTCGCGTGGGGCGCCGATTGGGGGCCACTCACTTTAGGCGGGCAGCCGTGGCGGGCACTCACCTCCACTTACGTGCACGGTGGAATCGTGCACATCGCTTTGAACATGTGGTGCCTGTGGAATCTGGGCATGCTGGCCGAGCCGATCTTCGGACGATTGGCCTTTTTCTTGATGTACACCGTTTGTGGAATTGCGGGCAGTATCCTGAGCCTTTTCATCAATCCGACGACAGTTTCAGTCGGCGCTTCAGGTGCGGTCTTCGGAATCGCGGGTGCGCTGATAGCCGCGCTCTACCTGGGTAAGCTCCCGGTTGACCGGCGCGCGTTGCGACCCACTCTGAAAAGTCTAGTAAGTTTTGCTGGTTACAATTTGATATTCGGTTTCGCCGGCAATGCGGCCGGATTTGGGATCGACAATAGCGCGCACATCGGCGGACTGGTCATGGGCCTAGCCATCGGTGCGTTGCTCGGACAGATTCTCGTTGAGCCTCGTCCGATCCGACGCCGCAATGAAGTTTTAGTATTTGTCGCCACTGCGGTGCTTCTGATTGTGGCCACTCTTGCATTGCAAAAGTCGCGTGGGTACGTCGCATTGCTGAATCGTGCGTCCGATGCGATTAAGAACAACAAACTGAACGATGCAGCCAAAGACCTTCAGCAAGTTATAGAGCGAAGCCCTAAAAACAATTTGGCTCTGGTGTTGTTGGGAAACGTGTACTTGCAGCAGAAGGATTATCCAAAAGCGGAAGGGGTACTCAAAAAGGCGGAAGCCAACGATCCCGGCAATCTTGGCGTTCAATACAATCTTGGACTTCTCTACGAAGCGACGGATCGCTTCGAACAAGCGCGCGTGATCTTTGAGCGGCTTACGCGAGAAAACTCTGAAGACGAAGATGCATGGGTTTTACTTGGAGCCGCGCTTGATGGACTTGGCCGAGAGACCGAAGCGATTCACGCTTACCAGAGGGCTGTTGGCATCAATCCCAATAACGCTGAAGCACACCGCGAACTCGGACTGGCCCAGTTGAAGAGTAAGCAAGTTGATGCAGGCATCGCCTCTCTGAAGAAGTCACTCGATCTCGACCCCAAGAATCCGGAGACGTGGCGCAACCTCGGCACTGCTTACATTGCGGCCAACCGTCCGGATGAGGCAGCGAAGGCCTTCCAGAAATTCCACGAACTGCAAGGAACCTCACAAAATCCGGCAACGACTGATTAGGGCTGGCCTGCAACAGACGTCACCGGCTGGCATAAGATTCTATTGATGATTGATTGACTCTCCGGCGAAAGGTATCTTTGCGCCCCAGGTCTCGGCCAAATTCTTGCCAGCGTCGATTGCGAGATTCGATCAGCCAAATCTTCTTCGAACGTTTCCAGCCTTTCAATTGCTTCTCGCGGTCGATCGCTTTGCGGACGTCATCGAAAGATTCTAAGTAAACAAGTCGGTCACAATGGTATTTGCTGGCGAAGCCTTCAAATGGTCCACTCTTGTGTTCCCAAACCCGTCTCTCGATGTTGTTCGTCATGCCGATGTAGAGCGTACCGCTTAGGCTCGCGATGATGTAGACCCAGTATTTACGGTACATGGTGAAACACCCGCCAATGCTCGTTGCACTGCCTGCAGGCAAGCGGTTCTTCGACTTCGCATGTCTCACGCTTTGCGTGAAACATGCTTCGCTCAGGATGACAAATGGATAAACAAGCGGTCCCTACTCTTCTTCGTCGCTGACCAGGTCAACAGCGCGGCCCCGCACCGTGAAAGTTACTTTCTGATCTCCGGGGTCAAACGTTACGCGAACCGGCGTGCGTTGCCATTCCGGTGGAGAACACTCTGAGTCTGGTTCGGCATCGCCGCTGGCGTCGCCGAGAGCTTTGCGCAGAATGGGTTTACGACGGCCAAGTTGGGCCACGACAGCAAATAACTTCTGTCCATCGTCGGAGACTCCGCAGTAAGCGACGTAGTCACGAAACCAGATTGCCTGGGAGTAGAACGCGTCGAACTCGGGCAAAGCCACTTGGGAGACGCGGCCAGTCACACGATCGACAAGTAACCATCCACCGCGCTGCCACTGCCATCGAGGTGCGGGGGAGTTGTCGGCTGGGAGATTGTCATTCAGTCGAAACGCACGGCGTACCACGAACAGACGTTCGGTGACGTCATGAGGTGGACCGAGGGTGTACTCCTTGAGGCGGGTGTCGACGTACAAAGGTCGTACCTTGAGATCGATCGGTTTTGTTCCATCAGGGTTCCACTTGACGGAGGCCCACTTGCCGAAAGAAATCACATGGGGCTTCGAAACGGCATAAGAAGGTCGGATAAAAGAACTAATGGTCAACAAGATAACAAGATAATTGCGCATAGCCCGAGGCTAGGGAGACACGGTCCGTACCACAAGGGCAAGGCTCACAAATTAATTCCAAATTCCCCAAAAAGGAAACGGAGCGAAATCCAAAAAATCCCGTTACAATAACCTTAACGTTGTACTGGACAGCAAGTCCGGGAAAGTGCCGTTTTGAGCTCACCCCCGAAAGCCCGTTTTCCTATCTCCGTCGTTCCCGGTTCCCAGACAGTCGCAGCCGAGTCTGCTTCTCTTCGCCGCGCGCCGCGCATCTTGGTGGTGGATGATCAACCCGAGGGAGCGGTGTTGATGCGCGAGCTGCTCATGATGCGTGGGTACAACGCAGATGTCGTGCATCGCGCGGAAGATGCAGAAGCTGAGATTCGAAGCAATCCTCCCGACTTGATCCTGCTCGACGTTGTGATGCCGGGTAAATCCGGCTATGACCTTTGCCGGGAACTCAAAGAAGATCCCGCAACGCGGCTGATCCCCATTGTTCTCATCACCGGGCTTTCCGACCGACAGGATCGAGTACGCGGCATCGAGGCTGGCGCTGACGATTTTCTTAACAAGCCGATCTATCCCGAAGAGCTTTTTGCGCGGGTCAAGTCGCTGATCAAACTGAAGGAATTCACGGATGAGCTGGAAAACGCCGAGTCTGTCCTGTGCACGCTTGGGCTGAGTGTCGAGTCGCGCGATCCCTACACCGAGGGGCATTGCGAGCGCCTGGCGGAAAAGGCTGCCGAGTTAGGTCGACATTTGGGCTTGGACGACGAGTCCATTGTGGCCTTGAGGCGCGGCGGCTACCTTCACGATCTCGGCAAGATTGCTGTTCCGGATGAGATCCTGAAGAAGGGCTCTGACCTGACGCCGCGTGAATGGGAAGTCATGAAACAGCATCCCATAACCGGCGAAAATATCTGCAAGCCCTTGAAGTCGCTCCGACTGGTACTACCGATCATTCGACATCATCATGAGCATTCTGACGGCTCGGGATACCCCGATGGCCTGCGGAAGGGTGAGATTCCGCTGCTTCCAAGGATTTTGCAAGTCGTTGATGTTTATGACGCGCTGCGCACCGCCCGTCCTTACAAACCGGCCCTCAACCACCAGCAATCGACAGAAACGATGGTGAAAGAGGCGCAGAACGGGTTGTGGGATGAGGAGTTGGTTCAGGAATTTCTCTCGCTGCTGGAAAAAAAAAGACAAGTGGCGTAAAGAGGAAGTCAATAGTCATCTGAACGGAACAAACGTAAGCTGGTAAGGCGCGATTGCTGGCCGGTTGCGCTGAACATGCCCCGCTACTCCATCGTCATTCCCGCCTACAACGAAAGTGCCCGAATCGGCGCCACTCTTGAACGGATCGGTGCCTATGCCATCGAGCAGGGGTGGGATCTGGAACTGCTCGTCGTGAATGACGGCTCGCGCGACAACACCGTAGAGATCGTTACCGGTTTCGCGCAGAAGTATCCCTTTGTCCGCATTCTCGAAAATCCAGGAAATCGCGGGAAGGGTTACAGCGTGCGCAACGGAATGTTACACGCGCAAGGTGAGATATTCCTGTTCAGCGATGCGGATCTTTCTTCACCCATTGAAGAAGCGCCAAAGCTTTTTGACGCCATCGCGGCGGGGGCGGATGTGGCAGTTGGGTCGCGCTGGCTCCGTCCAGAATTGCAGACGCAGCGCCAGCCACTTCTTCGACAGATCTACGGCCGCGTTTTCAACTTATTTCTGCGCATCATGCTCGGGCTGAACTTCCGCGATACGCAATGCGGATTCAAGGCATTCACCAGGCCAGCAGCACAGCAGATTTTTCCGTTGCAGAGAATTGAGCGATGGGGGTTTGATCCAGAGATTTTGTACCTGGCGCGGCGCTTGGGATTCCGTTCAGTCGAGATTCCAGTCCGCTGGGCGCACAGTGCAGGAACAAGATTGCATCCATTGCGCGATGGGATCCGCATGGGATGGGAAGTTCTACACGTGCGCTGGTATGCGTGGACCGGGAAATACAGAGCAAGTCGCCAAGCGCGTGCGTGAGTCTCACGCGATCTGCGGCTAAGAAGCCATCCAAAAGATTTCAGGATCGACGGGCGTTACCGTGATCCCCTTTTCCGTACGGACCACAGTCAATTGCGTAGCACACGTGTCGCATAACCAAAAATATTCGATGCGCAGAGGAGATTTTTTCTCGAACGCAAGCGGTTCGGTGTCGGTAGGTGGTGACCGCCGTTCCCAACGAAACAGCTTCCCACGGTGTAAGTAGAGAAAAGACTCCGAGCAGTCGGGATTCGCGCACTTCGACAACATGGGGGACCTCCCAGAAAGGAACTGGAGGCAAGTGCTGGCGCGGAACTCTCGGCTGGACCCGTCGCTCAGCAAAATTATCTAAGTTGGTTGAGTGTCCTACTGGAATCGTACACCCGTTCGGAAAACGGAAGATGAAGATTTGTAAAAAATCGAAACGGCCTGTGTTGCGAAATTACACAGGAGAAGAGTAACTGTTCATCGTTGAGTCGATCAGTGAGCGTTCAACACGGAGACAACCCTCGCGCCCATCTCCGATGTCGATAGCGCGGACTCTCCGGAGCGCGCTAAATCTTTGGTTCGGCATCCCTGAGACAAAACGGTTCCCACGGCAGTTTCGATGGATTCCGCTTCGTGCTCCAGATGAAAAGAGTGTCGAAGCATCATCCCAATGGAAAGGATCGCGCCCAATGGGTTTGCAATCCCTTTTCCTGCGATGTCGGGCGCTGAACCATGGACGGGTTCATAGAGGCCGACTTTTCCACCGATGCTTGCAGACGCGAGTAAGCCGAGAGATCCACAAACTCCACCAGCCTGGTCGGAAAGGATGTCGCCGAACATGTTCTCCGTAAGGACGACATCGAATTCGGTCGGCTTCATCACGAGAAGCATAGCGGCGGAGTCGATGTATTGGTGCGCGAGAGAGATATTGGGATATTCAGCGGCCACACCCGTAACTACTTCCCGCCACAGACGGGAGCACTCGAGAACATTGGACTTGTCGACGGAAAGAATTTTTTTGCGGCGCTTGCCCGCCAGATCAAAAGCGACACGCGCAATGCGTTCAACCTCCGATTCGCTATAACGCATGGTGTTGATCGCGACTCGCGCGCCGGGCTCTCCATCGAGTGACCGTGGCTGGCCGAAATACAAGCCTCCGAGCAATTCGCGCACGATCATGATGTTGGTGCCGTGAACAACGTCGGCACGAAGTGGTGAAGAGGTTTCGAGCGCGGCATAACACACGGCAGGACGAAGATTTGCATACGCACCCAATTCCTGCCGCAGCCGCAAGAGTCCTGCCTCGGGGCGCTTGAGACGAGGATAGCTGTCGAAGGCTGGGCCGCCGACGGCACCCAGCAACACGGCGTCGGCAGAAAGGCAGGCGTCGAGCGTGTCCGGGGGAAGAGGGTCTCCGCTTGCAACGAGTGCGGCGCCACCGATGTTTTTTGTGGTGTGTTTCAGCGTGTGGCCGAATTTCTGAGCGACAGCCCGGAGGACCGCGATGGCTTGATTCGTAACTTCGGGGCCAATCCCGTCGCCGGGTACGACAGCGATGTTCAATTGCATGGAGTGAGAGTGTAAATGAGCGATGGGTTAGCTGGCTGCTGGCTTACACGCCGAGAGGTTTTCGTCTGTCGCAAGTCGCGGGAGCTGACGCGAGATCCCTCCGCGCGTCGAAAAAAGCGCGCGCGTTCGGGATGACGCCCGTACAAAAACTTTGATCGCCCTACACGCCCCAGAGATAGTCTTCCTGTTCCGCGTGGTGCTCGGCCATGGGGCTTATCGGAATACCGTGATCCGGCGGAATTGCTGCCGGGAACGGGCGTGCCGCACCGGCCACGGCTGCAGCGGCGAGGGCTGGAGGAATTGCTTCCACATGCGCAGGCGGAATGCGAGTGCCGTGCTCGCGCACCTCTCGGATCAACCCCAGCAAATCATGGTCCTGAACCGTCTTGATTCGATCGGCAAGAACGACAAAGCGGCGATAGATTTCATCCAATTCGCGACGTTCGAATTCGTATCCCAGGTGGCCACAGCGGACGGCGAGGGCATGTCGTCCTGAGTGTTTTCCGAGCACGATCTGCGAGTCGGGAACGCCAACCGAACGAGGCGTCATGATCTCGTAGGTGAGTGGGTTCTTCAGCATGCCATCCTGATGAATGCCCGCTTCGTGGGCGAAGGCATTGCGTCCGGTGACAGCCTTGTTGGGCTGCACGTTGACTTTCGTGATCTCGCTCAGCAACTGGCTCGACGGATAAAGATGTTCGCTAACTATCGCAGTATCGAATGCGAAGTGGTCCGGGCGTACGCGCATGGCCATTACGATTTCTTCGAGGGCTGCGTTGCCCGCGCGTTCGCCGATTCCATTCACCGTGCACTCCACCTGGCGCGCGCCTGCTTGTAGGGCGGCCAGCGTATTTGCCACCGCCAATCCCAGATCGTCATGACAGTGCGTGGAGATTACAACGTTCTCCATGCCGCGCACTTTTTGGCGGATGTCGCGGATGAGGTTGCCGTACTCCTCGGGCATCGCACAGCCGACGGTGTCCGGGATATTGAGGATTGTGGCGCCAGCTTCGACAACAGCGCTGAGCACTTCCATGAGGAAGCTGTGCTCGGTGCGAGTTGCATCTTCGGGCGAGAACTGCACTTCGGGGCAGAGTGACTTTGCGAGGCGTACAGATTCCGCGGCCTGCTTCAGGCAATGCTCGCGTGTCATCTTCAACTTGTGAGTCAGATGGATATCGGAGGTCGCGAGGAAGGTGTGGATGCGCGGCCGGGCAGCATCTTTTACGGCGGCAGCGGCACGTTCAATGTCGGGAGTGCAGCAGCGCGCGAGGGCGGCAACGATCGGCCGGCGAAACTGTGCTGCAATCGCCTGGACCGACTCGAAGTCGCCATCCGAGGCGATCGGAAACCCTGCTTCGATCACGTCGACTCCGAGTCGCTCGAGCTGCTGGGCCATGCGCAATTTTTCGCGCACGTTCATGCTGCAACCAGGAGACTGCTCGCCGTCCCGCAACGTGGTATCGAAAACTGTGATCTTTGCCCGCTCCATTGCCTGAAACCTCCCAAAGATGAAGGCTTTATGCTACTGAGAATGGGATATGAAGCAAAGCTTATATTTGTTGACTGTCTATAAGAACCGCTACTACTATTAGAAAATCTGAATATAGGCGTGCAGTGTATTAACGTGCACCGAGGAGTGAGTTGTACGACTCCGCCAGACCGCGCTGAGCCGGAAGGTCTTTCTGCAACTCTTAGGAATTGGCCCCGGAGGGAGCACTAAGTTAGCACAAAAAGTAGCTGGCAGCTAGTAGTTGGTGGCAAGTGACCGCTACTGACACGAACGCGGACTGCGAACTACTGACTACCGATCTATGGACCTATCTCAACTAGAAGTTTTTCTTGCGGTGGCGCGCGAAGGGCGCTTCTCTCGCGCAGCGGAGAAGTTGTTTCGGACACAATCGGCGGTCAGCCAGACCGTCCGCAAACTTGAGCAAGAGATTGGCGAGCCGCTATTCGATCGCTCGTCCCGCGAAGGTGTGTTGACGGATGCTGGGCGCGTCCTGAAGGAATATGCGGAGAAGTTGTTGAACCTCCGCGAGGATGCACAGGAAGCGCTGGTTGAACTGCGCGAGTTGCAGAAAGGGAAGCTCGCGCTGGCGGCGAACGAATTCACGGTGCTGTATCTATTGACCGTGCTTGGGGAGTTCCGTCGGCTTCATCCGATGATCAAAATCAGCGTGCAACGGGCGCTGGGAAGTCACATTCCGGATGACATTCTGAATCACTCGATTGAAATGGGCGTGCTGTCGTACGACCCGGAGGATGAACGGTTGCACTCCATTGTCGTTTATCAGGACGAGTTGGCATTCGTGGTTCCTCCCAATCATCCACTGGCGTCTGAGAAGACAGTCAGCATCCTGCAGTTGGGGGCGGAGGCGTTCGTGGCGCACATCGTTTCGTCGCCATATCGAGACAAGGTCATTCAAACATTTCGCCGGTACAAGACGCCGCTACACATGGCGATCGAACTGCCGACGTTGCAGGCCATCAAGCGCTTCGTCGCGATGGGGAATGGCGTGGCGTTGGTGCCGCGCATCAGCGTGGAGAACGAGTTGGCACGGAGAGAGCTAGTCCATATTCCGGTGAAGGAACTGGACCTGCAGCGGAAGCTGCGGCTGGTGTATCGCAAGGGCGGAGTGGTGTCCCATGCCGGCCGTGCCTTCCTAGCGGTCGCAGAAGCCGTGGCAAACGATAATCCGGAACGGTATCGGTTTCAGAGGGAATCCTGAAAAGGAAAGGGCCGACGGAAAGTTTTCCGCGGCCCAGAAATTTTGTTTGTCGATGCTTACGAATGCAGGGCGCGAATTCCCTCATCGAGATTGTCGTGCACATCGAACAGTGAAGTGAGATTGGTCAAATCCAACACATTGTGCACTCGCTGGTTGGCGCACAAGAACGCGATGGAGTGCCCATGGCCCGCAGACCACATGTAAAGCGTGACGAGCTCGCCAAGGCCTGCGCTGTCGATTCGGTCGACATGCGTGAGATCGACAAGCAGGCGCCGCGTCATGGAAAGTAAATCGCTAACGATGGAAGTGAGCTCGGTCGCATTCTGCCGATAGACCAATCGGCCGCGACAGCGAAGCAGTACGACATCGCCATAAAGGCGAAGTTCTAATTTCAGCGCGTTGGACGGCGCGGTGAGCGCAGGAGCGCCCGCAAATAAATCCGGGACTGTCACATTTTCTGTATTCATGCCGTAAACTTACTAGTTTCCTGTCACGCGCAAGTTTCAGAGTTGTAAAGAGTCTGTAAATTCTTGTGTGCGCCACCGGGCAACCTGGCATTCATGACGAAGTTCATACTGACATTGTGCTTACGGAGGAAATACCTCGTGAAGAAATCACTCGCTCTGGCCGGCCTGGTCCTGTTCGCGGCATCTATGTTTGCGCAGGAGCAGCCGATGCCAAGAGTCGAACTGTACGGCGGATTTTCGCAGGCAATGGCAGATCCGTTTCAGGCGGGCACACGCGACTCGTTTCGCGGATGGAATGCTGCTTTTGATTTGAATGCCGCAAAGTGGCTCAGCCTGGTGGTCGAAGTCGGCGGCAACTACGGAACAGTCAAGCTGCCGGTTGCTGTGCCGACGCCATTCCCACCGTGTCCTCCGTTTTGCCCGACCTCGACGGACACTTTCAATGTCGACACGAAGCTGGGCACGTATCTTTTCGGCGTGCATGTGCCGTATCGCAAGTCGGAGCGTTTCGTGCCGTACGCGAGCGCGCTGATCGGCAAGGCGACGGGGACAGGAGAAGTGGACCGCTTTAAAGAGACGAGCAGTGGTTTTGGAATGGCATTAGGTGGGGGCGTGGATGTTGGTTTGACCAAGCGGCTCGCGTGGCGTTTCCAGGCGGATTATCTGCGCACAGACTTCTACAAGCAGCCGCAAGACAATTATCGATTCCAGACAGGAATTGTTCTGCGATTCACCGGTGGGAAAAAGAAGAAGCGGTATCCGGAGATCGAGACGGAGCCGCCGGCGCCTGCTTCGACTGCGCCTGAACCGACGACGCCTCCGCCAACTACGCCGCCGGAGGAGAAGAAGCCGGATCAGTGAGGCGAATGCTGACGGGTTACAAATCCGAGGCAACGGAATCGTATCGTCAGTGCGTTAGCGCGGTGGCCATCTTCGGACTTATAGCGCGGCACGCAGAGTCGCGGGCAACCTGGAAAATGTGAGCGCATCCAACCGAGACATCCTGTGATTCCGGAGGTTGTCTCGTGCACAACTGGCGTGCGTTGTGTGTTTGTTTGATTGTGTGTGCGGCGGCGAGTTGTGCATTCGCCCAGATTCCTGCTGTTCCGAGCGGCAACATCTTCATCGGATATTCCTACAATCGAGCGACGCTCAACGTAGACGGCAAGAGCAACCTGAATGGGTGGAATGGATCGCTCGAAGGGAGAATTTTTCCGTTTATCGGATTGGTTGCTGACCTCAGCGGATACTACGGGAACGGCAACGTGACGGCGGCGTGTCCAGTAGCAGGTGGTAGTCCGTGTCTTGTGAACCTAAATACGAAAGAACACAACTTTCTTTTTGGGCCGAGAGTGTCGTTTTCGGCAGGACGATTCCGTCCGTTTGCGCACGTGCTGGTAGGAGTGTCGCGAATCACGGTCGATGGTTTTGGATCGGATACCTCGTTTGGGTCAGCGTACGGAGGCGGTCTTGATTACAAACTGGGCGGACCGCTGCATTGGCGATTCCAGGGTGACTATCTGCAAACCCGCTTTTTCAGTAACAGGCAGAACGATTTCCGGTTCTCAACGGGAATTGTGTTTCATTTCTGAGCTAAATAAGCGCGATCGCGCAGGGACATAGCTCGCTATGTCCGCGTTCTGCGGACGCAGCAAGCTGCGTCCCTACGGTGTTCTTTGAATGTGAGGACGGCAGCCAACTGGGTTGCCAAGGCGCTGAACTTAGGGGGTTCCGCGGCGCATTTTTCCAAGCTATAATCGAAAGTAGCTGTCATGCGCGTGCAGAATCCCAATTCGCATTTGCCGGTCTGCTGGTTGCACCAACTAGTGTGCCCGCGACGGTATCTGGCGGTCCTGCCATCGCACGCGCGCGCCAATCTCTTCGGCAGCGACTAAGAAGACATCCTCCTGTGTACCCCGCTCGAT